>Ga0193743_1002048_pt1 | contig 14476 bp, 22 predicted proteins | sample L2c2metaG_FD_143038 | JGI IMG/M metagenome (GOLD analysis project Ga0193743, IMG submission 143038) | Soil microbial communities from a riparian zone of the East river system, Colorado, United States - L2c2 | ecosystem: Environmental > Terrestrial > Soil > Riparian zone | place: USA: East River... | reverse complement strand
TGGACCGCAGAGAGCATCGTTTCTGCGACGATGCCGGCCACGGTGTAGCCACCGTTGGTCGAACGCAGCCCGACCAGCTGCGAGATATCAGTGCCGCTGCCAGGCGCCACCGCAAACGCGACGGTGGAGCTCGCCCCGGTGGTCGTGGAGGTCACCTCAAAACGGTTATAGACCGGATTCCAAATACAGGTGGCCGAGGAGGCGAGCGCGGTCTGAATAATCGCGGCAACCCCGTTCAGATTGGTCACCCCCGAAAAATTCATCGTCGCCAGGTTCTTCACGACGCCGTCGACGGTGATGCTCATCGCTCCGGTCGTGACGACAGTGAAATTCGCGAGCGCCTGCTGCGAAGGCGTCAGCGCGCCGCCGCGCAAGGTGCCGGAGGTGGCAGACTGCGCCCATCTGCCGATATAGAGCGTGCTCGGCGTGGGGCTCTGGCTAAAGAAGAGCACTGCCGCGATGTACTCGGGCGCAGCGGTGCCGAAGTCGGACGCCACGGCCGCCAGAGTGGTGTATTTGCGAAATCTCTCCTGTGTATCGATGATCGCGCTGGCTCCGAGCAGCATAAGCCCGCCGAAACTGCGCACGGCCGCCGCTTGCGGCGAGAGGTTGATCGTTACATTGACAAGGTCGCTTACCGCGAGAGCTGGCATGTTGATTTCATCTCCAAAGGGTTAAGGATTCGAAACGTCGATCGTTTCGATGAGGACGGGAACGCTATCGGCGATGATTTCCAACTCGGCCGAAAGCAAACTGCGGATGGCATAAGTGCGAATCACCTCACGCCGTAGCGAGAGGATGAAATCATAGCGGCGCACCCATTGCTTATTCACCAGGTCCGGTACCGACCGCATCACATCCACGCCGCGGAAGGACATATTGTTCTGCCTGAGGAATTCGCTATTCTGCGCGATCTGGAAGCCGTCGCGAGCGAGCGCGGCGTACTGCTGGCCCTGCGCGCCATAGAAGGTGAGCAGGACGTCGATCTGTTCATGCCGCTTCAGTGTGTCCGAGCCTTCGTCGGTACCACTGTGTGCGAGATAGGCATTAGCATCGGGCGCGATGGTTTGGACCGCGATCGCGCACCAGTTGATGCCAGGCTCGGGATTCTTCGGGACATTCGGCTGCCAGCTCGGCCGCACCAGATCGCCAGGCAGGCCGGTCAGTCCCACGATCAGCTTTTGCAGGATGGCTTCTATGTCGGTGTCGTATTCAGGCGCCGGCAGGCTGCCATAGCCGCCCTCGCCGTAACCGCCCTGGTTATAGAGATCTCCCGATACCGGGATGAGGTAGCCGCCAGTCGAGGAATCAGGCATTGGTGCCTCCCGACAGCGGGATCAGTTCGGCACGCGCGCTCACAAAGCCCGCCCCAAACCGCGAGTAATCGTATACGTCAGTGACGGTGAACTTCCGCCCGGCCCAGGTCACCACATCCGCGTCGTAGCCATCGCGGCCGGCGCGCAACACAAAGTGCGTGTGAATCATGATGGTCCCGGCGATGTTCGATCCCTCAGCCTGGCGCAGCAGCTGATCGCCCTTGTCGCTGGTCGGCACGCCGTTAAACGGGATGGACGTCGGCGTATTCACGGCCAGGCCATCGGTACCCACCGACTGCACTTGCCGCGCGCAAACGAAGCTGTCGGCAAAGTCGGGATCATCCAGCACATCGGATACATCGAGCAGCGGCATTGGCTATTTGTTGCGCACCACATACGTGATCGACTTCCGAAGTTCGCCGGTGTCGATGAGCGGCTTGTCGCTTCCCTTGGCGGCAATCGTTCGGGGAGCATTCGGAGCAAACGGTCCGGTGTTGATCTTCCGCACCACAGCGTTGCGGCCGAGCAGGCCAGCCGCCTGCAGCGACTTCTCGCCAGCTGCGGCGTCCCCACTGAGCGCCGACATCGCGCCGCTGCCCAGCGTCTCGGCAATCAACGCCTGCGCGCCCTGGACGCCCGGAATCAGAAATGGCCGCGGCGGGATCTTGTTGGTTGGTGATCCGTTCTCCTGGAGATAGCCGAGCTGCGCGTTGGTAATCCCGCCCTCCCGTTCGCCGGCCGCTTCGGGGATGCCGACCAGCACATCTTTCTTCGCCAGGTCGCTGATCGCCTTCAGGATCTTCGCGGTGTTGTCTTTGGTGACCTTGACGCTCATAAGACGTAGATCGGGCCCATGCCGACGATATTTGCCATGCTCGCGAGCTGGATTCCGTAGGAGGTTAGATTGAGCGTGCCCCAGGACTCTAGGCCGCCGAGCAGCGACATCGTCTTCGAGACCGGGCCCACCGTTTTCGAGACCGCGATTCCCTGCTGCACCCCGGAGGCGGCAGCCTCGCCGGCAGTCGTATAGACGCCGCCATCCGAGCGCAGCCAGAGCGTGCAATAGTGCGCCACGAAGAGGCCCATGGCAAAGACCCAGGAATCGCCCCAGCGCGCCTGCAGGAGGCTCGCTGACGCGAGAGCGATGTAGAGATTCATGACGTAGAGCGAGACCAACGGATTAGTGAAGATGGCGATTGTCTGCCCTGCGCCCGCCGCGGCGGTAGTGTCTGCCGAGATCGTGATATCAGTCCCGGAGATGGCGATGATGGTCGCGCCGCCTGGAATGCCGGCACCCGCGACGAGCTGGCCGATGGCGAGGCCTGCAGCACTTCCGACGGTGAGCACTGCCGTGCCCTGGGTGAACGTCGCGGTCGTGAACGTCGGGGTGCCGCCGAACTTTGGATAGAGCAGCAGAAAGTCCGTCACCGTGTACGGCGGATTGGTCCCGTAAACAGCGCCAGAGGCCAGCGAGAGCAGCGGATACCCGATTGCGCCGGTATCGTAGCCGCCCTCGCTGCACAGCTGGGCAAAGAACGCGTCGAGGTCTGGCTCGGCCATCGCTCTATTTCTTTGCTTTGTCCTTCGACTCGGCGCCTGGGTCAGTGGCTGCCGGCGGCGTTACCGAGTTCGGGTCTTCCATGATGTCCCCGTCCTTCTTCGCCCATTCGTAGATCGGATCTTTCGTGAATTGATCCGGAACGAACTGCGGAGTGAACGAGACAGCGATCTCGAATTCTTCCGGAGGATCCTGACTCTTCAGGCGAAAGGGCTTACGTGCGATGACGTTTGGCATGGTGTGTCTCCTAAGTGGGAATTGGGTGAGACGGCTTAGTAGCCGTCCCAATAGTTAATGGTCTGGGGCCGGTTCACTTTGACGACGCCGGTGTTGGCGACGTACGTCATCAGGAACGCGCCGGCTTGAATCGACAGCGGGCCGCCCTGGCGCATGATGTTCTGCAGCAGCGAGAAGCTGAGGCAGTCCGAATCGAAGCGATAGGCGATGAGGCGCTTGGTGCCGCTCGCGCCTGCGGTTTCGAGCCACACCGGCAGCGGGTAGATTTCGATGTCTACGCCGAAGTTGGCGGCAAAGCCGTATTTCTTGATGTACTCGGCCACGCTCATCGCGACGCCGACACCGCCAATCACCATCGGTTGGTTGAGCGACTGCCAGCGCGATGCGGCGACCAGGAACCGGTTGGGGATCGCGGCGGGCGATGCGCCGGCATTGATCCAAGCCGTATAGGACATGGTGTTGAAGTCGTCGTAGATGTTCACCGGGGTCTTGGTCGACCAGAGCGGTGACGGACCGGTGCCGGTGGCGGGCATGGTCTGCGCGGTGATCTGCGCGTTGTTCACCATGCCGGAGTTGCCGAGGATACCGGTGTATACCCGTTTGTCGAGCGACTTGTTCCAGTCCACCCGGACGGCCTTGTCGAGCAGGTCCTGCGGCGAGCGGTTGGCGGCCGCCAGCTTCAGCGAGTCCACCAGCGGAATCCGCACGTTCACCTGGTACGGAATCGTGGGCCAGGTGTCCTGGCTCATGTTGTATTCGAGCACGCGAATGTCGTTGGACTGCGTCCCCGTTCCGTTATCCTGCGCACCGCGGAAATCGACGTTGCGCGCGATTTCATAATCCATCCATCCGCCACCAACGGGCGTTGGGATGTCGCGGAAGTAGGTGTAATTTTCGAGCGGCAGACGCAAGACCGGATCGATTTTGCTCAGCTCCGATTCGAGGAAAATCTGTCCGGTCGAGATCTGCGCTCCTGCGTCCAGCGAAATGCCGGCCCTCAGTGCAGCGAGGTTTTGTAAGTACCGTTTCGTAATCATGTCTATTGATTTCTCCTTCTGCGTGGGCGGCGATTACGCCATCTGCCGGGCAAGAATGCACACCTGTGCGGTCCCATCGGGCCCGATGATCCCGGTCTTGAACACTACGTTGGTCAGAGCGACGGTGTTGGTGCTATCCGCCACCGCTTCGAATCCGCCGACGACGCCGGCCGGAATGGCTCCGTTGAGCACCTTGCGGACATAAACCGGCGAGCCAGCGCCCGGAGGCGTCCCGTTGTTAATCTGCACGTTCACAGTGCCGACAGTGGCAACGTCGGCCTCGTTGCCGGGCGCATAGAAGCCGCCTGGCGTGTTCTGGCCGCCGGCCAGCGGGAAGGTGCCATTGGTGCGGGTGTTGGCGACCGCGATCCCCATGGGGATGGTTGCGGTGAAGGTGCCGCCGCCGAGGATGAACTGCGCGACGCTCGAATACGTGTTGTCGAGATTCAACACGGCCGCTTCGCCGAATTTGAGATTGAGGGTGTCGGCGGGCCGGACCTGGCGGGGCGTGCGCAGCGAGAAATCCTGCTGCGAGATCGCGCCAACGGGCCCCAGGTTGAGTCCGGTTACCGGGATGAAAGTTGCGGGCATGAGCTTTTTCTTTTCTCCTTGTTCTGAATGTGCTGCTGCGTTCTAGGGAATCGAGTTAGGCTGCTGCCCTCTTCTTTTCCAGGTACTGGTCGTATGCTTTTTGTCCGTCGGCAAAGCTCTTTCCGACAAAGAAGTTCATCGGATCGATATCCGGCTCCGCGTTGGGTGCGCCGGCGTCCTTACCGTGGCTCGCTGCCTTGTCGTGCGCCTCGCTGCGGCTGCGCGCCAATTTGTCGTAGGCCGAGTTGCCATGCGGCGCTTCCCCGCGCGTGGCCCGCACGAGCGCGTTGTACGCATCCCGGACGGCCTTGTCTTTGCTGGCTGCCACTGCCGGCTTGATGGCCTTCAGGAACTTTGCGGAATCGGACGCGCCGCCGAGTGCATTGAGGACGCTATCGCCTTTTTCGTCGCCTTCGAGCTCCAGCACGTTGGCATCGTCATTGGCGGCAGCTTCCTTTTTCTTCTTCTTTTCCTCGTCGTCATCCTCGTCGTCGTCGGCATCGCCGATCGCGCTCTTGTCGCAATCGTTCACCTCTTCGAGATCCGGCATCGCGTCTTTGGCCATCACCGTTTTGAGCTTGGCGATCAGCGCGTCCTGCGACTTGTCGATCATGGTCTGGATGGCTGCTGAATCGAGCGCCACGCCAGCGGTTCCCTTGTCGGCGGGAGCGGCATCATGGGCAGCGCCTACCCTGGCGGCTGCTTCAGCGAATTCTTCCGGGCTGGCGTCTTTGCCGTACTCTTTAAGACCGAGCCCGATTAAGTGGCGTAAATTTTTCACCTTGTATTTCTCCTTTTTGATTTCGGGCCGAGCTGCATCCCGGATACTGATCTCCGAACCCGCTCTGCCTTTCGGAACTACCGCGACGTGGTTGCCACGGATCTTGGTCATCACAAGCGTGCCGTCTTGCATCCGGCCGAGCTTGAATATGTATCCGCTCGAAACTTCGCGGATACCGGAATCGATTTTGTCGTTGAGCGCCAGGTGCTTGACGTAGAGATCTGCAATAAGCGGCGTCTCGCCATCGGTCAGCATCGGGCCGATCCGCACGTTCTGCACGTGGCCCTTGCTGTATTCGTAATCGTTCTCTGTGTGGACGATGGCTATATGCTCGGGCGGGTGCTCGTCGAGCACGCTCTTGCCCTCGAAGCTGGCCAGCGTCACCGGATCGGTCACCTCATCCACCGGCCGGTAGACCTTCACAACGTCGTCGTCGCCGATGTTCCACGCCGGGTCATAGGTCGGGTTCTTTTTGATCTCCGAGCCGACGTACTCCTGGAAGCCCGTCCGGCAGATCGGGACGTTCTTGTAAATCCGATAGCCCTCCTGGGTTTCGAACTGGCTGGGCTTGTCCGGGGAGATCTGTGATGCGTGATAGGCGAGGCGTGCCATAACTATGGCTTTCTTATGCCGCGATCGGCAGGCTATTCAGGCGCTTGAACTGCGCGAGCGTGACGCGCTGGATCCGGCCGCCGGCATACATACGTGCGGGCCAGGCGATCTCGCGCAGGTCGACCACCGGTAACGGCGTACAACGGCAGTTGGGACAATCGCCGGCATGATAGTGGCCGAGCGACGATTTCTCTCCCACCAGCGCCTCCGGAGACGGCGCATCGCTCCAATACACAATCACCTTGTCCATCAGCCGGTGCGATAGCCGCACCCGGGCGTCTTCCGACGTCGACCACTGATAAATCGAAATGCCGATATCTTCCGAGCGAGCCTTCGTGATGGCGGTGCTCGCTTTGCTCACCTCGGTGCGCGCGATCAGGTCCACCCGGGCTTTGGCGAGCTGAGGGAATCGCCGCTTCACCTGCTTGGCCACCTCTTCGCTGCGCGTGCCGCGCGCATACTGTTCCAGCGCATACCGCGATGTTTCCACGCGAAGCTTGTCGGGAATGCTGGAAATCAACTGTGCGTTTTGCGCGATGATCTGTTCGACTCCTCGGCCGACGGGCCCGCGCAGGTCGCCGAGGAGAGCCTCGTAGATCTTGCGGCCCTGCATGGTCCGCCGCGCCGCCTCTCGCCAGCTCCGCGCATTCACCTGTACGACTCGCAGGATCATGCGCGAGGCAATCTGGCGAGCACGCTCTTCGAACGCCGGCGCGAGGCCCGGGATGTCGCGAAAGGATACGGGCAGAAATTCGTCCACGTAGTTCGTCAGATCGCGCTGGTAAGCGCCGAGAATCCGTTTGATCGGATTCTTGTCGTCGAAGCTGGTCACGATAGTTGGGCGCGAACTAAGCAGTCTTTGGCTTCGAGCAGCTTCCGCAAGCCGGCGCTCTTTTCGGCGCAGTCAGGCAGCGATTCATCCATCGCCTTAGCGAGCTCGCCAATGGGCTTGCTCACCTCCTGCAGCTTCTCCGGCAGGTGCGCATATTCGAAGTACTTCATGATTGGGGAGGACATAAGCGGGGATGGTTACTTCACAACCTGCAGGCGTCTCTTCGCGCCATCTTCTTCGCCGCCAGGTTCTTCTTCGTCGTCGTTCCCCTGCAGCAGCGGATTCTCGAACCCGAGCTCGCCGGCCGGCTGGACGTCGTCGTCGGCATCTTCGATCATTTCGTCGGTGATCTGCGTGGGCGTGCCCACCTCGTTGTCGAGCGATCGCCACATCCGCAGCGCCGTCTTCCGTCCAAATAGCTGCGCGTTGAACCCCTCCAGGATCGGCTTCGAACTGCGCTCGATGAGCTCGGCCCGATCCTTATCGGTGAGCGTGCGCACTGGTGGGAACTCGTAATCCAGATCGTCTGGAACTTGTCCCCAGGTGCTCATCGCAAGTACCTTCACGAGCGTATTCATCTGCGGGCGCAATTCGCGCCGGCGTTTCTGTTCGACGGTGTCGTAGTAGATCTGCAGATCGCCTTCGCCGGTCGCCCCGAGCCCAGTGATGGTCCGGCCATACAGTCGGCTCACCGGGATCTCGCAGGCGCCCGCCACATCCAGCATGCCCATGCTATAGACATCGGCAACGCCGCCAAAACTGTATTGGTGATTGTCGAGCCCACCCTCGTTCGGCAGCACCAGAATGCCCTGGTTACTCAGCGTGTCCGAGATCGCCTGCATCCGCTGTGTGTATCGGTTAAAGGCGTCGTTGCTGACCAGGGCTCCGGATTGCGCCTGCGCAAGTTGGGTCTCCTTCATCGCCAGGATGTTGGCGCGCGAAAGCAGGCTCACGATGCTCCAGGAAGCATAGTCGCGCTTGCGAAGCTCATCGAACACCAGCTCCACTTCGCTCAGTCCCCAATACATCTGGACCTGTTTTTCCCACGCCGGCAGCTCGCGGCCGGTGAACCGTAAGAGCCGCGAATGGTGGACCATCACTGATTCCCCGCCCTCTTCGGTATCGCAGCGATAGAACTTCGGCAGCCCATAGCTGGCCGGGTCGTTCATGTCGGTCTCAAGTTCCGACTCCGGAAACACGCCACTCCAGCGATCCTTCACAATCAGCCCGCGGTAGGTGCCCGGCAGAATATCGTCTATGACCAGCGGCTTTTTGAGGTCGCTCGCGCCTTCGATCGCAATGATGGCGACTGAGCCACCGAACAGCCGGCTCCATTTCAGAGCTTCGAGCAGCTTCTGTTCAGTCGCGGTGTCCGACACCACGCGATCGAAATCTTTGATCCGCTTCGGATCCATCTCGGCGGTGACGTGCGGAAACTCCTTCAGCATGTCTTCGGCCATCACATCGATCACCTTTCGGATGATCCAGTGGCTTCGGTACAACGCCAACATCAGCATGTAATCGTTGCTGATGCGGGTCAGCGGATAGTCGCCGGCTTCGACCAGGTTGCGCGTGCCAAAGCCTAACTTCGCGATGGGATTCGAGTAGCTGTCCTGGCCGGCCGAGGCCAGCAGCATGCCGATTTGCGACGCTTTAATCCCGCCACTCTCTTTATCAAGAACAGCGGCCGCTACAGCATCTGCCATCGCGGCCGGTCCGGCCGCGGGAGCGGCGAGGCGATGCAGCCGCTCTGTTTCACGCCGACGACGCCGGCTGGCCGAGCTCACGCTGCCATCCTCCAGGGATCGATGCAGGTCTCGCAGAAATAGCGAAACCCGTCGCAGGTGTGATCCATTTGCTTCAAAGGCTTTTCTTCGCCGCGCTGCTTGGCTTTCTCATCCCAGGCGTAGTTCGGCATCTGCCGGCAGGTGACCGGACAGGCGGTGCGATTGATCCGGATTAGGCCATTGCCGAGCGCCGTTGAGGTAAGCCGGATCCCGTCAATTACCTCGTTCTTGGCATCGCTCACCCACAGCCCGCGCTTCGAAAGTTCGAGCTTGAACGAAGCGGCCGAGGGATCGACGATGATTTCCGCCGCGGCACCCCGCCCCATGAACGTGATCAGATCCTCGGCGTACTCGCTGTCGGTCTTCTGCCGGCCCTGTGCGACCGAGTCCCAGTAATACTCGTTCACCAGGTAAAACAGCTTCCCATCGTCGTACCAATCGAGAAACACGCAAGCGTTGACGGTGCCGTAGTCGATCGTGATCCAGCGTCGAACGTGCCCGCCCTGGCCACGAAGTCCGACCGGCTCATCCACCTGGTCGTACAGCAGCTTGTCTTCCTGCCAGCAATCGCGGTAGATCGAGCCCTCGGCGATCACCCAGCGGCCGAGAATAAAACGCTGGTAGAAAACGCCGTGATACATCCGTTCGTACTGCCGCACCTTGGCCGGCGTGAGGCTGTGGTTGTCGCGCAGCGTGAAATGCTCGCTCCACACGTCCCCGCTCTGCCGCATTTCCTTGCTGTCGAGATAGTCCACTTTGAGGAAATGAAACGGCGTGTCCGGGTTCGTCGTGGCGTAGAGGCGCGCGGCGTGATGCGACATGCGGCTGAGCAACATCAGGAAGGAGCTGCGCGGGATCAAAGTTGCCTCGTCCACGTAAGCAATGCCGACGGTGAGCCCGCGGATGTACTTCTCGGACCCCTCATCCTTTGCGCCAATGACGATCCAGCGAACCCCGAATATCGACAGGTCGCCGGTCTGGCGGTTGTAATCGTAATTCTCGGTACCGACGAAGTCGAACAGATCGGAGAGGACATTGTTGTAGACCGTCTGCTTCGAAACGCCTAAGATGACTCGCTTGCCCTGGACTTTGTAGCTACAGAGGACAAGTAACTTCGGGATCATCGCCCAGGTCTTGCCGGAGCGAATTGAACCTTCGAGAATGTTGATGAACGCGTCGTCGGCTGGATCCCTGGCAACAAAACGCCTTGCCTTTGAGCAGAACGGGGAGAGCATGCCTATTCAGGAGCATCGGCATCCGGCAGCGGCGTCGTAAACGCTTTCTTCAATTCTTCGAGGCGATCGGTATGTAACTCGAGAACGCCGGTCGGCTCGCGCTGGCCCAGGTCCTGCTTACCCAACCAGATCAGCATGGTGGCGTTGCCTTTCGATGCCAGATCCCGCTGCCACCTTCGGAGCGAGAGCTTACCGATGGACTGCCCGCGTTCGGCCGCATCCCGAAACGCCGGATCTTTCTTCCGCCGGCGCTCGATCGTTCGCACGTCGACCTTAAAGAATGCGGCAATCTCTTCGTCCGTACAGCGCAACGTACAAAGCTGGACCAGTTCGTTGAGATCAATTTCGGCCTCTGGCTTTCCCGGCTTACGCTGCTTGGACTTCGCGGCCACGGCCTACCTCGTCAAAAGGCTGGCCGTCGAGCATTGCTGTCTTCGCGGTGAAGTTCTGCCAGCGCTGGATGATTACGTCGCAATAAACTGGATCCACTTCCATGAGACGCGCGCGGCGAGCGGTTTTCTCGCACGCGATCAAAGTGGAGCCGCCGCCACCGAACAGATCCAGCACGACGTCGCCCTGCCTGCTGCTGTTGGTGAGCGGATATTCGATCAGCGCAACGGGCTTCATCGTCGGGTGATCCGTGCTGCGCATCGGCCGATCAAACTTCCACACCGTGGTCTGCTTCCGGTCCGAGTACCAGCGGTGCGAATCGGTCGGCTTCCAGCCGTATAGGATCGGCTCGTGCTGCCAGTGGTAGTCCTGGCGGCCCATCACCATCGTTTGCTTGACCCACACGCAACACTGCGCGAGCTTCAGGCCGGCGTCGATCAGCGCCTTGCGAAAGTTGACGCCCTCGGTGTCGGCGTGGAAGACATAGATCCCGGATCCGCCTTTCATCACTGCGTACAGGTTCTTGTGGACGTTAAGCAGGAATTCGTAAAACGCTACATCTGCCATGCTGTCGTTCTTGATGGTGAGCGCGTCTTTGGTCTTGCCGACATACCGCTGCTGGGCGAACTCTGGGTGCCGTGTGTTCGGGTACTCTCGCATACTTCCAGCGATTCGCCGCGTCGGCGTAATGGCTTCGCCCTTCCGAATATTGGTCCAGCTCAACGTCGTTCGGATTGTTGTTCATCGGGATCCCCGCATCTTCAGTAGGATGTCGGTCGCCAGGAGCGGCAGCCCTTCGTCGTTCCACGCTTCGGTGTCCTGGTAGCTCTCGTCCCGGGTCGAGACGTATTGAATTTTGATCTGCCCCACTTCCTCGCTGATCGCCACCATTTCAAGGTGCATGTATTCCAGATCCGGCTTTTGCCCGAGGTCGAAAATCTGAACCTTATGATCGACCGGCAGCGCGAGCGCCGTCTCTGCAGCATCGAAGGACGGGTCAAGCAGATATCGATCGTCAGCAAATACCACTAGGTGGCCCTCCCAGCCGGTGCCCCATATTCGCTGGGATGTCTTCGCGGTTGCCATTTCCTCCGACGTCAGCCCCGCGGCGTATGCCCGCTCGATAGACGGCACCTGAACCACGAACTTCGTCGGGACCGGAATGGCCGGGATGCCGATCAGGCGCAAGCACTCTACAGTAACCCTGCTGGCAGCGATGCAGGAGTTAGGGCCCATGAATTCGATCATCATCGGCCGCGCGATCACGGCGAAGCGCTCAATCAACCATTTCTTCTGTTCTGGCGTCCAATCGACACCGCGGGCTGTTGCGCTCACTGGCGCACCTCGGCCGCCCGCAGCAGAAACCACCGCTCATAATCGTCTGTTCCGGTCGGGTTGCCCTGCGGGTCGAGCTTCGCCTGCTTCAGTTGCCGCCAGATCCCCTCCGCATCCTTGGCCCACACTGCCCCGCCCCGGCCGTTGAGGAAGTTGGCGATCGCCGAGCGGATCGGGCTAATCTCCTCCCGGCAGACCTCGAGTGTGTCCCAGCGCGTCATCGCACTTCCCATTTCTTCGTGGAATTTGTGGCAGGCGCCGCAGTACTTATGGATCACGTCGTTCGGGTTGTGGCTGGTGCGCCCGCAGCTCGGGCACGTAATGGACGAGGCGCTATTCGTGGTCATCGCTACCAGCCACCCCACTTCTCCAGCCAGTTCCCCGTCGCCAGCTCCTCTGGTGCGACCTGTTTGGGATTGTGCATCATGCTTTTGTCGGTGCCATACCGAAAGAACCGCTTGTTGACGTCGGGCTCGTCGAGAAACTCGATCTCCGACATGAAGTTTTTGTCCGCCACCAGCCGGACGTGCTTTTCGCCCAAACTGTTCAGGAACTGTTCGAGTTCCGGATCGGGGATAGCGCTCAGCGCCTGGTTCTGTGTTTTCAGTGCCGCGATCGAGGCTTCGAGACCGGACAGATCGAGATCGGTCCCGGCCGCCTGCAGCTCGGCGACTTGCTGTTCGAGATTCGTGATCTCGGTCTGTTGTGAATCGACGAACGACTTCACTGCGGCGATTGCGTTCTGATCGTCGGTGACCGCCTGCTTGAGGCTGTCCAAATCTTGAGTGAGTTGAGATACGTCCGACATAAGGTCGTTATGCTCCTTTACGAGATTGTGCAGTTCGGGAAACAGCTTACGAAAAATCCACAACATGCGGTTGAAGGTCTCAAGCGGCGGGTGAACCAAGCTGGCCGGAAATCCCAGCGACGTCAACTCCCTCCGGATGTGCTCCTCGGTGAGCCGCGGCGAGTCGTCCATTGAATCGCATGTCCGTCACGCCTGAGCCCTGGTCCGCAAATAGATCAGTCGCGCCGGCATCACCACCGGGATGCGATGCACTTCCCGCATGCTGATCCGCCCCACTCCGTCGTAGCCGATCTTGGTCTGCAGTGCCGCCGCCCGCGTCGCGCTCTCGTGCTGGTGGCTGTCTTCGATAAATCGGATTGCGCGATCGCCGTCCCAGCGGGCCCGGCCGCGCGCAACGTACCTGGCAGCGTTCTTAATCGAAACGTAAGCAACCGCGGCGCTTGCCGGGTTCAGAACCCTGATTTTGATCTTCACGATGTGGGATTTAGAGAAAACTCGGGCCAGGGGCCCGTGGGAGGGAACGGGCACGATTATGCCCGCATGACGCTATTGCTATATTGCGGCAAACGGAAACGGCAAAGCAAGTGCTTACGCGGCAATCGGCTCAATTGGAGCCCAAAGCCGGATTTTTCTTTGCTCGCGCCCGACCGCGGCGAACTCATCCGGGCTCAACAATAGCATTTCCTGCTCGTTTATCGGGCGTAACGATAGGTCGCGCCGCCAGACCAGAACCCGAGAGCAAGCGACACATACGGCAATCGCCCCCGGCCGGCCATCGACGGTTCCGGGGTGATTCCCGCAAATAGGGCAGTCCGAGGCTTTGTGACTTGACGGCATTATTATTCGGGTGCTTGGCGGCACAAAAGGTCTCAGCATGCGAGATTTTGACTGCGCATCTCGCTCTTGCCCTGTACACCCCTTCCGTTGGTACGAGTGGACCTGCGGACCCCGAGCCCGGCACCTCCAGCCGGGCTTCGTGCGTTCAGTTTTAAGGCTCCTGTGTCGTCTGGGCGTTCGATTGTTCGTTGCGCATCAGGACTCGCCCCGTGCATTCGGGAGTAACCAGCGCATGCGAGGCCTCGGCCGCCGCGCGCACGTCGTAGGAGTCCGAGCTCGCCCAGACGATGGCATCTCCGGTGCGGTTGCAGGTGTAGCAGATCCAGGGGCGTCCGATGCGCGAGTCGTGCTCTGAGATCGGCCCGCTCATTGATCCTTACGGAATTCCGCAGGAATCTCGTACGGCGTGAAGCGAGGATTACCTTCATTGAGTCGGTTGACAAGATCGATAGCTCTCCAGAAACGCGGGCTATTGTCTCCGTCCTCTTTTGAAATGCTGCCGGCGGCATAGCCGAGCAGCAATAGGAGCTGCGTGTGGTCGTTGATCGTCATGTCGAGCGTGACGCGATCGCCTTGTTGAATGTATGCTGCACTCATTTTCTTCTAGCCTTTCGATTTGGCTGGCGGACGTTCGGTGAATGTTAGTTCACTGGAAAACTTAGGGAGCGCGTCGTCCGGAATAGCGCCTTCCAGCATAGAGCGCATAGCGTGGTAGCTAATGTCGTTTTCGACCGTTTCGAGCAACCACTCGGCCATATCGTGTAAGCCGGCCGCATACTCGGGGTTGCCTTCTGCCTTGCCCTTGACCGGCTTGCGTTGTGGGACTTGGTCGAGATACTGAAGGGCCTTCCGGATCTCGCCGGCGAGCCACTCTATGCGTTCGTCATCGGTGACTTTCATCGGGATCCCCATCTATTTCCAATTTATTTATTTGCTCATCTGCGTCCTTCCAACCGAGCTGCCACGGCCGCGGCCGATTGTCATCAAACACTTCATTCTGATAACGAGCAATGCGCCCTTCCGAATATTGGTCCAGCTCAACGTCGTTCGGATTGTTGTTCATCGGGATCCCCGCATCTTCAGTAGGATGTCGGTCGCCAGGAGCGGCAGCCCTTCGTCG
>Ga0193743_1002047_pt1 | contig 14481 bp, 13 predicted proteins | sample L2c2metaG_FD_143038 | JGI IMG/M metagenome (GOLD analysis project Ga0193743, IMG submission 143038) | Soil microbial communities from a riparian zone of the East river system, Colorado, United States - L2c2 | ecosystem: Environmental > Terrestrial > Soil > Riparian zone | place: USA: East River... | reverse complement strand
TAAAATAGAGAACGCCATGCCGTTCCCGATCAAGGTCTGTGTCCAGTGCGGAGAAGAGTTCGAGTTGAAGCCCGGCAAGCCCGGCTTCGCCAACCGCTGCCCCGAGTGCAGCGTAGAGGAAGAGCCCGACAGTACACCCTCGAAGCCCTCCATGAACGCCGACGAGCGCAAGTCCGAGCGCGAAGCCAATGCCGAGCGGAAAAAAGCCATCCGCGATCTCCTCTATCGCAAGGACAGCTGAAGCAGCGTCGTCCTGAGGCAGAGTTCACGCGAGGCAACGCGTGACGTGTGCCCACATCTCGTCATCTGAGATGTGGCACACGCCACCATCGATTCTGCCAGTCACGCGAAGCGCGAGACGTTTCGCTCCGCCCACTCGCGAAAGGTCGCAGGCCTCCGCCCCGTAATTCTCTCTACTGTGTCCGTAGGGGAGAGGATCCTGCCGTTGCGGATGCCTTCGAAAGACCTTCCCACCGCTGTAGCGATCTGCGGTGGAACACCGGCGCCGATCATGCCCTGAATCGCGGACTCCACAGGGATGTCGACGCAGCGAAGCGACCTGCCCAGCACCTCCGACACAATCGCCACCTGTTCCGGGACGCTCAACAGCTCGTCTCCGGTCAGGATGAAGGTCTCTTCCTCCAGGTCGGAAGACTGAAGCGCCCTCACTGCGACCGCTGCGATATCCTCTGCGGCGATCGCCGCAACCTTCCCCTTCGCCGTTGGGTTGTAGACAACCCCTTCCGCCTTGATCGACCCGCTCCATTGCAGCGTGTTGGTCATGAAGCTTCCAGGGCGAAGATATCTCCCCTGCAGCCCGGAGGCCCGAATGGCATCCTCCTTTGCCTTGTGCAACAGTCCGATCTCAGATTCGGCGTCGCCTGCAAGAATGGTGGACAGAAAGACGATGCGTTGGACTCCCGCTGCCTTTGCTGCGGCCAGTAGTTGCTCAAAGGGCTCCCCGGCCGGCCCGGTGTTCATCAGAAAGGCTGCCTCGACTCCGCTAAACGCATCGCGAAAGGCCTCGGGCTGGCTGTAATCGGCGGTGACCACCTCCACCCGCCCATCCCACCGCGAAGCCTTACCGGGGTCGCGCAACGCCACCCGAACCTTCTCTCCCTCGCTCAAAAGCCGCTCTACAATCTGACTCCCCACACTTCCACTCGCCGCTGTGACTAAAAACATTTTGTTCTCCTTGAGTTACGTCTTCGCCGAAGGTCAGAACCCTCTCGCTGGAGCAGTAGATGTATGGATCAATCCATCGATCAGCAATACACTGTTCTTGTATGGGAACAATCCTGACCGACCTCAACGAGCTCCAGTTCTTCGTGCACGTAGCCAAGACCCATAGCTTTACCCAGGCTGCGCGTCGGCTGGGAGTCCCCAAGTCCAGTGTCAGCCGCGCCATCGGGCGGCTCGAGAACCGGCTCGGCGTGCAGCTGCTCGAGCGGACGACGCGCCGCGTCGAGCTTACCGAGCTCGGCGAGCTCTACCTCGACCGCAGCCTGCGCGTCATGGAAGAGGCCGAACAGGCCGACCTCGCCGTCGGCGCCATGCAGGTTCAGCCGCGCGGAAGGCTCCGCGTCGGAGCTCCCGTCGCCTTCGCCCGCTTCATCCTCGGCCCCGTGCTGGGCCAGTTCCTCGCCACCTATCCGGAGCTTCAGTTGAGCCTGCAGATGCTCGACACTGAAACCGTGCCGCGCGAGGGAAATCTTGACATCGTCATACGGCCAGGACCACTCGAGGACTCAGGTCTGCTGAGGAAGCCAATCATGCGCATCCCGCTGGGAATCTATGCAAGTCCCGGATATCTGACGGCCTCCGGAATCCTCGAATCTCCCGAAGACCTGCGCCGCCACAGGTGCATCACGACCACCTGCGGCAGCCGCGGCGAGCCAGGAAGCTCCGCAATCTGGAGGTTGTACAGAGGATCCGAGTTGAAACAGGTGCGGGTCGAGGCGCATGTCGCGGTCCCCGACCCAACCATCAACCATCAGCTTGTCGCCGCCGGCGCAGGCATCTGCTTGCTGGCCCGTTCGGTCGCCGAACCCGACGTGAAGCTGGGCCGGTTGGCAAGGGTCCTGCCGGAGTGGGAGCCGGCCCCAGTCGAGCTCCATGCCCTCTACTCCTCACGGCTCGTCTCGTCGCCGAAGGTCAGGGCATTTCTGGACTTCCTGCGCGACCGCTTCGGCACATCGCTGCTGGACGACGCCCATCCCATCAGCCACACCTAAGACAGCAACCAGCCGTGTCATAGCTGCTAGCTCTTACGCCGCCGCGGCAGCAGAAACCCGGCGGCAATCATCCACAGATACCCCGGAAACCGTGTCAGCGGAATCAACGGCAGCAGCCGAATATTCAGCATCTCGAACCAGCTCAGCTCACCCACCACGGCAATCACGATCCCCGCAACCACCATCCACCTCGGCAGCAGGCGATAGAAGCCCGCCGTAACCGAGACTCCCGCAAGAAAGATGCCGAACGGCACCGAGAAGCCAGGGCCGCCCAGCCCGAAGGAGATGCGGTACAAAGCCTGCGTCAACGCCGCATCCTGCGGTACGCCCGGATAGATCGTCGCCCACAGGAAGCACGAGCAGATCATGATGTTCGTCGCCGTCAGCAGCCCGCCGAACAAGGCAATGTAGGTTCCCGCCGCCCGAACCCCAGAAATCGCAGTTGGCTCACGACGGTTGCCGTAAAGATACCCAGCGGAATCACCGACCCGAACTGCAGAAAGGCGCACAGCAACACAGCGTGCTGACGCTGCGAAAAGAACGCGACCATTTCACCGATTGTAGCCGTGGGGCCAGGAAAGTAGGGCAGGCCGCCAAACACCGTTACCGGAAACAATCCACCGACAAACAGTGTGACGAAGGCCAGGGCTACCGCGCCAAGGTGGGGTCCGCGAAAATGACCTCCATGGGAAAGGTTTGCAGTAGAAGCCGTCATAGAGATTCTCCTCTCAAGCAAATTGATTACAAATCATAATGATTAATTTTGTCAATCATAATCTTTGTGCAAGAATCAGAGCATGCCCAGAGGCCCCTTCCAGGCAGGCGATTCAGCAGGCTTCCTCATCGCGCAGGTAGGCGCGCACGCCGCCATGCGCTTCGCCGAAGTTCTCAAGCCACATGGCTTCACTCCGTACGACGCCGGAATTCTGCGCCTGCTCTCCGCCTCTCCCGGTCTCTCGCAGCAGCAGTTAGCCATACGTCTGCATATGCACGCCAGCCGCCTCGTCGGTGTGCTCGACGATCTCCAGCAGCGGGGATGGATCGAAAGGCGTCCCTCAGCAACTGACAGGCGTTTCTACGAGCTCTACCTCACCCAGCAGGGCGAAGCTGCCCTCGAGACCATCTCTCAGCTCGCAAGAAAGCATCACACCGATCTGCTCTCCAGCCTCACCGACCAGGAGCGCGCCGGCCTGGCAGCCATGTTGCGTCGCATCGCCGAACAGCAGGGCCTTACCGCAGGCGTGCACCCCGGGTACAGCAAGGCAGACAAACCCCACCGCTCCTGAGAGATGTGCCTGGTGGTTGCCTACAACGTATCCATGTACTTGATCAGCAGCACCTCGTTGCCGATCTCGCTGTAGATCAGCTCGTCCACAGTGCCGCCTGCCAGAAGAAGACCATATCCTCCAGGCCGCACCCCTGTCTCATCACGCCTTACGACATGCAGCGTAGGGTCCTGCGAGGTGTCCAGCATGGCAAGCTCGAGGATAGATTCGTACTTGAAACCCGAACCCGGGTCGCGCACGTAGAAGACGAAAGCCCGCGCCGTACGGACGGCCGAAACCTCGACGACCTGATCGGGATGGAAGGCTGCGCCATGTTCCATCGCGTTCAGCAGGATCTCGTGCAGCGCCTGCATCATCTCCTGACGCGTGCTCATCGGCATCTGCGCGCTCAGCTCCTCGGCGAAGGTCATCAGGCGCTCGGCCGTAAGCAGGCTGCAGTTGGCCCGTACCGTCACCCAGCCGGGTCTTGCCGTCACCACCTCGATCCCGTCTCTCCATCCGCTGTCGGAGGCCGCGTCCTGCGTCAGGCTTGCAATTGCGACCGGATCGAAGGGAGGCGTAAAGCACGCGAACACCTTCGCCCGCAGAGCGGCAATCACCTCATCCGGTGTGCTGCGTGGAGCAAGAACGATGCACTTTACCGCCGGACGGAAGAGTCGCATCTCCTCCAGCAGCGCCAGATCCTCTTCGATGGGTGTGTCAGGGCTCGTAACCACGACGCCAAACGAGCGCAGGCGAAGCTGCTGCAAAGCCCCAACCGGTCCGGCGGCGTACACGATAGGGAGACCAGCGCCGGCTAAGGCATCGCCGATCGCATGGGTGATAAGGTTGTCCGTCCCGATGACAAGGACCCGGCTCATGAATGAACTCCTAAGCGATGGAAGTGGAACTCTTGCTGAGGGGGCCTGGGGAAGATGATAGATCAATCTCAGCTGGCTGGTTTCGGCTTGCTCCAGACGCTATCCAGAAAGAGGTAGCGCTCGCGGTTTGCATCGGGTTTTGCCGCGCTGGTCTTGTCCAGATGCATCGTCTCCCACTCTGTCGGTCCATAGATAGGCCACTTGGGCAGGCCGGGGCCATTGGGATCGCCGGTCTTTGCGAAGTTGGTCCAGTAGCCCTGAATCTCGTTCGAAAGCTTGCGATCTTCCGGCCTCAACACTGCCTCGGGGCGAAGATCCAGCGTTCCGAAGACGTATTCGATGTCGTCGGAGTGGAAGGCTCCCACGGCGGGCGTGTGATAGCGGTCGCCGGGATTTCCCAGCGCAAACAGATAGCGGTAGACCGGCTTGCCTCCCGTAGCAACCTGCGACTCCAGCCAGCGCCACGTCGAGTAGGCGATGAACTTGTCACCACCGTAGTCAGCCGCCGAGCTCAACGCCTCCTTCTCGGTCCCCGCCGGGTAGAGCTTCAACATCTCCGCGCCGCGGCCGGGAAACTCCTGCTCGGCCTGTGCGGCAAAGCCCTCCGCGCTGAACTTGTTGATGCTCCCGACGATCCCTCCCCGGCCTTCATCCGCGTTCCATCCGGCCAGCAGAGGAATGTGCGCCTGCTCGCCTGCCGCGTAGATCTCGGCCACCGGCTTCGGGAAGAAGTAGCCGTCGACAACCGGGCCGAAGCGCGGTCCGGGGCGGGTCGCAAGGACGGGACGGATGATGTCCTCTGTGGGAAGCCGGCGCAGCTCGGCCAGCTTCGCGGTTCCGTAGGAGGTTAGGGCGAAGGCAGCATCGGTCTTCTCACGCTCCTCCAGCGTCGGCTCTGGTTTGCGCGAGGAGCCGCCAAGCGCTCCTCCGCTCTCACCGATGGCCTTCTGAAACAGATCGCGTGAAAGCGGCGAAGCCATCTGTGAGCTCACGGAAAACGATCCGGCCGATTCGCCGAAGATCGTGATGTTCGATGGGTCGCCTCCGAAGGCGGCAACGTTTTCCTTCACCCAGCGGATCGCGGCGGTCTGGTCCATCAGGCCGTAGTTGCCCGCCGCGTGATGCGGGCTCTCAGCGGCGAGCTCCGGGTGCACGAAGAACCCGAAGACTCCCAGACGGTAGTTCATCGAAACGACCACCACGTTGCGGTGCGCGAGGAACTGGCCGTCCTGGCGGTGCTCCGACGTGCTTCCGCCGCTGTAGCCTCCGCCGTAGATCCACACCATCACCGGCAGCTTGCCCGGTTGGGCATCCGCGGGAGCCCAGACGTTCAGGGTCAGGCAGTCCTCCGAGGGGCCGGGGTCGTGGAAGGCCATATCGTTATAGGCCGCCGACTGAACGCAGTGGTACCCGAAGTCATGCGCAGAGCGGACACCTTGCCACGACTCAGCGGGCGCAGGAGGAGCCCAGCGAAGCTTGCCGACAGGAGGCGCTGCATAGGGGATGCCCTTGAAGGACATCACCTTGCCATCTACTGTCGGCTCGCCCTCGACGACGCCTTTGTCCGTCTTTACCTGTTGAGGAACTGCGCCGAACGCGACGCTCGAAAGAATCAGAAAGGTTGCGGGAAGTGCTCTGCGAAGTAGATTTGATGGCATGTCTCGTCCCGCAAAAACAGTAACATAGACCGCTCCCCTCCACTGCGCGTTCCCATTCCTGCATTCGGGTGTTCCATCTTCGCCGTAGCAAGGAGCCCTTGGCCCCTGAGAGCTCCTGTCAAGCCAATTTCCCTATATCTAACTGAAACTGAAGGCCATACACTTGCCGATTCGACCCTCCCCACCTGCTATCCTTTAAGTAGGGCAAAGAAAGCAGTTCCAAAAACGCAACCCCTATGGAATGAAGATTTTGCAAAAACTCCCCTTCATTTCATTGGACTTTGGATGAAATTCGAACGTTGGTCCGGATCTAACTTATTTGTTTGGAAGATTTTGCCACAAAATGACGGGTCCCCACCCCACCCCGAAAACGAATACCGGCCAGAAAATCTCGGCTCCTATATACGACCGAATCAGTCTTTGTTTAGACTGAGTGAGACAGAGCCTCCGTGACTCTGTGGACTTCAGGCTGAAGACAGAGAATCGGAATGGCGAACAACGTAGCAAAGCTGGGTGGACTGACAGAGAGCCGGTGGCTCGAGGAGAAGGGTTCGAAACCGTGGGCGCTTGCGCTTCCGATTGCCCTGGGCGCGGTCGTCTTCACCTGGCAGATGGCTGCCTGGCTCGGCGTTCCCGATCCCATCACGGCGGCGGCGCGCACCGGCTCCGGCTCGGCGATCCTCGACATCGGCATCCTTGTCTTCCGCGAGGGACTGGAGTGTATCCTCGTCCTTGCTGCGATTACGGCCAGCATGGTGGGCGAGCAGAGCAGTCAGCGGCGTCCCATCGCAGTGGGAGCGGGAGTGGCGGCCATCGTCACACTCGCGACATGGTTTGCCGCAGTGCGGATTCTTGATGACCTGGGCGAGAGCGTCTCGGCGCTGAACCTGCAAGCGGCGACCGGGCTGCTGGCGATTGTGGTGTTGCTGGTGGTGATGAACTGGTTCTTCCACAAGATGTACTGGACCGGGTGGATTTCACTGCACAACCGGCGCAAGAGAGATCTGCTGGACACGAGCGCCTCGCGGAAGCGGAACGTGCTTCTCGGACTCGCGCTTCTTGGTTTCTCGTCGTTCTATCGCGAAGGCTTCGAGGTGGTGTTGTTCCTGCAGAGCTACCGTCTGAAGCTGGGCTCGGAGATCGTCGGCTACGGCGTTCTGGCCGGGCTGGCGATGACGGCGATGGTTGCGGCGCTCACCTTCCTGATGCAGCGCAAGCTTCCCTATAAAAAGATGCTGGTCTTCACCGGAATCCTGCTGGGCGGTGTGCTGCTGGTGATGGTGGGCGAGCAGGTGCAGGAGATGCAGCTGGCGCACTGGATCTCGATGCACCGGATCGACTGGCTCGCCGAGAGAATTCCTGGATGGATGGGCCTGTGGTTCTCGGTCTTCCCCAACGTGGAGTCGCTGGTCGCGCAGGCGATTGCGTTCGTGCTGGTGGTGGGATCGTACTTCGCGGCTGGACGGTCGAAGCGGCGTGCTGCAGCGTAGCTTCTGCTCAGGGCTCATTTTGTTTTGGAAACAGATTTGTCGCGATGTGGCCGGAGAGGGTGCTGATTTTTCGCATCCAAGCTAATGCCACTTTCACTCGCATGAGGTATACCTGATCTGCGCGTATCGCCACTCTACGTGGATCAATCGACTGCACTTTCTGAGCAACAGGAGGTTCTTGGTGTACTACAGCAAAGGAAACTATGAGGCGTTTGCCCGTCCACGGAAACCTGCGGGGGTAGATGAGAAGTCGGCGTACCTGGTTGGTGGAGGACTGGCTTCGCTGGCGGCCGCGGCGTTTCTGATTCGCGACGGCCAGATGAAGGGCGACCGCATCACGATCCTTGAAGCGTCGAAGATCAGCGGCGGTGCACTGGATGGTGCGGGCAACGCCCAGACGGGATGGCTGATTCGCGGCGGCCGTGAGATGGAAGACCGCTTCGAATGCCTGTGGGATTTGTACCGCTCGATTCCTTCGCTGGAGATCGAGGACGCGTCAGTGCTGGACGAGTTCTACTGGTTGAACAAAGACGATCCGAATTACTCGCTGCAGCGCGCCACGATTGAGCAGGGCAAGGACGCGAAGACGGGCATGGACTTCACCCTGACAGGGAAGGCGCGTAAGGAGATCATCGAACTGGTGCTGGCGCTGCCGGAGCAGTTGTATGACAAGCGCATCAACGAGGTCTTCGGCAAAGACTTCTTCGCATCGAATTTCTGGCTGTACTGGCGCACGATGTTCGCGTTTGAGGAGTGGCACAGCGCGCTGGAGATGAAGCTGTATGTGCAGCGCTTTATTCATCACATCAATGGCCTGCCTGACTTCAGCGCATTGAAGTTTACGAAATACAACCAGTATGAGTCGCTGGTGCTCCCGCTGATTACGTGGCTGCAAAAGCAAGGCGTAAAGGTGCAGTTCGACACCCAGGTGATGAATGTGGTCTTCGACATCACACCGGAACAAAAGGTGGCGCGGCGCATCGAATGGATTCACGATGGGCGCACCGGCGGCGTGGACCTGACGGAGAACGAGCTGGTGTTTGTCACCAACGGCTCGCTGGTGGAGAACTCGGAGTGGGGCGATCATCACACGCCGGCAAAGTTCGACCCGATTGTGCACGATGGAGGGAGCTGGCATCTGTGGCGCAACATCGCGGCACAGGACCCGTCGTTTGGCAGGCCGGACAAGTTCTGCACGCGGCCGGAGGAGTCGCAATGGGCCTCAGCTTCCATCACGACGCTGGACGAGCGGATTCCCGTATACATCGAGAAGATCGCGAAGCGCCCGACGCGCTCGGGCAAGGTGGTTACAGGTGGCATCGTGAGCGTGCGCGATTCGTCGTGGCTGTTGAGCTGGACGGTCAATCGTCAGCCGCACTTCAAGCAGCAGCCACCGGACCAGACAGTCGTGTGGTTCTATGCTCTGTTCACCGACAAGCCAGGCGATTACGTGAAGAAGCTTATGCGCGATTGCACCGGCGAGGAGATCACCAGGGAGTGGCTCTATCAAATGGGAGTGCCGCTGAATGAGATCGACGAGCTGGCCGCGAGCGGTGCGATCACGCGTCCGTGCATGATGCCGTTCATCACCGCGTTCTTCCTGACGCGCAATGGCACGGACCGCCCCAAGGTGGTGCCGGACGGCGTAAAGAACTTCGCCTTCATCGGGCAGTTCGCGGAGTCGACGCGCGACTGCATCTTTACAACGGAGTACTCCGTGCGCACGGGCATGGAGGCCGTGTATCAGCTGCTGAACATCGAGCGTGGTATTCCTGAGGTATTCGGCTCGATCTACGACGTGCGCGAACTGATCAAATCGACGGCGTTCCTTCGTGACCACGAGAAGCTGTCCGTCCCCTTCTTTGTGAAGAAGTATGTGGAGAAGACCATGATCGGCAGGCTGCTGGAAGAGTATGGGGTTATCTGACGGGATGTCCCGCATCATTGTTTCCGTGGGGTTTCAGGCCTCGCTCTCGATATGCATTCCGCTGGGCGCGGCGAGGGTGGCGTAAGAGACTGCTCCCAGCAGAGTGATGGCGCTGCACAGGCCGAGCGCGATGCTGAACGAGTGGGTGCGGTCGAGCAGCCATCCGGTGATGACCGGCGCGGCCGAGGCGATCATGAAGCTGGCAAAGTTCTGCAGCGCTCCCAATGAGGCGACGTAGCGCAGTGGGCTGATGGCCTGCACATATCCCCAGCCGGAGGTTCCGGCGAAGTGAATGAAGAAGAGCGCGGCGCTGGTTCCCGCGACTGCCTGCGCGGTGGATTGGCTGTACGCGACGACGAAGGTTCCTGCCGCGGAGGCCACCATGCCAGCGACGAGATTACGCCGATGGATCGTCGTCAGCGCGAGGCCCGAGCGCGCGAGCCGGTCCGACAGAGCGCCGCTTGTGTACATGCCTAGCGCCCCCGCGATAAAGGGTAGAGCGGCGATCCAGCCACTGGTCGCCAGTGGAAGATGGCGCTGCTCTTCCAGGTATGCAGGCAGCCAGGCGAGATAGAGCCAGACTGTATAGTTCACGCCTCCCCAGCCGAGCATCATGCCCCATACGGCGCGCTGGCGGATGAGCACGCGCCAGGCAGACTGCGACGGTATGGTGGATGAGGCCACCTGAGGCTCTTCGGCATGAAGGGTCTCGCGACGTGCGCGATGCAACGCAATCCAGAGCACAGCGACGCCGAGCCCGGAGGCGCCCAGCAGGATGAACATGGACCTCCAGCCCAAGCGCAGCATAATCCAGGTGAGGGCTGGCGGAGCCAGTGCCATGCCGATGGTCGACGATGAGCTCATCAAAGCGGTGGCTCGTCCGCGCGTAGACGCGCTGAACCATTCACGTACCGAACGAATCCCTGAAGGATAAAAGGGAGCCTCACCGATCCCCAGAAGGACACGAAGGACGAGAAATGTGGGCAGCGTGCGCACCAGGCCGGTGAGCATCTGCGCGGCCGACCAGAGGACGAGCCCTCCGCCAAGCACCGAGCGCGTTCCGGCACGGTCGAGCAGGCCGATGAGCGGGAGCTGCGCGATGCCGTAGGCGAACGAGAAGGCCGAGAGCAGCCACCCCATCTGCGTGGCGTTCAGGTGCATCTCCGCACGCACGGTGGTGTTGGCGATGGAGAGCGAGGAGCGATCGAGGAAGTTGACGATGCCGGCCAGAAAGAGCAGCGAGAGCGTGACGGTCTGGTGCCAGCGAAGGCTCCGGGAGCCAGGGGCTACATTCATGGTCCTCTTCTTTGAGCGAAGGCGCTATCTGATCTCGCCGGCCCACCGCGATCTTCAGGGAACCATTCTATCGAGCGAAGCGCGAACTAATTGGACGAATCGAATTTTCTCAGCCAGATGTCGCGCACGGAGATCTTGCAGGGCTGGCTTTCGATCTCGAAGCCGATCAGGCCTGGCTGGTTGTTGACCGAGTCCTTGTTGTCGTCGATGAAGACCGCCATCAACTGGCCGTTCATGATGTGCATCATCACTCCACCGCGGGCGATGATCTCATAGTCGTTCCACTCATTCACCTTCACGTAGCCACCGAGGGCCTGCTTGTCGCCGATATTGGCGACGAGGCGGTTGGCCTGGCCCGGCAGCGCCTGCGTGACCTGGCCACGAAAGGCGAGGATGCCCTGCATGGTGTTCTCGGAGTACCACTGGCCAGTGTGGTTGGCCGAGGTCGCTGTCACGGGGAACCAGAAGTCGGCCTGTGGGCCGGTCATCATGAACTTCAGGTCGTAGGGCGGAAGCCCCTTGGACTGGGGCCGTGTCCAGGGAACGCCGGTGACGCTGCGGTACTGGATGCCGCCTCCGCCTCCCTTTTCGATCTTCATCTGCAGCTTCAGGTCAAAGTCGCGGGTCTTGTCGCCCGTGTAGACGATGTAGTTGTTCCCCTTCGGCTTGCCTTCGAGGGTCTCGCCCACCATGATGCCATCTTCCACGCGCCAGATGCTGGGGTCAGCGTCCCAGCCGGTAAAGGTTTTGCCATCGAAGATCTCTTTGTAACCAGTGTGCTCGTCGATGTCGTAGGGCGCGGGATCGTGAAACTTCGGCATGCCGGGAAGCTTTTCGCCGTTGGGTCCGGTCTGGGGGGCCCGCGCTGGAGGAGACTCGAGGGCAGGAGGAACAGACTGGGCCGGAAGCAGGACTGAGGATGCGAGAAGCAGGGTTGCCAGCACAGAAAGATGACAAACGAGCCGCGGGCCGGGGCGATTCGACGAAGACATAGGGTTCGCGCCTTCCAAATTGAGACGTATCAAAACAGGAGGAGTGTAGCGTCTGCGGGGTACGGCGGGAAAGGGGATTCCCTTAACAGCGAGATAAAAAAACCGCGCGACTGGTTGGCCCCGGGATCGTTTTCGCGGTCTTCGGGGCCATGTGTTTCTCTGCAGACGGCCCGTGAGCCTAATTCTGTTCTAGAGGATCACTCCTCCAGGCGACGCATTCCTGAGGGGCTCAAGCGGCTCCCTTTCGGGTCTCTCCGCCTGGACGCACTGGGCCGATACGCCCTCCTCTAGTTTCATTGAATGGTTATCGGGGCTGAGATCAATTGAGCATTTGCAGTGGGAAGCGAAGAGCGGCGCGGGCTTGTTTCCATATTGGCCCTTCCGTCAACCGCCGAGGTAATGACAAACAAGTAGGTCTTTCCGGACGACAGCAGGTTAGGTGGCACGGTTATCGAGGTCTTTGCGGTGCTCAACAGAGTGGTGGAAAAAAATCCGACTGTGCCGATCCCGCCGATAATCGTGCCCGGCGGTGTGCCAACCGGTAATGTGCCAACCGGCGGTGTGCCGACCGGGAATGTGCCGACTGTGCCGATTATCGTGCCCGGCGCTGTGCCAATCGGTAATGTACCGATCGGCGATGCGCCAACTGGTAATGTGCCGCCCGGCGAAGTCGTTGGGCTCATGATGGCCACGGTATAGCCGAACGGTGTGCCAGTCGCGGGCGGGTCCCAACTGAGCGTCACCGCTGTGCCGTTGATTGTGCCGGCAGTGAAGAGGTCGGCGCCGTTGATCTTCGCGTTCTGCACCGCCGAAACCAGCGGTTTGACTGTGGCGGTTGGTAGCGAGGTCGTCTGGGAATTGAGCAGATTGAAGTTCTGGGTACTTCCTCCGGGCATAGGAATAGACACCGAAGCGCTCTGGCAGACGCGGAAGGCGCGTCTCCAAGAGGAGGGGAATGGATCGCTGTATTGCACGGCCCCAGCCTCCACGTCGGTTGTCAAAGGCGGATTCGTGGAGGGTGAGAGGAAGCGCGAGAAGCCTCCGCTGGTGAAGTTTCCGCTGGTGCAGTTTCCGCCAGTCCAGATGAGATCAATCGGTTTTGAGCTCGATACGTTTGGACCGTCGGCCGAGATATAGGGCTGTACGGAGAGAAAGAAGCCGCCTCCTGTAGCGGTGGGGGCAATTGGAGCAACGTGATCGAACAGGGGAGCCCACGCGGAACCCTTGACGCTGAGGTTAATCAAAGTTGGAACCGTGGGATTCAGTGCTCCGCTGATCGTATTGGGGCCACCGGTCGTCAGGGACAGATTCGACAGCGTAAGCGAAGGTCCCATCACGTATCCATCCATGGATCCAAACGCAGTCGGTTCGTACTGCCTCACGAACGCATTCTTTATCGCGGAAAAATCAAGGTTGCCGCCAATCCCAAATCCTCCGGAGAATGTGGTGGAACCTGGATTCGTCAAATTCCGATAGGCCGGAAAGAGCGTTTCGAGAGCATCGAATTGCAACAGTCCGGGCGCAGCCATTGGGTCCAACGAGGTGAAGTTGAAGTTGATGTACGTCGTCGAGGGGGTCGCAGTGGTCGGGTTCGTGGCTGTGACAAAGATGTCGCCGCCTACGTCGAAGGTGCTGCTACTGGTCCAGTATGTGTCGCGCGGTCCCAGCTTTAGCCAGTAGTATCCGGCAGGTACATTGGGAATCTCGAAGGTTCCATTAGCACCTGCGGTTCCGGGGAATGACTTGAAGGAGCCATCCGATTGAGGCACGAGAGCCGCAACGTAAGAGCTGATAGGGCTCCAATCGAAGGCCTTATTCGTTGAGCCATTCTCATTCCACAGCGTATCGACGCGGCTGATGCGGATGGTACCGGATGGTGTCACCACCCAGGACTGTGTTGCGGGTGGTCCGCCTGAGGCGGTCGCTGTCACAGTGAAGTTGTTCGAAACCCGGGATTGCTCCGCCGTGGGTGTCCACGAGATCGTATTTCCACTGAGCGTCGCGCCGGTTGGTGCGCCGGTCAGGGAGAAGGTAACCGCCGCAGTGCCGCTTGCCGCGAGCTGGTAGGTGTACGGCGTTGCCTCGACAGCTTGCGTAACGGGAGTGCTGGTGAATACGGGCGCGGCCGGTGGCGGTGCCGGAGTTGTGTTGCTGCTACTACAGGCTGTGAGCAGAAAGACGATCAACGAGACAAGGACTACACGATATCGTGGCAAGCAGAAATTCCCCAGGGATGCAGTGGTGCGCCGGTTCAGTATCAGGGTAGCGTTGTCGAATTTCAAGAAAACAAATAACAAGTATGGATGGCCCCGGAATCGTTTGTGCGATTCGCGGGGCCATTTTGGTCTTGCAGACGGCCCGTAAGCCGAATTCTGTTCTAGATGATCATTCCTCTAGGCGACGCATTACTGAGCCGCTCGAGCAACCTACCCGCAGGTTTCGGCTCCCTTTCGGGTCTCTCCGCCTGGGCGCACCGGGCCGATACGCCATTCGCCGCCTGGAGAGGAGCGGCGAAGTCCCTGCCTATTTGGTCTTGCTCCGTGTGGGGTTTACCATGCCGCGTCTGTTACCAGCCGCGCGGTGCGCTCTTACCGCACCTTTTCACCCTTACCCTCGCTCGCTTTCGCTCGCGGAGGCGGTATGTTCTCTGTTGCACTGGCCGTCCGGATGGCTTGAACCATCCGTCCCGGACGTTATCCGGCACACTGCCCTGCGGAGTTCGGACTTTCCTCTCCCGC
>Ga0193743_1002046_pt1 | contig 14489 bp, 17 predicted proteins | sample L2c2metaG_FD_143038 | JGI IMG/M metagenome (GOLD analysis project Ga0193743, IMG submission 143038) | Soil microbial communities from a riparian zone of the East river system, Colorado, United States - L2c2 | ecosystem: Environmental > Terrestrial > Soil > Riparian zone | place: USA: East River... | reverse complement strand
TGTCGCACTTCATCGAAGTGGGCGGATAGCTCAGTTGGTTAGAGCGCCTGCCTTACAAGCAGGATGTCGGGGGTTCGAGTCCCTCTCTGCCCACCACTCAAAGAATCAGCTATTTACAGGGGTTTCCACCTTGCTGCAAATTCTAAGGCAGGGTGTATGCGCGTGCAAGCGATCATTTAGCTCTATCCAGTTCTAGTCCTTCGATAGGGCGACTCAGAATTTTTACCATCTCTTCTTTCTCCGCCAAAGCAAGTCTGTCGGATGCTGCAATGAGCATCAAGACCTCTTCATGCCCGCGAATAATCTGAAGTATGCGAGACGTCATGTCGATGTGCTTTGTTGTGTGGTCGAATTGTTGCGTCGCTACTTCTGCTGTATGGTCCACGTGATCTCTCATCAGCCTAAGTACACTCCTCAAGAGACGAGAACTAAGCAGAAAAACAATATTGCCAACCGTGATGCTCACCGCTATTGCGATAGCGACTATTTGCCTTGTAGTTGTGGGCATCGGCCCGTGAGAAATCTGAATGAGACTCCACACCGAAATACCTATCGCCCCGCAATCGGTTACCCATCTTGCAGCCGTTTTTAGGTGACGTTTCTGCGTCTCGATTTCTGGATAAAACCTCACATAGAAACGCTCGGCGATAGCAACCGAAGCAATAAGCAATGAGACGGCGATAGGCAACAGCCACTTGAGCATTCGTGCACCCTTGAGATTGTTTGAATTTTGACTATCAAGGAATATACAGACCCAAAAGAATCAGCCGACACTCAACTTTCGAACTACCCGCTCATAGACGTGGCGCGGTATCCGAATGCTGCGGTAGCGGCGTTTGTTCATCTTGGTTGGGTGGTGGCGGATCAAGACGCCAGGTTCGTTCTCGAACATCCGGGTGATGGTGTCGCGGCCCCAGCCCGTCATCGCTGCGGCTTCCTCGACGGTGTACGCCATCTTGGACGTGAGTTCGGGACGCGAGACGTGGACGTCAGAGCTGGACGTTAGACGTGGACGTATATCATGTATTTTCAATAGTTTATAACCTTTCCGTGGTATTGCTGCCGATTCTACGTCAGGTCCACACTGAAAATGAAAACCTATCCTTGCGAGATTATTTTTATCTCGAGACTTGACAATGTATCGAGATGATGTACAATTTCTAACAGGAGGGAAAGAGATGACAGAGAACCTAATGGCCGCGACTTGGACACCGGAGACGAAAGTCTATCGTCGTCTCAAAAGCGGGAGGCGGGCTAAGGGTCTCGGATTGGTCAATCCCACTTCGCTAGAAGTCGTTTACCGGCTATTTCAAGAGATAGAAAGGGGCCGCGTCGTAATGAAGGAAGAGGGCTTGCCGGATGATCCGGCGCACCCGGACTATAAGCGGCTGAACTGGCGTATCCGCTATTACGTCGCTGGCGAAAAGGGTCGGCCATCATTCGGTTGGGTCCGCCAACCGCGCGTGAGCGTCACGCTGACAACGCAGCTCGCAATTGGATTGCTGAGGGACCTTGACTTATTAGAGAGAGAAGACCCGCTCTTCCTAGCTATCGAATGGAATATACGACAGGCGGCGTGGTGGGAAGGCAATGAACCTAAGAACAATGACACACCCGACTGGGAAACAAAGTTCAACGGATACCCCGAGAAGCTATCAGAGATCACCGAGGTTTTAGCAACACAGAAGACACAGAAATAAAGATGGCGTAGAAGGCTGGCAGGCCAACTACGCCGGATAAGCACAATCAACCCCGTCGCTAAACGAAATCAACCGGCTCTGTCTCATTGTAGGACAAAAGCCCGGTTGATCCCAACAAAGCATTACAGGAGAAATCGGCCCATGTCTTGCCCCATCCTTATTTCCAGCGCACTCATCGTCAGTTCCCTCCGTCAGCGCTCGCGCGGTGAGAAATCCCATATTGAAGAAATGGGATATAACCTCGATTCGCACATCCTCTCCTACATCGAGCGCATGGGCGGCCTCAAGCGCCCCACGAAGAAAGAGCGTGACGCCGCGCGGACAACCAGAAACCGCAACCTTCGTACAAAGGCACGGTGGGAGCGCATGGAGCGTGAGGAAGCAAAGGCGGCTGCCAGTGCGTAGCCAGTGCGAACAGCTCATCCTCGACGTAGCAGGGAGCGGTGAAACGCCCTTCGTTGTCTACGGCGGCGACTCCGCCGACATTCGATTGATCTCGCTCCGTGAGGAGATCGACCGCGATGCCCTCGCACGAGACTTTGCAAGCGGATTGAGATACTGCGGCGTCATTGGCTTGGTCGATGGCAGACCAAGAATCGCAATCGGACCAGATGCCGGGAGCGCGGAAATCGACGCGATGCGGTATGCAGGGCTGACCCTAGTCCGGCAGACATTCGGGGATTCGGTGTCATGGCTCGAAAGCTTATGGTCGCTCACTGATTCACGCATGGAGGGTAGCGATGTTCGAGTCCACTAAATTCCAGGAAGTCGCAAAGGGCACATTCGCCACGGTCATTCTTAGCGATCCTTCGATGTCGGAATTTACCCTCATCGACCTCGCGAGTTGCGACCTAGCACAGACAGAGCGGGACATCCGCGACGGCAAGGTCTTCATCGGTATTACGTCCCTGGTGGATGGCGTACCGCGTACCGCGCTCAATGAACCTATTGACGCCAGCACTATCGCGGCACTCTCTCAGGCCTGTGTCCAGAACCTCGTGGAACGCCTAAATGCCCTCGGTGCACTCATTGAGGTGCCACGAATCGACGCATAAAAACGAGCTTTATGGGGGCTTCTGTACCCGCCAACCCTCCGCTAGCCGGGTGATAACGGGCACAAACAAATTCAGTTTTTTGAAAGGGAAATTATGTCCACGATCGCAACCATCAGTAACATCCGAGCTGAAATCAAGAAGCACCGCGACGCTGCGGAGAAGCTTTGCGACGATGCTACGGCAAAGGGTAATGACCTCTCCGGTGTTTCCCTCACGGAATATAACCAGCACGTCTCTGAAATCAAGGGCCTCAACAAAAACCTCGACGGATGGATTGCTAAAGCTGAAGCAATGGCTAGCTCACCCTTCAACCGTCAGCCTGCTTCTCAGCCGGTAGCCTCTTCTCTCTTCAGCCCTGCGAATCCATCGCAGGCTAGTCTCTCGGGTCGTATCCGTGCAGCCTATGCGGGTACTTCAGGAGAAGTCCGCGAACAGCTCGAAGCCTTTGAGGCGTACATCAAGGGCGATATCAAGGCGGCTGCAAACCTCACACCGACCGGAGACGGGGCAGTAATCATCCCGAGCTTCGTCGTCGATGCGGTTGAACGCAACTACACCGACTTTCGCCCCGTCGAAACCGTCGCTCGCATTTGGGGCACGGACACGGGAGCGGACGTCACCTTCCCTGTACTGAGCGATTCGGAAAGTGCTGTTCAGCTCAGTTCAGCCGCAGCAACAGGAGCCGATGACACCGTGAGCGGAGACACGCCGCCCACTGCACTCACCGGCCCCACTCTCAAGGCGTATAAGGTCAGCTCTAAGCCGAACTTTATTCCTCGTGAGACTGCAACCGATTCGTCCGTGGACATAGTTGGCGAAATCATCCTCGCTCAGTATGCCCGTATCGCTCGTTTCGAAAACCTGAAGTACACCCGAGGCACCGGCACCAACGAGGCCGAGGGTTTCCTCACCAACGCGACCAAGTTTGTTACGGGCGCGGTTGCGTTGGACCTCGACATCGCGTTGGATGTCGCATACAGCGTGCCCTCGCTTTATCGCACGGGCGGCGTGTACATGATGACCGACACAACGGCGAGATATCTGCGCAAGCTGAAGACCGGCTTGAGCGGTGATAAGCGCCAGTTGTGGGCTGATGCCGACGCAACGAAGGGCACCCCGGCGACTTTACATGGGTACGCTGTGGTCATCAACAACGACATGGACGATGTGAGCGCTGACGGAACCTTCGCTGCGAAGAATCCTTTGGTGTTCGGAAACTTCACTAAGTTCGTCATTCGCAAAGCCGAGCAGGGACGGGCTTTCCTCCGTCGCTACGAGGTTCCGGCGAAGGACGGCGTTGCTGTCATCACGTTCAGCCGCAGCGATAGCAAGCTCATCGTGCCCGCTGCAATCAGCAAGGTCGCGGTTAGCTAACAAGGTCCCGGCTCGCTTACGGGGAGTGAGCCGGACAATCTTCGCTACCGCCTAGGGCCAGAGGTGGCGGATTGCGATCAACAAAGCAGAAGCGCTCCAGCAGGGTCCTTGCCCGTTCACCCGCTTCTGTTCTTCTCCTCCCGCTTCGTCTTCGCTAGACGAGGGCGAAGCGGGTCTTTTTCCCGAAAGGAAGGGTGTGCCATCGCTAATCCAGTCTGGGTCCTCAGTGTAGATTTACAAACTAAAACAGCAAGCTTTCAATCCGGGCTAGCCGATGCAGCTAAATCGGCCCGGGGTGCCTTCGCCGATATCAAGTCCTCTTCCAAGGAGGGCGGCGAGGCCGTCAGTAAGTCGGCCATCAACGCACAGCAAGCCCTCGGCGTCTTGACGAATGCACTTCGCGGCGACACCGAGAACGCCTTCGCTGACATCATCCGCGAGATGAGTCACACCTCGGTTGTCATGGCCGCGTTGCCGTTCGCAGCCGCAGCGGGCGGAGCGTTGTTGCTCGTGAACACAGCTATCGAGGTCGCGACGAAGATCCGGGAATGGCGTGAGGCGCAAGAAAAGCTCACCGCCGAGCAAACCCGCTTCGGTACGGCGGTCAATGAGTCGTTCCAGGGATTGAACGACCGTCTCCTCCAGGCGCAGCAACGCGCCGACGAGCTACGGAACGACCACCTCGGAGCCCTACAGAAACAGCTCGAACTTATCGACCACGCGAGTATGCAAGACCTCGTCAAAGAGTTCGAGACCATCTCGAAGGCTGCGGACGGGACTTTCAAACTCTTAGCGGGCCATTGGTACACCCTCGGCATAGGTTCAGCCGGTGCGACCCACGCGCTCGAACAGTTCAAAACGCAGTACGACAGTCTTCTTTCTCAGGGCAAGGACGGCCAAGCCTCCGACCTCCTCAAAGGAACCCGGGACTCCGCCGAGCGTGTCCTCGAAGCTCAGAAGGCGATGCAGGGCAGCGTCAAGGATGGCGGAGCCTTCGGCAAGAACGTTGATTACGGTGCACAGCTCAAGGCCCGTGCCGTCCTACAGGCTGCCGGGGTCGGGTATAGCGAGAAAGAGACGCAGGCGCAGGCGGCGATACTCCAGGCGTTGAACGGGCAGGTCGCAGCGCAGCGCATAATTGACGACCTAAAGAAGCAAGACAGCGACAACGCCAAGAAGCAAACAGGCAACGACGGGAGCGCCCGGGCGTCCGAAGCCGCACGTAACGCCGCTGCGACACAGATGTCTATCGCTCAGGCGCAGCTAGCAGCGGAGAAATCGTACGCCGACGCCCGGTTGACGATTCAACAGTCCAGCGTTCAACAGCGTCTTGATAGTGACCTCAATTTTGCGCAACGCGACCTCGACATAAAAATGCAGGCGAACACTGCCGAGATATCCGCTCTCGACAAATCCGGCAAGGACTACACCAACCAGCTCACGGCGCTTCGTAGCCAGCAGACCAGCATCGAAGCGACGTACGCCGCCAACGTCGCAAACCTCCATTCCCGCGCTCAGGTCGAGCAGAACCAACGCGACCTCTCCAGCCTCCAGCAAGTAGAGCGGGACAAGATCAACGCGACACAGCAAGGCTCGACGGCAAGGCTTGCGACCATCGACGCATCTATCAAGGACGCCGAGGCCCGGAATCTCCAGGAATCGGACTATTACAGGCAGCTAGGGGCACAGCGGGTTGATACGGCACGTCAGATGGCCCAAGACGAAGCCCGTTTGAAAGCCGACGCAGGCCGGGAATCCGCTGACAACGCCTTGAAGATGGGACAGCTTGAACTCACCGCCGAACAGCAACAACAGGCCGTGGCTAACAGTTCCCGCCGTGTCTCGGATCAAGAGAGAGTGGCCCAATCGCTTGCGATCTCCGAACAGGAGTTTCAGCTCAAGCAACAGTACCTCCGGGCGCAGGTCGAGGCGCTCGATACTTCCGGGAAAGACTACGAAAACAAACTCAAGGCGTTGAACAACAAAGAACAGCAACTCATCAGGGAACACGAGAACGAAAAAACGCAGATACAGAACGGTGCAACGATGGCTCGCAACCAACGTTTGCTCGATGCTGATAACCGATACTTCCAGTCCGTCGCTCGCGGGCTTACTAGCGTTCTCATGGGGCAGCAAACCTTTACCTCGATGATGAACAGCTTAGGGAGCCAAGTTGTATCCGGGATGATGCAAAACGCCCTAATGGCCATGATGACGATGGACATGACGAAGCCGCACGAGGCCGCAGCCGCCGCTAGATCAGCGTATCTCGCGGGCATGAAACTTCCCTTCCCGGCGAACCTCGTGGCGGCCCCGGTGCTGGCTGGAGGTGCCTTCGCGGCGGTGATGGCGTTCGAGAAGGGCGGCGTCGTTCCAGGTGTCGGTAACGGAGATATCGTTCCGGCCATGCTGACACCCGGAGAAGGCGTTGTCCCCCGGGGCGTCATGGACGGACTGAGCAACGTTGCCCGCAGTGGCGGCTTCGGGGGAGGATCTACAACCCACATTCACGTCCGCCCGGTTTACAACCTCCAGGCTCTCGACAGCTCAGGTATTGACAAGACACTCAAGAAGCACAACGCCACACTTACCAAGCACTTTCACAGTGCCGCGAGAAGGATGAACAAATGAGGGAATACAGATACATCGGTTGTATAAGCGGTGGTCGCGCTGAAGTATGCGAATGCGGCAAAACGCCAGAGTACGTACACAAGATCGATAACGGGGATGAGCGGTACGCATGCCGAGAATGCGCAAAGGAGGTGCTTTGTCGGAGTGACAAATACATGCCTCTTTTCGCTGAAAAGTCGTTTCAAGGCGGATGGAATTATGTTGTCCCGTCTTCTAACCCGCCGTATGGCTGGATGAGCCGTTGGCACATAGAAGAGGAGCTACGATGACCGCCGAAGAGAGAAAAAATATCATGCCGAGCAACCCGAGACCGGACTTTCCGAGGAACCCCAGGCCGGAAGATCCGAAAGCGGTTATATCTCGTGGACCGACTCCCGCCGAATGGCGTGATTTGTTCGACACTCAGGCCGACATTGCTAACGCCCCGGAGCCTGTGTTTCTCATTGACCGATTCATGCAGGAGGAGTCGGTTGTCGGAATCGTTGGCCCCGTTCGTTCGCGAAAATCCATCGTTACGCTGAATATCGTTCACGCTTTGTTGACCGGACAACCGCTGTTCGGGAAATTCGAGGTCAATAGAAAGCCCGAGCGTGTGGTCTATCTTTGTCCTGAGACGGGGCGGCTATCGTTTGCAAAGCGCCTGCGGAAGATGGGCCTAGATAAGTTCGTTGGCAAAACGCTGTTCGTCCGCACCATGAATAGCCAGCCCGTATCACTAGACAACCCAACGTTACGGGAGGCCGCGAAGGGTGCAGTTCTCGTGTTGGATACGATGGTGCGATTCTTCAGCGGCGACGAGAACAGCTCAGAATCTATGAAGCTGTTCGGAGACGAATGTCACTCGCTAATTCGTGACGGCGTGAGTTCGGTGTTGTTGTTGCACCATGCCGGTAAAAGCTCACAGAGCGACGGCAAGCCTCGTGCGTTGACGTTGGAGAGCGGTCGCGGCTCGGGGGACTTCGGGGCGTTTCTGACGTCATGCTGGGGCTGTACGCTGGACGACTTCGATAAGCCGCATGTATCGGACTCCAAGGTCGTGTGTCTAAAGCAACGCGACTTCCAGGCGGAGGGCTTCAAGTTATCGCCTTCGGGCAATGAGGACAACTTCTTTTTGCGGTACCGGGAGAGCTTGTCGGTTGAGGCGTCAACCAAGAAAGACAAGGCGCTCGCCATCCTTCAGCAATACGCGAAAACGGAGTCAAACGAAGATCTCCGTGCCCGGTTGGAAAGCGCCGGGTGCGGGTACAAAATCGACTGGATCAAACGGGAGGCGGCCAAGATGCGCGGCAGCGGTGTATTCGTCGCAGAAGAGTCTTTACCGTGACACAAACACCAGGGGGGAATAGAAACTCTAGTTCTATCCCCCGTGAGTGTACGTTTTCTGTATATATAGGGAAGGCACAAAATACACTCAATGAAATCAATCAGATACGCCATGCGAGTGTATTCGCTTCTACAACTCGCGACTCAAACGGCGGTGCTTTCTCATTCCCCAACGCCACCGGGCAGAAATTGGAATAAGCCACCTGCAATGAGCAACTTGTTAGTTAGACAATTATCGAATGGTGTATTTTTTCAGAATTGTTTGTGTATGTACACTTAGCTGCGACAGGGGGCTATAAGAGGTACCTCTTTCAAGATGTTGACCCGCCCCACCCATCCTCTGTCCTTCGCGTTATCTAATCAGTCTTGATGACTAATTGTCATTACGTCAATCGTAATGTTTATGCCGCGTTTATTGCGCCTTGTTGTACGTTATTCGTATGGTTGTGGCGCATTATTTCGCTTTGTTTTCTGTTACTTGATGTTGTACGTACATATTCTGCGAGGTTGTGCGTTGTAATGCACCTATGTGCGTTGTATGATCAATATTCGTTAGAGTAATTGACGATTAGTCATTACGGTAATTGAACACAAATTGACGATATATCAAGAGAAAACCGACCCCGGAGCCACCCGAGGTCGGCAGTTGGTACAACGTTAGCAGGAACCGGAAATCGCCTCAACTTTCGACAGGAAAGGCGCTTCCCTTGGTGTTCGTTTATACGTGCAGCCGGATCTCCCGCACACCGGCTGTACTGTGACCTCTTCTAGTAAGAAGAATCATTCCTCTATTCTACAATCCACAATCTAGTCCGCATCTGTGGAAAAGCCGTCCTTTATTCTGGAAATGAACGACTTTATCCTTTGGGTATCGACGGCGAACTGTCTTCCACAGCACCGACAGCTCAGACTTGATTTGCCATCATGCGGCATGGAAACCCACGACACTCTCCATCTGGTAGCGGTCGAGCGCGTCCCGCACAGCCTGTTGCTTTACTTCAGCGATGGCAGGAGTGGGGTCTACTCCGATGCGCTCCTCTATTCCATCTTGAATCAGGCGGAGCAGATGCCCGATGAAGAAGAATCGCCCCTAGAAAGCCGCATTGACAGCGTTTAGCGGCCCGTACAGGCACCGCTAAACAACGCCGCTGGTACCCCGGCTACGGTTTCGAAAGCAGGCTTATACGCTCGTGAACGGCCTGTAGATCCGTCGTCACGAGGTTGGCGTATCGCCGTGTCATCTCCAGGGAGCTGTGGCCGAGAACCTTCTGGAGGTGGAACACGGAACCACCACGGCGAAGGTAGTTCACTGCGAACGTATGCCGCGTGGCGTGGACAGTCCGGGATGGTGGAGTGAACCCGAGCTGCCTACATAACGCTTTCACTTCCCGGAGAACGTTGTTCCGACTCAGCTCGGTTTCGGACCTCGTAGCGAGCAAGAGACGCTCAGGCTTTCTACCGCAGTCTGTGACGTACCGAAACATCACCTTCCGCAGAGCGAATGAGAACGGCACGACTCTCTGCTTTCTTCCCTTCCCATCCAACGTGACGAGCAGATTGTCGAAGTCTACGTCCCGCACTCTCAGCCCTAGCGCCTCACTGATCCGGCAGCCGGTGTCCAGAAGAAACAACACGAGCAGATGCCGACGGCGTTCGTACTCGCTTTTAGGCTTCATCGTGACGATGCGGTTCACCTGAATATCGGAGAACGTGGCCAAGACAATCTTCGACTCCATCAGTTGTCGGATTCGTGGGTGAGTGCATCCCGCACCACACTTGCGGTCTTGTCCGCCGCCCCAATGCAGATAGGAGTTGATTGCGCGAATAGCTACGTTGCAGCCCGTAGCCGCCCGGCCCTTCTCACGCATCCGCATGACGGCGTCTGTGAGTTGCTGTTGCGATGGTGATTCGCAAGGGAGCCAACGAAGGCTCTCCCGATACCATTCGACGGTGCGGGGTGTGACGTTCTTTAGGTACGAACGCTCACGGATGAATTGTTCAAACATAGGAAGCATTTTTCCTCCAAGCAGGATATGAAAATTGGAGGAAACCCCATAAAATCAGGCGGATAGCTCAGTTGGTTAGAGCGCCTGCCTTACAAGCAGGATGTCGGGGGTTCGAGTCCCTCTCTGCCCACCAGTTCCCACTACAAATCATTGAAAACAAGGGCAAATAGCTCATAGAAAGAAGCTTTTGGGTAAATGCCTTTTGTTCAATTTTTCCGGATTTTCAGGATAATTCGGCCTCTCCACAGATGAGGCCCTATTCGAGTTCATTCAACGTGCAGGCGGTATCGACGGCAGCGATACAAGGTTCTATGTTGAAGCAGCCATCAAGAGGCAGCATGGAGACGTAACGCTAAGGCTGAATGAAGAGCAGTACCAGGCGCTGCACACCGCTCCAAAGCCTGCTCCCCAAAGATGCCAGGGCGTCGAAGATTGACCACTCAGCTTTTCTCCTATGATTCGCTTTGATCAGACAAAGCCGCCAACTGGTTTGCACAGTCCAAAGACGTGATTCTATTCGAAAAGTAGTCGAGAATGATGTTCTCGGCTGGGGTTCCATTCAACCCGGGGAGCGGCGTAGCAAGTATCAACCCTTCGATTACTTTCCGTACATCCGGATCAACATCCTCGAAATATGACATAGTTCTCCATTGTTGTGAGTGTGACTCTGTTGTAGATACGGCTGAGGCAAGTCACAAGATATTGGAGGTATTACGACCCTTGGTGTATGTTCTCGCGAATCGCAAATCTCGTGTAGGGCGAGATCGTATAGTCAACCTGTAGCGCCCCAATAGAAATGACAGGTTCCCGCCCACTAGAAATGTCTGTTTCTAATGGGCGGTGAGGCTTACGTGTACTTTTTGGCTGCTTTACCCAGCTAGGACCGCTTGTTGGATTCCCTAGCGTTCTCCACGCCCGTTCACGCGCTCATCAGTTGTCGGATGACCCGCCGAGCTTATCGGTGTAGGCTTGGCTCCCAGAACGATCTGGTGCCTGTTTTGAGGCTTCGCTGGGGGTTTCGTTAAAGCGGTGCTTGGTAAATCCGTCACTACCCACACCCTTAGCATTTTCAGCGTTGTACTCCGGTGGGTCTTCGATTGTAGACCAAGGCGGTACCCTGTCTACCGAGTTGGAAGGAGTGGTTTCGCCGGAGGTTACTTGCCCATTGCCGCCATTGCCGCTGCCGCTGCCATTGCCACCGTTACCGCCATTGCCGCCGTTACCGGGGGTTTCGTTTCCGTTCTGCGGCCCTCCCAGCCAATCAGCACCCTCCTTTGGATTCTTAGCATTTTCAGCGTTGGACGGTTTTTGAAATTCTCCAGTCTGAGGGTTTCTAGCGGCTTCGTTCGGTCCTATACCTTTAACGCGATTATCGTTTGAGTTTTGGGCGGCAGGATTCTGTGCATTTTCAGTCATGACGGATCTCCATTGTTGCGTCAGTATTGGATTTAGCAACGGATGCAGCCGGGAGGAAGGCGAATCGGAAGGCAGAGAATATCCGGGTGTAGGTTTCCCGGAATTAGGTCTCGTCAGGTGCATGTCTTATGCACAGCGTCACTATACCTCATTCCGGTTACGTGCTGGAACGCGCTATCGCTGGGTGCTTCCGCAGTTTGCGAACAAAGCATTCATAACGTTACCGCGAGAATTTAGTGCAAATGAAAAGACCATCCCCGGCGAGCATGCAAGCGCAGACCCCAAGATGGCAATTCCGACAACGGTGTATGACAGAGTCTCAAGCATCGCACCATATCAAAATTTCCGTTTTGGCGGCTCCACAACAGAGCATTTTCCTTCTCGTCGTTGTTTGATCGTCAGAATCTCCAGCGTCTCGGTGAAGCTTAGATCAACACGGCTAATAGCTCTCGTTAGAGTTCCAGAAGATATCGGCACCGTCCACCTAACCGTATCCGGCCCGAATCTTCGACGCGAATCACTCCCTGCCGAAGATCTCCCTCCCGAAGTAAAGACCGACAAGAACCAGCACCACTCCAGCCCATCCCCTGAAGACTATCTCCTGAGCGTACCGGAACGACTCGAAGCACGCAGCCTTGCCGAAGTGTCGATAAAGAAAGATGTATTCGACATAAAGCCACGCTGGCGGCACCAGCACCCATAGTCCCAGAAGCCAGGCCTTCGCCGTGCGTCTGTCCGGAGACTCCTTCCGGCCCCGCCTGCTATCAGCCTCCTCGCGAAGCCATACAAATCCCTTAGACAACGAATACACCGCGCCTGCCACGCCGGCGACCGTAACGGCAAGCGCCACCCACCCATAACGATTGAATGTTCCCACCATGCACTCGGCAGGAACACCTTCGGCCAGCAAAGCAATCATTCCCCGGTCCCTTCAAGATGCATTCTACAAAGCGTGCAGGAACAACACACGGGCATCACCACGAGGGAAACCTCTCCCCTGCTCCCACAGCAATGACGCCCGGCCATACCGGGGCGTCGCTGTCTTTCCTCTTCTTTCTTTTCACTGCTTCTCCTCATTCATAGAAAGAAACCGGCACATCCTTCCCCATCCTCGGAACATACTTCTCTGCGCGGCATATTCTTTTTCCGCACTCGGCGCATCCTCCCAGCTGTCTGCAACCGACGCTCTTCTGATTCATCAAAACAATTTTGCGGACGCAACATCAATCCCCAAAAAGCGTCTTATAGATAGGAGCAACGCCGGCGGTGACCGAACCAGTTCAAACCACGATCTCGGCCCCCACAGTCTCGACCCGCCGGCCCGAGCTCGACGCTCTGCGCGGCTTCTTCCTCGTCTGGATGACCCTGAACCACCTTCCCACCCGCCTGAGCGAATACTTCAATCAACCCCTCGGCTTTGTCTCCTCCGCCGAAGGCTTCGTCTTTCTCTCCGGCCTTCTCCTGGCCATGCTCTCCATCCGCCGCGCCCGAAAAGAGCCACAGGAGATGCGCGAGAAGATATGGAAGCGCAGCTTTCGCATCTACGGCTACCACCTCTTCATGCTGCTGTTCGCCTTCACCATTGCGGCGACGGTAGCCTCGCACGCTCATCGCACCGCGCTCGCCAACCTGTTGAACTACTACCTCGCGCATCCTTTCTCGGCCATCGTCTCCTCGCTGCTGCTGATCTACTGCCCACCGCTGCTCGATATCCTTCCCATCTACATCGTTTTCATGTTCACCACGCCGCCCCTGCTTATCTTCGCCGCAAAAAAGGGTTGGGGCTGGATCCTCGCCGCCAGCGGCTCCATCTGGTTGCTCGCCCAGTTCGGTGTGCGGACCTGGGTCCACGATCTTACCGTCAGAACAACGCACCTCCACATCCCCTTGCAGGAGACTGGAGCCTTTAACCTCTTTGCCTGGCAACTGATCTGGGTCCTCGGCCTTTGCTTTGGCTCCTTCATCGCCGGACGCAGGCGGCCCTTTCCCAGACTTCCCCGCTCTCTCTATCTCCTCAGCACGGCCATCTGCATCTTCTTCCTTGGAGTGCGCCACTGCTGGTTCGGGCCGCACCTCTCTGCGCAATTCTTCGGCATGCAGCTCGACAAGTGGCAGATCGGCCCTCTCCGCCTGCTCAACCTCGCTGCCTTCGCTCTCTTCCTCTACGGATCGCGCGCCGTGGTCAAGCGCATCGTCAGCATCGAGCCCTTCCTCACCCTCGGCAAGGCCTCGCTCGAGGTCTTCTGCGCCCATCTCTTCTTCGTCTTCGTTGGGCTCGCTCTCCTCTCCGGAGATGCCGGTCAGCTCCACGGCGTCCGCGCCGCGCTTCTCATCCTCATGACCTTCTCCGGAATGTTCCTGGTCGCGCTCCGTGCAATCAATCGTCAGCAGCAGAACGGCGCTCACCACGTCCATCCCTATCCCACCGACGTAGCCTCTCACACCTGATCGACACCCGCTGCCTGCTTAAGAAGAGCTTCCGCCGTTACTCAATCTTTCCCACCAGCGTCAGATCGATTGAAACTTCCTTCGCCACACGCAGCACAAAGGTGCTCGGGTCTTTCATCCCCCACTGCACGTACGGAACAACGAAGTGTGTTTTGGCGACATATCGCCCGTCTTCCATATGAACAGATACCGGAACCGTCAGCGGATGCGACGAACCATGCACGGAAAACATTCCAGAGATCTTCACCGTCGAATCTCCGTCCTCTGCTAGCGTACCGATCATCTGCTGCGGTTTGAACGATACCGTTGCAAACTTCCCCACCTCCAGAACGTCCTTGCTCATGCGTCGGTCCCGTGTGTCATTCCCGCTCTTTCCACTGCCCGCGCTCACATGGATCTCGCCTGAGACATCCGAAGTCTTTCGATCGAACTTCACCTCATCGTCTGCGACCTGAAAGGTTCCACGCACTGTATGCAGAACATCTCCCAGCGTGAAGGAGACCTCGCTCTGTCCGGGATCGATCCGAAGGGTCGTC
>Ga0193743_1002045_pt1 | contig 14503 bp, 17 predicted proteins | sample L2c2metaG_FD_143038 | JGI IMG/M metagenome (GOLD analysis project Ga0193743, IMG submission 143038) | Soil microbial communities from a riparian zone of the East river system, Colorado, United States - L2c2 | ecosystem: Environmental > Terrestrial > Soil > Riparian zone | place: USA: East River... | reverse complement strand
GAATTGTGGTCCTCTATCAGAGATTATCTTGTCAGGTAATCCGAATCGTTTGTATAAGTTTTCAAGCAAAAATTTGCCTGTGTCTTCGGCGGTAATAGTTTTGTTGCATGGAATGAGAATTACCCCCTTTGTAAGCGCTTGGTCTACCACGACCAAGATAGAATCAAAGCCGTCGGCAGGTGGCAGGTCGGTAATCAAGTCCATCGAGCAATAAGAGAAAGGTCTAGTTGATTGAGAGCCTTCCATGGGCAGAAATGCGGGTTTCGAGGGGTTTCGGTCAATTTTCAACTGTTGACAAGTTCCACACCCTAGGATGTAGTTTTTCATGAAAGTGCATAAGCCTGGCCACCAGTAATGTTGTCGTATGGCATTATAAGTCTGTAATTCTCCAGGGTGACTAGCAGTTTCATGATCATGAAAATCTTTCAGAATATCTTTTCGCAATAAGTCATCTCGAGGAATATAGTTCTTTTCTCAATAGAAAAGGATATTGCGATCGCCATATTTTTCCAGTGTCCAGTCGTCAGCGAGTTTTCCATTCAACAGTAATAACAATGCTGTTTCAGCGTCTTTATCCATTTTGTCAATATTCGCAATTCTTTCTTGAAGATCGACATCAATAAGATCAATGAATAGGTTGTCCGGTAATAAAACCATGTCTTCATTGTTGTTGTCTTCAGCAGGGCAATGATCAGGTCTTCGAGATAATGTGTCAGATTGGATCATTTTCTTTCCAGGAGTATGGACCAATTTGATGTCATATTCTGACAGGAATAAGAACCATCGTGCTTGTCTTCTGTTCAATTTCTTGGCTTCTTTATGAGCAGTCAAATTTTGATGGTCTGAAAGAACGACAGTGGAGTGTCCAGATCCTTGAATATAATGGCGCCAAGCTTCCAGAGCCCTGATAATAGCCAGTAGTTCTCTATCATGGATGTTGTAGTTTCGTTCGGCAGGAGAAAATGTTTTGGAATAAAACGCTACAGGATGTCGATCACCGTTTGAATCCAATTGTGATAAAACATCTCCAGTTGTGTATTTTGAGGCATCCGTTTCGATTTGAAATGGTCGAGAATGGTCAGGCATGGCCAAGACCGGTTCTTCTGTAAATCATTTCTTCATTTCGTCAAAGGAAGATTGACATTCAGGAGTCCAAGTGAATTTTCTGTCTTTCTTTAAGAGTTCGTTAAGAGGTTGTGTGATGTCAGAGAAATTTTGGATGAATCTTCGATAGAAGTTTCTGTGTTCTTCTTCATCTTTTTCGTCTTTGATGAAGGCCAGTAGAGGGATTTCGTCTTTTTCGGGAGGCGTGGGAAATAACCTTAAATTTCCATCACGACTTTTAAATCGTGAGAACGAATTGCCTATTTCATTTCATAGGAGTTTTCGAGTGGTTCGCCAGTTAAGTTCTCCGGTTTGCCAATTGATTTCCGGGTTGTGTCTGTTCAACCAAGGGAAACCGAGGATAATCCTTTGTTTTCCTAATCCAGTCATCAATAATTTGATTTTTTCCTGTCGTCTGTTTACCGTGATGTCCAATAGTACGAAGTATTTGATAGTTCCTCGTTTGTTAGAGGTTCCGTCAACGTTAAAGACTTTGAGCGGTTTTTCAAGCTGTTGGATATCGAGTCCAGAATTTTTTGCATAATTCTGGTCAATGAATTCTCCTCCTGCTCCGCTATCGATGAGCACAAGGGTTTTGACAGTTTATTTTTCAGTTTTCCCGCTTATTTGTATAAGAATAGATAAAGAGTTTGATTTTATCTTAGCGGTACTAACGTTAAAGATGTCAAGACAAGGAGAGACTGACGTCGAGGCAGTTCTCCTTTTTAAAAACCCTGTGCTTCCGATTCTTTCCAAAACTCGTCTATCTCTTCATCATTCATATCCTTCAGCAGACTTCGAATGTGTTGATGGAGTTCTTTTCCATTATATTTCTTCGTCTGTGTCTGTTTCGAGGTGCCGGCTCGATCAGGACAATCTTTTCTGAGATGTCCCTGTTTTCCACAGCCGAATCATAACCCTTTTTGCATGCATTCAGCATGTCGTTCGGGCGTCATTCGATCAATATCCATTGTGTTCAGATCCTTTTTGGTAAAGGTGAAGCGTCTGGAGTTGTTGTCAGATTTCTTTTGTTCTTTCTTCAGTTCGGTTTTCTGTTTGTTTTTCCTCCAACTGTTAGAGGTTTCTTGTTTATTTTGGGTTGTTCTCCCCATGATTCGTTGCATCCTATGGAATTGATGGTCGAATTTTTGTGCCCATTCGTAATGTCCTTTTATTCCGTCGAGAGGGAATTGAAGGGTTAAAAGTTGTTCTTGAAGTTTCCTAGGTAAGGTCTCCAAGAAGAGATCGCAAAGGGCTTCTTCATCTTTTCCTATTTTGGCTTGATTAACCAAAGTTTTGAACATAGCAATGTGTTCGTTCATGGGAGTTTTCCCTTCTTTCTGTAATCTTTTGAGTTTCTCTCTTGCCTCTCCAGGCGCGTCGTAGGGTGAGAACACTTCTTCAAGATTTTTCTTGAAGTCGTCCCACGTTCCAAGGTCTAGGTTTTCTAGATTCGGTTGTTCTTCAATAAACTGCTCATTCCAAGCAGCTGCTTCTCCACTATTCATGAAGGATAGGACAAAGTTGATTTTATCGAAATCATTTGGATAGACTTTGTGGTTTCCTGCGATGTACATTCAACAACTCATCATCCATCATTTAAAATCATCTCGATTGCCAGAGAACTCTTTGGGCATGTTCATCTTCTTCTTTCCAGAAGACGATTCACTTGATTCCATTCCGAGATTCATGTTGTTTGGTGATCCTGGTGATGATGGAGGTGTTGGTTCTGGTAACGTGTTTTCTCCGATGTTTAAGGGAGAGATGGGAGGGGAATGGACAGGAGTAGTAAATGGGATGATCGCTTTGAGATTTAGTGGTGGAGGGAAGAAGCTATTGAACGGGCCAAATCCAGGTGAGAAGATAGAGCTTCATGCTAAGTCTTCTGGTTCTTGTATCGAAGGCGAGCTTGTTCTAACAGAACTTGCTCAGCTGTTTCATTCGGAATTTGTTTTGTCTTTTCAAAAGGGTGTCACCTAGGTCAGAGACCTTCCAATGACGTTTGTTTCGTTCGGTTGTTTCGAGTTTCTTCACTTGTATGGAAACAAAGCGAAAGGTTTGATAAGCTAGTCTTTTGTTACGACTTCGACCGATTCAGTCTTTACAGACTTGATCAGTAACAGTCGTTGGGCTAGTTTTCAAGTTCGTTCGTTTATCAGACTATAAGAATGCTTTGGTATAATTAATGTTATGAACGATAACAGATGAACGCGAACATGAATCATTTTACTTAACCCAAGTCACCCCCGATCAATTCCTCTCTTGGATCCGCTGGTCGAGTGACAATGTATTACCCGATTCCATTTCACACTTTGCTTAGTAATCCCCTTTGACTCATTTCCGTTCCCGAACACTGCCTCCTTTCGTGACTCATACTATTCCATGACTCCTATTCTGACTCATACTACTAAACCCTTAACCCTGGACACTGCCTCGTAATTACCTATATAAAAGAGCCCGTACTTAGCAGTAGTTCTCTAGTTTTGACCTTAGTACCTATACGGTTCAATCCACTACGCTTTGCTCACAACCTTTGGAAGTGCCCTTCGCCTGAATAGAACTTAGCTCTTTGTTACTGTCTCTGCCCAGCACCAAACGCGAGTGCAAGCTAGTGACGCCCGTAACAATTAAAGTATTGTCTTAAGTCGAGCCAATGTTCTCGCGTATCAAGAATGTCTTTGTATTCAAACAAAGACTAGCTAAAGTTACATGATGTTTGGCTAAAGTATATAAAGAGTAAAACATGCGTATAATGCATGTTTAAAGCATGTACTACATGTGTGATAAAGAAGAGAAGATAAGATGCGCAGCATCAAGAATGAAAGACATGCGTCACTAGCATGTAACATGCGCATTATGCATGAAAGAAAGTAAAAATAGATGAACATGCGTTCATGGCATGTTGTTCAAGAGATTTGTAAAATGAAAAGTAAAAATGAAATCGTACGTGTTGAGGATGAAATCGTAACAATGTACACTGCTGGCGCCGGGTGGTGTTTCCCCCGGAAAAACCCATTAAGAGACATGTTTTGTGATTTCCAAAGGGTTTTTCCCATGGAAACACAAAAAGTGTTTCTGAAAGAAAAATCTGAGAAACATTATGTGTTTCTTTCAGGTTTCCCATAGATAATTTTTTTTGTTTTTCTCAAAATTTATTTTTTTGAAACATGATAAGTGTTTCTTTCTTTGTTTGAAACAAAGAAAGCATGTTTCCCATAGATAAATCTTGAGAAAAACAAAAAATCTATCTATGGGAAACATGAAAGAAACACATAATGTGTTTCTCAGATTTTCCTTTCAGAAACACCCTTTGTGTTTCCATGGGAAAAACCCTTTAGAAATCACAAAACATGTCTAGAAATGGGTTTTTCTGGGGGAAACACCACCCAGTGCCAGCAGTGGTATTAGAACAAGCCTCTCATTCCAAAACTGCATTGACAGCTTTTTTTTTACACTAAATGCTGATGAAGGACTGTTAGGTGTTGAAGCTCGAAAACATACTTATCAAGAATTTCCACAACATTTCACATTATTGCTGTTTTCATAAATCCTGGTGAACACTGCTGGCACTGGGTGGTGTTTCCCTGGGAAAAAACCATTTCTAGACAGGTTTTGTGTTTCCAAAAGGGATTTTCCCATGAGAACACACAAAATATTTCTGAAAGAAAAATCAAAGAAACATGTAATGTGTTTCTCAGATGTTTCCTATAGATAAATTATTTGTTTTTCTCAAGATATATCTACAGGACACTGTTAGGGCAATGATAAGTGTTAGGAAAAAACACTTATCATGTTTCCTGTAGATATATCTTGAGAAAAACAAATAATTTATCTATAGGAAACATCTGAAAAACACATTACATGTTTCTTTGATTTTTCTTTCAGAAATATTTTGTGTGTTCTCATGGGAAAATCCCTTTTGGAAACACAAAACCTGTCTAGAAATGGGTTTTTCCCAGGGAAACACCACCCAGAGCCAGCAGTGGAAGCTGCCTTTTTCAGCAAAACCAATTTTTTTATCACATCTGGGTTGTTATTGAGATTGAACTGTAGCACCTTCATTTCTCAACCTATTTCTACAATTTTTAGTGCATTGGAATCTTCTGAATCCAGGCTTTCAAACAGTGCAATAAAATTAGGGTATTTCCTATTGAAAGAAAAGTCGCACTATAGCACCCTAATTGCATGAACATCAGTGTTATATTGCATTCTATCGTGCTTAGCACATCCCCACATCTGTTGAGGATGGGAAAACGCGAATGCAAGGCTCCCAGGTCTTTTAAAAAGGTCTCTCAGCCTGATATATCTGAATCAATTGCCAAGGAAGCCACTCCTAGGCCTCCTGTTCTCCTGAAATTGACATTACGGCTACCTAAACAGCCATCCCCCTCTCCTAGTCTGCAAGAAGACTCAGACCCCCCTATCAGCCCCTCCTCCATTTATGGCAGACAAGGCTCAAGTAAGAGATATTGTCAATGCTAATCTGGGCATCCAAAAGAAGAATTCTACAATCAGCATTTCATCTGACTCTGAGGTAACATCCACTCTCTCAATGGCAACCTGTTAGGGCAACTGTGGAACGACTTAGTCGAGATCTAGCAGGGGATCCTAAATATATATATAAACATAAATACGACAGGAAGGTGCACCTAGCAGTGGATCCTAAAAGAAAAGGATAAAGCCCTGCTAAGGTGGGATGCGTGTCTATATACCAAAAATTGGAGTTGAAATAATAAAATGATGAAAAAGATGAAGAATGGTGAAAGGTGATAGAAATGCAAAAGGTAGCTACATCACATGACTGCAAAGGTTGCTGTGTCACATAACCATCGGACTCCAATATCGGAGCCGTGAGTGTGCTCTGTCTTGAGTTAGTGATGATAAGGAGGGATGTACAGAGTTGACAGAGTGTTGTCGGAGGAAACGTCAGACGAAGCAGAGCATCCCCTAACACAACCTCAAAGTGCAAGAGGGCTAGTTATGACATCTCAACAGCCTCCACACAGCCCAGTACTTAACAATCCCCCTGGTTGTCTGGACAGAGTCTGGTGGAATCCATTGGACTCTGATGGAAGTCTGGTGGTCCAGTAAAAGTCCAGTAAAAGTCCAGTAAAATTCTGGTAAAAGTTTGGTAAAGTAACAAAATGACCAGACTTGGATGTCTGGCTGGACTCCATTGGACTTCCACCAGACTTCCACTGGACTTTTGGTGAAAATTCACCAATTCTACTATATTTTCAGGAAGGTTGTACTTGGTATCATAGCTAACTAATATATTTTGTTACATGTATGTATGTATGTAAATTACATTTATTTATTCAACACCATCATCACTATCACTATCATTCTCATTCAACTTTGTTGCTTCTCTCTTTCTTCCTTTGCTTTGTTGTTGCTTAATGACATGCTTTGTATGACAAAAAAGCATTGTATGTATGAGCCAATTAAACTTTGAGAGAGTCATTCATCGAGAATAGACTCAAATCCACCTAACCATGCATTAAGTTGCTCACATGCCTGAGTGTTAAATGCACATTTTTGATAAGTGCTTCCATCAGATGCTTTTGCTGTTATGACCAAATTTGGAGCAGACCCATCTGTAGAAGCTGGATTACACCAAGTGTGACAAAGTATGTCTGTTTTACAATGATTCCAATAATGATAGCTGTCAACTATTAATCTGATTGTTTCTGACCAGGTATTCCACTGTCCTTGAGCAACAATATGTTTGAGTACACAACATGCTTTATCAATGCATATATAGTCAGGGCGTGATTCAATTGAAGGATACACTTGATTTAAAAATGCCAAAATATTTGATTCTGACTCTGATTTTGCAAATTTAGCCCATGCAACAACAACACCACATGGAGCACAATAAAAGGTTGCAGGACCAAAGTAATGTTTTGACTTTCTGGGCTCTGGAGCAGGCTGATCATTTGGCTTATGTTCATGGTCATTTCTTGGATTCCATGCTAAATTCTCCTGATGGTAATTTAACATTCTTTTTGAACCTGCTAAGCCTCCACTAGAGTGGTCAAGCCTATACTTTTTCCAAAGAATTTGATGAACTGCACAGGCCATGTTTCTGCAATCACAGTGCCTGTGAAATCTCTAACATGACATCTGTTTCCAAATTCATTTTTCATGAATTTGACAAAAAGAGCCACCACGGTAATTTACCAAGTCTAATGTGCAATTATCATAAGCACAATGCTAATCAATAAATTTTAGAAAATAATATCTCATGTTTATAACTATAAAATAAAATACCTTTGTCCCAACAACAATTCCATCCACTACTATCATTGTTACATTTTGTATATCAACATCCATTTCAGAGTCTGAGTTCTGGGAGGTTGGGTTATTAGAACTTGATTGTGCAACTGCAGCTGCTACTGGATCATCAACACCAAGTACAGCAGAAGGATCATTAGGATTTAAAATTATATCTGAGGTTGCCTGGTAGGGTTGTGAGCATTCAGCACATGAATGATTCTCTGCTGACTGCATAATTCCATTGTTTCCCAAAGTTATAAAAGCTGCCTCTGTAACTTCATCTATTGATGCATTGTCTCTTATGGAAAAATCAATTCCAGATGCATCAGAAACCTGTCTGATAGATTCATGAACAAATGCAGCCCAAATATGTCTAGGAGAAAGCTTAAAATCTTCATTTCCATATGTGTCATTGAAAATTTTCATCCAGCCAGACGTAGATGCATGAAGGTCATACATTGCATATAATACTGTTAAGCTTGGAATTCAGACGGAGATGTTGGGTCCAAAGTCGTGCTAGGTGTTGGCTTCAACTTGTAGGTTGCACCGCTCTCTTGATGGATGCCTTGAATTTTGGAGGTCCAGATGGTGTAGGAGAGTCCGGAGTCGAGCCGAGAAGAAGCTTAAGAAAGGTGAGAGCGAGTTAAGAGAAGTAGGTTGCTAAGTTGATATTTGAACTAGCACAATACATATAACAAACTGGAGTATTTATACAGAGGAGAAACATGAACATATAAGGAGTTAACTTGGAGAGCATATGGTAGTAGAATGAACATATAATGAAGAGACTCATACTCCAAAGGGTGCCAAAGGATGCCGACTGAAAACCTTGCAAGTCCTTGTGGTGACTGAGACCCATGACCTCGAGAACTGGTGTGTGTGCGATATGATTGGCCTTGAACATAAAACATGTGTGGAGCATGGTGGGGCTCTTGTTGTGCTGTGGTAGATAGCACATGGTGCTGGTTGGTAATGACAATGATAGGAATGCAGGTTTTGTTGGTGGTATTGGAGTGGAGGAAGTATTCCGATGGAGTTCCAATATAAGTCCGACGAGAGTGGCTGGTGGTAACGGTGGCACTGAAAAATGGTAAGGCAGCCATCATCGGAGACTCCATCAGAGCCGTCCTTTGATTGTTCTTTGGAAAGAACATGACCGAGCACAGACCATGACAGTGTCCCCTGGTTAAGGCCGAGCCCTCAAGGCCTATAAAGTCAGGTGGGAATTGTTGGTTTCCTTAGTACTCCAACATGAGCCACAGTCAAGGCAACAACAACAACAACAACACGGGCCCTTCTGGGTCAAGCCAGCTGAGGGGGTCCAGTGGAGCAGGCACAGCGACAATAGAGGGAGGCAGAGGAGAGGCAGATGTGAGAGGATGAGGAGTTGGTGGCCGAGTTGGCAGCTGCGCAACTCGTTGAGGAGGAGTTGAGGAGGAGTTGGCATGGAAGGCAGAGGAGAGTCGGAGGAGGAAGAGGCTCGACAAGGCAAAGAAGAAATGGAGGGAAATGGAGAAGGCAAAGGGGAAGAAGAGGAAGGCAGACAAGGATGAAGAGTCGGACAAAGGGTCCGTAAAGAAAAGGAAAGAGGTAAGTAATTGATTGTCTATAGTTAAAACATACTAATGAATGCATAGCAGACCCCAGCGGTGGCAAAGACCACCACTCACATGGAGGTCCCCTGTCAGCAGTGTGTGGCCATCCAGGCCACTTGCTACAAGAAGATGTGGGGTCCTGGCTGCTGGGGGTGCAGCAAGTGCAAGACGAAGTGCAGTGCGGCTGTGCCTCAGAAGGCCGGAAAGAGTGGAGGATAGAAAGGCGAAGGGTCGGAGGGGCCGCCACCACCGATGACAATGACCGTTGACAAGGAGGTGATGTGGTTGTTGAGGAGGTTGGTGAGAGCGTTGGAGAGGGGAGTGGAGGTACTGGAGGCGACAAAGGGTTGCTACCAGAAGATGGACGAGCGGGAGAGGGAATACAAGCAGATGGATGAGCAGGGGTGGAATGAAAAGGCAGACAAGTTGGAAGAAGATGAAGAGGAGGATGAGGATGAGGAGGAAAAAACGGAGGGGGTGACTGGAGTGGAGACAGAGATGGGGATGGAGATAGCGGAGAAAGGAACGGAAAAGGGGACAGATGAGGAGATGGGGGAGGCAGTAGAGGGGATGCAAGTAGAAGAGTAAAATATAAAATAAAAATCTTTTTGTTCCGTTTCTTTTTTCTTTTGTTGTTCAAAGTAAGGGGAAAACATATAATGAACAGTAAGTAAAAAGGACTTTGTTTTCTTGTTAGAAAGTGTGAATGGAAAAGTATTGGTATATATTGGAGACAAAACGGAAAATATGGAGAACGCAAAAGTGAAGGATGGAAAATGTACGGAGAATATCGGAGTGTTGGAAAACGGAGTTTAAGGGATAGAGAGTGGACCAGGCTTGTGGGGATACTGGTGGTGGAAATGATTGATTAGCTTGGGAGCATTACCAAGTTTGGTAGCTAAGAGCCAAGATGTTTCATCATCAGTACCTTTATAACCTGACCATTTGACCAAATACAGAAGTTTGCACAGGCACCATCTGTTGTCCAATTTAGAGTTGAGAATTTTGGAGATCTCGTATTCCAGTTCACCATCCACCATAACTGGTGGCGGAGGAGTTTGGACTCGATCTGGAATGGTGTTCGGAATGGAAGGCTCTAGCATAGATACATGAAAGATGGGATGAACAGCTTGCATACTGTCAGGTAAGCGGAGAGTCCAGGACAAAGGTCCTGCCTGGGCTATGATGTTGAATGGACCTAGATACTTCTCCGATAGTTTCTTTGAAGGTCTGGTCATTCGGAAGAACTTTGCTTTGACAAAAGCTTGATCACTGACTTTGAAGTCTGGCAGAGGAATCCGATTCTTATCTGTGGAATGTTGATACTGTTCCTGAGAAAGTGTGATGGCATTTTGGAGTTCCACATGGAGTTCGTTGAGGTCAGTGACGTACTTGTGGGCAGTTCTTTACCCTCCCCCACACATTCTGAGCGGATCCGACCAGTCCAACCAGATTCCGACCATTCTGATCAAATTCTGACCATTCTGACCAAATTCCAACCAAATTCCGAGCAGGAAATCGTTAGGGTTAGAGTTAGGGCTAGGGTCTAGTTAGGGCTTAGGGGGCATATTTAAAAAATTGAAATTTTTGAGTTTTTAGGGTTCCATTCCTATGGTGCCGTGCACTTAGTCACCGCTACTTTTGTACAGCGGCGGAATCGGTCCACCAAAAAAAAAAATCAAACTATCCCTATTTTGGATCAGTTCAACTTCATAATTCATAGCGGAGTATTTACAAGCAATTATACCTATACTTCCTACTATTAATGACCAAAAAAGATAAGAAAGCTGCTGCTGCTCAGGCCCAAGAAGAAAAAGTGAAGCTTCAACGAATTTTGGCAGCAAATGTGCCTGATTTGTGTTACCATATATAGTAACATGTAATTACTAAATATAGAAGGTGGCAGAATTATCTGATATAGCAAAATTTATCTCTGCCAGTTTTGAGAATTTTGACAATCGGTTTAGAGCATTTGTTCTTTACCTAAATGAGAGTAAATTGGCTAGAGGAATAAGGCATACAATGATTTCCCAGATTTTAATCTTGGTTGTACAAAAGTAGCGGTGACTAAGCACACGGCACCATAGCACATTCCTACCAGTCTGAAATTCCTACCAAATTCCACTCAGAATACACCCAAATTTGCTCGGATCTGCTTGGAATGTGTGGGGGAGAGGGGAGAGTAAAGTACTCCTTGTGGGCACGAGTGGAAACAAGATCATATTCCAGATGGATGGTGATGGCAGGGTCATAGCCTTTGTTGGTGAAGAACGGAGATACTCCGGTTGTTGCATTCGGAGCATTGTTGTACGTGAACTTGGCCAAGGGAAGGAGCAAACTCCAGTTATCCTGTTGATAGTTGGAATACATATGGAGATACTGCTCCAGGGTTTGGTTGACTCTTTCGGTCTGACCATCACCTTCTGGGTGATATTCCGAGGTGAAGTGCAACTTCATATCAAGGGCTTTTCCTAGCAATCTAAAGAAGTGAGATACAAACTCGGAACCCTGATTGGAAGTTACATGGCACAGAACACTGTGTTTGGAGAACACATGGATGACAAAGAGTTCTGCCAGTTGAGCAGAGGTAATGGTGTCGTGCATTGGAATGAAGATGGATTGTTTTGTGAAGCGGTCCACCACTACTAAGATAGCAGTGAAACCATTGGAGGAGGGTTGAAGTTGTTCGATGAAGTCCATAGAGATTGAATCCCAAGGACAGACTGGAACAGGAAGTTGTCGGAGGAGTCCGTAAGGCTTGTGACGTTTGGACTTGGAGCATGAACAGGTAGTGCAAGATCTACAATAGTCAGTGACAGAGGAACAGAGATTTGGCCAAACGTAATCCCTGCGGATCAATGCTAGGGTTTTGTTTATACCAAAATGACCAGATACTGGATGGTCATGATGATACTGTAGGACACGGAGTCAGAACGGACCAGACTCCGGAACAAAGATATGTCTGTTAATACAAACATAACCTAGTTCATCCTTAGACCAATTCTTGTATTTTGGGTCATTAGTATCTGTCAGATAAGACTTTGCAGTCGGATCAGTGTCAAGAGCGGACAAAATCTCCATGTTCAGCTGAGCCAAGTCCATGGCAATTATGCCACAGAGTACGGCTGGGAGTAAGGAAGTAGCTCAGAGAGAAGCGGAAAGTTGTTCAGAAGAGAAGATGGGTTTAAGATTTTGAGGATTGACTTTACTGTAATTGCCTTTCCCCCCACTAGGGTAGAGGTCAGGACGACGAGTTAGAGCATCAGGCTTGGTGCCAAGACGTCCTGGCCAAAACCTTATCACCATATTAAAGGTGGAGAGGTATTTGGACCAACGGGCTTGTTGTTGGGAGAGTAATTTCGTAGTTGCAAAGTACTCTAGATTTTTATGGTCAGTCACAACATCAATTTGGGAACTAGCACCTTCAAGATAATGTTGCCAAGAGTGGAAAGCTTTGTAAATAGCCAGGAGTTCTTTATCATGAACATCATAGTTCAATTCGGCCCCAGAGAAGGTCCAAGACAGAAATGCAATAGGACAAATTTCGGAATCATTGTCCTGCATCGACAAGATATCTGCTAAAGCATAATTGGAAGCATCAGTTTCAACAATAAGAGAATGACCAGGCTTCCAGTGGGTGAGCACCAGAGCTGTGATGAAGGCATCCTTCAAAGTCTGAAAAGCAAAACGACAATTATCATCAAAATTCCACGGAGTAGTCTTCCGTGTGAGGCGGGTTAAAGGAAGGACAATTTTGGAGTAACCATAAATAAAATGTCTGTAAAAATTAGCAAAACCTAGGAATAATTGAACATCTTTAACTTTCTTGGGTTTGGGCCAGTCCTGAATGACTTGGACTTTAGCAGAATCCATGCGGAGACCGCCGGAACCAATGATGTACCCAAGGTATTCCACAGAATCAGAGTGGAAACAACACTTGTCACAAGGCGTCGGAGTACCTCCTTGACATGCTTCTTATGGTCAGCCATGTTGTTGGAAAAGATGAGGATATTGTCCAAATAGACCAGGATGCAGACATCCAATAAATCGGCAAAAATTTCATTCACAAACCTCTGGAAGATGCTTGGAGCATTGGTAAGTCTGAATGGCATGACAAGCCACTCGAAGGAACCATAACAAGTTTGGAAAGCTGTTTTCCACTCATCGCCTGGAGCAACACGAACCAAATGGTAAGCGTGCTTTAAATTGAGCTTGGTGAAAACGCGGGCCCATCGTGGAGCGTCTAGTAAGTCAGAGATTAATGGTAAAGGGTACTTGTCCTTTTGGGTGATAGCGTTAAGTCAACGGAAGTCGACACAGAGCTGAAGGGAGCCATCCTTCTTTTATACGAAAAGGACAGGAGCTCCAAACGGAGATTTGGAGGAACAGATGAAACCCATAGCTAGGTGCTCATCAATGAACTCTCGAAGAGCTACCAACTCGGACTCTGACAAGGGGTAGATTGGACCTAAAGGAGGCTCAGCACCCTCCTCAATCTCAATCTTCAAGTCATAGTCCCGGTGAGGAGCTAGGTTTTTGGCTTTACTTTTGGAAAATCATCAGCAAAGTTGTGATAGCATTCGGGAACACCCTCCGTATCGGAGCTGGAAGAGGTTGTTGTCACAGAGCGACCAGATGCCTCCTCATCTTTGAGAGACAAGGAGAAAGTCTGGGATCCTTCAGCCCATGCTGCCTTCGCAAAATCAGTGGCACCAATAAGGCTGATGTTGATAGGTCCAGCGGAAGGAGATTTCGGAGGATTGTAAATGGATTTGGAGATGTCAGGGACGTCAGTAATGGAAGGGGCCATGGCAGGAACGGAAGTCGGAGCAGAATCAGGACAGACACGGAATGTTACACTTCGCTCAACCCAGTCAATCAACGGATTATGTTGGGTGAGCCAGTCAAGTCCTAGTACAGCTGGAAAATTGGAATCCAACTGGGTAACTAAATACCTAATGGAGTGAATTGTCCCACAAGGGAAATGGATGGTAAGAGAGAGAGCAGAAGTAATAGGAGGACACATTGATCCGTCGATAAGACGGAGAGGAATAGGAGGAATCGGAATAGAAGGAATATTATGCTCCGCCATGTATCCTTCGTCAATGAAGGAATGGGTAGAACCAGAGTCAAGAAAAGAGAGAAAAGAGAGATCAAATTGTTTACAAATAAGAGGAAGAGAAAGGGAGTCAGGGGTGACTACTGTTATGAATGATAACAGATGAACGCGAACACGAATCATTTTACTTAACCCAAGTCACTCCCAATCAATTCCTCTCTTGGATCCACCGGTCAAGTGACAACGTATTACCTGATTCCATTCCACACTTTGCTTAGTAATCCCCTTTGACTCATTTCCGTTCCCGAACACTGCCTCCTTTCGTGACTCATACTTTTCCATGACTCCTATTCTGACTCGTACTACTAAACCCTTGACCCTGGACACTGCCTCATAATTACCTATATAAAGAACCCATACTTAGCAGTAGTTCTCTAGTTTTGACCTTAGTACCTATACGGTTCAA
>Ga0193743_1002043_pt1 | contig 14512 bp, 6 predicted proteins | sample L2c2metaG_FD_143038 | JGI IMG/M metagenome (GOLD analysis project Ga0193743, IMG submission 143038) | Soil microbial communities from a riparian zone of the East river system, Colorado, United States - L2c2 | ecosystem: Environmental > Terrestrial > Soil > Riparian zone | place: USA: East River... | reverse complement strand
ATTCTATCAGAGTCGCTATGCTAATAACAGTGTTTATTCAAGATGTGGCTCGAAGCTCAGGCACTATATGCATGAAAAAGTAGGAAAGCAAAGAAACGAAAAAGTTGATAACCATTGCTACAGAAAGCGTAATATCTTACATTCATTATATACACTCAAGAGAAAACAATACACTGGAGATAACGCTGATAACGAAGCACGATGGAAATTTAACTGTAAATGATTAGACGCTATGAAAAAAGGCAAAAAAGACTTTGAAATACACACCAATTTTGCAAGACTCGGAGATTTGGGAAACAGGACAAAAACCTAACTAAACAAGCTGATTCAAGCGCCCAACGTAGCTTGCCATGTCCGGACGTTTCGTGGGGTCCTGGTTCCATCCCTGATTCCACAAGGCCCAGAGCCCATCTTGGACGTCATCAGGCCTATCGGGCCGTCGGTTGTGAATAACCATGCCTGGAACCATAGCGTCGCTAACGTCTTCGAACGGATCGCTCGCTGTGAAGATTTCCTAGTACGCCACGAAATTTATTAACAACCCAAACTGATTGAATGTGAAAATAAATACCAAGGACGTCATAGTAACGGAATAGACATCTGTCGCATAGTTAGCTTTTGCTGATAAATTTTTCAACAATTCTGGCGCCATCCAGCGGTATGGGACAATCATTGTCCCGCTCATTATCAAAGGACTGTTGACGAGTACAGAAAGTAGGCCAGGGTCACCCAGACGTGCGTTTCCGAGCTCATCGACCAAAACACTTGACTAGTGTCAATTTCAGTTTTCGTTGCTAACATTACGAGGCTTGGAAGAACATACGGCTCGTATATCCGAATGAACAATTCTTTTGGCTAAAGAACATATAACTGCTGAGTATAAAAAGAATAAGACACAACTCACAGTGAAGGTACGCCACGCCCCTGGCTACGCCAATGACCAATTCCATCTCGTCGTACTCTTCATCCAATTGGAGGTACTCGCTTAAAAGACCTATTGTACGTTTCAGAAAGACGAATAGACTGCAAGTTCATTCTTACCGTTCATCATCCACGATGTGACCATTGCGGGAAATCTGCCGAAGCCCATACTGATACCCAACAACGGAACAAGGTTATCGTGTGCCAAGTTCGACCACTCAATTAGACACTTGGTGAGCAGCTAGGTGAAAAATACTGTAAATGGATAGATAAAAGGCATAAAAGTTGAAATTTACATACATCTTCAAAATCCTGCCGACTTTGTGCCTTGCTGCGTGGATTAATGCTAGGACGCAGTGCCTTGATCGCGACGGCATGGTGGCAAATGCGTGGTGTCTCAAGTTTCCATGAACCACGGTAGATATCAAAGTAGAATCCGACAAATGGGTCTGGTTTTGATTTCACGACCTTACTGGTGATGTCGACTTTTGCGAGTTCGGACGGAACGAAAGGTTTTTGCTTCATCGGGCGCTTTTGCCGGGATAACTTGAGCTCATATAGAGAGATCCTGTCTTTAACCACTACGGCAACGCGATTCCGAGGACCGTCCAAGGCTATGTTCTTCGCCTTAGCTGGCAACCCAGAGTTGGCGACATATTCGCCTTTCGCAATATCCCACAGAGTAAGATAGCCACCAGAAATAATCATGAGTGCAGTGCTGCTCGGCACAAAGATAAGGGAGGTGATGGGGCTGGATCTACCACGAGGTAGTTGCCCCGCGAGTGAGACGTTAGTCGTAACACTTGCGTTCCAAAGACGGACGTCACCGGCATCGTCGCCCGTCGCAATCCATTTTCCGTCCTGCGACCAAGTGCACACAGAGACCTCTACAGTACCGGCTGGCTTGAGCTTGCAATGAAACTTAGAGGCGCCGGCATCTTTGTGTGATAAGACGGTAAGCTGTCCATTGTTGCGACCAACAACCAACGAGTCGAGTTCAAACGGACAATAGGCGACACTCGTTGCCTTGAAACCAGAGTTCTCAGTATACCTCAGATGATCCATAAATCCGGTTGGGTCGTATTCATAAAGACATCCGTCATTGCCTGACACGGTAATCTTCTTGCCGTCAAATCTAAAAGCAGGGATCGTAGGCGCAGTAAAGTAGGCTTCCGCCCGTCCGCACGTGCTCCACGTCTTCCCTCCAGCTGAATCCCTCTGCGCCAGTCGGATGCCCTTCGATCCGACGATGATGGCTATGTCCGGGTCAGTTGGTGAAAATACCACAAATGACCAGTCGCTAAACGACGAGGTAGCTCTGCCAGTGGCTGTATCCCAGAACTGGACTCGGCCATTACTGCAGTTTGTACTGTTCACGGCCATTGTCCCAGCTATAGTCGTCCCGTCTGATGAGAAGCAAAGAGAGTGGTGGGACGACCCAATGGACCAGTTGTACTTTGTCTCGATGAAATCGTACCGCATCTCGTCCGAATTCCTTGCTTCCGCGTCCAAATCCGCGTGTTTCTCGAATGTTTTCTCCCATCTTTTTCTGTCATAATCTGCAAGCGCCATCTTCCTTTCCAGCTCTCGACGTTCTTCTGCCAACTCGGCTCTCAAAGCCTCGTCCCTTGCCCTCGCTGCCTCCTCCATCTCTTTTATCAAGGACGCCATCTCCTTTTCGTGCTTCTGCTGAAGTCGCACTATCTCCTCGATAATGACGACACCGGCCAACGTATCTCCCAGCTTCTTGCCCTCGTTCAACTCCCGCTGGATCTGCATCGTCACTGGTTTTTCGATGATGAGCTCACACATGATGTATAGAGCACTCTTGACTGTGTCGTCGTGACGAAGCAAGACGGCTCCGGACTCGATGAGATGCTTGAAGGCGGTAGTAGCCAGCTCTTTTTCACGGGCGGCTGCCTTCTTCTTGTCGACTTCACTCCAAAAGGTGGTGACGATTCGAACATTATGGAGTTGGTCGTTGCCGCGGAGCTTGCTGAACATCCTGAGGTCCTTTTTGGACATGACTCCCAGTCGAATGTCAGAAATGCGATGCATGTAGATGATGCCATTGAGCTTTCTCCCGGCGCTGATTCGTATTTCAAGTCATCAGCGATCGCAATGAATAAATAAAAATACGATAGCATTCACCCCCTCTTAGGCTGCAGGAAATCCACGATTTTCTCAAGGATATCGGTGTCGGTAACACCATCACAAGAGTAGCCGAAGCCAGGTGTTTCGACGAGAAACACAGAACGATCATTGTCTATATCATAGCGAGACACGGTGACATCGATCTCAGATCCGGCTTTACGGCCGGTTTTGTCGTTTGTAAGAAGGTTGATGAACTGTATACCAGATCTCTAAGTTTACTAGCTAATCATCTAATTTTTGAGATGCTCACCGTAGACTTTCCTAATATCAATCGGTTTCAGACATCTGAAGGACGCATACATAAGCTAGACGTACCAGTTCCAGTTGCGCCCATGACACTATGAGTTCGTATAAGTTTGATAAGGCCCTTCTTTTGATGTGAATACATACGCTATAACCGCATCATTAGGGCGAAGGCTGGCGAGCATCGCAAGAGAAGTCATGGTGAATTGGACAGTGGACTATAACGATAGCGATAGGATGATTGGACCGTGAAGGTGAAGGTATGCTTGAAGGGCTAGGTTTTTTATACATTCGAAACAAACCACGTAAACACGTTGTATCCTTGAAGTTATGCAATAGTCCCCGTTTCTCTGAATTGGATCTGAAAATATTGATTTCTGTGACGTTTGAATTGGGTGAGAGCCTAATGGGGACTAGCCAGCCTCATGAAGACTATTGTATTTGAGAAGTTGTCTGAGTCTCTACAGATTGACAGGCCTTGTTATGGCAAGGAAATTTACTTCCCCATCATCAGAGCTTGGTAAGAAACGAAAGAGCCAATCGATGTGAACGTTTGAACCAGGATAAGACTTACAGACCATTTAGAGGTTGAACGCGTGCAGATGATAATAATATCCCGTAGCGGTTCCACCAGTTCGAAATGAAATCAGTTTAGATAATCTGGTGAGGCTGTCGAATAGTATAAACAAGGATTGATGCATTCTACGCTACGCGCTGGCCTGCTAGCTAAGCGCCTGCGAGACTTCGGAGTTGGAATAGGATGATCTGGGATCGATAACGAAGGTGAGGCAGAGCAATATATCTATTCTCGGGCCTTGATGACAGAAAAGAAGTAATTATTGAAATGGAATGAGATCTTTAACAAAATGTTTGACGTTATCTGATGATCAGATGACTTTCACTGAATGTCGAAGCAGCAGGGAATATGCGGATTGCAGAAGCGCTGAAATAGCATATGATGGGCGCTGGAGCTCAAAAGCCACTGCCACGGGAAGAGTTTGTATGTTTGGATTTGACGATAAGAAGAGTTGATGTATATAGGATTCAATCGAGACCGAAAATACGCACCCTATCCCAACCCATCCCCCTCGTTAATTAGAATGACTTTTTGCCTCCCTATTGCCAGACACCTCTGCGAATGTCACGCAATAGATGCTAAGAACAGAATTTATTCAAGATGTGGCTCGAAGCTCGAGCACTGTATACCATCAAAAAGTAACAAAACAAAGAAATGAAAAAATGATCATCATTGTTACAGAAAGCGTAATATCTTACATTCCTTACACTCAAGAGAAATCAATACACTGGAGATGACGCTGATAACAAAGCACGATGGAAAGTTAACCACCCCTATGAGTAATAATTATTGAATTAGCTATGAAGAAAGGAAAGAAAAACTTTGAAATACACACCAATTTCGCAAGACTCGAAGATTTGAGAAACAGGAACAAACACAAAAACCCTCTAAACCAACCGGTTCAAGCGCCCAACGTAGCTTGCCATGTCCAGACGTTTCGTGGGGTCCTGATTCCATCCCTGACCCCACAAGGCCCAGAGCCCATCTTCGACGCCATCGGGCCTTCCGGGGCGTTGGTTCTGAACAACCATGCCTGGAACCAGAGCATCAGTAACACCTTCGAACGGATCGCCCGCCGTGAAGATTTCCTACGCGAAAATTACTATAAAAAAAAAAGGACAAGTTGAATTTGAAGATAAATACCAAGGAGGTCATCGTAACGGAATAGACATCTGTCGCATAGTTAGCTTTTGCTAATGAATTTTTCAACAGCTCTGGCGCCATCCAGCGGTATGGCAAATTTATTGTCCCGCTCGCTATCGAAGGACTGTTGGTGAGAACAGAAAGTAGGCCGGGGTCAGCTAGCCGTGCATTTCTGAGCTCATCGACCAAAACACTTGACTAGTTTTAAATTCAGTTTTCGTTGCCAGCATTGATGTTTGAATGAACATACAGCTCGTACATCTGAATGAACAATACCTTTCGCTGAGGAAGACCAGATAACTGCCAAGTATAAGAAGAACAAGACACGACTCACAGTGAAGGTACGCCACGCCCCTGGCTACGCCAACGACCATTTCCAGCTTGTCGTACTCCTCATCCGATCTGATGTATTCACTCAGAAGACCTATTGCAAAAGATCACAACCAGAAAGGAAAATAGATTGCAAGTACATGCGTACCACTTTTCATCCACGATGTGACCATTGCGGGAAATCTGCCAAAGTCCATACTGACACCCAATAACGGAACAAGGTTATCGTGTGTCAAGTTCGACCATGTAGTCAAACACTTGGTGAGTAGCTGGGTGAAAAAATACCGTGAATGGATATGTAAAGGGCGTAAAGGTTACCTACATCTTCAAAATCTTGCTGTTCTTGTGTCTTGCTGCGTGGACTAATGCCAAGGCGTAACGCCTTGATCGCGACGACATGCTGGAAAACACGTGGTGTGTCGAGATTCCATACACCACGGTAGATATCGAAGTGATGACTGACAAAAGGGTCTCGTCTCGATTTGATAACCTGATTGGTGATGTCAAACCCTGCGAGTTCGGGTGGGAGGGAAAGTTTTCCTTTCGTCTGCCAGCGCTTCTGGTTGGGTACCTCTTGCAGGCCCGGTAGCTTCTGCTGGGGTAGCTCGAGCTCATATAAAGAGATCCTGCCTTTAACGGCCACGGCGACACGATTCCGAGGACGATCCAAGGCTATGTTCTTCGCCATAGCCGGCAACCCAGAGTCGGCGACATATTCGCCTTTCGCAATATCCCACAAAGTAATATTGCCACCGGAAATAATTATGAGTGCAGTGCTGTCTGGCACAAAGACAAGGGAGGTGGTGGGTCTAGATCGACCATGAGGTAGTAGGGTCGCGAGTGAGACGCTCGTCGTAACACCTGCATTCCAAAGACGAACATCACCGGCATCGTCGCCTGTCGCGATCCATTTTCCATCCTGTGACCAAGTGCATGCAGAAACCCTTACAGTACCGACTGGGCGGAGTTGGCAATGAAACTTAGAGGTGCCATTGCCCTTATATGATAAGATGGTAAGCTGTCCATTGTTGCGACCAACAACCAACGAGTCAAGTTCAAACGGACAGCAGGCAACACTCGATGGCTTCAAAGTAGAGGCCTCAGTAAACCTCGAATAACCAAAAGATGCAGTCGGATCGCATTCATAAAGACGTCCATAATCGTCTGACATGGTTATCTTCTTGCCGTCAGGTCTGAAAGCAGAGATAGTAGGTGCAATAAAATAGGGGTTAACCCATCCCCATATGCTCCACGTCTTGCCAGGTGAATCCCGCTTCACTAGTTGGATGCCCCCCGATCCGACCATGGTGGCTGTGTCCGGGTCAGTTGGTGAAAAGAGCACAGATGACGAGTCTCTGAATGACGAGGTAGCTGTGCCAGTGGCTGTATCCCAGAACTGGACTTGGCCATTACTGTAGTTTGGACTGTTCATGGCCTTTGCCCCAGCTATAGTCGTTCCGTCTGATGAGAAGGAAAGAGAGTAGTAGGATGACCCAATGGACCAGTTGGACTTTGTCTTGACGAAAACGTGTTTGAAAGACTTTTCCATGGTACAAAAGGGCGAAGACGATTAGTGTAAGTAGTACTGTGGACGATTAGACGAGAGATCGGTAGTTATAACGAGTGCCTGCAGAAGGTGACTATCGGATTGCTATGTTTGACGCTGCCTTTCTGAATGTCCTCCATTTGCCAGGCAGTCAGGCCATTTGAGTTTCATTTGAGCTTCATTTGAGCTTTGACTCCAATCGTGCCGACGGACTTTGAAACGGCACTGGCAAAGAAGTTGTGGCACATATGCCATGATGCACTGGTCTTCTGATGAAGATCACACAGTAGGAATCGTAGGCACTCATTATAACTACAGTATAGACAACAGATCTCTCGTCTAATCCTCCACACCTCGATTTTGTACCATGGAAAAGTCTTTCAAACACGTTTTCGTCGAGACAAAGAATAACTGGTCCATTGGGTTATCTCACCACTCTCTTTCCTTCTCATCAGATGGAACGACTATAGCAGGGGCAATGCCCGTGAACAGTCCAAACTATAGTAATGGCCAAGTCCAGTTCTGGGATACCGCCACTGGAGCAGCTACCTCGTCATTTAACGACTGGTCGTTTGTGCTCTTTTCACCAACTGACCCGGACATAGCCACCATGGTCGGATCGGGGGGCATCCAACTAGTGAAGCGGGATTCACCTGGAGGAAAGACGTGGGGCATATGGGGATCGGTTAATAGCTATTTTGCTGCACCCACGATCCCTGCTTTCAGATCTGATGGCGAGAAAATTACCGTGCCAGGCAATGATGGTCGTCTTTATGAATACAACCCAGCTGGATTCGCGTCTTATCTGAGGTATACTGAGACCTCTGTTTTGAAGGTATCGAGTGTTGCCTACTGTCCATTTAAACTCGACTCGTTGGTTGTTGGTCGCAACAATGGACAGCTTAGCGTCTTATCACACAAAGGTGCCAACGCCTCTAATTTTCATTGCCAACTCGGCCCAGTCGGTTCTGTAACGATTTCTGCGTGCACTTGGTCGCAGGACGGAAAATGGATTGCGACAGGCGACGATGCCGGTGACGTCCGTCTTTGGAGCGCAGGTGTTACGACTAATGTCTCCCTCGCGACGCTCCTACCTCATCGATCCAGCCCCACCACCTCCCTTATCTTTGTGCCGGACAGTACTGCACTCATAATTATTTCCGGTGTGGGCTATCTTGCTGTGTGGGATATTGCGAAAGGCGCATACGCCGCCAACCCTGGGTTGCCGACTACGGCGACGAATATAGCCTTGGATGGTCCTCGGAATCGTGTTGCTGTGGCCGTCAATGGCAGGATCTCTTTATATGAGCTCAAGCTACCCCACCAGACGCTACCCCAGCAGACGCTACCGGGCCAGCAAAGGCTACCCCACCGGAAGCACCAGACGAAGAGAAAAACTTCCATCCCATCCGAACTCGCAGAATTTGATATAACCAATAAGGTCGTGATATCAAAACCAGACCCTTTTGTCGAACTCTACTTCGATATCTACCGGGGTGTATGGAAACTCGATACGCCACGTGTATTCCAGCCCGTCGTCACGATCAAGGCATTACGTCTTGGCTTTAATCCACGCAGCAAGACACAAGAACAGCAGGATTTTGAAGATGTATGTAACATTCATGTCCTTTTTTGTATCCATTCACGGTATTTTTCCACCTAGCTGCTCACCAAGTGTCTAACGACGTGGTCGAACTTGACACATGATAATCTTGTTCCATTATTGGGTGTCAGTATAGACTTTGGTAGATTTCCCGCAATGGTCACATCGTGGATGACAAACGGTACATACGCATGAATTTACATGTCTATTCGTCTTTCTGAGATGTGCAATTGGTCTTCTAAGTGAATACATCAAATCGGATGAGGAGTACGACAAGATGGAACTGGTCATTGGCGTAGCCAGGGGTGTTGCGTACCTTCACTGTCAGTTGTGTCTTATTTTTTTCATACAAAGCAGTTATATGATGTTCTTCTTCAGCAAAAGAGATCATTCATTCGGATATACGAGCAGTATGTTTACCCAAGTCACGTAGTGTTAGCAACGAAAACTGAAATACAACATAGTCAAGCGTTTTGGTCGACGAGCTCGGAAACGCACGTCTGGCTGATCCCGGCCTACTGTCCATTCTCGCCAACAGTCCACTGATAGTAAGCGGGACAATAAATGTTCCATACCGCTGGATGGCACCAGAGTTGTTGCAAAATTCATCAGCAAAAGCTGCTTTCGCGACAGATGTCTATTCTGTTACGATGACTTTTCTGGTATTTAACTTCCATATTCCAATTTGTTTAGATTTGTTTGATCAATTTCGCGTACTAGGAAATCTTCACGGCGAGTGATCCATTCGAAGGTGTTAGCGACGCTCTAGTTCCAGGCCAGGTTATTCAGAACCAACGCCCTGATAGGCCCGATGACGTCCAAGATGGGCTCTGGGTCTTGTGGGATGAGGGATGGCACCAGGACCCTGCGAAACGTCCGGACATGGAAAGCTATGTTGGGCGCTTGAATCAGTTGGTTTAAATGATTTTTTTTTGTCCTGTTTCCCAAATATCCCAGTCTTGCGAAATTGGTGCGTGTTTCAATCTCTCTTTTTTTTTTCTTTTTCTTTCTTTTTTTTGCTTTTCATCATGGGCCAAACGAATGATTTCGATTATTACTTACAGTGGTGCGTCATCTCCAGAAACATCAACGAAAGTTATTGTTCTCCTTCACAATGAGTTCTTTTGCTGTTGTCTGTAAGGAATATGTAAGATACATATGCTTTCAGCAACGATGATTTTTTTTTCTTTCCTACTATATCTTCTTACTTTTCTATAATACCTATGGTGCTGCATCTGGAAGAAAATCTATTACTATCATGTACTTGCTACCCTCGTCAAAATAACAGAACACTCATCCAAGCGGGTTGGAACTCCAGTTAGCCCGATCTCGATCAGGATCTACCTCCAGTGGCGATCGTGATACAAGTGCCTATATATTATGACTGGCGCTGGTAGTTGTTGGTCTTGGTTTCGTTCCAGTGCAAAATTGATGTTTTTTAGGAACAGAGGATATGCATGTGGGATCACCCCACCTCAGTAAGGGGGTGGGCTACTAGTAACATATTATGGCCTGCTGGCATACGATGGGCCGATGTTATGGCAATGATATACTCTGGAAAATGAGGCGATTTCTCCACAGCCGATGGGTTCACAATAAACGGTATTGCTCCTGATGAGGAGGTCCTTTTTTTTTTCCAACTAAACATTTCAACTGCTTATTATCGCTACCACCCTTGAAGCCCCGCGAACGACGACAGAGGGTTGCTGAAAAGACGCTTGTGCACATGCCGCGGTTTGTCACGCTTGCTGAGGCCGTATCGGAGATTGAATTGTTGACAACTTCCCCAAATCACATATTCTTTTATCTCACCACGGGTCTTTCAGTTTACTGTACTTTAGAGACATAGGTGAGCAGAGTTCCGATGGCCAAAGTTGTTTCTTTTTTGTCGGTGATTTTTTTGCAATAACTCGACTCAAAAAAGTTAATCGGTCAAGTCTCTGCGCTGGCTGTTGTAAGTTTCGGAGACAGTTGTTTTAAAGGACTCGACTTCAGGTCTACAGCTGTCTGTTTGATGTGGAGTCCCCCCCCTCCAGACTCTACACGTCGCTTGCTTCGAAAGTGACGTCGTCCAACCAACGATGGACGTGCCGACTTCAGATTGCTATCCGATGAGGTCAAAGCCAGGAACATTAACTGTACTTTGGTATGTACCTCGTCGATGACCTCATTCTCAACTTTTGACTGTCAACTTGTTCTTCATACATGGATTTTGTCCTCTTCAGAGGTTAGACACAAGCACAAAAGGCTGTTCGTCGATGACCTCAGATTCTACATAGAATCAATACAACTTTTACAGAACTGCCTGTTTTAAAACGCTCGTCATCATTGCCTTTCCTTTAAAAGCACACGAATGCAAAGGTTACATTATATCTTCACTGAAGAAGACGACCTCAGGTTCTCATCAGCGCCACAACTTTTGACTCTTACATTTTGTGATCATTATGCAGTTCTCCAGCAGCTTACTGTCTATCATAGCCATCGTGAGTCACTGGCTTTCGGTTCGCTCAAAAATAGTTTCTGATACCTCATTTACCAGATCGTTGCGACTGCAGGGACCCCTCTGGAGCGCAATCTGAGTGATGTAAGAAAGTTATCGAATATCTCACCAACTGACTTACGGTCCATCGTAGGTTACCGCTCGGGCGCTGTCACCAGCACCAGTGAACCTGCTTTCAGCAGGGGGGCTTCGCTGTACTCGCCAAGATCGGTATATCTACTGTCCCGTCGTCTTTGATCCTAGGAAATATGGGCCTCAGTCCGGCCAGCTCGACCTTCATAACTGGTTTCTCCTTAATCCAGGCTCCCTCAAACGTGTTTGGTATGTAGCTTTTTTTTTTATTCGAATTCATAGTACGAGGTCATTTCTAACCTTTTCCAATGAAATTATGAGCCACATCCAAACAAGTCATTGGCAAGGTGTTTGCAGCAAACTTTGCCCCTCCAATGCCGAACAACCTAATCACGGCAACGAAAGATGTGAACACTGCTTATCTCGATGCAGCCGGACGGGTCAACCCCGATTTCCTCAATCTGGGCGCTGGTGCTATCGGTGGACTTACTTTGGTACCGGGTCTTTATAAGTGGACAACGGGCGTGAGCGTATTGAGTGATGTCACCATAAGTGGATCGGCGACCGATGTTTGGATCTTCCAGATTTCAGGTGTCCTCACCGTAGCGAGTGCGAAGAACGTTATACTTGCTGGCGCATTGGCGAAGAACATCTTTTGGCAAGTCACTGGTGGTGCGGTAGTCGGACCGGGTGGGCATTTCGAGGGTATCCTGTTGTCGAAGACGACTGCGGTGCTTCAGACTGGTGCAACCATGAACGGGAGGATTTTGGCGCAGACCGCAGTCACGTTCCAGAAGGCAGTCCTTATTCAGCCAATAATTTGAAAGAATCCAACTGGATTCTTCTATTTGACGGGTCATGAGAAAATACCTTCTCTTTCAACCCATCTTATGGGTAGTGATCGTTTGGTAATACATGTCGTTCTTCTTGAATTCGAACGACTGTGCAACATGCCAACTTCGAATCATCGCGGTCACTATTATAAAATGCTGACCAGGAATGGGCGGACTTAAGAGTTCTGGGTTAAAAAAGCGAAGATCTGATATTGACCAAGTACAGCAACAAGTATACAATAGTTATTTCAAAGATGTGGCTCGAAACTCAGGCACTTGGATGCATAAGAAAGTAAGAAAACAGAGGGAAAAAAAAAAGATATTCATCGTTTCGGAAAGCATGATATCTTGCATTCATTCCACCCATAAACCAAGAGGAAAGAAAGCAAAACAACACCGGCTTTCGTTGATATTTCTGGAGGGTTTCTGGAGATCGCTGATGACGAAGCACGATGGAAAGTGAACCAGTGTAACTAAATAATTTATCCAAGCTACGAAGGAAGGCAAGAAAGACTTATGAGACACACACCAATTTCGCAAGATTCGGAGAAATTTGAGAAAAAGGACAAGATAAAAACCATCTAAACAAACTGATTCAACCGCCCAACGTAGCTCGCCATGTCCGGACGTTTCGTGGGGTCCTGGTGCCATCCATCACCCCACAAATACCAGAGGCCATCTTCAACATCATCGGGCCTATTGGGGCGTAGGTTCTGAACAACCTGGCCTGGAACCAGAGCGTCGCTAACACCATCGAACGGATCGCCCGCCGTGAAAATTTCCTACGCGAAATTTATAAATGCTATCTAAATAAAAAACAAAAAACAATGTGAAGATAAATACCAAGGAGGTCATTGTAACAGAATAGACATCTGTCGAATAGTTAGGTTTTGCTGATGAATTTGTCATCAATTCTGGCGCCATCCAGCGATATGGGACAGTCATTGTCCCGCTCACAATCAAAGGACTTTTGGCAAGAACACCAAGTAGGCCGGGGTCTCCCAGACGTGCATTTCCGAGCTCGTCGACCAAAACACTTGACTAGTGTTAATTTCAGTTTCCGTTGCTAACATTACGAGGCTTGATTGAACATACTGCTCGTATATCCGAATGAACAATCATTTTTGCTGGAGAAGATCATATGACTGTTGAGTATAAAACGAATAAATCACAACTCACAGTGAAGATGCGCCACGCCCTTGGCTACGCCCATGACTAGTTCCATCTTGTCGTACTCCTCATCTGACTTGAGGTATTCGCTTAGAAGACCTATTGCATGTTTCAGAAAGACGAATAGACCGCAAGTTCATGCGTACCGTTTATCATCCAAGATGTGACCATTGCGGGAAATCTACCAAAGTCCATGCTGACACCCAATAAAGGAACAATGTTATCGTGTGCCAAGTTCGACCACTCAGTTAGACACTTGGTGAGCAGCTAGGTGAAAAAATACCGTAAATAGATATATAAAGGACATGAAATTGAGATTGACATACACCTTCAAATTCCTGCCGCTCTTGTGCCTTGCTGCGTGGATTAAAGCCAGGACGTAGCGCCTTGATCGCCACGACATGCTGGAAAGTGCGTGGCGTGTCGAGTTTCCATGCACCACGGTAGATATCAAAATAGAATCCGACAAATGGGTCTGGTTTTGATTTCACGACTTTACTGGTGATGTCGAATTCTGCGAGTTCGGACGGGATGGAAGGTTTTCCTTTCGTCGGGCGCTTTTTCTGGAGTAGCTTGAGCTCATATAAAGAGATCTTGCCGTCAACGGCCACGGCAACGCGATTCCGAGGACCATCCAAGGCTATGTTCTTCGCCATAGCCGGCAACCCAGAGTTAGCGACATTTTCGCCTTTCGCGATATCCCACACAGTAAGATAGCCAGCCGACATAATTATGAGTGCAGTGCTGTCCGGCACAAAGATAAGGGAGGTGATGGGGCTGGATCTACCACGAGGTAGTAGCCCCGCGAGTGAGACGTTAGTCGTAACACCTGCGTTCCAAAGACGGACGTCACCGGCATCGTCGCCTGTCGCAATCCATTTTCCGTCCTGTGACCATGCACACACAGAAACCCTTACAAGACCGGCTGGGTTGAGTTGGCAATGCAACGTAGAGGCGTCGTTGACAGTGTATGATAAGATGGTAAGCTGCCCATCGTCGCGACCATTAACCAAGGAATCGAGTTCAAACGGACAGTAGGCGACACTCGATGCCTTGATATTAGTTGCCTTAGTATACCTCGTATGAGACGAAAATCCTGTTGGGTCGTATTCATAAAGACGTCCATCTCTACCTGGCGTGGTAATCTTCTTGCCGTCAGACCTGAAAGCAGGGATTGTAGGTGGAATAAAATAGATTTCAGCCCGTCCCCATATACTCCATGTCTTTCCTCCAGGTGTATCCCTCTTCGTCAGTTGGATGCCCTTTGATCCGACGATGGTGGCTATGTCCGGGTCAGTTGGCGAAAAGACCACAAATGACCAGTCGTTAAATGACGAGGTAGCTGCTCCAGTGGCTGTATCCCAGAACTGGATTTGGCCGTTAGTGTAGTTTGGACTGTTTACGGGCATTGTCCCTGCTA
>Ga0193743_1002042_pt1 | contig 14521 bp, 13 predicted proteins | sample L2c2metaG_FD_143038 | JGI IMG/M metagenome (GOLD analysis project Ga0193743, IMG submission 143038) | Soil microbial communities from a riparian zone of the East river system, Colorado, United States - L2c2 | ecosystem: Environmental > Terrestrial > Soil > Riparian zone | place: USA: East River... | reverse complement strand
GCGTCATGGTCAGTTGGCCGCGGGCGTCGGCGAGGCGGGCCAGGAGCTGGAATTGCACGTAACTGAGGTCGCCTTCGGCGCGTAGGTGCTGTTGCACCTGGTGGTCGAGCAGGCTGCCGGCTTCCATGAGCGCGAAATAGGCCCCCAGCTGGTTGGGATCGAGCGCCTGGGCACCGTCTGCGCCGGTGTCGGGGTCGGGGCCGGTCATCCCACCACCGTATAGCTTCGAATCCGAAGCAGAGTACGTTTCCCTTCGACGGCGCGGAGAAGCTCACGCTGCGCGACGAGGTTCGGTGAAGGGCGCCCAAACCATGGCCACCGCCGTGGACCTGGAGACCCTTGCCCGCTGACCTCCCCCCAGCCTCGACGACCGGCCGGTCGGCCGCTGGCCGCAGATCTAGGCATTAGCCTGGCCGGGTGCCGATGCCACGCCCGCGGCGGGCCGCCGCTGCCCTGACCGCGCTGCTCGTAGCCGTGTTGACGGTCCTGCTGGTCGCGCCCGGGCCTGCTCGGGCGGAGGATCCGTTTCGCCTCAACGAGCAGCTCACCGACCGCTCCGGCGTGCTCGGCTCCCGCGCGGGAGAGGCAGCCGCCGCGTTGCAGCGGCTGCGGGCCGGCACCGGGCTGCAGCTGTTCGTGGTCTTCGTGCACACGTTCAGCGGCGACAGCGCGCAACGGTGGACCGACGACACCGCCGCGCGTAGCGGGCTCGGCGATCGCGACGCGCTGCTCGCGGTGGCCACCCATGACCGGGAGTACGCGTACTCCTTCCCGCAGAATTTCCCGCTGACCGACGCTCAGCTCGCCGCCGTCGCGGCGACCGCGATCGAGCCGCCGCTCGCCCAGAACGACTGGGCCGGCGCGGTCGTCGGCGCTTCGGACGGCTACGCGGCTGCGCTGGCCGGCCAGCCGATCCCGGCGCCCGCGATCCAGCCCGGCCAGCCGGACCCGGACGGCGGCGGTGGCGGTGGCAACGGCGCACTGGTCGGCGTGCTGGTGGCGGCCGCCGTCGTGGTCGTCGGCATCGGTGCGTACACCCTCTATCGGCGCCGTCGCCGCCCCGCGGTGCGAAGCTCACCCACCGGCCCGCCGACCGCCCAGCTGCAGGACCGGGCCAACACCCTGCTGATCGAGCTCGACAACGAGTTGCGGTCCAGCGAGCAGGAACTCGCGATCGCACAGGGCCAGTACGGGGCAGAGGCCACGGCTCAGTTCACCGCGGCGCTGGACAACGCGCGGTCCGAAGTGGCGGAGGCCTTCCGCCTGCGGATGACCCTCGACGAGCAGGCCGGCGACGAGGCCGCGACTCGGGCCACCCTGGGCGAGATCATCCGGCGTTGCGAGGAGGCCGACAAGCGCCTCGACGCGGAGGCCGACGGGTTCGACCGGCTCCGGGAGATAGAAGCGAAGGTTCCGGAGCTGTCGGCCGCACTGACCCAGCGCGCGACGGCGCTGCAGGCCCGGCAGCCCGCCGCAGAGGCCGCGGTCGCGGACCTGGGCCGCCGCTACACCGGCCCGGCGACGGCGACCGTCACCGCCAACCCGGTGCAGGCCCGGGAACGGCTCGGCTTCGCGACCACCGCGCTGGCCCGCGCCGACGCGGCGGCCGCCGCCGGCCGACGGCCCGAGGCGGCCCTGGCCATCCGGGCCGCCGAGGAGGCGCTCCGGCAGGCGGAGACGCTGCTGGACGGGGTCGACAAGGCGGGCACCGACCTCGCCGCCGCCCGGGCCGCAGCCGACTCGCTGCTGGCCGAGATCGACGCGGAAGTCACCGCCGCGCGCGCCGCGCCCCAAGACCCGGACGGCGCGCTCGCCGCCGCGGCCGAAGCCGGCACCACCGTGGCGGCCTCGGTGCGCGCTGGTCTGGCCGGACCGACGGATCCGCTGGGCGACCTGCGCCGGCTGCAGGATGCCGACGCGCAGCTCGACCGGGCGTTGGCGGCCTCGCGGGAACAGTCGGAGCGGGTCGCGAAGGCACGCGCGCAGCTCGGCCAGGCACTGCCGGTCGCCCGCGCGGAGGTCGCCGCGGCCGACCAGTATCTGACCACGCGGCGGGCCGCGGTGGGAATGCAGCCGCGGACGATGCTGGCCGAGGCACACCGGCAGCTCGCCCGCGCCGAGGCGCTGGCCGGCGACGACCCGGTGGCCGCGCTCGCGGCGGTCCACGAGGCCAGCCGGCTGGCCAGCGCGGCCAGCCAGGCCGCCTACACCGAGGTCGACAACTGGCAGCCCGGGTATTGGGGACAACCACGCGGAGGCGGCATCGGCGGGGACGCGTTCATCGGCGCGCTGCTCGGTGGCATCCTCGCCGGCGGCAGCGGCTCGCGCTACCGGAGCCGTTCGCGCGCCGGCTGGGGCGGCGGCTTCGGCGGCAGTGCCAGCCGAGCACGCCGATCCGGCGGCGGCGGCTTCGGGGGCGGGGGCCGGCGCGGCGGGGGCGGCCGGTTCTGAAGGCGGTAGCGTCGACAGCATGTCGCTGGAGGCCATCGGGGCGCTGCGGGAGCGCGTACGCCGGGCGGTCTATGACTTCGTCGTCGCACGCGCGGAGCCGGTGAGCCGCAACGAGGTGGCCGAGGCGGTGGCCATCGGCCGCACCCTGGCGGCCTTCCATCTGGACAAGCTCGCCGAGGCGGGGCTGCTGGAGACGGCCTACGCACCGCGCACCGGTGGACCCGGGGCGGGACGGCCGGCCAAGCTCTACCGTCGGTCGGCCGCCGAGCACGCGGTGACGTTGCCGCCGCGCGACTACCGGCTGCTGGCCGATGTGCTGGCGAGTGCGGTCGAGCGGTCCGGAGTGGAGCCGGCGGCCTACGCGGCGGCCCGCGAGCAGGGAGCGAAGCTCGCCGGGGGCGCGATGATCCCGCGCCTGGCGGAACTGGGCTACGAGCCGTTCGAGGATCCCGATAGGACGATCCGGCTGCGCAACTGCCCGTTCGACGCGCTGGCTCAGGCGCATCCGGCGCTGGTCTGCGGGCTCAACCTGGCGCTACTCGAAGGCCTGGTGACCGATGGGGACGTGCGGCTCGACCCAGGCCCGACCGGCTGCTGCGTCGCGATCCAATCTAAAAACAAAAGGCGTTGACATAGAGCGTACGCTCGCGGCATGGCCGAGCATCACCTCGCGCAACTGAACATCGCGCGGCTGCGCGCCCCGATCGACAGTCCCGAGCTCGCTGACTTCGTCGCCCTGCTACCCGAGATCAACGGCTTGGCCGAGCGCTCCCCCGGCTACGTCTGGCGGCTACAGGACGAGTCCGGCGACGCGACCGCGCTGCGGCCCTTCGAGCCGGACGTCATCGTCAACCTGACCGTGTGGCAGTCGGTCGAGTCACTGCGCGGCTTCGTCTACCGCACCGCCCACCTGGAGCCGATGCGCCGCCGGCGGGACTGGTTCGTTCCCGCCGACGAGGCCTACCTCGTGCTGTGGTGGATCCCCGCCGGCGTCCTGCCGACCATCGCCAAGGCCGCCGAACGGCTGGACCTGCTGCGCCGCACCGGCCCGTCGCCGGAGGCGTTCACGCTGCGGGAGCCCTACCCCAGCTGACCGCCCTGGGCGCATCGCTGGGCCGCGACCAGCGCGACGCCGACGAGGGTGGCATCGCTGTCGTGCGTGATGTGGTCGAGGCTCAGGTCGCTCCAGCGCGGCCGTAGCGAGTTCCACTGCTCGCGTACCGCGCTGCCGAACCTCGTTTGCGGGCCCAGCATCGCGCCGGCCAGCGCGATGCGGTCGGGGTCGAGGTGGGCCACGACGTTGCGGATACCGACGGCGAGGTGCCGGGCGGCCCGATCGAGTGCTCTTGTCGCTTCCGCCTCGCCAGCCTGCGCAGCGTCCTGGAGATCACCGGCGTGCAGGGCACCGGCGGAGTCCAGCCGTTCGCGCAGCAGGCGGCTGCCTCCGGAGGTGGCCAACGCCTGCGCCTGCGCGGCCAGAGCCCGTCCGGACACGTAGGTCTCCAGGCAACCCCGACCCCCGCATGGGCATTCCCGCCCGTCGGCCACCACGATGGAGTGACCCACGTCGCCCGCCGCGCCGAGGCCGGCGACCAGCCGGCCGTGATCGAGAACCGCGCCGCCGAGGCCGGTCCCCATGGTGATCACGGCGGTCAGGTCGTCGGGCCACCGAGGTCCCAGTGCCGCCGCCGCGGCTTGCGCGTCGTTCATCACGAACACCTCGTCGACGCGCACTCGCGCGCGTAGTTCCTCCGCGACCGGAGTCCACCCGTGTATGCCGATGTTGACCGCGCTCACCACGGCATCGCGTTGCACGATCCCGGCGATGCCGACGCCGACCGTCGTGGGGGCGCCGCCCACCGCCGCCGCGCTGTCCCGGAGCAGCGCGGCGACCGCGTCGTACTGTGCGGCAAGGGTTTCCGGCCGTGGGCGGCGCTCGCGGTGCACGATCCGGCCGTGCCCGACCAGCGCCACCCGGATCCACGTGCCGCCCCAGTCGACAGCGCCCACCAGTTGCGGCACCACGGCTACCCGATGCAGCCGGGCTGGTAGCCGTCGGCCACGCTGAACAGGCACGTCGCCGGCTCGTGGCTCATGTTGTAGAACGAGTGTCGGGTCCCCTTGGGAATCCGCACCGCGTCCCACGGCGACAGCTCGACCCACTTCTTGCTGTCCGGGAACTCGACGTGCATCTCGCCGGACTCGACGAAGACAATCTTCTCGCCGTCGTGGCGGTAGTCGCAGCTGCGCTGGCCCGACAGGAAGCGCATCTTGCCGGCGGTCAGGTGCTCGGTGCTCGCCAGGATGCCGACCAGCACCTCACGCCGGCGGACGGTGCCTTCCATCCGCCACAGGATGTCGGCGTCGCGGATGACCCACGAGGTCTTCTCCCGGGGCTCGTCGCGGGCCATCGGCCAGTTGCCGAGCAGCTCGTCCTGCCCCTGCTTCGGCGGGTTCGCCAGCGGTGGCTGCGCCCGCGCGAACGCACCGCCGGTGCCGGTCTTCGGCGCCGGCTGGAAGAACTCCAGCATCCGCAACTGGGTGTCCGAGTAGTTCCACTGGTAGTGCCACGTGCCCTTGCGGAAGAACAGCGCCTCGCCCGGATTGACAACGTATACCTCGCCGGTCACCGGGTTGCTCTGCACCATAACGCCCTCGAGGAGGTAGAACAGCTCGTCGGCCCCGAAGATGGTGGGGAGGGCCGGCGAGCTGAGGGCCGCGCCCTGTGGCCCCATGCCGACGATGTTGAGGTTGAGTTCCGCGTCGTCGGCGTAGAACCAGTCGGCCAGCCGGCCGGTCTGCTCGTCGCCCCACGTCCGACGCTCGATGTCCGCATACCTACGGACTTCAGGCTGGGAGGAGTTCTCGGGTTGCATGGTCACCTTTCCTAGGGCGCGGTTGTCCGCGACTCTCTTTCTCGGCGGGGAGTCTGTAGGGGCCTAGCCCTTGGTCGCGCCGGACGTGATGCCTTGTGCGAACGACCGCTGCAAGACCAGGTAGACCACGACGACCGGGAGCGCGGTCAGGATCGCGGCGGCGGCAAGATAGGCGTAGTCCGTCGCGTATTGGCCCTGGAACGCGGCCAGCGCCATCGGTGCGGTGAACTGGCGACCACCCGACAACATGACCAGCGGCACCAGCAGGTCGTTCCAGGACCAGACGAAGGTCAGGACCACCAACGCCAGAAGCTGCGGTACGGCCGTCGGCAGCAACAGGCGTACCAGAATGACGAAGCTGTTCGCACCGTCCATCCGGCCGGCGTCGACGATCTCGGGCGAAGCCTCGCGGAAGAACGACCGCATCCAGAAGGTGCCGAAGGCCAACCCCAGCGCGGTCTCGACCAGGATGACGCCCAGCAGGTTGTCGGCCAGGCCCACTGCGCGGAAGTCGAAGTAGAGCGGAATGATCAGCGACTCGTTGGGAAGCATCAGGCCGGCCAGGAGTAGGACGAACAGCGTGTTGCGCAACGGAAAGCGGAAATGCGCGAGGGCGTAACCGGCCGGCACCGACAGCAGCACCGTGAGCAGCGTGGCGGTAATGCTGACCGTGAAGCTGCTCGCCAGGGCCGCACCAAGGTCGGCGAGCCCCCAGACGGCACCGAAGTTGCTGAAATGGAACGAGTCGCTCAGCCGTATGGTGCTGTCGCGGGTGTCGGGCTCGCGCAGCGCCATGATGAGCACGCCGAGAAGCGGGACCACGGCGATCGCCGCCGCGCAGGTGACGACCAGCTGTCCGGTGACCGCATGAGCTCTGGTCGTCTTCATCCCTTCCTCCAGGGACGCAGGGTCAGCATTGTCAGCACGAGAATCAGCAGCGTGAGCAGCACGCCCATCGCCGAGGCGAGGCCAAGGTCGCCGACGAAGAAGGCCTGCTGGTAGACGAGGAAGGACGGCACCTCGGTGCTGCTGCCCGGCCCACCCTGCGTCGTGACGTAGATGAGGTCGAAGTTGCGCAGCGCCGCCGTGACCGTCAGGACGGTGACGACCGCGACCTCGCTGCGCACCCCCGGCAAGGTCACGGCGAGGAACTCCCGGACCGGGCCGGCGCCGTCGAGCCGGGCCGCTTCGTAGAGGTCCGGCGGGATCCGTTGCACACCCGCGATCAGGAGCACGAGGGCCAGTCCGAGCAACATCCAGGTGCCGATCAGGCCGACCGAGGGCAGCGACCAGTCGAAGTCGCCGAGCCAGGCACGGGCCCAGCCGTCGAGGCCGACCGCTCGCAACACCGCGTTGACCGGCCCGTCCGGCGCCAGCAGCCACCGCCACGCCACACCGGTGACCACCGGCGTGATCACGTACGGCAGGAAGAGAGCGGCCCGCAGGAGGACCATCCCGCGGACCTTTGTGCTTCCCAGGAAGCCGACCAGGACCAGGGCCACCGCCATCGTCAGGATGGTGTAGAAGCCGATCAGCACAAACGAGTGCGCGAACGCGTCGCGATACTGCGCACTGCCCATGATGGACCGGTAGTTGTCGAGTCCGACCCAACGCTTCGGGCTGATGCCGTCCCAGGAGCAGAACGAGAGATAGACGCTGTGGAAGAACGGCACCAGCAGGAAGACGGCGTAGAACAACAGCGCCGGCGCCAGGTAGCCGATACCCACCAGTGCGGTCCGCCTTCGCTGGCCGCGCGCGTCCGGTCCCGCCTCGCTCCGGGGAACGGGGCGGGACCCCGCGATCAGACTCGACGTCAAGCCGCTCAGCCTTCCTGGAGCGATTTCACGAAGGGGCCGTACGCGTTCTGCAGTTGGCCAAGGAAGTCGTCCACGCTCAACGATCCGGACATGAGCTTGTCGAAGCTGCTCGAGATCACCGGGTAGAGTTCCGGCGCGCCCCAGTCGACATACGGCACCGGCGTGCCATCGCTGACGAGCTTGATGCCGTTGCGCACGGCGTCCTGCGACGGAGCCGGCAGGTTGGCTGATGTGATCGCCGTTTCGACGTCAGCCGGTGGTTTTGAGGGGATGGCCCCACCGGCCAGGAACTGCTCCGCCGACTTCTCGTTGGTGACGAAGTCGATGTACTTGGCGGCCAGGTCCTTGTTCTTCGACTTCGCCGGGATGGTCCACGGGATATCGCCGGCACCGACCGCCGAGACGCCCTGTCCGGACACTGACGGGAAGAAGACCATCTTGAACTTCTTGGTCTCCTCCGGCGTGCCTGCCAGTGGCATGAACCGGGAGCTCGTCAAGGTGAACAGCCCCTTGCCAGAGGTGAAGTTGGCGAGCACCTGGTCTGTCTTGTAGGCGGTCCAGTCGGGCGTGAAGAAGCCCTTGTCACCCCAGGACTTCATCGTTGTGGCGGCGAAGACGGCGGTCGGCGACGTGAAGGTCGCGTCACCCTTGTGGAACACCAGGTTCTGGACGGCTTCCGGTCCACCCTGGGCGAGCAGGAGCTCGCTGAGCAGCCACGCCGCCAGCTCGCCGCTGGCCGAGCCGAACTGCATCGGTATCTCGCCCGCGGCCTTGGCGGTCTGCATCTGGCTCTCGAGCTCCTGGATGGTCTTCGGCTCGGCGGTGATGCCCAGCTTCGTCGCGACCTCGGTGTTCATGAGCAGGCCGATCCAAGCCGTGGTCGCGTCCAGACCCCACAGCGGACCGTCACCCATTAGCTTTCCGTCCTTGCTGTGCCGGTTGAGCTGCAGCTGCGACGAGGACTGCCGGGTCTCCCACCCGTACTGCTTCGCGTAGTCGGCGAGATCGGTGAGCAGGCCACCCTTCGCGAACGCGCCGAGGGCCTGGTATCCGCGGTTGACCTGGACCACGTCGGGCGGGTTGCTGCCCGAGAGCTGAAGCTTCGATGTGGCCGCGAGGTCGTCGAAGCTCTTGGTTACGAAGTCGACCTTGACGCCGGGGTTCTCGCTTTCGAACTGCTGGTTGAGCTTCTGGTAGATCGCCAGCAGGCCGGTCGAACCGCCGAGGCCGTTCTGCACCACCAGCGTTCCGCCACCGGACTTCTCGGCGTCCGAGCCCGAGGAGCAGCCGGCCGCGGCCGCGGCGAGGGTCAGTGTCGCGGCCAACAGAGCGGCCGACAATGGAGTGAAGTGTCGTCTGAACCGGATTTTGGGCATGAGGGGCTCCTTCGGGATACGAACAAGGGCCCGGGCCGGGTGGTGGTGGCGGGATGGGAGGCCGCGGGCAGGAGCATCACAGTTAGCGGGTATCGCAACAGCGCGCAGTTGAAATCGTGCTGAACGGACCGTGTCCGGGGATCACCCGGGAAGCAACTGGTCTGTCCAGGAGACCAGATTGCGACTGCAAAGATCGAATGTCAAGACCTCGAAGCCGGCTACCCAAGCAGCGACCCAGCCGTTACCCTTCGGGACGGTGGTTCGGCAGCGAGAGTAGGAAGACACTGCAGAGATGAAGCCGATCCCGCTCAATGTTGGTCCGGCCAGCATGAAGGGACGCCACACCGCCGTCGAGGCCTACAAAATCCTGCTGAAGGCGCTGGAGTCCCCTTCCTACGCCCCCGGATCCCGGCTTCCCGGAGAACGCGCCCTGGCCGCGCAGCTCGATGTCAGTCGGGCGACGCTCCGGCTGGTGCTCAAGGCGCTCGCCGACACGGGCCGCATCCTGCCCTCCCCGCAGCGCGGCTGGTTCGTGGCCGAACAGAAGTTCATCCACGAGCCCAACCGGCTGCGTGGCTTCACGGAAGCAGCCGCCGAGCAGGGCATGGCGGCATCGTCCAGGATGATCACATTCGCGCGACGCCCCGCCACGGTCGACGAGGCTGAGGCGCTCTCCCTCGACGACGGTGACAATGTGGTGGAGGTGGAGCGGGTCCGCAGTCTGGACAAGGTCGTGATCAGCGTCGACCGTTCATGCCTGCCCGCGCATCGCGTGCCCGGTCTCGAACTCATCGATCTGACCGATGGCTCGCTGTATGAGCTGCTGGCGGAGCGATACGGCATCACGCCGACCCGATGCGACTACCAACTCCAGGCGGAACTCGCTGCCGGGCGGATGGCCGCTCTCCTCGAAATGCCCGAGGGCGGGCCGGTGCTCGTGGGCTACCAGACCACCTACGACCAGAGCGAGCGTCGCGTCGACGTGGGCTGGCAGGCCTACCGCGGCGACTCCTACCGGTTCCGGGCCTCGCTGTTCCGCCACGACGCGTAACGCCGGGCCGCGCGCCGATTGGGCGCGGGCGCGAATCCCCGACCGGATCCGCGCCCGCGCGTTTGGCGTCCCCGGTCAGGCGTCGAAGGTGGTCTGCAGGTCGACCACCCGCCCGGACCGGGCCGACTCGTGCGCCTTGAGCATGATCTCCAGCGCGTGGCGGGCCACGTCGGCGCCGAGCACCGGCGCGGTCGTGCCAGCGACGACGTCGGCCAGGTGGTCGGCGAGCAGGGCGCGGCGCAGCTTGTCGACGCGGCGCTGCGCCGGCTCGAGGTGCGCGAGGTCGAGGTCGACCCAGCCGGAAACGCCCGCGGCCGCGTCCAGCCGGAACAGGTCGATGCCGCGGCCGCCGTCGACCAGAAGGTTATTGGGCAGGTTAAGCGTGCCGGCCCGGCCGAAGACCTCCAGCCGTGGGCCCTTGGCCGCGTTGACGTTGAACGTGCCGTCGACGACCGCGAACGTCGAGCCGCCGAAGTCGAGCATGATGAGCGTGTTGTCGTCGACGGTGACGTCGACCTCCTTGCCCGCCGCCGGGCCCGACCGGACCACCCGGGTCGGCTCGGTGATGCCCGAGAACGCGCTGACCCGCTTCGCCGGCCCGAGCAGGCCGAGCATTTCGTGGATGCCGTAGACGCCGACGTCGAAGAGCGGACCGCTGCCCTCCTGGTAGAACCAGGACGGGTCGGTCGGCCAGTTCATCATCGACGCCGGGCCGCCGTGTGAGGCGCGGACCTTCGCGAACGCCACCTTGCCGATCACGCCGGCGCGGATCAGCCGGGCCGCCTCGATCCGCGACGGGTAGAGCATGTTCGGCGGCGAGCACACGACGTGCAGGTCGCGGGCGGTCGCCGTCTTGATGATGGCGTCCGCCTCCGCCATCGTGCTGGCGAGCGGCTTCTCCGTCGCCAGGTGCTTGCCCGCCTCCAGGATCCGCAACGACGTCGCACCGTGCGCCGGGATCGGCGTCAGGTTGAGCACCGCGTCGATGTCGGCCTTCTCCAGCATCTCGTCGAGCGAGCCGTAGTGCTCGGCGGCGCCGAACCGCGCGGCGGCCGCCTCGGCCCGGTCGGCGATCGGATCGGCCAGCGCGACGAGCGACACCTTGTCGTTGATGTGATGGAGGTTGGGCAGGACGCCGTAGTCGACGGTCGCGATCGCGCCGATACCGAGCACACCGAGCTTGAGCACTGGAACACAACCCTTCGGGAAACTAGCCCTTCACCGCGCCGGCGACCATGCCCTGCATGAGTCGCTTCTGCACGAGTAGGAAGAAGAGGATGACGGGCACGGTGAAGATGACGCTGGCCGCCATCACCCCGCCCCAGTCGGAGAAATACGAGGAGAAATACTGCTGGAGCGCGACCGGCAGCGTCTCCTTGTCGGACTGCTGCATGAAGCTGGCCGAGAACATCAGCTCGTTCCACGAGGTGATGAACGCGTAGATCGAGCTGGCCGCGAGCCCGGGCCAGACCAGCGGGAACACGATCAGCCGGGCGGCGGTGAACCGGTTGGCGCCGTCGACCATGGCCGACTCCTCCAACTCGACCGGGATGTCGAGGTAGAAGCTGCGCAGCATGTAGGTCGAAAGGCCGACGGTCAGCGCCAGGTGCGACAGGATGAGTCCCTCGTAGGTGCTCAGCAGGTCGGTGTTCTTGAGCATCACGAACAACGGGATGACCAGTACGGTCTGCGGCAGCATCTGGATCGACAGGATCACGATCAGCAGGTGTCGTTTGAGTGGGAGTTTGAACCGGGCGAGCGCGTACCCGCCGAGCAGTGCGACCAGTCCGGTGATCACCGTGACCGAGGCGGCGACGATCAGCGAGTTGAGGAACTGGCGCGGGACGTTGCCGGTGAACAGCGTCTCATACCGGCTGAAGATCGGATTGGTCGGCACGAACTCCGGCGTACGCGTGAAGATGTCGGCGTCGGGTTTGACCGACGTGACCAGCATCCAGAAGAACGGGAAGAGACTGATCACCACGATCGCGGCCAGCACGAGATGCAGCACTGTCCGAGATGGACGGAAGCGGCTGGGCCGCTTCGAGACCGCCACGCTCACGTCTCCTCCTTCGTCACCCGCACATAGACCGCGGTGATCGCGGCGAGCAGCACGAACGTCACGACCGCCATCGCGCCCGCGGTGCCCTGGTCGAGCTCGGTGAACGCCTGCAACCAGGTCAGCAGCGAGAGCACCTCGGTGCTGTGGCTGGGTCCGCCCGGCGGTGTCGTCATGACCAGGAAGTGGTCGAACGATTGATAGGCGAAGATGGTCGACATCACGGTCAGGATCACCAGCAGCGGCTTCATCATCGGCAGCCGGATGCGCAGCAGGCACTGGAGGAACGAGGCGCCGTCGACGCGGGCCGCTTCCAGCACTTCGCCGCGGGTGGCGCGGAGCCCGGCCAGCATCGAGATCGCGATGAACGGGACCGAGTGCCAGACCACCGCGAGCGTGATGGCCACCAGCGAGCTGAACCCGCTGTTGAACCACGCGTAGCCCTCGAACCGGTGCAAGCCAAGATGGACCAGCAGCCAGTTGGCGATGCCGTACTGGTCGTTGAAGATCCACTTCCAGATGATCCCGGACGCCACCCGCGGCATCGCCCACGGCAGCAGCACGATGATCGTGGCGATCCGCGCGCCCCACGGCCCGGCGTCGAGAACCACCGCGACGATCAGGCTGATCAGCATCGTCCCGCCCACGCAGACGATCGCGAAGATCGTGGTGCGCAACAGCGCGGCAAGGAAGTAGTGGTCGGTGAACAGGTCGCTGTAGTTGCCGAGCCCGACGAAGTCACCGACGCGCAGCAGCGCACCGTCGAAGAACGAGATGTAGACCGTCCGCACGATCGGGTAACCGACGATGCCGATCACGATCGCGAGCAGCGGTACGAGTAGCAGGAAAGGGAGAGCGACCCGGTCGAAGAAACGGGCGCGTCGCTTGGAACGCGGCCGGGGCAGCCGGTCGGAGCCGCCCGGCCGGGCGGGTGCGCCGGAGCGCCCCCGCCCGCCCGACCTCGGAACGGTTATGGCCATTACTGTCCGATCGCCGCGTCAATCTCGTCGGAGAGTTCCTTCAACGCCGCGTCTGCGGTCTTCTGGCCGTTCATGACCGCCTGCATCGCGTTGACGATCGCGCCCGTGCCCTCGACCTTGCCCCAGGTCGCCACCGGCGGCGTGACCTTGGTCTTCGTGGACTGCTCGGCGTAGGCCTTGAGTAGCGGCGTCGAGAACGCGCCGGTGGTGCGCTCCCTGTCGAGCGCCTCGACGGTCGCCGGGAGCAGGCCGATCTTGTTGGTGACCGCGGTCAGGTTGTCGGTCTTCATCATGAAGTCGATGAAGCTCTGCGCGGTCGCTTTGTTGTCGCAGTCCTTGAAGATGGCCAGGTTGCTGCCGCCGGCGAAGGTGGTGCTGTCGCCGCCGGGACCCGTCGGCATGGCGACGGTGGCGAGCTTGCTCTCGAGGTCGGGCTTCTGGGTCAGGATCGCCTTGAGGTCCCAGCTCCCGCCCACCATCATGCCGACCTGGCCGAGGGCGAACGCCTTCGTGGCGTCGGCGCCCTGCCAGGTCACCGAGCCCTTCGGCGCCAGGTTGTGCTTGGTGAGCAGGTCGGCGTAGAAGTTGAACGCCTGCGCGGCCTGGGGCGAGTTGATGGCCGACTTCCACTTGCCGTCGGCCTGGGTGGCGATCTCGCCGCCCCAGTTCCAGACCATCGGCAGCCAATACCACTGGTTGCCGCCGACGATGCCGAAGCCGTTGACGCCCGGGTTCTCGCTCTGCACCTTGGTCGCCGCCGCGAGCACGTCGTCCCAGGTCTTCGGTGCCTGCAGGCCGGCCTTGTCGAAGAGGTCCTTGCGGTAGATCAGCGCCCGCACGCCGGTGTCGTAGGGCACCGCATAGGACTTGCCCTCGAACATCGTTGAATCGATCATGCCGTGGACGTACGTCGACTTCATCTGGTCGGCCGACTGCGGGTTCTCCGCCAGCGCGCCGAGGCCGGCGAACTCGGGTGTCCAGGTGTTGCCGATGAGGGCCACGCAGGGGTTGGTGCCACCGGCGATGCCGGTCAGGTAGGTCTTGTGCGCGTCCGCGCCGAGGAAGCGGAAGTTGACCTTGGTGCCGGGGTTCGCCGCCTCGTAGTCCTTGCCGAGCTGCAGGAGCGTCGGCTGCTGCACCGCGCCGATGGGGTCACCCATCCAGACGTCGATCGCACCCGAGACCGTGCCGCCGCCCGCGGCGCCGGAGTCGTCCGAGTCGTTGCCACAGGCCGTCAGGCACAGGGCCAGCGCGGTGGCCGCGGCGCCGACTCTCATCAGTCTTGCCCACGAACGTTGCATGATCTCTCCTGGATGCGTTATCAGTTCAGTTGGTTGGGAAACACCTCTCGTGTCGTGCGCAGCGCCGTGCGGCGCTACCCTTCCGCGCCCGCGAACCGTCGCTCGATCGCGCGGAACTCGTCGAACCGGGCCGCGTAGGTCTTCACCAGCTCGGGTTCGGCCGGCACGGTGCGGGCTGTCCGCACCCACTCCCCCGGGTCGGCCGGCATCCCGGTGCCGCGTGCGGCGATCAGGGCGGCGCCGAGCAGCGCCGCCTCGGTGACCGCGGGAACGGCGAGGTCGCGGCCGAGGACGGCCGCGAGGATCCGCAGCCAGACCTCGCTCCGCGCCCCGCCGCCCACGGCGACGATCTCGGCCGGGTCCCGTGCGGCCAGGTCGTCGCCCGCTATGGCGCGCAGCCACAGCGCCGTGCCCTCCAGCACCGCCCGGGCCACGTCGGCCTGGGTGTGTGCGAGCGTGAGGCCGAGCAGCGCACCCCGGGCGTGCGGTCGCGAGCCGTTGCCGCGTTCGCCCATCAGGTGCGGGAGGAAGGTGACACCACGCGCGCCGGCCGGCGCCTGTGCCGCGCGGGCGGCCAGGTCGGCGGCGCCGGCGACGCCGAGCAGTCCGG
>Ga0193743_1002041_pt1 | contig 14523 bp, 12 predicted proteins | sample L2c2metaG_FD_143038 | JGI IMG/M metagenome (GOLD analysis project Ga0193743, IMG submission 143038) | Soil microbial communities from a riparian zone of the East river system, Colorado, United States - L2c2 | ecosystem: Environmental > Terrestrial > Soil > Riparian zone | place: USA: East River... | reverse complement strand
ATGGCGGCGCCGGAAAAGACGCACCTGACCATCGGCGTCGGCGGCAAGCCGCTGCTGTACTATTTGCCGCTGACCATCGCCGAGAAGAAGGGCTTCTTCACCGAGGAGGGGCTGGACGTCGAGATCAGCGACTTCGCCGGCGGTGCCAAGAGCCTGCAGGCGATGATCGGCGGGTCGACCGACGTCACCACCGGCGCCTATGAGCACACCATCCTGATGCAGGCCAAGGGCCAGGACATCCGCGCCCTGATCGAACTCGGCCGCTTCCCCGGCATCGTGCTGGTGGTGCGCAAGTCGCTGGCCGGCGAGATCAAGACCGTCGCCGACCTCAAGGGCCGAAAGATCGGCGTCACCGCGCCGGGATCCTCGACCAACTTCTTCGTCAACGCCCTCCTGGCCAAGCAGGGGCTGACGCCGGACGACGTGTCCTTCGTCTCGGTCGGCGGGGGCCCGAGCGCGGTCGCGGCGATGGAGCATGGCGAGATCGACGCCATGGCCAATCTCGACCCTGTCATTTCGAAGCTGCAGCAATCCGACCTGGTGACGGTGCTGGCCGACACCCGGACGGAGGAGGGTGTGAAGGCGGTGTTCGGCGGCCCGGTCCCGGCCGCGGTGCTGTATGCCAAGGAAGACTTCATCCAGGCCAATCCGGAGACCACGCAGGCGCTGGTCAACGCCTTCATGAAGTCGCTGCGCTGGCTGGCCACCGCCAAGCCGGAGGATGTCGCGGCCGTGGTGCCGGAGGAGTTCCTGCTCGGCGACCGCGACCTCTACATCCAGTCGGTGAAGAACTCGCTGCCGATGTATTCGCGGGACGGGATGATCGGCGCGGCCGGGCAGCAGACGGCGCTCGACATCCTGCACCAGTTCAGCCCGGAGCTGAAGGACGCCCAGATCGACCTGGCGAAGACCATCGACCTGCGCTTCGCCGAGAAGGCGGGGCAGGCGATCAAGTAGCGGATATGGCCCGGGGCGGCAGCGCATCGCCCCGGGCCAACACTCTGCTGGGCCAGGACGGGAACGACGTGCTGCGTGGGGTCGCCGGGACCGACCATCTCGACGGCGGCGCCGGCTTCGACATCGCGCTGTACAACGAAAGTTCGGCCGCGGTGGCGGTCAACCTCGCCACCGGCACCGGCCATGGCGGCAATGCCCAGGGCAACGTGCTGACGGGGATCGAAGGCGTCTATGGCGGTGCCGGAAACGACTCGCTGAACGGGAATGCCGTGGCCAACATCCTGGTCGGCAATGGCGGCAACGACTTGGTCCTCGGCGGGGCGGGCAGGGACACCATGGTCGGCGGCGACGGGTCCGACCGCTTCTCCTACGTCGCCCCCGGCGACAGCGCGGTCGGCGCCGATGCCGACAGGATCACCGACTTCACCCATGCCCAGGGCGATCGCATCGACCTGGGCCAGGTCGACGCCAATGCCGGGCTGGCCGGCAACCAGGCCTTCGCCTTCATCGGCAGCGGCGCCATCACCGGCGTGGCCGGGCAGCTTCGCTTCTTCAGCGGCGGCGGGCAGACCTTCGTCAGTGGCGATGTGAACGGCGACGGCAGCGCCGATTTCAGCATCACCTGACCGGCACCATCGCCCTGGTGGCGGCGGATTTCGTGCTGTAGCGGCGGCCGGTCGAGGGCGCTAGCTCCTGGCGTCCTTGACCTTGCGCTGGATCTCTTCGGCGAAGGTGTTCGCCTGGATCGGCTTCTGGATGTAGGAGGATCCGCCGGCGGTCAGAGCCTGGTCGATCAGGCTCATGTCGCGGGTGGCGCTGATCATGATCACCGGCAGGTCGCGATAGCCGGGATGGCCGCGGATCAGCGAGCACAGCTCGGTGCCCGAAACCTCGGGCATGACGATGTCGATCAGCACCGCGTCGAAGTCGCGTGGCGGCTTGCGCTCGGCGTCCAGGTTCAGGGTGGCGATGGCTTCGCCGGCGCTGGCGCAGGTCTCGACCTCATGGCCGCCCGACCGCAGCATGGCGGCGGCGAATTCCAGGAACAGCTCGTCGTCGTCGACAAGCAGGATCTTCATCGGGGCGGTCCGCCCGGTCACAGCGGCAATCTCCGCCGGATCATGATGCGCGCTTCCCCCGGGGCCGAGGGTGGCAACGGTCGGCATGGTGCATTCCCCGCTGCAGTTCCACTCTCTCCCAGCCCGGTCGATTCATCGGGCTGGCCGGCGACGAATTGCAGAAATTCAATGCCTTGGCAAATGCTTCGTGATCCATGCGTTAACGCTATCATCGTTGTCATTGGCGGCGCTACTCGCGTCCGGCGCCCGCGCGCACCACGGCCGCGATGCCGTCGGTGCTGACGGCCTGCCCGAACAGGAAGCCCTGGCCCTGTTCGACCCCGAGCCGGCGCAGGATGTCGAGCTGGGCCTGGCTCTCGACATGCTCGGCGCACAGCGAGACCCCGAAGGTCTCGGCGAAGCGGGCGACCCCGTCGATCAGGCGTTCGCAGCGCGGCTCGTCCGCCACCGTCCGCACGATCTCGCCGGCGATCTTGATCGCGGCGAAGGGCAGCCGGACCAGGGCGCCGAGATTGGCCTCGCCGCTGCCGAAATCGTCGAGCTCGAAGGTAATGCCCAGCCCGACCATGCGCTCGACCACGGCCTCGACCTCGGCCGGCATCCGGGTCAGCGCCCGCTCGACGATCTCGATCCGCAGCAGGCTCAGCGGCAGCCCGGCCTCGGCCATGCGGGCAAGGATGGGGGTGAAGATGGCGTCGGACTGCATCACCGCGACCGGGATGTTGACCGAGATCGGCACCAGCGCGTCGGGCGGCAGCCGGATCAGTGTCTCGGCCAGGGATTTCAGCAGCCACTCGGTGTATTTCAACGCCAGGTCGGGCCGGCGCTCGACCCAGGGGATGAAGTGGCTCGGCGCCAGCATGCCCAGGGTGGGATGGTGCCAGCGCGCCAGCGCCTCGAACGCCACCACCTGGCCGGTGGCAAGGGCGACCCGTGGCTGGAACACCAGTCCGATCTGATCGGATTGCAGCGCCGCGGGGATGTCGAACTCCACCGCGGAGATCGACATCGCCCGGCGCACCTCCGGCGTGGCGGCGGAGGCGATGCCGGTGGCGGACTGCTTGGCGTAGTACATCGCCATGTCGGCCAGGCGCTTCAGCAGGGCCGGGTCGGATTCATGGTCCGGGCAGGTGGCGATGCCGATGCTGCAATAGATCGGCAGCCGGTAGCCGCGCAGCATCGCCGGTTCCTTCAGCGCGGTCGCGATCCGGCCGGCGGCGGTCAGGGCGGCCCCGGCATCGGCGCCGGTGACGATGGCGGCGAATTCATCGCCGCCCAGCCGGGCGACGAAGGCGTCGGCCGACAGGGCGCGGCGCAGCCGGCTACCGACGATGGCTAGCAGCAGGTCGCCGACATCGTGGCCCAGCGTGTCGTTGACCTTCTTGAACTCGTCGAGATCCATGAACAGGACCGAGACGGGGGCAGTCGGGCCGACGCCGCGGGCGATCACCTGCCGCAGCCGCTCCTCGAAATGCCGGCGGTTGGGCAGGCCGGTCAGCGGGTCGCGGTAGATCAGGTCCTGGACCTCGCGGTCCCGCTGGTCGCGCCGCAGCGCCACGGCGAAGAGCTGGATCACGCTCTGCCTGAGATCGTCGGGCAGCGATGGGGACCGGCCAGAGGCATCGGCCAGGACCAGGGCGCCGGCGATCCGCCCGTCGTCGTCGGTCAGGGGCTCGGCGGTGATGGCGACCGGCGCGTCCTCGGCGCCGATCTCGCCCGAAGCCGAGGTATTGCCGAAGACGGCGACCCCGGGCGGCAGGCTGGCGGGGCCGACGCGGATCGTTCCCAATGCGGCCGGCACGCCGTCGGGCAGGCCGCTCTGCGTGATCAGGGACAGGCTGGCGCCGCTCTCGTCGAGCCGCAGGAAGGCGACGCCGACCGATGCCAGCCGGCTCGCGGTCTGCGCCATGCGGTGTAGGATCGCATCGAGCGGATCACCGTCGGCCAGCGCCTGCAATGCGTCGCGCTGCAGCGCGATCACGTCCTGGGTGAGCGGATGGGTCATGGCGACGGGGCTGCGGCCTCCGCGCGCGACAATACCGGCAGCCCGGCGGACAGCCGGCGGATGCGGATGGCAGCGGTTCGGGCGGCGCGACGGCGCGACCGGGTGGACCAACATCTGCCGCTCATGCGCCTCCGTATCCTTGATTGGGGAAGATTGATCCCGTTGGCTCGGCCGGTTCCCTTGATCGAATAGAACCGGATTTGCCCTGTGGGCGGAAGGCAATTCAGATAGATATAATTTTATGCAACCGCAATGGTTCTGCGCTGTCCGGTGGCCTGCCGGAATGTTGCGGGAATGACGTATTTTGGACCATCGGCCCCGGTTTCGCGAGGGCTTCTAAAGGATGAAGGGATCGGATGCTGCGACTCGTCGCTGGACGGTGGAGGCGGGAAGGCCGAGTCGCCGCTGCCACGGCAGATTGACGAATCGTTGCGCAGCCGCCAAAGCTGCAGGACTCTACAGCCATCGGCGTCCCGATCCGCGAAGCCGCCCGCGGAGTCTGGGGACAGGCCGGCGGCCATATCCAAGGGAACGGGGAAGACCATGCGCGATCACGGGCGTCTGCGGCGTTTCATCGTTGCGATCGCGGGGGCGGCCCTGGCGATCGGCGCCGCGGTGCCGGCCCAGGCGGCCGGCGGCAAGATCATCTTCATCTCGCCGAACCCGCTCGGGGTGAACGACTTCCTGAAGCTCGGCCGCAAGGGCGCTGAGGAGGCCGCGGTCGCGATCGGCGGCGAGGCCCGGATCTACGAGAGCACCGACCCCGCCACCCGCCGGCAGAATGTCGAGGCGGCGGCGCGCGAGGGCGCGGCGGTGGTGATCGTGCTCGGCTTCGAATTCGGCGACATCGTGCCGGATGCTGCGACGAAGTTTCCCGACATCAAGTTCCTGATCGTCGACCAGTGCATCCAGAAGCCGCTGCCGAACGTCTATTGCGCGGTGTTCCGCGAGCATGAGGGCGCCTATCTCGCCGGCGCCGAGGCGGCGCTGACCTCGGAGAGCGGCACCATCGGGTCGATCGGCGCGCTCGACATCCCGTTCCTGCACCGCTTCACCGACGGCTTCGCCGCCGGGGCCAAGGCGGCCAATGACGAGATCGTGGTCAGCCCGACCCTGTGGGTCGGCGGCGACAACCCGTTCTCCGACCCCGTGCGCTCGCAGCAGCAGGCGGTGTCGCTGATCAGCGAGGGCGCCGACCGGGTGCTGGCCGCCACCTCCGGCGGCAATGGCGGCATCTTCAAGGCGGTGGAGGCGACGCCGGGCACGCTGGCCTTCGGCGTCGACGTCAACCAGTGCCCGCAGGCGCCGGGCGTGGTGCTGGACAACATCGAGAAGAAGGTCGATGTCGCGCTGGTCCAGGCGGTCAAGGGCATCCTGGCCGGCACCCAGGCGCCGCTGACCTCCTACGGGCTGAAGGAGGGCGGCATCACCCTGACCGGCCTCGGCGACGATGTCGGCACTTCGAAATGCCTGATCGCCGACCATCCGGATGTGATCACCAAGGTGCGCGAGATCCGCGACGCCATCGTTGCCGGCACGGTGGTGGTGGCCGACCCGCTGACCGCGGCCCCGTAACACACCCCGCGGGGGAGGGGCCCGGCATGGCGTTCCTGGAGATGCGCGGGATCGTGAAGCGCTATCCCGGCGTGCTGGCCAACGACCGGGTCGACCTGTCGGCCGAACGCGGCGAGATCCACGCCGTGATGGGCGAGAACGGGGCCGGCAAGTCGACCCTGATGGGCATCCTCTACGGCCTGGTCCAGCCGGATGAGGGCGGGATCGCGATCGATGGCGCCGCGTGCCGGTTCCGCTCGCCGATCGACGCCATCGCCGCCGGGCTCGGCATGGTGCACCAGGCCTTCAAGCTGTTCGACAGCCTGACGGTGTGGGAGAACGTGGTCTATCGCGACGAGCCGCGGCGAGGGCCGTTCGTCGACCGCGCCGCGGCCCGCAAGCAGGTGGCGGAGCTGGCGCGGCGCTACGACCTGCCGGTCGATCCGGACGCCCGGGTCGGCGCCCTGCCGGTCGGGGTCAAGCAGCGGATCGAGATCCTCAAGGCGCTCTACCGCGACGCCCGCATCCTGATCCTCGACGAGCCGACCGCGGTGCTGACCCCGCGCGAGCGTGACGGCCTGTTCGCGGTGATGCGCAGCCTGGCGGCGGATGGGCGGACCATCCTGTTCGTCACCCACAAGATCCATGAGGTGATGGCGGTGACCGACCGCATCACCGTGCTGCGCGATGGCCGCGTGGCCGTGCGGCTGGTGACGGCCGAGACCGACGCGCAGGCAATCATCCGGGCGATGACCGGGCGCAACGTCTCGCTCAAGGTCGACCGTGCGCCCGCCGATCCGGGGCGGCCGCTGCTGGAGGTCGGCGGCTTGGTGCTGGCCGGGCCGGGCCGGCCGGTGGTCGAGGATGTGTCCTTCGCCGTGCGGGCGGGGGAGATCGTCGGCATCGCCGGCGTCGCCGGCAACGGCCAGACCGAGCTGATCGAGATCGTGGCCGGGCTGCGCGCCGCCGATGCCGGCACGGTGCGGGTCGACGGCCGCGACGTCACCGCCGCCGGCGTCGCCGGGCGTCGCGCCGCCGGCATCGCCTATGTGCCGGAGGACCGGGCCCACACCGGCACGGCGCCGCGCGCCAGCGCCACCGACACCCTGTCGATGGGCTTCCACCGCCGGGCGCCGTTGTCGCGCCGCGGCGTGCTGGACCCCGGTGCGATGCGCCAGCGGGCGCGCGACCTGATCGCCCGCTTCGGGGTGAAGATCCCGGGCGAGGCCACGGCGGTCGGCACCCTGTCCGGCGGCAACCTGCAGAAGGTGGTGGTGGCGCGCGAGCTGGACCATCAGGCGGCGGTGCTGATCGCGGAGCAGCCGACCCGTGGTGTCGATGTCGGCGCCATCGAATTCATCCATGGCCAGCTGGTGGCGGAGCGCGACAAGGGCCGGGCGGTGCTGCTGGTCTCGGCCGAGCTGACCGAGATCCTCGCCCTCTCCGATCGGGTGCTGGTGATGTATGAGGGCCGCGTGATCGCCGAGGTGCCGGGCGCCGAGGCCAGCGAAACCAGCCTCGGCCTGCTGATGGCCGGCGTGGTGGGGGAAGCGGCATGATGGATGTTTCAGGCCTGGACGCGTGGCCTCTCCCGCTTGCGGGAGAGGTCGGAGACGCGAAGCGGCTCCGGGTGAGGGCTCTTTGTCGAGGCCTGTGCCAGCCCTCACCCGGACATCCCAAGGGATGTCCGACCTCTCCCGCCAGGCGGGAGAGGCAACGCAAAAGGGACGGCTCCCAATTCCAGCGCAGGAGACCGGCATGATCGCCGCCGGCTTCCTGCGCACCGCGGCGACGTCCTCCGTGCTGTGGGCGATCGTCGGCGGCTTCGTCATCGGTGCGCTGATCACCCTGGCGGCCGGGCATGATCCGCTCGCGGTCTATGGCGAGATCCTGGCCGGCGCACTTGCCGGACCGAACCTGGCGGAATCCGTCGCCCGGGCGGTGCCGCTGGTCGGCATGGCGCTGGTCGCGGCAATTCCGCTGCGCGGCGGCATGGTCAATCTCGGCGGCGACGGGCAATTGCTGCTGGGCGGGCTGGTCGCGGCGCTGGTGGCGCTGTACCTGCCGGCTCCTGGCCTGGTCCGGCTGGCGGTGGCGATCCTGGCGGCGATGGCCGTGTCCGGCGCCTATGCCGCGCTGGCCGCCTGGGGCGAGGTCCGGTTCGGCGTGCCGCTGCTGATCTCGACCCTGCTGCTCAGCTACCCCGCCAAGGGCGTCACCTCCTACCTCGCCCGCTTCCCGTTGCGCGACCCGTCCACCGGCATGCCCGAGACCTTCCGCATCGACGAGGCGGCGCGGCTGCCGGTGCTGGTGCCGGGCACGCCGATCACCTGGGGCCTCGTGCTGCTGTTGCTGGTGATCGCCGCCGTGGTGTTCACCGACCGGCGCGGCACCGCCGGCTATGAGCTGCGGCTGCGCGGCCTGAACTCCCGCTTCGCCGCCTATGGCGGGGTCGATCTCGGCCGCCAGACCGTGCGGGTGCTGTTCGCCAGCGGTGCCGTGGCCGGGCTGGTCGGCGCCATCTTGGTGCTGGGCGACCAGTTCCGCTTCACCGACGGGGCGCTGCTGTCGCCGGCCTACACCTGGTCCGGCCTGATGGCGGCGCTGCTGGCGATGGGCGAGCCGATCGGCGCCATCTGCGCCGGGCTGTTCTTCGCCGCGCTGCAGACCGGCGGCTTCGCCATGGAGCGGGCGACGGAGGTGCCGCGGGTGCTGACCCTGGTGCTGCAGGCGGTGATCATCCTGCTGCTGGCCATGCGCCACGGCCTCCGCCGCCAGCCCTCCGGCGGTCGGTGACGGCGATGGACTGGCTGTCGATCTTCAACGCCGTGCTGTTCGCCCAGACCATCCAGGCGGTGACGCCGATCCTGCTGGCGGGCCTGGCCGGGGTGCTGTGCGACCGCGCCGGCGTGTTCAACATCGCACTCGAAGGCCAGATGCTGATCGGCGCCTTCGCGGCCATCGCCGGGACATACTACACCGGCAGCGTCGCCGGCGGCGTGATTGTCGCCCTGGCCGGCACCATGGCCTTCGCCGCTATCCTGGCCTTCGGTGCCACCTGGTTCCGCGGCGACCCGATCGTGATCGGCATCGGCCTCAACCTGCTGGCTTCGGGGCTGACCGCCTTCCTGCTGCGCATCCTGTTCGGCGTCTCCGGCACCTTTACCGACCCGACGATGCAGGACCTGCCGCGCATCGTGCTGCCGCGGATCGCCGCAGTGCCCTGGTTCAACCGCGTCTTCGGCGGCCACAGCGTGGTCACCTGGGCGGTCTGGCTGCTGGTGATCGTGGTCGCGGTGTTCCTGTTCCGCACCGTCTGGGGCCTGCGGCTGCGCGGCGTCGGCGAGCGGCCGGATGCGTCGGAGACGCTGGGCGTCGGCGTCGCCCGCTACCGCATCGCCGCGGTGCTGGCGGGTGGCGCCCTGTGCGGCCTGGCCGGGGCGCAGCTGTCGCTCGGCAGCGTCACCCTGTTCGCCGAGGATATGAGCGCCGGCCGCGGCCATCCCGTCGGCGTGGCCCTGGCCTGCCTGCTGTTCGGCTTCGCCGACGCGGCCGGCCTCAGGCTGCAGGGCAAGGGGCTGCCGAACCAGCTCACCGATATGGCACCCTATGTCATCACCCTGGTCGCGCTGGTGGTCGCCCGCGGGCGGCGCCGGCGCGGCGCGATGGTTTGAGCTTTGGCCGAGGAGGGCGCCCCATGACCGACGATCCCTACACATTGGCGCAGCACGCGGCCGAGGTGCTGCGGCTGAAGCTCGGCGACGTCGACCACCACGCCGCCATCGTGCTCGGCTCCGGCTGGGCACCGGCGGTCGACAGGATCGGCGAGACCGTGGCCGAGGTGCCGTTCACCGAGATCCCGGGCTTCCCGGCCACCACCGTGCTCGGCCACAAGGGCGTGTTCCGCAGCGTCCAGGCCGGCGATCGCCGCATCCTGGTGATGGCCGGGCGGGTGCATCTCTACGAGGGCCATCCGCCGGCCAAGGTGGTGCATGGCGTGCGCAGCATGGTGCTGGCGGGCGCGAAGATCGTGGTCCTGACCAATGCCTGCGGCGGCCTGCGCCCCGGCATGGTTCCGGGCGAGCCGGTGCTGATCCGCGACCACATCAACTTCACCGGCGTCTCGCCGCTGTTCGGGCCGAACCCGGACGCGCTGGGGCCGCGCTTCGTCGACCTCACCGGCTGCTATGCGCCCCGGCTGCGCCAGGCGGCCCAGGCGCTGGACCCGGCGCTGACCGAGGGCGTCTATGTCGGCTTCCCCGGCCCGATGTTCGAGACCCCGGCCGAGATCGGGATGGTCGGCCGCTGGGGCGGCGACATGGTCGGCATGTCGACGGTCTTGGAGGCGATCGCCGCCCGCCATCTCGGCGCCGAGGTGCTGGGGCTGTCGCTGGTCACCAACCTCGCCGCCGGGCTGCCGGGCGCCGATCTCGACCACCACCACATCCTCGAGGTCGCACGCGGCACCGCCGAACGGATGGGCGGGCTATTCCACGATTTGGTGCGAGTGATCTGAGAGACCGTTCGCACCAGGACGACTTGGAACAATAATGGAATTAAAAACTGTCATGCCCGGGCTTGACCCGGGCATCCAGAGGCTGTCGACATCTTCTGGATTGCCGGGTCAAGCCCGGCAATGACAGTAAAAGGAAGCAGAGCGTTTAGTCTCTGACCGTTCTAGTGGTTGTTCCGCGGGACGCCCTTGGTCTGGGCGACGCGCTGGTACTTCACCGCGGGTTTCAGCACCATGCCCTGCGCCAGCTGGTCGACCATGCCACGCTGGATCTCCTGCCACGGGGTCTGGTGCTCGGGATAGTCGTAGCCGCCCTGGCCTTCGAGCTCGGTGCGGCGGCGCGCCAGCTCCTCGTCGGACAGCAGCACATTCACCGTGCGGCTGCGCAGATCGACCCGGATGCGGTCCCCGGTCTTCAGCAGGGCCAGGCCGCCCCCGACCGCCGCCTCGGGCGAGGCGTTCAGGATCGAGGGCGACCCCGAGGTGCCGGATTGCCGGCCGTCGCCGATGCAGGGCAACGCGTGGACGCCCTGTTCGATCAGGCGGGCCGGCGGCTGCATGTTGACCACCTCGGCCGCGCCGGGATAGCCGACCGGCCCGGCGCCGCGCATGATCAGGATCGAGAACGGGTCGATCTCCAGTGCCGGATCGTCGATCCGGTGGTGGTAATCCTCCGGCCCGTCGAACACCACGGCCTTGCCCACGAAGGCCTCGGGATTCTCAGGGTCCGACAGGTAGCGCTCCCGGAACTCCGGCGAGATCACGCTGGTCTTCATGATCGCGCTGTCGAACAGGTTGCCCTTCAGGTTGAGGAAACCCGCCTTCGCCTTCAGCGGCCCGCTGGCCGGGTGGATGACGTCCGCGTTCACGGTCTCCACGTCCCGGCAGTTGTCGCCGATCGCGCGGCCGTTGACCGTGAGCGCATCGGGATGCGGCAGCAGGCCCGCCTTCATCAGCTCCGCCACCACCGCCGGCACGCCGCCCGCCTGGTGGAAATCCTCGCCGAGATAGGTGCCCGCCGGCTGCAGGTTGACCAGCAGGGGGATGTCGTGGCCCAGCGTCTCCCAGTCGTCGTTGTCCAGCTTCACGCCGAGATGGCTGGCGACGGCATTCAGGTGGATCGGCGCGTTGGTCGACCCGCCGATGGCGGAGTTGATGACGACGGCGTTCTCGAACGCGGCCCGGGTCATGATGTCGGACGGCTTCACGTCCTCGCGCACCATCTCGACGATGCGGGTGCCGGTGGCGTAGGCGATCTGGCCGCGTTCGCGATAGGGGGCCGGGATGGCGGCGGATCCGGGCAGCTGCATGCCCAGGGCCTCGGCCAGCGAATTCATCGTCGAGGCGGTGCCCATGGTGTTGCAGTACCCGACCGACGGGGCCGACGCCGAGACGATGTCCATGAACTCGTTGTAGTCGATCTCGCCGGTGGCCAGCCGCTCACGCGACTGCCAGACGATGGTGCCCGACCCGACGCGCTCGCCCTTGTGCCAGCCGTTCAGCATCGGCCCGACCGACAGGGCGATCGCCGGGATGTTGACCGTGGCGGCCGCCATCAGCAGCGCCGGGGTGGTCTTGTCGCAGCCGATGGTCAGCACCACCCCGTCCAGCGGATAGCCGTACAGCACCTCGACCAGCGAGAGATAGGCCAGGTTGCGATCCAGCGAGGCGGTCGGGCGCTTGCCGGTTTCCTGGATCGGATGGCAGGGAAACTCGAACGGCACGCCACCGGCCGCCCGGATGCCGGCGCGCACCCGCTGCGCCAGCTCAAGATGATGCCGGTTGCAGGGCGACAGGTCGGACCCGGTCTGGGCGATGCCGATCATCGGCTTGCCCGACTGCAGCTCCTCGCGCGTGATCCCGAAGTTCAGGTAGCGCTCGATGTACAGCGCCGTCATCCCGGGGTCGTCCGGGTTGTCGAACCATTTCTGGGACCGCAGCAGTTTTGATTGGTCGGGGCCTGGCATCGTCCTTCCTCCAGCACCGGTTGGTCCGGCGCTTATGAGCAAATGTAGGACGATAGTATGGCACCAGCGCGCCGCCGGAACACCACTGGAATTGTGGCGCCGATGGCTCCCTGCCCTGATCCTGCCATTCCCCGGTGCTGTGCTGCGGCGGTGGCATGGACGGGGAGGGGTATATGATCGGCCGACGGCATTTCCTGATCGGCGCGGTTGTGGCCACCACCCTGGGCCGAATCGCCGGGGCGGCACCGGCCGCGGGCTGGCCGGCGCGGCTGGTGGCGGCGGCGCAGGCCCAGATCGGGGTCACCGTGACCTACGACCCGGCCTATGTCCGGCTGGCCTATCCCGACGGCGACGTGCCGCGCGACCGCGGCGTCTGCACCGATGTGGTCATCCGCGCCTATCGCGACGCCTTCGGCATCGACCTGCAGCGCCTGGTGCATGAGGACATGCGGGCGAACTTCTCCCGCTACCCCCAAAGCTGGGGCCTGAAGCGGCCGGACCCCAACATCGACCATCGCCGGGTGCCGAACCTGCAGGCCTTCTTCCGCCGTCTCGGCCAGGCGCTGCCGCCGGACACCGCCCTCGCGGAACTGGCCGAGGGCGACCTGGTGACCCAGATGCTGCCGGGCAACCTGCCGCACATCGCCGTCGTCACCGGCCTCCGGGGCGGCAGCGGCGCGCCGCTGGCGGTGCACAACATCGGCGGCGGGGCGCGGCTGGAGGACCGGTTGGCGGACTTCCCGATCACTGGCCGCTACCGTTTCCCGCCGCGCAGCTGAGCCCCGGCCGCGTCAGCCCTTGCCCAGCGCCCGGCGGATCGCGATCTCGACCGGCGCATAGGCTCCGTCCTCCCGCTCCAGCCGATAGGGCTTGGCCAGCCCCAGCGACGGCTGGGCCAGGAAGCGCGGCTGCGTGCCGCGATGCTTCTGGGCGGCATGGATAATGAAGGGATGGCACAGATAGACGGTCCCGGCCTCTCCCGTCGCCGCCACCTCCGGCCGGCCGGCGCCCATGCGGTCGAGCTTCAGGTGCGACAGGCCGGCGTCACCCGCCGGTTCCAGGTGGCGGGCCAAGTCCAGATGCGCCCCCGCCCGGATCCGGGTCGGGGCATCCCGTGGGCCGATGTCGGAGAACAGGAACAGCATCACCAGGCCCCGGCCGCGCGAGGAGACGTTGACCCGCCAGGACGAGTAGTCCCCGCGCGCCTGGGCCTGCGGGTCGCTGTCCGGGCCGGCAAAGCTGACATCGACATGCCAGCCGGCGTCGCCGGGGTCCTTCGGATGCGGGAACCGCACCGGGAAGGTGCCGAGATCCTGGCGCGGGATCCAGCGTCCCCGGCCGACCAGCCGGTCGATCGCCGCATGCAGGACGGCGGTGTTCGCCGCCGCCCGGAACGGCTCCTGCCCATAGAAGCCCAGCCGCACCACCGGCCGGGTCCAGGTCGCCGGGTTGTCGGGATCGGCGGGGATGTCCCGCCACAGGATGGCGCGGCCTTCCTCCGCCAGCGCCCGGGGAAAGGCCCGGTCGATCCGAAGGAATCCGTCCCGGATGAACTGCTCCACCTGCGCGTCGCTCAGCGCGCCGGGCTCGCTGCCGGATTGCTTCATGGCCCATCCCGAATCTTCGATCTTGGCTCTCCTGCCCGTGTCGAAAGGCACCATACCGTGACGGGCAAAATGTGATCAATGGACCGACGAGACCAGGCGATGCCGATGACGAACTCAGACCTTGCCGATCCCGCACTGCGCCATGCCGAGACCGAGCAGGATCTGCGCGCCTGCTATCCGGTGATGCGGCAACTGCGGCCGCACCTGCAGGACGAAGCCGACCTGATCCAGCGCATCCTCAGGATGCGCCAGGCCCGCTATCGGCTGCTCGCGGCGTGGGAAGGCGATGAGGTGGTGGCCCTGGCCGGCTATCGCCTCCAGGAAAACCTCATCTACGGGTCCTTTCTCTATGTCGACGACCTCGTCACCACCGAGCGGTCGCGAGGCAGCCGGTGGGGCGCGCGCCTGCTGGACGAGCTGACCCACATCGCCGAACAGGCGGGATGCGCCAAGCTGGTCCTGGACACCGGCCTGGCCAATTCACTGGCCCACCGCTTCTACAGCCGCCAGGGCCTGCTGACCGGCGCGATACGCTTCGCCAAGTCCCTGGATTGAGCCGTCAGCCAGCGGGCAGCGCCTGCCCGGTGAAGAAGGCGCGCGATCCCTCGTGCGCCGGGATGGTGCCCTCGGGGGCACCGGCGGGCGTGGGCAGTGCGTCCCTGTGCCCGGCCAGCGTCTGCGCCAGCAGATAGGCGTGGCGGGTGGTGAAATCGGCCCGGCACACCAGGACGTGGCTGCCGAATGAGGCGATGAGCCTCAACGGCACATTGCGGATGTCCGTGAAGGGCGGCCTGGCGAGAAAGAGGGCCTCGGCGCTCGCCGCCGCCATGATCGCGACGTC
>Ga0193743_1002040_pt1 | contig 14530 bp, 11 predicted proteins | sample L2c2metaG_FD_143038 | JGI IMG/M metagenome (GOLD analysis project Ga0193743, IMG submission 143038) | Soil microbial communities from a riparian zone of the East river system, Colorado, United States - L2c2 | ecosystem: Environmental > Terrestrial > Soil > Riparian zone | place: USA: East River... | reverse complement strand
AAAAACCCATTGATTGGCGTCCCGGTAATAGCCGTCATACCCACTATCAATGAGTTTCGTCCATGCCAGGGGTTAGGGCAAGCCTTCAAGGAACGCGTTCATCTCCAGCATCACGTCGGCCTCATTTAGATCTGAAGATGAAGTGGTCGGCATTCGCGATTCGGACGACGCGCGCGGAAGGCAATCCTGCCTTAACAGCGTCCGCTTGGGCAGAAGTGGTGGCCGCGTCGTTCGCAATGAGGGCAGCTTTAGCCTTTGGATCGTCCTTATATAAAGGACCGAAATCATGTGGCTCAGCGAAGATCGCAAGAACAGGGACGTGAATTTGGGTGTACTTCTGTCGGCCCTTACTCAGTGCCACTGCAATGGGCGGCGGTGGGGGAGCGTTGGCCGGTCGAGCTGGCTGCGGAGGCATCAATGCACGTTGCTTCTCGAGAGCTTGCAAGTCTTTGTCCAACTGCCCTGAAGCCTGTTGTAAATCGTGAAGCTCTTTCGAGTCTTGAAAGCCCCGGGATAGAAATTTGTTGAGCCGGTTATTTAGATCGACAGAATCGATAATGGGGTCGCCGACTTGCGGAGTGTAATACGCATATGAGTATGCGGCGTCGAGATAGATCAACCCGGCTACTTTCTCCGGGTGTCGACTGCCAATTGAACTCATTTCCTCGCCTGCAAGCGAGTGCCCCACCAGCACTGGGCGTTCTAGCCTTAACGCATTTATGACGGCGATGACGTCATCACCGAGACGATCCGCGGAATAGTTATCTTCTGATGGTTCCGGAGCGCTGGATACCCCAAAGCCTCGGCGCGTGATGCCATAAACATGATGCAAAGCCGTAAATTTCGGCGCGAATTGGTCGAAAACATGAGCATCGAATCCAGAGCCTGCAAGGAACACGAGCGCGCGACCGTGTCCGCCCCAATCCAAAACCTCAAGCTTCACGTCTTTATCGACTGTCGTGAGTTGGACGGTGTGCGGAGAGTGGCCGGATTCCTTTGTGGGTGCTTGCTGGGCATTGAGGGTAATACCAGACAGTGCGGCGACAGCTAGGCCTGTTGAGATTGTTCTCACTTATGAGCGTCCTCAGTTTGGTGTACGTCTTCGCGAATGGTCGTGATGCCATGCTGCGCTCCGAGCAGTCCATATGCCGAGCGAAATGATCATCAGGAACAATCCGCAGATAATCACAAATGTGATCACGATTAGATCCTGCGCGTAAGGCGCGAGGGGCTGCTGGTCTTCTGTCCAATTTTGGTGACCTTTCCTTGGATATACAAACCACAGAACCTGAAGAAACGCTCCACAGATTGCGAGCAGTACTTTCCAAGAATCTGTGCGTCCTAACCACTGGCGCGCGAGCGATATCAAACCGTCGAGCAGCAGACCGAAAGCGAAGTTGCCTGCTGCTCCTTCGTCGAACACACTCAGCATCTCATCGGAGAACCGGCGGCGGAACGCGGGTGGATGAATCCAAAGAATGAATTCGTAGACGGTGCGCGTCACAGTCGCTTCCCTAGCACTGGTCGCAGACGAGCTTTTGCCTGGCGGAGCACATCGTCCAAACGGTTTACCTCAGCAACGAGAACGCTTCGTCCTAAGCGTGTGAGGCGATAGTAACGACGCCTGGAGTCCTCATCCCGGCCGGCCCGGCGCGATTCCTCCGCCAGTCCCTGATTCATCATTTTCTGCAGGTTGTCATAAAGCGTACCCGGGCCGATTTTATATTGGCCCTGCGAATGCTTGCCGATCTCCTGCATGATGGCGTAGCCGTGTCGGTCCTCATCGACTAGCGCGAGCAGGATGTGGAGTATGGCCGGTGAGAGCGGGAGGAAAGAGGATACTAGGCCGGAATCCATATTCGGATTTCGTTATATCGGATTCCGAATAGATAGTCAAGCTAAAGCAAGACTGAGCACGTCAACCGATATGGGTCCTATAAGCTGCGCCTGGATCGCACACCGGAACCACTGGATCAGGTGCTCCGCCGCCGCCCGCCTCAAAGCGAGAAGTCGAACGTGGTTCCAATCCAGGCAAGTCGCCGTTAGCTAAAAAACCGGACATCAATGGGTTTTTGGAAGGAATCCTTACCGCCACCCTAATCCTCACGCGAACTCGTCGGCTACGATGAAATTAGCCCATGAGCGCATTCTCTGTTGACCTGAAGAAGACGGTCAACCTGCCCAAAACCGATTTTCCGATGAAGGCGAACCTGCCTGCCGCCGAGCCTAAGATGCTCGCCAAATGGGAGGAGGAGAAGCTCTATCATCGCATTCGCGAAGCACGGGCCGGGCGGCCGAAGTACGTTTTGCACGACGGGCCGCCTTACGCTAACGGCAACATTCACCTGGGTACGGCATTCAACAAGATTGTCAAAGACTTCATTGTTAAATCGAAATCGATGGCCGGCTTCGACGCGCCGTATGTGCCGGGATGGGATTGCCACGGGCTGCCGATCGAGTTCAAGGTCGACCAGGAATTAGGCAAGCGCAAAGCCACTATGACCGTGGCGGAAATTCGAGCCGAGTGCCGGAAGTATGCAGCGAAATTCGTAGATATCCATCGCACGGAGTTCAAGCGCTTAGGAGTTTTGGGGCGGTGGGAAGATCCCTATCTCACGATGAGCGCCGAGTATGAGGCGATCATCGCGCAGGCGTTTGTCGATTTTCTACACAGCGGTTATGTGTACAAAGGCTTAAAGCCGGTCCACTGGTGTATTAGAGATCGAACGGCTCTGGCAGAGGCGGAGGTGGAGTATGAAAACCATCTCAGCCCCTCCGTCTATGTGCGCTTCAAGCTGGTGTCCGATGCGGCGGCGCTGGATCCGGCGTTGGCGGGACGCGAAGTTTCAACGCTGATCTGGACGACCACGCCGTGGACGATTCCGGCGAACCTGGCCATTTCCTTCAATCCGAAGTACGACTACGTGGCAGTGGATACGCCCGAAGGCGTAACGATTGTGGCCGAAGGACTGCTGCCGCAAGTAGCCGAGGCGCTGGGATGGGATCAAACCGTCCTGGCGAAATTCCCGGGAACGAAATTGGATCGCACGGTGTTCCGGCATCCCTTCCTGGATCGTGATTCGCTCGGCTTGGTGGGTGAGCACGTGACGCTCGAGCAAGGTACCGGCGCCGTGCATACCGCTCCAGGGCATGGACAGGAAGATTTTGTTATTGGCCAGCGCTATGGGCTGCCGGTGTATTGCCCCGTGGATGCCGCCGGACGTATCTTCCATGCGGAGGGAGCCAGCGGTACGCTGCCCGACGAGTTGATCGGCAAGACGGTTTGGGAAATCAATCCGATTGTCATCGATCTACTTGCGAAGCATGGCGCACTCGCTGGACAGGCGAAGGTAGATCACAGCTATCCGCATTGCTGGCGCTGCCATAGCCCGGTCATCTTCCGCGCCACCGAGCAGTGGTTCATCGGAATGGACCGGGAGCAGTTACGTTCCAAGACACTGGAAGCGATTAAAGAAGTAACGTGGCATCCCGCATGGGGCGAAGAGCGCATGACCAACATGATCGCCATGCGGCCGGACTGGTGCATCTCGCGGCAGCGCGTCTGGGGCGTGCCGATCATCGTGTTTTACTGTGAGAGCTGTAGCGAACCGTTCACGGAACGCCAGGTTCTGGAGCGAGTGGTGCAGCAGTTCCGCGAGCATACGGCCGACGCCTGGTATTCGCAAACGGCGGCGGAGCTGATGGGCCCCGGCTGCAAGTGCGCGAAATGCGGCAGTGCTGCGTTCCGCAAAGAAAGCGATATTCTGGACGTCTGGTTCGATTCCGGTTCGAGCCATTTGGCGGTGTTGACGCCTGAGAATGACTTACCCTGGCCGTCGAACATGTACATCGAAGGCGGCGACCAGTATCGCGGTTGGTTCCACAGCTCGCTGCTGGTGGGTGTAGGCCTGCGCGGAAAAGCGCCGTATCGCGAGTGCGCGACGCATGGATGGACCTTGGATGCGAATGGCCGCGCGATGCACAAATCGCTCGGCAACGTCATCGAACCGGAAAAGATCGTCAAGCAGTATGGCGCGGATCTGTTGCGGCTGTGGGTTGCCTCCGTGGATCTGAGCGAAGACGTGCGCATGTCGGACACCATCCTGACCCGGCTTTCGGAAGCATACCGGAAGCTGCGCAACACGTTCCGCTACATGCTGGGCAATGTGGGCGATTTCGATCCCACCACGCAGGCTGTGGCAGGCGCGGACCTCGAGGGTATCGATGCCTGGATTCTGCTGCGCGCGGAAGAGTTGGTTACCAAGTGTTTAGGTTGGTATAGCGAGTACGCCTTTCACAAGGTCTATCGCGCCGTATACGAGTTTGCCGGGAATGACTTGAGCGCGGTGTATTTCGACGTTTCAAAGGACCGCTTGTATACTAGCGGCCCCTCATCGCATACGCGGCGCAGCGGACAAACCGCGTTGCACCGCCTGAACATGGCGCTGACTCGCCTGCTGGCTCCGATTCTCTCTTTTACTTGCGAAGAGACATGGAGTTACACAAAACTGCCAGCGGGCACGGCGGACAGCGTGCACATGGACCTCTTCCCGAAACCGGAAGATTTGAGCCACGGCATCACGGCCGCCCAGCGCCGACAGGCTGTGGAATGGGACCGCTTGGTCGAGTTGCGCGAGCCGGTACTAAAAGCGCTGGATGTGGCGCGCGACGATAAGGTGATTGGTTCGGCGCTCCAAGCGGCGGTGATTCTGGAAGCCGGCGGCGACACCTTTGCTTTATTGGAAAAATTCAGCGCGGAACTGCCTGGGCTGTTTATTGTTTCTCAGGTGGAGTTGAAGCCGGTGGCGGCCGAGACGATGACCGTGCGCGTCGAACGGGCCAGGGGAGACAAATGCGAACGCTGCTGGAAATTCACGACCGATGTGGGCAGCGACGCTGACTTCCCAACGGTCTGCGCGGCTTGCGCCAAGGTGCTGCGGGAATATTTTTGACCATGGAAAAGCTACGCGCCTGGATAATCCGCTATGTGCCGCTAGTGATGTCGCTACTCATCGTGATGGGTGACCGGGTGACGAAACTTCATATTCAGCAGAAGTTCACCAGCCTGGATGTGGTGACCCTGATTCCGGGCTGGCTGCGTATCGTGCATAACGAAAATCCGGGCGCCGCTTTTGGCATGTTCGCGGAGGGCAATCCGTTCCTGCGCGGCATCGTCCTGATTGGCGTCTCCGCGCTGGTGCTGATCTTAGTAGGGTCGGCGCTATTGATCCGGAGCCCTGCGTACGCGGCGCCATTGACGCGCTTCGGCCTGGGTTCGGTTTTGGGCGGCGCTCTAGGGAATTTATATGACCGCATCGCGCATGGCACGGTGACGGATTTCATTGAGGTATTCCACGGTGATTGGAGCTTCCCGGCGTTTAACGTAGCGGACAGCGCCATCACGGTAGGTGCTATTTTGCTGCTTCTCGGAGTGCTGCGGCCCGGTCGTAAACCAGAGCGGAAACGCCACAGCGTCACAATCGCCTGACAAAAATCATGCTTCCAAAGCTATTCAGTATTGGATCGTTTTACATTCCGACCTATGGAGTGCTGGTGGCGCTCGGATTCCTCACGGGACTTGGCATCACCTTGCGTCTTGCGCGGCGCGCCGGGCTGCCGGCCGAGCAGATCACCAACTTGGCTGTGTATTGCGCGATCGCCGGCATACTTGGGGCCAAGCTCTTTATGTTTCTTTTCGACCTGGGCGACTACCTGCGCGACCCTGGACGCATTTTCACGCTCGAAACCTTGCAGGCAGCCGGGGTGTTTCATGGCGGCTTCATCGCGGCCTTCTTGATGGCGCTGTTTTACATGCGGCGGAACCGCTTGGCGGCGTTCGCAACAATGGACGTTTTCGCGCCCGGCGTCGCGATTGGACAAGCGATCGGCCGCTTGGGTTGCTTTGCGGCGGGCTGCTGCTGGGGAAAGGAATGCGATTTGCCTTGGGGCGTACATTTTCGCTCCGATTTTGCGGCTCCGGTGCCGCTGGATAAGGCGCTGCATCCGGTGCAGTTGTACGAGTCGGTGGGGGACTTTCTGCTTTTCGGGCTTCTGTATCGTTTGGCCACCCGCGCCCATCGCCCTGGCCAGATCATCGGGCTATATCTGACGCTCTATTCGGCACTGCGTTTTGTGATCGAATTTTTCCGCGTGCACGAGCAAGCTACCGTCGCGGGGCTGTCACTCACGCAATGGCTTGCGGCAGGATTGTTTGTGTTAGGCGTGGGAATTTTATTGCGCGGATCGCAAATGCGGATTGCGCCCAATGGCGACCGCCTCAGTGTGAAGCAAGCCTAGATCTCCACGTAGATCTCCACGGGCAGACAGCATAAGCCGCCTGCCCTGATTTCCTAAGTGCGCTACTTTACACTTACTGCGCGGCCCGTTTTCACCGATTCTTTCGCCAAATCGATAATGTGGATCACATCCACGTTAATGTCCATGGCCGTCATTCCTTCGATCGGCTTGTTGGCGCGCATGCGAGAGACCATATAGGCGACAGGCTCCGCTTCGTCAGCCGGCAAGGGATCGAGCGCGAGCTGCTTTTTCTCCCGGCCTTGGCTCAACTCTACTCCGGCGTGCGCCATGTACACGCTGCCTGGCTTCTTGCCGGAGTCGGGACGCCCGAAGACTTCCAGATCCTGAAAACTGCGCGGCAGATTCCAACTTCCCTCGAAGACCCCAACAGCATTGGGATAACTGAGCACGAGAGTGGCGTTGTCCTCCACCTTTGGAAAAGCATTGGGCCGCAGATGCTGGACACTCGCGTAGACACTCTGGGGCATGCCCAGATACCAGATGCTCCACAACGCGTTATAGCAGCCGAAATCCATTAATGCGCCGGCTCCGTTCTTTACCGGATCGGTCAGCCACTCGAAAAAGTACTTACTGCGGACGCCCTCCGAGCCTGGGCCGCCATGACCGACTACGCCATGCAGACGGTACACGGTTCCGACATCCCCATGGTCCACAGCGGCCTTGGCAACGTAATTTGCCGGCCACCAGGCCATCTGATAGTTAGTCATTACTCGTATGTTGTATTTGTTCGCCAGCGCACGGATTTGCTTGGCATCCTCATAGTTGCTTGCGACCGGCTTCTCAAAAATCAGATTGATATGGCGCGGGGCGCACGCCTTGGCAATTTCCAGATGGCGGTTGTTTTCCACAAACGCCCAAACGATATCGGGCTTCATCTGGTCAAGCATTTTCGTGTAGTCGGAGAAGACGATGTTGTCCCCCACGCCAGCCTTCTTGGCTTCGGCTATGAGTTCGGGATTAGGTTCGGCAACGCCCACCAGCTGGGCCGTCTTGCCATCCACCATCGTCTTGAGATGGCCCCAGACGTGCGAATGAACTAGGCCGACGACAGCAATTTTATAACTGGGTGGCTGCTGGGCAGCTAACGGTAAACAGATGAGAGCGCTTAATAGTGTTTTCCACATTCCGTAAGAGATGGTAACTGATCGGTCAAAACGAGTAAATTCGCGCAGAACCTGGATAGTACGAGTTCACTAGGAGGGTCGTTCAATAGATGATAGAGTGTAAAAAACTAACTCTGGGGAAGTGCACCGTGATGCTCATTCGCTGGGAAGCTGCTCCTGCCATGCGAACCGTGGTTTCGCTGGCGTCGATTGCATTTATGTTGTCGGTCCCGTGGCACGCGGCAGAGGCGCGCGCCGCATCCGCCGCGCAGGATCCGGTTTTCCAACTGGAATCCGCCGGAGATTTGCCCGGCGCGCGCGCCCTCTTGTTGCAGCAGGCGCAAACCAGCGGAAACAGCTCCGCCGAACAAGCGCTAGCCGATTTCCTGTGCCGTCATGGAGATGCCGGTTGCCGGACCGCCTATGCAAAGTGGGCCTCCGACGAAACGGATCCAACTCGCAAGAAATTGGCCCTGCGGCAAATCGCCCTGCTGGATTACATGGGTGGCCGGGAAGAGGACCTAACCAAAGACTTAGAGCTGTACCGGGCAGCCGGCGGAACGGATTTTAGCCCTCCGGCCAAACGCAAGGCTGCTGCATCGTACTCCACCATCACGGTGCCCGGCCCTCTTTCCGCATTTGCCCGCATGGCGGCGCTTGCTCCCGACCTGGCGGCCGAGGATTTGTTGCCGGCGCTGGCTCGCAACGTAGTGACCAACGGTTATGAAGCCGCTGGGAACGAATCGCTGCAGCAGACCGAGTACCTGCGGCTGCTGATCCGCTATGTCGGCCAAGCTCGCGACTTGCAGGCGATGGCGAACAAAGAGCGGCAAATCGTTATTCCCAACTGCGACAGCGAGCAAACTGGCGCTCTCCTAAAAGTTCTCGGCTATCGCATGCGCGGATCGTGCGGCGCCGACATCATTCTGGAGACGGTGAACCCCACCCGCGCGTTCCTGACGGTGGATTCGGGCTTTCCGTTAACGCAATTGGAGCAGGATTTGCGCGCGAACCATCGCTTTGAGCTGCCCTACGCTCCCACGCAGGTTCCCGTTCTGTACACATCCGAATACTGGCAGGCGGCGCTGGGCCGCCCGAATCAATCCGATTTCCTCGACGGCTTTCTATCGGACCCTTCCTTGTGCCGCTTGTACCTGGGGCTTTCGCATTTGGATCAAGCAACCGCTGAGGCGCTGCGCAAGCAGGCTCCGGCGTCCAAGCTGAAGATTTACTCGCATGTGATGGATTTCTTCGGCGGCATGTTCCAGATCCGCAATGGGGCCGCGGTCGTTCCCGGTTCCGCAAAGTCATGGGCGTCCATGGTAGGCGTTGCACCAAGCAACCCCGGAGCGTTTTTTGAGAAATTGATGGCGACGGATGACGGCTGGCTGGCCAGTTATTTCGACTCGCTCTCGCGCATTGAAGGACCGGTCCAGGCGTACCTCACGCAGCCGGAGCGGATGAAGCGTTTCTATGACGCCCTACGCGGCAAAATCACCACGCCCGGACCGGCGCGGCCGGTTTTCCGCTCCAGCACCGAGTTGATGCTGCTGACCACCGGTTTGCGATTGGAGGCCGACGGCCAACCGCACATTCCCGGAAGCATTGCGGTCTGGCAAACGCTTTTTCTTAAGCATCCACACGGGAAATACGACGGCAAGCTGACCAAATCAGCAGTAAACTGGCATGCGAAAGACGACTTGGTCGAGGCGCTGTTCGCATTGAGCCGCAAGTCGGTCGATAATGAGCCGCTCAGAATGTTCCTGATGTTAAACGACATCGACAAAGTCCGGAGCAAGCCGATTTCCGCGCAGACCGCCGCGCGCCTGATCACCAGCTTCCGGCCTTTCGATTCGCAGTATGCTTTGTTTGCCGACTCTCCCACCTTGAGCGAAGCCGCGATCATTCGCTATTTGGATCTGTGCAGCGAAACCATGAAAATGCGGGACAACTTGCTGCGGGCCGATACGCAGGGCATGCTGCAGGCATTGGTGGAGTTATGGCGCGCGCTTTGCCGTCAGGGGTCGATTCCGCTAGACGCGCGGGATGCAAGTTTCAGCAAGTTGATTGAGCCTTTCGGACAATTGAAACAGCCAGCCGAGTTGTTCGACGCCGGGCGGGCAGGCGTCAGTTTGCTGCTGGCCACCGCCGAACCCAAGACTGAGGGTACCCGGCAAGAGCGTTTAGTGGAGTTACTGGTGGGTAAGTTGCGCGGCGGAAGTCCTTCCCCGGCAGCCAACTTTCTACGTGTGTTCGATGCGCAACGGCTTGTCACCTTGGATAGTCTCTTTTTTGCCGTTGACAGGATCGAAAAGGGCGCCACTGACATAAAAGCGCTGAAAGGCGTTAACGATCAATTAAAGCGGCTGGCTGAGACAGAACCCGTGCACGGATCTCTTTCCTCTGAAGAGAAAAATTCACTGGCAATGGGTTACTGGAGCGAACGGCATGTGGAGCAGGAACGCAAAATGAACCTGGAAAGCCTGCTGAAAGGGCAGGACAACAAGAAAGATCCTCGGGCGGCGCTTGCTCCGTTCTTACGCGACTCACTCGTCGGCTTGGTCTATAGCTTCTATGCTCCGGCGGGCGCGCAGTTGCTGCTCACCAATCCCATGCTGGTGCGAAACCACGATTTTATCGGGCAGGAGGGCTCGCCTGCCGCCTGGCGGCAGACCGAATTGGCCGGTAGCGGATGGCCACAAAGCGCGGGTGGACGGCTGTCCGGTTCCTTGATTTCTCTTCCCTATGCCATAGCGGAGGCCGAGCAGAACTTTCTCTCGCCTAAGCGGGAGCAGGCTTTGATTTGGGGCGACCTGGTGCCACAGATGATAGCGGGCGTCACGGTGAACCGCTGGCGGAACGTCACGCCTGAGCAAGTGCGCTGGGTGTCGCTCCGTATCCAGCGCGGGCGCATTTTGTTAGCCACGGCTGCCCTGGATTCCTCAGTCGAACCGAAAGTAATGAATTCGTTGCGGCGGTATCTGCCGCCGTCGCGCGTGGAATGGATTGAAGGGCATCTGCATGGCAACGCCTTTGCAAATACGGCCCGGCAGGTGCCTCCCTCGGTGTTGACCGCTATTTCCTTGGATCGGGAATTGAAAGATGTAGCTCCCGACACAAGTTCGCTGGCTATTGCCGAATTGGAGGCGCGCAATGACCCGAAGCTGTCGATGGTAGGCATCGCGAATGCGTTTGGGACTCCCAAGCCTACCCTGACGCATTCCTACCAGCCGGGGTTGCTGTATTTGCGAACATTTCCCGCTTTGATGGGATATTCGAGCCGCATATTGGCCGAGAGTTGGGAATCGAACAATCTGTATTACGCAGCGCTGGCTGACGAAGCAGGATTGCCTGTCGCGCAGTTGGATGCTTATGTGCCGGAGTGGAATCGCTCGGCAATCGAAAACATTTTTGCCACGCACCTGGAGGATTGGCCGGCGCTGTTGCGTTCGCTGGACGCGCTGGGTGCAAGCGTCCGGCAACGTGGGACGCAAGGCATGGCCATGCTAGGCAATTCAGGCAATTAGAAAGGACCCGTGAGCAAACTTCTCCGCACTTTCGCATTCCCGGCCTCTGCCTTAGGTTTACTGGCTACGTTGGCCGCCGGCTTCTGGTTACGCGCCCAAGATCCGGACAGATCCACCTTCCGCGTGAAAGTGGACATGGTGGTCTTGGGCTTTACGGTAACCGACACAAAAGGAAAATACGTAAATGGCTTAAAGCCGAAAGACTTTAAGATTTACGAAGACGAGCTACCGCAGAAGCTGGCGACCTTCGCCGAGGGCGACCGTCCACCGCAGCAGGTACTGGACAGCGGCGAGACGAGACCGCTGCACGCCGCAACTGCTCCCGGAGCCGGCTCCGGCGGCGCTCCTGACCCGGGCATTGTGGATCTGCGAACCGAAACGACGGGCACCAACATTTTCGTTTTGTTTGACACCAGCAATTACATGTATCGCGGGTTTGTCTATGCTTCGGACGCCATCGCGGATTTCATCCGCGGCCTGGATCGCGCGGATTCCATAGCGGTTTACACGTACAGCCGGAACTTAAGCCGGTCCGTGCCGCTGAATCGCGACCGCGTGCTGGCGATCAATGGCTTGCGCAGGGCCGTGGCGGGTGACGATTCGGCGCTCTATAATGCGTTGCTGCTCACGCTGCGCGACGCCGCGAAAGTGCCTGGCCGGAAAGTAGTGATCGTGTTTTCAAACGGACCGGACAACGCGAGCATGGTCGCGCCGGACGACGTGCGCGCAGTGGCCGAAGACGAGGGGATACCGATCTATGTCATCTCTACGAGCGAGGTGACAAAAGACCCGATTTCCAGTTCCATTTTTAAGCGCATTTCCACCACCACTGGCGGGAAAAGCTATTTCGCGAAGACCTGGCAAAAGCAGGTAGAAGCATTTGAATCCATCCGCGAAGATTTGGGAAATAGCTACACCGTGACCTATTATCCGCAGCCCAATCCGAACGAAGGCTTCCGCAAAATCCGGGTGGACCTGACTGCGGAGGCAATGCGAAAGTTCAAAGTGAGATCGCGGCCCGGCTACCGCCCGCAGCGCGGCTTCTAGAGGCGCGGGATCATTTCCCGCGCTTCACCGCCAAGGGTCCATAAGCCTGGCACACCGGCATCATCTGCACGCTGTTTATGTTCACGTGCGCAGGCCGGGTGGTTACCCAGTGAATGGCGTCGGCCACATCTTCGGCGGTAAGCGCTTGCGCCCCTTCGTAAACTTTCGCGGCTTTCTCCTTGTCGCCCTTAAAGCGAACTTCCGAAAATTCCGTGCCGCCCGACATGCCCGGCTGAATGTCGGTGACGCGGACCGGAGTACCCAGCAGGTCAGCTCTGAGGTTGTTGCTGAACTGATGAACGAACGCTTTGGCTGCTCCGTAGACGTTGCCCCCTGGATAGGGAAACTCGGCGGCTATGGAGCCCAGATTGACAATGTGCCCGCGCCGCCGTTGCACCATTCCCGGCAGCAACAGACGGGTGCAATACACCAGGCCTTTGATGTTGCTGTCGATCATGGCGTCCCAATCGTCCAGATCGGCGGCGGGCGCCAAGTCGAGTCCCAGCGCGCCACCGGCATTGTTCACCAGAACATCCACCGCTGCAAAGCCGGCGGGAAGCTGGGCAATGGCTTGTTCCGCCTCCTTGCGCTTGCCTACGTCAAACATCAGCGGTAGAAAATTGCCGCCGATCTCTTTGGCAATTTCCTCCAGGCGTTTCGCGCGGCGTCCCGTGCCGATTACCTTGGCGCCCTCTTGCGCGAATTTCTTCGCAGTGGCAAGTCCGAAGCCGGCCGTGGCGCCGGTCACGAAAATAGTCATCTCTCTAGGATAGAATTTCCCTATTCCTGCTAAATGACGGAAGAACGTTAAAACCCAGTGCTGTGTTAGCCTGAGGGAGTTCTCGCTAGACACGCCACGCCTGTTTATTGCGCGGGCCGCTACGACCTCTGCCAATGTCGCTGCAAGTTTTTTTGCAAGCTCAGTTATCCGGATCTGAAGAGTTCCTGGCCACCCAATCCTCTGGGTACCAGGATGCCGCTGCGGATTTGTTGGGCCGTTGCGCATGGCTCACTCTCGCTTGCGAGGTGCTGCCAAGAGCTTTGCTTTCCGAGCTAAAGCTGTCACGGATGCTGCTCGGTTCCAGCAGCGCGGAGCAGTTCTTATTGGTGCTCGCGGAAGAAGATATACCGCATGCCAACAACTTCCTTACACGTTCTGCCGAAGCAATTGCCCGGCTCTCCGGAAATGCGCTGCAGTTGGTTTGGGCCAGCACGGAAAATCTGGGCACATGGCCGGTAGCCCGCAAGCGCTTGGACGATGCGTTGCTGGCGCTGACCTCCGCGCCGCTGGCCCAGGTTACCGGCCTGCCGGAGGTGTTTTCGGCTTTTATCCCAGATGAGGAACCCGGCGGCGACTCGTATTTTGAGTCTTTTGCCAAGGGCCTGCCGGAAGCAACGCGCGTAGGCTGGACCAGCGAACAGCCTGCCCGGCTGCAATTGGACGGCGGCGAATATTCCTGGGCTCTGAAGGAACAGTCGGGTATCGACGACGATGGAATTCTATTTCCCCGGCGTTTTGCCATGAATGAGGCTGGCGACCGGCCCGGGTCGCTGGTAGAGTTGGCCGAACGCGCGGACGGCGCAGCCAGATGGGGCATTTTACGCGGTGATGTCGACCATTTCGATCTGCAATTGCGTCGTGTCAACTCGATTGAAGAACACATTCATTTGTCGGCGCTGTTCAAAGAATTCTTCGCTGGTGAGTTGGCGGTGCTGTGCACTTTGCCCGATTTCTGGCGGAAGGTGAGTATTCTCTACCGGGGCGGTGACGATTTTGCGGTAGTCGGTACCTGGGATGCCCTGGTTCTGCTGGCTCGCGAAATAGAGCGCTTGTTTGAAAAATTCGCGGAGCACAACTTGCATTCGTTCCCCGGCCTTGAGGGCCGCACGCTCAGCATGGCGCTGGCGATCGCGGACGATGCGGAGACCCCGGCGGGCGCGGTTTTTCAGGACGCCGGGCTGCAATTGCGCGCGGTGAAAGCAACCGAACCCGGAGCTTTCCACCTGTTCGGTAGAACTTTAGAATGGAAGCGCCTCAGCGATGCGGAAGAGTTGAAGAGCAGCCTGACGCGCCTGGTGCGTGAGTTTAAGTTTCCAGCGGATTTTATCCATGATCTGGCATCGGTGTATCGTGAATCGTACTCGGCACGAGCGGTCCGGCGTGGCAAAACAGCCCGGGCCGACAAACCGTGGCGGACGTACATGCGGCTTTCGAAGGTGATTCCGCAGGCGCGCGGCAAAGAATTGAATAACGTGCGCAACGCGGTGATAACAAATCTGATTGGCAAAAAGACGGCGGGATTGAAGTTGCGGCCCTCAGCGCGCGTCGGGCTGGAGTGGGCTAGACTGGCCGCTGGCGACGGGCCGTCGGACACCGCCGCCTAGCCGCGGAGAGGAATTAGTAAATGGCAGACGTAGAAGAAAAGAAATTGGAAGAGCGTCCGGCCGGCCAGAACCGGCCTCCTCGGGAGAACCGTGGCGGTGGGCCGCCGCGTAGCGATAGTCGTGGCGGTGATAGCCGGGGTCCAGACAACC
>Ga0193743_1002039_pt1 | contig 14539 bp, 13 predicted proteins | sample L2c2metaG_FD_143038 | JGI IMG/M metagenome (GOLD analysis project Ga0193743, IMG submission 143038) | Soil microbial communities from a riparian zone of the East river system, Colorado, United States - L2c2 | ecosystem: Environmental > Terrestrial > Soil > Riparian zone | place: USA: East River... | reverse complement strand
GTCGCGACATAGATTTCGCGAAACACCGTGTCGGCGATGCGGCGCGCCGCGGCACGATCTTCGGTCGAGGGCGATACTGCAGCTACGATTGCGATGTGCCCGTTGCGGGCGAGATGCACGGCGACTTCAGCCAGCCGGCGAATATTCTCGGTGCGGTCCTGCGCGGAGAATCCGAGATCGCTATTGAGGCCGGCGCGCAGCGTATCGCCGTCCAGCAGCACCGGCGAACCGCCATTGCTGAACAGTCTGCGTTCCAGCGCGCGCGCCAGCGTCGATTTTCCCGAGCCCGGTAGTCCCGTCAGCCAGACCACCGCGCCGTTATGGCGATAACGCGCCGAGCGTTCGTCGGAGCGCAGCGCGGATTCCACAGGCACGATATCGACCGGAATCGCGCGTTGTCCAGCGTCGACCGACAGCACCAGGCCGCCGCCGGCAATGCGGCCATTGACCTCGATCACCAGGCGTCCGGTGCGTGGATTGTCTGTGTAGGGATCGGCGGCCAGCGGATGCGCGAGCGAAATGTCGATCTCGCCGACATGATTGCGCGCAATCGACTTGGTCTCGACGCTCGAGAGTTCGCCGGGATCGACGGCCTTTTCGATGGCGACGACGGTGGCGCGGGTTTCCCGGGTACCGAGGCGCAGCAGAATCGAAGCGCCTGCCACTAGCGGTTTATCGTGCAGCCAGAAAATGCGCGCATGAATTCGGCGCGTGTCGCGCGGGGCAGTTCCGACATGGGCGATGACGTCGCCACGTTCGATGAACAATTCGCGGTCGAGCGTGATGCCCACCGACCGCCCCGCGGTTTGGGTTCCCTTGACTGGAGTAACCGGCCAACTCTCGACCGTGCGGATCTTCGCGATCTTGCCCGCGGGCATGATGACGATCTCGTCTCCGGCGCTGAGGCTGCCGGACTCGATGCGCCCCGCGACAATGCGGCGATCGTCGAATTTGTAGATCGCCTGCACCGGCAGCCGCAGCGCGAGTTGTTCCAATGGACGCGCAGGTTCGAGCGCATCGAGCGCTTCGACTACGGTCGGTCCATTGTACCAGCCGATTCGCGGCGTGCACTCGGCAACGCCGTCGCCGTCGCGCGCGGAAATCGGAATCACCGCCGATGGCGTAACGCCGAGGTCGATAAGATGTGCGGAAATCTCGTCGCTGATTTCTTTAAATCGTGCCGCGCTGAAATCGACCCGATCCATCTTGTTGACGACAACGGCGACCTGTTTGACGCCAAGAAGATGCAGCAGATAGCCGTGGCGCCTGGTCTGGTCTCGCACGCCTTCCAGCGCGTCGATGATCAAGAGCGCGCCGTCCGCCTGCGAGGCGCCGGTGATCATGTTGCGCAAAAATTCGGTGTGGCCGGGCGCGTCGATCAGCACGACGTCGCGGGAGCGGGTGCGGAAGCGGATCTGCGTGGTGTCGATGGTGATGCCCTGGTCGCGCTCGGTCTGCAGCGCGTCCAAGAGAAACGACCATTCGAACGGCATGCCTCGCCGCGCGCTGACGGCTTTGAGCATTTCGAGCTTGCCTTCGGGCAGGCTGCCGGTTTCGTGCAGCAGGCGCCCGACCAATGTGGATTTGCCGTGATCGACATGGCCGACGATGACGATGCGAACCTGCGGACGCGTGGTGCCGTTGGGCGTGGCCGATATCGCTGTGGGGACGATCATGTTCATCTGATCACTCAACTCAATGTTCGTCAGAGATAGCCGGCGACCCGGAGCCGCTCGAAGGCGTCTTCGGTTTCATGATCCAGCGCGCGTCCGGAACGCTCCGGCACTTTGGTGCCGTCGAGCTCGGTCAGGATTTCCTGGATATTCGATGCGGTCGATACCACGGGATTGGTGATGTCGGCGTCGCCCAGCGAGCGATAGCGCTTGCCGTTTTGCGAGAGATAAAGCGGGATGATCGGGATGTTTTCGCGCTGGGTGTACGCCCAGATGTCGGCTTCGGTCCAATGCAGGATGGGGTGAATGCGCAAATGCGCGCCCGGCGGCGGCGAGGCATTGAACTGGTCCCAGAATTCCGGCGGCTGATCGCGGACGTCCCATCCGCCTTCAGTGCCGCGCGGCGAGAACACCCGCTCCTTGGCGCGGGTAGCCTCTTCGTCGCGGCGGATGCCGGCGATCAATCCGTCGAAGCCATATTTGGCGAGCGCCAGCTTCAGCCCTTCGGTCTTGCGCGCGGCGGATCGCGCGGCCGGTGGCAAGGTCGGATCGATGGTCTCGAGCGGCGGGCAGGGCTCGATCTTCAGATCGAGCCCCCATTCCTTGCCGTAGCGATCGCGAAACGCATACATCTCCGGAAATTTCTTGCCGGTATCGACATGCAATGCGGGGAACGGCACGCGGCCGAAAAAGGCCTTGCGCGCCAGCCAGATCATCACGTTGGAATCCTTGCCGAGCGACCACAGCAGCGCCAGCTTCTTCAGCCGCGCGAATGCCTCTCTGAAGATGTAGATGCTCTGCGCCTCGAGCGCGTCGAGGTGATCCATGGCGGGCCCGGGGAGCTGCCCATCGGGCGAAATTTGCTGGACCGGAGACCTTTCGATCAGGCTCGTCCGACGCAACTGGTCTTTTGTTTGATCGTTGTCGAGAAGATGCATCTCTGGCCCTTGGCCTTTGAAGGCGAAAATTCTATAGTTGCAGTGCAATAGAGAAGAAATAATTTTCTCTTTGCGGGCGTTGATTGAGACATATATAGAAAATAATTCCAGTCAACCCCGGAAGTTGGGGGAGCGAGTGTCGCATGCGATTCCTGCCGGTGTTTCTCGACCTGCAAACCGGTCCCGTGCTGCTAGTTGGCGCCGGCGATCTGGCGCGGGCGAAATTGCGCCTGCTGGCGGCGGCCGGCGCGCGCGTTCGCTGGTACGCGACCGACGGCCATCATGATCTGGACGGGCTGGATGCCACCGATGCGGCGCGGATTGAGTGCGCCGAAGGCGATCCCTTGGCTGCCGATCTCCGCGGGGTGATCGCGATCCTCTGCGCAGGCGCTGGCGACATCGGGCCTGCGATGTCGGCGCGCGCCAAGGCGGTCGGTCTTCCCGTGAACGTGATGGACGACCTCACGCATTCGACTTTCATTTTTCCTGCCATCGTCGATCGCGGTGACGTGGTGGTTGCCGTCGGCACCGGTGGAGCGTCGCCAGTAGTTGCGCGCCGCGTCCGCGAGCGCATCGAAGCGATGCTGCCGGCGCGGATCGGCGATCTCGCCACGTTTATCGGCCGTTGGCGCAAGTCGATCCATGGCCGCATCCCCGAGTTTCCGCTGCGCCGCCGTTTCTGGGAGCGCGTGGTCGATGGCCCGATCGGTGCGCTGGTTCTCGCCGGGCGCGGCGACGAAGCTGAAGCGGCGCTGAGAGATATTTCCGATCCGTCCGCTTTTGCCGGTGCGTCGGTATCGGGCCAGGCGGAGGGCAGGGTGACGCTGGTCGGCGCAGGTCCGGGCGATCCGGATTTGCTCACCATCAAGGCGCTACGCGCCCTGCAAGATGCCGACGTTGTTTTTTACGATGAACTGGTCTCATCAGAAATTCTCGATCGCGCGCGCCGCGATGCTTCGCGCGTGCCGGTGGGCCGCCGCGTCGGAAAACCCGGCATCGGCCAGGACGCGATCAACAAGCTCATGATCGAGGCAGCGAAGTCAGGGCAGCGCGCGGTGCGACTCAAGGGCGGCGATTCTTTTGTGTTCGGCCGCGGCGGCGAGGAAGTCGAAGCGCTTCGCAAGGCCGGCGTCGCCTATTCGGTCGTGCCGGGAATCACCGCAGGACTTGGTGCTGCCGCACAATTTGAAGTGCCGCTCACCTTCCGGCGCGAGGCGCTGCGCATCACGTTCCTAACTGCACACAAGGCCAAAGACGCCGATGTTGTCGATTGGTCGGCGCTGACGGACGTAAAGATGACGGTGGTCGTTTATATGGGAATGACCGCGGCGCCATCTGTCCGCGCTGGCCTGTTGGCGGCGGGACGTTCGCCACAGACCCCGGTCGGTGTGTTCGCGCGGGTGACGCGGCCGGATGCACAAGCGGCTGTTGGAACCCTCGATGAATTGCCGGCGCTGGTCGAAAAGATCGACGGCGGTCCTGCCATTCTCATTATCGGCGACGTGGTCGCGCACTCCGCGCCGTGGCGATATCAGAACCTCAATCAAGTGATCTCAAAAATGCTGGAAGCTGCCGAATGACCTCTCCACTCGAACAGAAAAAAATCAGGATTGCCGGTCCGTCGATGGTGACCGCCAACCGCACCTGGGACGGTGTCGTGATCTACCGCACCTCTCGGCAGAGCTGGTCGGCAGACTTGGCGGATGCCGCGATCGTCCGCACCTCGGATGAGGCGCGGGCGCTCCTTACGGAATCAGTAGCCGACGATGTCGGCGCCATCGGCGCCTATATTGCGCCCGTCGAAGTCAGGGACGGCGGCGCGATCAAGCCCGGCAATCTGCGTGAACACATCCGGTCCGAAGGCGTCACCATCGACCTTCCGGTTCCGGCATAAGGCCAACCACCATGTATGCATATGACGAACTCGACCGCACGATCATCAACGAACGTGTTTCTGAATTTCGCGATCAGGTGAAGCGTCGGCTGTCCGGCGAACTCACCGAGGATGAATTCAAGATGCTGCGGCTGCAGAACGGCGTCTATCTGCAACTGCACGCCTATATGTTCCGCGTCGCGATTCCGTACGGAACGTTGTCCTCGAAGCAATTGCGGGCGCTGGCACATGTCGCACGCCGCTATGATCGTGGCTATGGCCACTTCACCACGCGGCAGAATATCCAGTTCAACTGGATCAAGCTCGCCGAATTGCCCGACGCGCTGGCCGATCTCGCCGAGGTCGGCATTCACGCCATGCAGACCTCAGGCAACAACACGCGCAACGTCACTTCGGACCAATGGGCCGGTGTGGCGCCCGGCGAGGTCGAGGATCCCCGCATCTGGTCCGAACTGCTGCGGCAATACACGACGCTGCATCCGGAGTTCTCCTTCCTGCCGCGCAAGTTCAAGTTCGCCATCACCGCATCCGATCATGATCGCGCGGCGATCAAGGTGCACGATATCGGTCTACGGCTTTACAAGAACGAAGCGGGCGAAACCGGGTTCGAGGTACTGGTCGGCGGCGGGCTCGGCCGCACGCCGTTCATTGGCAAGACCATCAAGCCGTTCGTGCACGGCCACGATCTCTTGAGCTATGTCGAGGCGATCCTGCGCGTGTACAATCAGTATGGCCGCCGCGACAACATCTACAAGGCGCGCATCAAGATCCTGGTGCATGAACTCGGCATCGAGAAGTTCGCGCAGGAAGTCGAGGAAGAGTGGCTGCAGATGCGCGACAGCGCGCTGACGATCGATGATGCCGTCATCGAGGACATCCGTTCGCGCTTTACCTATCCGGCGTACGAGAAGCTGCCGCATATGCCGGACGAGCTAAAGAAGGCGGCGCATGATCCGCATTTCGAGGCGTGGCGCAAGAATTCGGTCGCGCTTCACAAAGTGCCGGGCTACGCGATCGTGACGCTGTCGCTGAAGCCGGTGGGTGGACCGCCCGGCGATGCCACTGCCGATCAGATGGATGCAATCGCCGATCTCGCCGACAAATATTCCTTCGGCGAAATCCGCGTCGGCCACGAGCAGAACCTGGCGCTGCCCCATGTCGCGAGACGCGACCTGCCGGCGCTGTGGAAGGCGCTGGACAAGATCGGCGTTGCGACGCCGAACGTCAATCTGGTATCCGACATCATCGCCTGCCCGGGGCTGGATTATTGCTCGCTGGCGAACGCACGTTCGATCCCGATTGCGCAGGAATTGACCCGGCGCTTCGCCAATCACGACACCGCCAACATGATTGGGCGGCTGCATATCAACATCTCCGGCTGCATCAATGCCTGCGGCCACCATCACGTTGGCCATATCGGCATTCTCGGCGTCGAGAAGAACGGCGAGGAATTTTACCAGATCACGATCGGCGGCCGTGCCGACGAAAAGGCTGAGGTCGGTACGTTGATCGGACCTGCCGTGCCTTACGGCGAAGTCGCCGACGTGGTCGAGGATATTGTCGAGGCCTATCTGGCGCTGCGCGCACGCCCCGACGAGCTTTTCATCGACACGGTGAAGCGGCTTGGCGTCGAACCTTTCAGGGAGCGGGTCTATGCCACTCGTTAAGAGCGGGAAAATCACGACAGATATATTCGCCCATGTGGCTGACGATGCCGCAATTCCCGGCGATGGCGCGATTCTGATTTCCGCCGCGCGGTTTCTGGAAGATGCGGAAGCGCTTTCGCGCCGCGTTGGACGGACCGGCGTGATCTGGCCGAACAATCGCGACGTCGATGATCTCGTGCCCTATCTTGAGCGGCTCGCGGTAGTCGCTTTGCTGTTTCCGACCTTTCGCGATGGCCGTGCCTACAGCCAGGCGCGGCTGCTGCGGGAGCGTCATGGCTATCGCGGCGAATTGCGCGCCACCGGTCAGGTGCTGCGCGACCAGTTCGTATTCATGCTGCGCGCCGGCTTCGACGCCTTCGAAGTGAAAAAGGAAAGCGACGCGGAAGCGTTCGCCGCCACCGTAAAGCGCTATTCCGTGTTCTACCAGCCGACCGGCGACGGCCGCGTGACGGCGCTTCACCGGCGGATGCAGTTGCGCCATTCGGAGAGTGCCGGCCAGTGAATGCTCTTGCACATCAGGTGCTACCGCAGCGGACCGCACGCGATTTGCCGTCGGCGCAGGAGCTCGATCGCGGGCTGCGCACGGCATCGCCGGCGGAGGTGATCGCAGCGGCCCTGCAGACCGTCGGCCGGGAGCGTCTGGCCGTGGTCTCATCGTTCGGCACCGAATCCGCTGCGCTGCTCAAGGTGATGGCCGACGTCGATCCTGCTATACCCGTGGTCTTTCTCGACACCGGATGGCTGTTCGAGGAGACGCTGGCTTATCGCGATACCCTGATCGCCACCTTGGGCCTGCGCGACGTCCGTTCGATCAAGCCGCTCGAGGAGACGCTGTCGCGCCAGGATTCGGACCGCGAATTGTGGTTCTCCGATCCCGATGCCTGCTGCCGGATCCGAAAAGTCGAGCCGCTGGCGCGGGCGTTGGCGCCGTTCAGCGCCTGGGTCAACGGGCGCAAGCGCTTTCAGGGCGGCCTTCGCGCCGACATGCCGGTGGTCGAAGATGATGGCGTCAGGCTGAAATTCAATCCATTCGCAAACGTCTCGCGCGAAGAGATTGAAGCGATCTACACGCTTGCAAAGCTGCCGCCGCATCCGCTCGCGGCATCAGGCTATCTGTCGGTCGGATGCATGCCCTGCACCAGCCGGACCGCGCCGGATGAAGACGCGCGCGCGGGCCGTTGGCGCGGCAGAGCCAAGACAGAATGCGGCATCCATACGGTCAAGGCTTCATAGGACAATGACGCTGCAACGCCGCAAACATTGAAATGCGGTTTCGTTGACTTAAAGTCGCTTCCTCGTGAGTTATGTCCGCGTGCTTTCGATGACATCCTTCATCAGGCTGAATGGAGATTGAGATGGTCCGTCGTATTCTTACCCTCGTCGCGGGACTGCTCTGGGCAAGCTCGGCACTTGCCGCCGATGTTACGCTGCTCAACGTGTCGTACGACCCGACGCGCGAACTCTATGTGGAGTTCAACAAGGCGTTCACCGCCGCCTATCAAAAAGAGACCGGCAAGAGCGTTGAGATCAAACAGTCGCATGGCGGCTCTGGCTCGCAGGCGCGGGCCGTGATCGACGGCTTGCAGGCCGACGTCGTCACGATCGCGCTCGCCTATGATATCGACGCCATCGCCGGCAAGGGTCTGATATCTGCCGACTGGCAGAAGCGCCTGCCGCTGAATGCCTCGCCCTATACATCGACGATCGTGTTCCTGGTGCGCAAGGGTAATCCCAAGGGCATCAAGGATTGGGACGATTTGATTAAATCCGGCGTCAGCGTCATCACGCCGAATCCGAAAACCTCGGGCGGCGCCCGCTGGAATTATCTTGCCGCATGGGGCTACGCGCTGAAGAAATTCGGCTCTGCCGACAAGGCGAAACAATTCGTCGGCGACATCTTCAAGAACGTGCCGGTGCTGGACACGGGTGCGCGCGGCTCGACCGTCACTTTCGTCGAGCGCGGCGTGGGCGACGTATTGCTGGCCTGGGAGAACGAGGCGTTCCTCGCCCAGCGTGAATTCGGCAAGGACAAATTCGAGATCGTATCGCCGCCGCTGTCCATTCTCGCGGAACCGCCGGTATCCGTCGTCGATACCGTTGTGGACAAGAAAGGCACCCGCGCGGTGGCTGAGGCTTACCTGAAATTCTGGTATACCAAGGAAGGTCAGGAAATTGCCGCACGCAATTCCTATCGTCCACGCGATTCGGAGATTGCCAGGGAATACGAAAAATCGTTCGCAAAGGTTGAATTATTCACGATCGACGACGTTTTCGGCGGCTGGACCAAGGCGCAAAAGGAACACTTCAGCGAAGGCGGAGTTTTCGACCAGATTTACAAAAACTGATCTGGCTGAGGGGAAGCAGGGGGCATTGTGAGCGGAGGGGCGGGGCGACGCAGCACATTGCCGGGGTTCGGTCTCACCATGGGACTGACGCTGACGTGGCTCTCCGTCATTATTCTGATCCCGCTCGCAGGCCTGTTCCTCAGGACGTTCGAACTGAGCCTTGATCAATTCTGGAGTATCCTCACCAGCCGTCGCACCCTCAATGCACTGAAGATTTCGTTCGGTCTCGCCTTTGCCGCCGCCCTCGTCAATCTCGTAATGGGAATGATCATCGTCTGGGCGCTGGTGCGGTATCGCTTTCCGGGGCGCCGGCTGTTCGATGCGATTGTCGATGTCCCGTTTGCGTTGCCGACGGCAGTCGCTGGCGTCGCATTGACCTCGCTGTTCGCGCAAAAAGGCTGGCTCGGCGCGCCGCTCGCCGAACTTGGCATCAAGGTGGCGTTCACGCCGGTTGGAATTTTCGTCGCGATGATTTTCATCGGCATTCCGTTCGTGGTGCGAACGGTACAGCCGGTGCTGATCGATCTTGACGCCGAAATCGAGGAAGCCGCCGCCAGCCTCGGCGCCAACCGCTGGCATACGGTTTCCAAGGTGATCCTGCCGAGTTTGATCCCAGCGATGCTGACGGGGTTTGCGCTGGCATTCGCGCGCGCCGTCGGCGAGTACGGCTCGGTCATCTTCATCGCCGGCAATTTGCCGAATGTGTCCGAAATTGCGCCGCTTCTGATCGTGATCCGGCTCTCGGAATTTCGCTATGCGGATGCAACCGCGATCGCCGTCGTCATGCTGGTGGCGTCATTCCTGATCATCTTCGCGGTCAATCGGATCCAGCGCTGGGCGCAAACCCGCATTCCCGCGCATTAGAGATTGATGCAGATGAACACGCCTCAAATATCGAGTTCGGCACGGGACGATCTGCGTACCGAGCCTATATTTATTCGTGTCATCATCATCGCCATTGCCGTGACGTTTCTGACGGTGTTCGTCGTTCTGCCGCTGGTCGTCGTGTTCGCACAGGCCTTTTCCAAGGGGATTGGTGCGTATTTTGCCGCGCTATCGGACCCGGAAGCGCTGTCTGCGATAAGGCTGACGCTATTGGTCGCGGCGATTTCCGTCGGCCTCAATCTGGTGTTCGGCGTGGTCGCCGCCTGGGCGATCGCCAAGTTCGACTTTCGCGGCAAGACGTTCCTGATCTCGCTGATCGATTTGCCGTTCTCGGTCAGTCCGGTGATTTCGGGCCTTGTCTTCGTGCTGCTGTTCGGCGCGCAGGGCTATTGGGGGCCATGGCTGCAAAGCCATAACGTCCATGTGCTGTTCGCGGTGCCCGGCATCGCGCTGGCGACCATTTTCGTGACGTTTCCGTTCGTGGCGCGCGCGTTGATTCCGCTGATGCAGGAGCAGGGCACGCTGGAGGAGGAGGCAGCGATTTCGCTCGGCGCGTCCGGTTTGCAGACCTTCTTCCGCGTCACCTTGCCGAATATCAAATGGGGCGTGCTTTACGGCGTGCTGCTGTGCAATGCGCGGGCGATGGGCGAATTCGGCGCGGTGTCGGTGGTCTCAGGGCACATTCGCGGCGAGACCAACACCATGCCGCTGCTGGTTGAAATCCTCTATAATGAATATCAATTCGTGTCGGCGTTCGCGATCGCCTCGCTTCTGGCGATGCTGGCGCTGATCACGCTGGTGGCGAAAACCATTCTCGAACGGCAGCTGGACGAAGGGCAATACCCGCGTGATTGAAGTCAAAAATATCGTCAAGAAGTTCGGCGCGTTTGTAGCCCTCGACGGCGTCGATCTGAAGGTCGCCAACGGCGAATTGCTGGCGCTGCTGGGGCCGTCGGGATCGGGCAAGACCACGCTGCTGCGGATCATCGCGGGGCTGGATTGGCCTGACACCGGCGAGGTTTCGTTCGACGGCGAGAACGCGCTCGCCCACGGCGCCAGCGAGCGCCATGTCGGGTTCGTGTTCCAGCACTATGCGCTGTTCCGCCACATGACGGTATTTGAAAACGTCGCGTTCGGCCTGCGGGTGCAGCCGCGCGCGGTTCGCAAGGACGAGGCCGGCATCCGTGCGCGCGTCAAGGAATTGCTGGATCTGGTGCAGCTCGACTGGCTTTCCAATCGCTACCCGAGCCAGTTGTCTGGCGGCCAGCGCCAGCGCATTGCGCTCGCCCGCGCGCTCGCGATCGAGCCGCGCATTCTTTTGCTCGACGAACCCTTCGGTGCGCTCGACGCCAAGGTGCGCAAGGAACTGCGGCAATGGCTGCGCTCGCTGCACTCCGAAATCCACGTGACCTCGATCTTCGTTACTCACGACCAGGAAGAGGCGCTGGAAGTCGCAAACCGGGTAGTGGTGATGGACAAGGGCCGCGTCGAGCAGATCGGCACGCCCGGCGAGGTCTATGACAATCCCGCAACGGCGTTCGTGCACGGTTTCATCGGCGAATCGATCGTACTGCCGGTGGAGGTTCAGGACGGTTGCGTGCGGCTCGGCGGCAAGGCGCTGAATATCGCGGCGGATGGCGCACCTCCCGGCGCATCGAAACTGTTTGTCCGCCGCCATGACATGCAGGTCGGACCAGCCGGCAGCGGCGCGCTTGAGGGTGCGGTGCGGCGTGTCCGCACGTTCGGCCCGATTCAGCGTGCCGAAGTCGCCTTATCGGGGAATGGGAGCGAGACCGTGATCGAGATCGATGCCCCCCGCGATCGGGAACTCCAGACCGGCGATATTGTCGGGCTGCAGCCCCGGCGCTACCGGATTTTCGCTGCGCAGGACTGAAAACGTTCACCATTCAGCCACGGTTGGTATGCAACAACCACAATCATGTTGGGGGCATTTCGAATCATGCGCGCGGTGGTCGCGATTATCGGGCTTTTGGCGCTGGGCGGCTGCGCGGCGGATACTCCTATGGTCGAGCAGCCAAGCATGTATCTCAGCATGGCCAATAGCGGAGCCAAGCTCGACTCGCAGGCTGCGGCCTCGATGATCTCGCTCTACCGGCAGAACAACGGCCTCGGCGGCGTGGCGGTCGATCCCGAGCTCATGAAGCTCGCGGAATCACAGTCGCAGGTGATGGCAAACCGCAACAAGCTCGACCACGACGCCGAGGCGCCGCTGGCGCGACGCCTGAATACATCCGGATATCCCGCGACGCTGGCGGTGGAGAATGTGTCAGCCGGATATCACACCCTGGCCGAGGCGTTTTCGGGCTGGCGCGACTCGCCCCCGCATCGGGCGAATATGCTGAAAAATGGTGTCACAAAATTAGGCATCGCGGCGAGCTATGCTCCAAATACCAAATACAGGGTGTTCTGGACGCTCATTCTGGCATCATCGGACAAGCGATAACCGCGGCGCGATCCCGGTAAATTCCGCCTCGCGGATTGACGCCATCGCGAACTGTCGCCACGGTGCAATGGTTTTTTGATACTTGATCGACGCTCATGACGGATACTTCCAATCCAGCACCAGCAACGACACCTGCGAAGGCGCAGCGCGTGCTTGTTCTGCAGGGCGGCGGCGCGCTCGGTTCCTATCAGGCTGGCGCCTATCAGGCGTTGTGTCACCACGATTTCGAGCCGGAATGGATCGCAGGCATCTCGATCGGCGCCATCAATGCCGCGATTATCGCCGGTAATCCGCGCGAAAAACGGGTGGACCGCCTCAAGGAATTTTGGGAGATGGTTTCATCCCCGGTGCCCTGGAACCCGGTCACATCGGGCGACCGCGCGCGTTCCTATTTCAATGAGACCAGCGCCGCCTTGATTGCTACATTTGGCGTTCCCGGTTTTTTTACACCGCGTTTTCCGCCGGCGCCGCTTTGGCCGCAGGGCAGTCCGCAATCGCAGAGTTATTACGACACCGCGTCGCTTCGCAAGACGCTGGAGCGTCTGGTCGATTTTGACCTGATCAACGATCTGAAGACCCGGTTGAGTATCGGTGCGGTGAGCGTGACATCAGGCAATCTCAAATATTTCGATAATTTCGAATTCAGGAAGCTGGGCAAGAAAATTTGCCCCGAGCACGTCATGGCGTCCGGTGCGTTGCCGCCCGGCTTTCCCTCCGTCGTCATCGAAGGCGAGCATTTCTGGGACGGCGGCATCGCATCCAATACGCCGCTCGACCATGTGCTGGATGAAGAAGTCAACCGCGACCTGCTGATCTTCCAGGTCGATCTGTTCAGCGCGCGCGGGCTGCTGCCGGTGTCGCTTCTCGAGGCTGCCGAACGCGAAAAGGACATCCGCTTTTCCAGTCGCACCCGCATGGCCACCGACAAGAACAAAAAGCTTCACGATGCCCGCAAGGCCGTGCGCGATCTGATCGGAAAATTGCCGGATGAGCTCAAGGGTGACCCGTCCGTCAAGTTCCTCTCCGAAGTGTCAAAGGAGAACACCGTCACGGTGGTGCACCTGATCTACCGAAGCAAGAATTACGAATCGTCATCCAAAGACTACGATTTCTCGCGTGTCGGCATGGTCGAGCATTGGGGCGCGGGCGAGCGTGACGTTCATCTGTCGATGCGCCACAGGGAATGGCTCGAACGGCCGCAATCCGGCGAAACCATGGTGACCTACGATCTCACGGGGGACAGTACCGAAACCCTCGACGGCAAACAGGAGTGAATGAAATGGGTACGTTGACAGGCAAGACCGCTGTGGTGACCGGCTCGACCAGTGGCATCGGATTGGCGTATGCGCGCGCCTTCGCGGGTGCCGGCGCCAACATCGTTATCAACGGCATGGGCGCGCCCGCCGACATCGAGAAGGAGCGCGCCGCCATCGAGACCGATTTCAAGGTCAAGGCGGTGCATTCGCCCGCCGACATGACCAAGCCAGCGGAAATCGCCGGTATGATCGCGCTGGGAGAAAAGACGTTCGGCTCAGTGGACGTTCTCGTCAACAATGCCGGTATCCAGTTCGTGTCGCCGATCGAGGAATTCCCGATCGACAAATGGGACGCGATCATTGCGATCAACCTGTCGTCGGCCTTTCATGGCATCCGCGCCGTCGTGCCCGGCATGAAGAAGCGCGGCTGGGGCCGCATCATCAATACGGCCTCGGCGCATTCGCTGGTGGCCTCACCGTTCAAGTCGGCCTATGTCTCAGCCAAGCACGGCATCGCTGGCCTCACCAAGACCGTGGCGCTGGAGCTCGCGACCTTCAAGATCACCTGCAACTGCATCAGCCCGGGCTATGTCTGGACGCCGCTGGTCGAGCATCAGATTCCCGAGACCATGAAGGCGCGCAACCTGACCAAGGAGCAGGTCATCCACGACGTGCTCTTGGAAGCGCAGCCGACCAAGGAGTTCGTAACGTCGGAGCAGGTCGCGGCGTTGGCGCTGTTTCTCTGCGGCGACGACGCGGCGCAAATCACCGGCGCCAACCTCTCGATCGACGGCGGCTGGACCGCGGAGTAGGGCAAGACTTCGCAGACATTCGTCGTTGCCGGGCTTGACCCGGCAATCCATCGAACTGAAGAAACCTTGCGAATATGATTCATGCCCGGATCAAGTCCGGGCATGACGCGTAGAGGCTCAGTCCCGCTTCCCGAACGCCAGCACATGCAGCCCAAGCCGCTTCCGCACGATCCAGAATAGCAGTACGGTCTCGAAGACAAGGGAGATCGAGGTCGCGGCGGCAGCGCCGTGGCCGCCGAAGCGTGGCACCAGCGCGATGCAGAGCACCAGGTTCATGACGAAGGCCAGTGCGTAGGCCAGGGCGCAGATATGCTGATGGCCGAGCATGTTGAGCAGCCGCTCGACCGGGCCGATGGCCGAGCGCACCACCAAGCCAACAGCCGCAATGAACATGATGTCGTAGCCGACCACGAATGGCGGTCCGAACAGCCACAATAGCGGCTTGCCCAACGCCAGCAGCAGGATGGTTGCGGCGAGCGACGGCCAGAACGTCCATTTGATCGCGTGCGCGACATAGGCCGACAGCCGCGCCTTGTCGCCGGTCGCATGATACTCGGCAAAACGGTGCGCCGTTGTCGCCGACATCGCGTAATGAATGAAGGACA
>Ga0193743_1002038_pt1 | contig 14542 bp, 15 predicted proteins | sample L2c2metaG_FD_143038 | JGI IMG/M metagenome (GOLD analysis project Ga0193743, IMG submission 143038) | Soil microbial communities from a riparian zone of the East river system, Colorado, United States - L2c2 | ecosystem: Environmental > Terrestrial > Soil > Riparian zone | place: USA: East River... | reverse complement strand
ACAACACATGGACATTAGTATATAAACCGTAGCTAGAATACTTGTATTCTTTAGCTTGTCTTTAACTTTGTTAATAACAATATTGCTTGATTGGCTTATCCATTCTCAAACCTGTGGATACTGGACTTCTTCCAGTTGATATTCATGGGCTCAGCTAGCTCCTTGGACATATGCTTGGGCATTATCAGATACTGACTGGCTCCAATCATGGCTGTAAAGCCTGAATCGGTCGAAGTCGTAACAAAAAGAGCTTGGAAGGACGGCCACCTCTGTTATTTTCTTTGTTTAAATCCACCTCTTTGTTGATTCTGCCAATGGTAGACTTTCCTAAACCAGTCTTGAGCTGAATTTGACACATAGAATATCCTTCTGTAAGAAGAGAAATGATAGTAGAGCGCTGAGAAGAGGATATGGACTTCATGTGATGGTGGAAAGAAAGAAAGATATTTGAAGTTGATTTCAACATGCCAAACATGTAATAATAGTGTCACATGACTTTGTTTATTATTCTCACAGTCTTTTTATATTAATCCAGCTTGCCACACAGCATATAGTCATAAAATAACCTAGGGTCAAAAAACTGTCCCAATGATTAAATATTTTATTTTAATTTTAACTTTGTCAATTCTTATCAGAATCACATGATCTTGGATTCATCTGAGAGCTGCTATCACATATAAAAATTTCAAAATATAATTCCAAGTGGATGTTGTGATATGAATCAATCTTTGAAAAATGGCCAAACATTGGGACAGTTTTTTGAGCTACTGTATGTGGCCATGGGTACAAGACCAGATATCACATTCACAATGTCGACCATAGCCCAGTTTTCTGACAATCCAGGTTGGGCCCATTGGGAAGCTGTAAAATGGATTTTTAGGTATTTGTTGGGCACTCAAAAGTTGGAATTGGTCTATGGTGGAGAAAACAGAGGGTTGGTGGGATATGTGGATGCTGATGGGTCATCACAGGAGCACAGACGCACAATTTCTGCATATGTTTTTCTTGTTGATGGCGGCACTGTGTTGTGGTCATCAAAGAAACAAGAACTCGTGACCTTGTCAACAACGGAAGCCGAATACATTGCGGCAACACACATGGCAAAAGAAGCCATATGGCTACGTCGGCTTCTCAGCAAATTATTCAAATATGTTGAAACACCAACCACACTATTCAGCGATAGCAAGTCCGCAATTGCATTGGCACATGACAGACATTATCACCCATGCACGAAACATATCGACATACACTATCATTTTATTTGTTACATTATCGAAGTTGGCACCATCAAACTTGTCTACTGCCCAACCAATGACATGACAGCTGACATGCTTACTAAAGCATTACCATCAGTCAAAGCCAAACATTTCGCTAACACACTTGGACTTTGCACGGTTTGAGGGGGAGCATAGAAAGTGTTATGACTTCCAACAATTCAGACTTTACAGTCGTGATTGTAACAGTCGGTCTTGCATCTGGGTCCTTAAAGGCTGAGCCTAAAGAGTGCTTAACCAGTTAAGGTCAAGTATTGTCTAAAGGTTTGAGAGTGCAGAGGATAAAGCAGATGGCTAATGTCAATATTATGGCTAATAAAGATTGTCTAAAGAGTACAATCATCTATGCTAGGGTTTATATACTAAAGTATGCATGTAAGCAGCAAGGCGAACATGTGTAAATCATAAGTAAAACATGCTGTGAGCATGAGATGCGCAGCATTGGAAATGAATGGCAGGCGTAAGCCATGTGTAACACATGTCTAAAGCATGTAAGTAATATCCAAAGTATGCGTCTAGCACATGTCGAAGAAGTGTATGAAACATAAGATCATCTGTTAGATAAGATCATCTGTCAGATAAGATATGATCAAGAGATCAGATAAGATCAAAATCAAGAGATCAAGAGATCATTGTTCCTATAAGATAAGGTTCAAAGTATAGTTCAAAGAAAAAGAGTGTGTGAAGGAATAAAAATTGTAACAGAAAGTATTACAAACTGTATGATCCTTATTGTCTTTCTTATTCCCTTATATTCTCTTTGTTCTTTTGTTCCTCCACCATTATCATACTATGACCATTTTGGTCATGCTACCTGGACAGTTGTTACCAGGGTCCGGATATAGAGATTTACCTTTGAGTATATATCTCTCATTATTTCATGTAGTTAATACCTCAGTCCATTATTCCGAGACTGAGGTTAGTACTTTCATACTTACTTGTTACTCAGTCATTAACCATTACTAGTTGTATCCTGTTCTATAGGTACAACTTATGACAATATATAGTCCATTATTCTGAGACTAGTGTTTGAAAGTCCGGTTTTTTGGGTTTTTGACCCTTTTTTTGAGCTAGAACATTGCCATTAAAATTTCCCATCACAATTAGGGTGTGAGAACATAAAATTTCAGGGTTGGTCCAGTATTTTTCCTTTTTGGGTCCCCAGTTGTGTTGGGGAATTTTAATGGCAATGTGCTAGTGGCAAAACTCCCAAAAAGGCAAAAGACCGGACTTTCAAACACTATCCGAGACTGAGTTGTATCCTGTTCTATATGGTTAACATGCAGGTGAACATGTGTTGATATGCAGTATTGGAAATGAATGAAGTTAAAGTTTAAAATGTAAGATGAAAAGTGAATGTATACCACATGTTCAACATGTGTTCAATCATAGATCGTAACAAAAAATAGGTAGAAAACCTGCAATAAATGAAAAAATCCTGGGGTTTTTCACAAAACTGCACCTGTATCTGCCAAAACCCGTACCCCTAGTCACGGGTACGGGTTCCCACAGGTAGGGGTGCGGGTTGGCTCGAAAAACCCCAGGGTTCCCCATGCCAATCCCTATCAACATGGATGGTGGAATGTGGTTTCATAAATTTAATGACTGACGTCAGTGACTTGCAGGAACTAACATGGTCTTGACAAGAAGGCATATATAATGTAATTTCAAGGAAAAAATAGAACACTGTTTGGGGGAAAGATATTGCAATGTGACTCTGAGTCGCAAAGCTTTATTATTACGTAATATGTATTCTTTATGATAACGTGACCAGATTTATTGGAATTCCCACGTTGATCGGCCACAACGGCGCCACGTCTTCAAGGAGTGCAAGTTCTCCTCGTCGGGGCTGCGCCTTCATTTGTATTCTCCCTCCGATAATATTATATCTTACCTTGTAGAAGATCCCCAAGAGACGTTGCGAGGATGTCGGTAATGCTCACCAAATTCGAATCCAAAAGCAATCGCGTGAAGGGTATTACTCTCTGACCTTTTCCAAGAATACCATACCTCAATAACCAACGATGATTAGGTCTTGCATTCCATCCAACCCAACCCCTACTAGCGGCAGCTCTTCACAATGGTAGTGTCCAATTGTGGAATTATCGCATGGGTGTGTTGGTGGATAGGTTTGAGGAACACGAAGGTTTGTTGCTATGAGATGCAACGATGGTTTTTCGTCCTCATGTTCTTGATAGGGCCTGTGAGAGGTGTTGCGATCCATCCCAGTCGAGCGTTGTTGGCTACAGGAGGAGATGATTATAAAATCAAGGTCTGGGGTAAGCAGGGAAAGCCCCATGCCAAACTTTTCGATCTAAGCCAGACCGTAGATATTCGACCTCAAAACCGTCGGTGCCTCTTTACTCTTCATGGTCATCTTGATTATGTGCGGACTGTCCAATTTCATCATGAGATGCCTTGGATTGTGAGTCATTTTGCACTGGGTAGAGGTTTCTCAAATTCAATCCATTTTCTGGCTTGATGCAATTGGTAGCTTTCTTGCTCGGATGATCAAACAATTCGTATCTGGAACAGTACATCACGTCAATGTATTGCCGTCCTCACTGGCCATTCACATTATGTCATGTCCGCACAATTTCATCCAAAAGAAGACCTTATCGTTTCGGCCTCTATGGACCAAACAGTTCGTGTATGGGATATCTCGGGGCTTCGCAAAGGATCGCCGAATAATGCAGGTCCAGGAATGTCAACTGGGACTGGTACAAGCAATTATGAAACTTTTGATAACTTCTCCACTGTCAAGCATGTTCTCGAAGGTCACGATCGCGGCGTCAACTTTGCTATGTTCCATCCTACTCTCCCTCTTATTATATCTGCTGCGGACGATCGCGTGATCAAGATCTGGAGAATGGGCGAAAGTAAAGCATGGGAGGTGGATTCTTGCCGTGGTCACTTCAACAACGTCTCCAGTGCTCTTTTCCACCCTAAACATGAATTAATCGTGTCATGTGGTGAAGATAAAACCGTTAGGGTATGGGACTTGGCGAAAAGAACCGCCATTCAGACATTCCGAAGGGAACAAGATCGGTTCTGGGTTCTTGCAGCGCATCCGAATTTGAACCTTTTTGCAGCAGGACACGATAGTGGATTGATCGTTTTTAAACTTGAACGCGAGCGGCCTGCCTTCTCTGTCCACCAGGATTCTCTTTTTTATGTCCGCGACAAATATGTCCGTTCATATGATTTCGGCACTGGAGCTGATATCGGTCTACTCAGCGTTCGCAAATTCGGCAGTCCATATGTCCCACCTCGCACTCTTAGCTTCAATCCCGCTGAGAGAGCAGTTATCCTGACAACCAGCTCGGACAATGGCATATACGAATTGACCAATCTCCCACAGCAAGCTCAGAGCGAGCTAAAGGATTCGAGTGTGGATGGCAAGAAGGGTACTGGTCAGAGCGCAATCTTCGTCGCGAGAAATAGGTTCGCGAACTACAATAAGGCAACGCAGGTAAGTTCTTTCGTTGTCCATGTAATTCATCATTTTCTCACCTTCATTCTTTCTGATTTAGCTAATTGAAGTTCGTGACCTCTCAAATTCTGTTGTGAAATCAATCAAGCCACCAGTTCAAACAAATGAAATCTTTTACGGCGGCACTGCATGCCTCATTCTCAGTTCGGCAACTTCTGTTGTGCTCTATGATATTCAACAACAGAAAACGATAGCGGAGATCAACAGTCCTCCAGTGAAGTATGTGATTTGGAGTAACGACTCCTCTTTGGTAGCCTTGATGAGCAAACATAGTGAGGCTTGTCTTTTTCTTCTGACCGAAACATGAAAGTGACTCCTGTTGTCATGTGCAGCCATCACCATAGCGAATAAGACCTTCTCCCAGCATAGTCTCATCCATGAAACCATTCGAATCAAGTCCGGTGCTTGGGATGACGCCGGCGTTTTCATTTACTCAACCCTAAACCACGTCAAGTACTGTCTCGCACAAGGGTAGGCCACGCATTTATTTATTTATTTATTTACTTGTTTGACGCTCAATACCAGAGATCATGGTGTAATTTGTACCCTCGATAACCCTGTTTATCTGACCCGTGTGAAAGGCAAAACTGTATATTGTCTTGACCGCTCTGCTCGTCCACGGACCATCACCTTCGATCCCACAGAATACCGATTCAAGCTGGCGTTGCTCAAAAACAACTACGAAGAAATGCTCTACATCATCCGAACTTCAACGTTACTTGGACAGAGTATCATTGCGTACTTGCAACAGAAGGGTTTCCCTGAGGTGATACCTAATTATGATTTCTAATGCTGACCATCATTGAAATTGAGGATTCCTTTTAGATTGCATTGCACTTCGTTCAGGACACTAACACGAGGTTTGAGCTTGCTATCGAGTGTGGCAATCTTGATGTTGCGATGGAGACCGCAAAAACCATAAATCGTCCAGAATGTTGGGAGCGGCTTGCCCAACAAGCATTAAAGCAGGGTAACCACAAGGTTCATTCCATTTTCCATTCATAGACAGCTTGATTGACACTATAGATAGGTTGTGGAGAAAGCCTACCAACAAACGAAGAACTTCGACAAGCTTTCTTTCCTATATCTGGCCACTGGCAGCAAAGAGAAGCTCTCAAAAATGCAAAAAATTGCGGATGCTCGTGGTGACCCCATGTCACGATTCCATAACGCTCTGTATGCTGGTGATGTTCAAGGAAGAATATCCGTTTTGAGAGATGTTGGGCTTCGTATGTGGCTTTTTTTCTCCATGTATCGAGAAACTAAGAGCGTTATTAGATCCTTTGGCCTACCTGACTGCTAAAACGAACGGCCTTGACGACCTGGCTGCTGAGATTCTCGAAGCAGCAGGCTTGACTGAAGCAGACGTCGATGACGTGCCCACTTTTAGCGCCTCGACTCTACGACCTCCACCTGTCGTAACGCCAACTACTGATCTTCTGTGGCCTTCCTTGTCTGCAGGCGAGAACTTTTTCGACCGTGCACTTGTTAACGGACAACTGGAAGGTGGTGTTGAGCCTACATACGTCAACGGTGACGCTGCTGCTGGTCATTCAGCTCTAGACGCTTGGGCCAAGGAGGAAGAGGTTCATGATGACATTGATCCTGAGGAAGGTGGTTGGGAGCTTGATGCTGATGGTGGTGAATTCCAATCCGCTGAAGAAGAAACTGCTGTTGTTGAAGAAGAGGAGTTGGGTGCAGGTGCAACTCCTGGACCTAGTGAAACTGAACTTTGGGTCCGGAATTCACCACTAGCTACCGATCATGTTGCAGCTGGGTCGTTCGAGACAGCTATGCAGGTACGAGCCCACCTTCTCTGGATAAGATGGTCCTAATAATGAATCATCTTTTCCCTGTTTTAGCTTCTTAATCGACAGTTTGGCGTTGTTAACTTCCCTCTTCTCAAGCCCCTGTTCCTGTCGATATACCGCTCATCACACACTTACTTGTCTCCCTTTGCTTCACTTCCACCATTGAAGCTCCATGTTCGACGTAATCCTAGCGAATCATCTCCTGGTCGTGTGTTGCCTGTGGGCGTGAGATCACTGCAATCTATTCGTTCGGAACTAGCAGAAGGGTATCGATTTGTGTCTGGGAACAAATTGACTGATGCCCAGAACACCTTCCGTTCTGTTTTGCAGGCTCTTCTGCTAGTTGTTCTTTCTTCTGATGATGAAGCGAAACAGGCGAGTATTTGTATTGTTATTGATGATGTTTGTCATGCTAACAAAGCTTCAAGTGGAGAGAAACTGTGACAGCTGCTCGTGAATACCTTCTTGGTGTGTCCATAGTATTAGAGCAAAGACGAGTTGTCGAGGAGGAGCCGGATAATGTCACACGAAACCTTGAATTGGCTGCTTACTTTACGCAGTGCTCTCTTCAACCGCCACACTTGCAAATTGCCTTGCGTAGTGCCATCGGTGCATTCGCCAAGGCTAATAATCATGCACATGCCGCTAGATTTGCAAAACGTCTGCTGGAGCTGAAGCCTGACCCAAAAATTGTCGCACAGGTATAGCTTTTACTATTTAATTTTTGTTCTTTGTTCTCATTTTCTTACCTTCTTTTTACCTAGGCTCGACAACGCATTGCTGCTGGCGACCGTAACCCTCGCAACGCCGTTGAGATTGCTTATGACGAATTTAGCCCATTCGAAATCTGCGCAGCGACATACAGTCCCATATACAAAGGCTCCCCTTCAGTTCATTGTCCATATACGGATGCTGCTTTCCTACCTCAGTTCAAGGGAACTTTAGATCCTCTCACCCAATTGACGGAGATTGGCGGATCTGCGACCGGCTTGCCAGCCTCTTGGTGAAAAGGGACAGTAGTTTAGAGGTCTTATGCTTCGGAAGGATCGTTTTCGTAAAATACATAAAATTCAATATTTTTTCTCGTCTTCGACCCATTTGTGTTTGCATGTGCTTGGCACAACCTATTTCAATATTCAACTTGTATGTGACTTGTCGATGAGCATATGGGAGTGCAAGGACTCACTCCTTTCCTTCAGAAGAGATGGTAAATGGTTATGGACAATTCTGGGGGCTGAAAGACTTATTTTGAATCAGTCCAGTTGTTCTTAAAAAACTCCCAAATCGTCTCCAAGACATCCGAGGCAAGAGAATCGTCATGTGGGTCCCGTCCTTCTCTTACAAGATTTTGACCTAAATTTATATCTAGTGATGGAACACTTATAACACAACGTTTGCACTTTGCACAAGGTTATAATGCATGCCGACATGTGTTGGGCTGGTACAAGATTGCGAAAGAACTGGATGATAGTGGCGTCTCTGCAATATGCGTTTTCGATGGAAAGAGTCGGAATCTTGCCAAAGCACGCGAGGCAAGCCACCCAATTTCTCTTATACTCTAGTTGTTGATGAATGTGTTTAAACAAGGTTGAGCGACGACGCGAAGTACGTCGTCTTGCAGCTGCACGAGGATCTATTGAAAACGACCGCCTGCAACGGCTCAATCAATTGAAAATTATCACAAAACAATTCCAAGGTTTTGATATGGATAAAAAGCGTTCTGTTGCGGAACACCTTGGCGATATTTCGCTATCACTGGAAGACGGAGCCTCAGTTTTGCTCCAACAGGACACTCTTCAACAGGCAGACGGGGATTCTATGACCTCACTCCAAGAACAGGAGCCGCCACCACCATACCTTAGTCTCTCTGATGTTCCTGTGCGTATTGAGTATTTTCTTCCTTGATACATTAGTCTAATAGTTTGTTTACATAGGTCCCTACTACCACAGATCTGGCACTTTCTATAGATCAAATCCCAAATATTTTCAAATCTTTGTCTCTAAAGTTTAAAGCCAACGTCGCGAAACTCGCGTCCATGTCTTCTGAAGCACCACTTCCATCAACAGACGAGGAAGAAGACCGTGTCGACCGCGTAATGACTAAGGCTCAGAATCAACTCACCATTGATGAAGGCAAAGTATGGAAAAAAATTGCCACTTCGATGTCCATGTACATGAAGCCCGCTGCGCCCCTGGATTTTCCTATCTCTACCATCAACGACATTCATACGTTGATGGATAAAAGTTACTCCATGACCACTTCTTTCCAACGACGCACGGATACCCCAACTGCTCAGACTTACCGAGAATCCAAAGAAATTCTTCAAGCCATGGGAATTCCATGTATTGACGCCACCGACGCTATTGAGGCAGAAGCTCTTGCTTCAGCCATGGTTCATCAGGGACTCGCAGATTTTGTGGCCACTGAAGATACTGTGCGTAATCAACAGCTAGGATACTTTGAGCTCCTAGGACTTACTAATCTTTCTTTTCTTTGAAGGATGTTCTCGTTTATGAAGCACCCATGATCAAGAATATCACAAATCGGTTGGAACCCCTCGTCATCGTTTCTGGTGCAGAAGTTCGGGCCGAACTCGACTTGAACCGGGATTCCTTCATCGATTTCGCCCTCCTTTTAGGAACGGACTTTTCTCAACGGATCGTCAATGTAGGACCTACGCGTGCTTATAAATTTATCAAGGATCATGGCTCTATAGAACGTATAATTGAGCTTGAGACCAAATACGAACCGAAGTTATCTCGAGAGGCCTATCTCGCTCAGGTCGGGATCGCGCGCCTTGTCTTCAAAACGCTTCCTGCAGTTCCCCCGTTAGAGGCATTGGTGACTACACCAAAGGATGATATTGAAGTTACGAGAGTGTTACAACAGCATGGACTGAGTCGAGAGTTGGGAGAAGAGGCAGACGACCTTCATGCTCTCTTGGATGGCAACTATTTTGGAGATAATCCCAGTGCGTCGTAGTGGTCAACCTATAAATTAATAGGGGAATGATTTGACCACCGCGGTTTCATGCGATCCTTCATGAAACCGCGTGCCCTAGTTGCACCTTTAATGTGATGAGGCAAGGATGGCTTCCACGTCTTACGCTACTTATAACGACCAGGTCATGATCCAAAGGCTTATGACCAGAACAAATCCCTGGCAGACAGTTAACTTGAACCCGCTTGTTGGACACCACAGGTTCATCGTCACTGAAAAATGAATTTGGAGAAGGCAAGACTTCATAAAAAAGTCGTGGGTCAATCGTGTTGCATTCTAAATAAATACATATACAATTGTACCGCCAAAAAAGAGTGCCGTGTATGCCGATATGCCGTTGTTTCCATTTATTTGCTTTAGCTTTAGCTCTTAACGAACTCGAAAAGTTTTCAAACAGACTCTAGCAATCGAGTAGTGATGTTGCGTACAATGTCAGTAACAAACCTTTGGTGATGTTGCTATACTCACAAATCGACTAGTAAACCCAAAAATGCGCGGTCAAAAAGGGCTTTAGATGCCCGTCAACCTAAGGAAATTGAGGATCCTCGAACAACCATCTTCGTGAAAGGCACACATACCGGTGAAGTCCTCAACTCCGTCATGCGTGAACTAGTCAGTGGTATCATTATTTACTCCCCACCTCCGCTGAATTCGATGAATCCATAGATGGCTCTAAAACGCCCTCATGCAATTGCATTCAATAAAAAAAATCCAGTACATCCTTTCGAAGGTGCTTCATCTCTAGAGTTTTGGGCGAATAAAAACGATGCTTCCATGTTTGTGGTTGGACAAACGACAAAAAAACGTCCACATGGATTAACTTTTGTCAGAATGTACGATGGGAGGGTGTTGGATATGACCGAGGTTGGGGTTGAAAGTTGGGTAGGAATGGCAGATTTCAAGGTACTTTCCCCCCCCCGGCCTTTTCAGTCCCTTTTACAAATTGCTTTATTCTTATTATCAAGACTCCAAAGTCAACACCAGGCCACAAACCACTGATGCATTTCGCATCGGAGCTGTTCGATACCCACCCCCGTTTCATACAGCTTAAATCAATTTTAATCGACTTTTTCAACGGCGAGGATATCGAATCAATATGTCTGCCTGGCTTAGAACACGTTATTAGTATATCATGTGCTCCAACACCCGCAGCCCTTAACAACACCACTGTAAACATGTATCCAAATCAGCATCCTTCCCCCGAAGACACTTCTATCCTTCCCAAAGTCCATATTAGGACATACACCACCAAGTTGCTTGCCTCTGGAACACGAATACCTCGTGTAGAATTGATTCCAATGGGACCATCTTTAGATCTAACACTCCGTCGTCATCAATCTGCTGATCCCGAACTGCTGAAACAAGCGATGAAACGACACAAACTAAAAAAGACAGATGTGGAAAAGGGGCTAGGGAAGAAGAAGAAAAATATGGATGTCGACGAGATGGGCGATCTTCGTGGACGGGTACATGTTGGCAAGCAGGACATTTTGAAGTTGCAAACACGAAAAATGAAAGGATTGAAACCGGGTTTGGACGAAATGGAAGGCGTAGAGGGAGGAGGAGACCCAGATGGGTTTGGAGATTCGCAAGGAGGACCACGAAAGAAGAGAAAGCAAGTATAGTTATACTTGAATTCTGTCTTGTCAGTCTAGTTTTATCATCATACTTGTCAGGGTGCCAGTCTGCCAGATAACTTGTTTTGACCATCATTTATTGGCGGGCATTTGAGAACCTTCATTTTTTGTTTGAATCTCGACTGTTCAGGGCCTCTTACTGATACTTTATGACATATCTAGCGCCCACAGGAATTGCAGCTGAGATATATGTTGTTCGTCAAATTATCATACATGACATCTTCGGGTGATCAGGCTTCTGAGAATTCGAGGGGGGCCGATGATACCAACGTTGACCAGATGGTCATCCTCCTCGATAACATCTCATGTTCTATGAATGTTTACGACAATGGAATGCACGATCTTCGTAAATATTAAGTGCACCCAGGTCCTCGGCACAACCTTGGTATTATCTCTCGGAGTCCGAATACAACGTTTTACTCGCATAATATTGGGTGGAGCGATGCGTAATCACCCCTTGAAGGTGGATATACGTTTACAAGTCTACGCTGGACATTTGGCCTGGGCTTGAGCGAGATCTCTATGGGAGTATATCACCTGGCCCCCGTATACCTCTGCAGCCTCGTTCGAGTCTACCAGTTGAATCGCTTAGGATGTAAGCATCTGGCTCACGCTAAGTTCTAACCTTTCATGCTGCTCACTATAATATTAGCTAGACCAAACAAGGCAACAAGGGTAAATGGCCCAGGAGAATGTATGTACTTGAATACCCAAATATCTCGTTTCATGTGTCCTCCTGTGTTCTGGACTTGATCATGACCGATTTATAGTATATACAAGGCAAGATCATCGTGATGCCTTCGTCCGCTATGACTAATGCGATGATATGTATGACCGAGCGCCCATCGGCTACGCTACCAGCTCTAACGTTCAAGATTCAGGCCGATATCCCCATAATCATAATATTAATATATATGATCATGTGATCAGGCGTTTAGCCTTTAGCGCTCATCGTAGCTTGGCGTTAACCATACGGTTCTGGCAACTTCTGGGACACCGTAACACGGAAAAAAAACCGGACGCACAGCTTCCAAGTTGTCTAGTGACCCAACTAACATTACTATATGGCGCTAGCTGCCTCAATACAGCGGGCTTGGCCGCGAATAATTGCTCTTTACAAGTTTCTTTGGAATCTTAAGTCAACTTCCCTTCATCCAAATATTTTCGCAAGGCTCTTCCGGCGCTTTGTTGTTTTGTTGAAAGGTTTATGCCCAGAATGGACAAATTGGTATGGGAGGCAAAGGCGCTCGAAGCCACCAGGCTCCCCGAATCTAGGATCCAGTGGTGGACTCGGAGTCGATTCAGGTGATCAAGTTACGGAGGCCGATGACACCAACGTTGACCAGATGGTCATCCCTCTTGATAACATCGCATGTTCGATGAATCCTTACGGCACTGGAGTGCACGATGCTTCTCGATCTTCGCAGATGTTAACTGCATCCAGGTCCTCGCACAACCTTGGTATTATCTCTCGGAGTCGGAATACATCGTTTTCTTCGCATAATTCTGCGTCGAACTATGCGCAATCACCCACTGGAGGTGGATATAGGTTTACAGTTCAACCCACAAGTCCACGCCGTACATATTCGATGTCTTCGCCCGAACTTGGGCGACCACATGCTGCTGATATCCATGAGGCTATATTACATCACCCTCGTCTACCTCAGTTTTTCCAGGAGCCTCGTTCGGATTCGCCAGTTGAGCTAGTTTCTCCGGGAGGAATTTCCAGATCACGCGTTTCTACACCTGCTTCGGAGTCACCGATTACCGAAACACCTTACCCCGGGGCGGTCGAGACCAGCTCACAAAGTCATATTTTATCTGTTGAATTGGAGATCCCGGCATTAGACCACCACCGCATCTATCCAGTAGCACCAGAAAACTTTCAACGATACGAGAAGAGGCGTAGGATGTAAGCATCTAGCCAGTACTAGCCTTTCACACCACTCACTATAATATTGGCTAGACCGAACAAGCCAACAAGGGTAAAGATGAAACCAATGCTGATAGATTTTTCGGAGTAGGTGTTAATGTTCAATATCATATCGCTTTGATTTGAATTCCATTTTTAGCCGCTTGGATCCATCTGGTTGGACTCTCTGTACTCACCCAGAAGGCGCTTGTTATTTTTTCAATGCAGAAAAGGTTTTCCACTCCTATGATTGACAAAAAAAATTGAAATTAAACCAATTTCAGAGCCTGAGGATCTTTACGGATGTGGATCTATATGACTCCGCTTCTTTCGAGAGGATCATTCAAGACATCGATATCATCGAGACCTTCATAACCAGATATGACATTCAAATCCCTGACGAGACTGATCTTGTGCTTGATTTAAACCTACATAATGGCAACCTTGTGACTGACTATTATTTCGCAAACCATCAACTCCGAACCATCTTCTTTTTGGACCACTTTGCGTCTGAGTGCCTACGCAATTGGGAGGAGATTAAAGGCGTTAGTTCTGGTAGACACCTTCGTACGTCTTCCTCGTGCTATCAATTGTTGAATAGTCCGTTCTTATTCAGAATCTTCTGCATCCCCAGAATACGAAATGGAAGCTCAATATTGGTGCGGACCCTCAGCGCTCGTTATCTAAGGCTATCTAACCGCTTTTGAATTCCCTGGTCGCAGGTCGCATTGTGTAACATATCCAAATGCCCTTCAATTGACAGATGATCTGGTCTGTCAATTGAGAGATATCGTGATGCATTCTATTGGAGGTTAGTGCTATACTACCCAGTCGCAAACCTTGTTCTGATCTTGAACAAACTTCTTCAAGATAGCATGACATCGCCCTATGCTACATCACCATATACCTTGGATGATCTGTACAAAATCCTATCTCTGGCAGATGGCCTAAAAGGTTAATATTATCACTTGGATTTGATCTGATAGATTGAATCGCTTCAATTATTTAGAAAACGTTGGGAAACCGTACAGTGGCTGCACTAGTCTTCTCAGTGAGCGTAAAAATTGTCAAGTTCTGCACTCACTTAGCTCATCATTCTTACCGATTTAGGCCGACTCATGTTCGTGTTCAGTACGGTAGCCTTTCAAATATATTTTCTTCCAGATATATTTATTTTATTACCTTGTTTCAAAGGTCACATGAAATTTCTTCATTTTCACGGACAGCCGGAAGCACGTCTAAATCGCGACCAATCCGTCCATGGCACAAGAACCAACAAACGAACGTGGTTCATCAAAACCATTTCGATTTTTCTTTTCTCAGCGCCAGACGTTCATCTGAAAATATTGCAGAAGATGTGGGTCGATGGTGTCATGCACAAGGCTGTTTGGGAAACATCCTTGAAGAAAGTGAA
>Ga0193743_1002037_pt1 | contig 14550 bp, 14 predicted proteins | sample L2c2metaG_FD_143038 | JGI IMG/M metagenome (GOLD analysis project Ga0193743, IMG submission 143038) | Soil microbial communities from a riparian zone of the East river system, Colorado, United States - L2c2 | ecosystem: Environmental > Terrestrial > Soil > Riparian zone | place: USA: East River... | reverse complement strand
TTCCTCGGCCACGCCGATGAAGGCGTCCGGTGGCACAAGGCCGCGCCGCGGGTGCTGCCAGCGGATCAGGGCTTCGGCCGCCATGACGCGTCCGCTGGAAAGGTCCAGCTTCGGCTGATAGTGCAAGGTGAGCTGGCCCTGGTCGATCGCTTCGCGCAGGTCGCCCATTAGCGAGAGACGGTCGGGCCGGTGCGGGTCGGTGGCGGCATCGTAAAAAGCCAGGCCGCGCGCCGACCCTGCCGCCGCGAACTGGGCTACCTCCGCATGGCGTAGCAGGGTGGCGGCGTCCTCGCCGTCCCCCGGGGCACACGCGATACCGATGGCCGGCCCCATGTCGATACTGAAGTCGCCTTCGACGAAGGGTCGGCCCAGGGCATCGAGCAGGCGCGAGGCCAGCTCCGTGGCACGGGTACGGCCGGCATCGGGAAGCCACAGGACGAACTGCGTATCGGACACGCGCCCGACGAAGCGCGAACCTGCCAGATCCGACAGGCGGCGACCCGCGTCGTGCATCAGCCGGTCGCCCAGGGCATGGCCCACGGTCTTGATGATGTCCGGAAGGCGGGTAATGCCAAGCATCACCAGGGTTGCCTCGGAGGTCGCGCGGGGGCGCTCGATCGCCGCCTGGCTGGCCACCCGGTTGGGAAGTCCGGTCACGGCATCGTGAAGCGCCTGCTCGCGAATGCGCTCCTCGCGCTGGCCGATGGCCACGGTCATGGCCTGGAAACTGGTGGCGAGCTGGCCGATCTCGTCATTGCGCCGCATTCCCTCCGGTGCCCGGTAATCGCCCGCCTCGATCCGCCGTGCGGCGGCGGCCAGCGCTTCCACGGGCCTGGAAACGCTTCGGGCGATCAACAGCGAGCTGAGCACGCCCAGTACCAGGCCCAGCACCAGCAGCCCGGCCCAGGTAAGCCATACCGAGCGATACGGGCGTAAAGCCTCGTCCAGTGAATAGCCCAGCACGGCGGCTACCTCCGGGTCGCCCGCTGCCTGGGGAAAACTGCGCGCCAGCACCAGGTATTCGCGTCCGCCGGACTGGGCAAGCACGGGTGCATCCGGGAAATGATCATTGCCGGCGAAGAACCCGGGGGGCAGCCGTGCCTCGCCTCCGCCATGGGCCACCACCGACCACGGTTTCCCCGCTGGCCGCGTCATCATTTCCACGTCGCGCGGCAGGGTGGAGAGCTCCTGCATGTGCGAAAGCAGCTTATCGTCGATGGGAACGCTGGCCACGACCAGGCCTGCCGGCTGCGGGGCATAGATGGGCACCACCACCTGCCAGAACACCGCGCCGTTCTCCGCAACGACCGCGGCCTTGCGGCCGTCGAAGGCGCCCTGTAACAGGGCGGGCCTGGCAAACGGCACGGCGGCTGCACCGGCGTGCGCCGTATCGGCCTGGACCTTGCCGTCCAGCCCCACCAACTGCATGCGCGTGGCGCCGACCCGGCGGCCATGGTTGCGCAGGATCGAGAGCACCGTACCGTGGTCTTGCTCGCCAATGGCCGAGCGCAGTCCGTAGTCCTGCGAGAGGATCTGTACCGATGAGGCTACCCGGGTGGCGATGTCGTCCATCTGCGCCACGAAAGCATTGGAGTTGGCTTCCAGCTGGGTGCCGCCCTGCCGTACCAGCTCGCGGCGCGCCACCTCATAGCCCAGCCCTGCCGTCAGCGCCTGCACGGCGATGATGGTCGCCACGAAGAACAGCGCAACCCGCAGGCGGAAGCCCAGGTGTGGCATGGCCCGTCAGTAACCCATGTGCTCGCGGTCCATGCTGGCCCGCGGATCGGGGAGCAACGTCAGGTGGGCCTTGAGCGGCGTGTCGGAACTTCCCTCCGCGATGACCGTTTCCAGCCGAGCGCCCTGGTCGCCGGGCTTGAGCTGCGGGTGCCAGACGCGCAGTTGGTAGCTGCCGGACGCAAGGCCCTCGAATCTTGCGTTGCCGTCCTTGCCTGTCACGCGCGCCGGTGCGCTGGTGACGAACAGGTAGGTGATCATCTCATCGTGGATGTTGCAGCCCACGGCGATGATGCCGCTGCCGTCGATGGTCAGCGGCGGGGAACTGGTGCCCGGGCGCAGCACGTATTCAAAGCGCTTGAGCTCGGAGAACGAATACACCTGGTGGCGGGTGTTGTCCGAATTGCGGAAGACCACCTGTTCGCCAGGTCGCATGACCTCCACGTAGGGTATGAAGGTCTCGTCGCGCTGGTCGATGGTGTGCGTGGCCGCGGCCGCGGCCGCATCGCCGCCGGGTGATTCCAGCGTGACCACCGCGCTATCAGCCGGATGTCCGTGTCCGTCGTCCACGTGCACCACCAGGGTGCCACCGTAGGCGTTGGCCGCCAGGCCCAGGACGAGCCCGGCCAGTGTTTGGTATGCCCTGCGCATGCCGTTCTCGCGTCCCCTTGGAAAGCGCCCTCATGGTAGCTGGGCACAGGCACTACAATGCAAGCCATTGCCGACATCGGCGTGGGAATCAGGTAGGCAGCATGGCCAAGGAAGTCATTCGCTGTGCGTGGGCGGGTATCGATCCGAAAATGTGCCACTACCACGACACCGAATGGGGGGTGCCCATCCATGACAGCCGCTCGTTGTGGGAAAAGCTGGTCCTGGACGGTTTCCAGGCAGGGTTGTCGTGGAAGACCATCCTGCACAAGCGCGAGGCGTTCCGCGAGGCATTCGACGGATTCGACCCCGAGAAGATCGTCCGCTATGGCAAGCGCGATGTGAATCGCCTGATGGCCAATGCCGGCATCATCCGCTCGGCGTCGAAGATCGCCGCCACGGTGGGTAATGCACGGGCCTTCCTCGACATGCAGGAAGCTGGCGAGGATTTTGCCGATTTTGCGTGGGGTATTGCAGGTAACAAGCCGCTTCGCAACGGCTGGACGTCAACGGCCCAGGTACCGGCACAGACCGAAAGCTCGGTGGCCATGTCCAAGGCGCTCAAGCAACGGGGCTTCAAGTTTGTCGGCCCCGTTATTGTGTATGCCTGGATGCAGGCCACCGGCATGGTCAACGACCACGTGCAGGGCTGCTTCCGCTACAGGAAGGTTTGAACCTTCCGCGGTCAGTGCCTGCGTATCACTTCGGTGGCAAAGCGCTCCATTTCTTCCAGCTGCGGGCTCATCTGCAGCAGCAGGAGGTCAAGGCCGACGTCTTCGAAGGCCTTGATACGATCGCGCACGTGCGCCGCGGTGCCGACCAGCCCCGGTCGAAGGCCGCGGTTGGACACTGAATATTCGCGGATCTTCAGCTCGCGCTCGAGCTGGGTCCCTGAGAGCCACTGGTCGAAATTGGCAAAGCCCGGGGCGTCCGGGTCGAGCGTGGTGATGCGTTCCACTTCAGCCTGGGCTTCGTCGTCGCTGTCGCGGACGATGGCGTAAGCAGCCATGCCGTAGATCATCGGCGGCAGGCCGGTTTTTTCGCGGCGTGCGCGCATGTCGGCGATCTTTTCGGTGATCACCTCAGGTTCGTCGCCATGCATCACGTACGCGTCGCAGCGGCTGGCGATGAGGTTCTTCGCTGCTTCCGATTCACCGCCGGCGTAGATGGTGGGCCGCGGCGACGACTTCGGCTTCGGCTCGCAGATGGCGTCGGTGAGTTGATAGCGCTCGCCCTGGTGATTGAAGGGCGTTTGCGACCACAGGCCGTCGACCACGGTCAGCCATTCGGCGGTGCGGCCATAGCGATCGTCGTGCTGGTCGAACTGCAGGCCATACTGGGTGGCTTCATCGGCCCACCAGGACGACACCACGTTCAGCGCCAGGCGGCCATTGGAGATGTTGTCGATGTTGGCCGCGGCCTTGGCGAACAGCGCCGGGTGATGGAAGTTCGGACGCACCGCCACCATGATTTCAAGCCGTTTGGTAACGGCGGCGAGCGCCGCGGCGCTCGACCAGGCATCCATGGCCGGTTCCTTGACGCCCTTGATGTCGTTGAGGTTGAGCTCGGCGATCAGCGTGAGGTCGTAGCCGATCTCTTCGGCGCGACGGCAGAGCCGGCTGAAGTAATCCCAGCTGGCTTCCATGTTCTCGTCGCGTACATTGCGCAGCCAGCCGCCGAAAACCGGCGCCCAGAATCCGTACTTCATGCGGCTTTCCCCTGGTACGTTTGGATGGCCTGGTGCAGGTAGTCGGCCAGGTTTTCATGAGGATCCCAACCCAGCACGTTCAGCGGGTCGGCGACGAAATTCGACAGGCCATTGATGTCGTAGTAGCGGCGCGTGCCGTCGCGATCGTCCACCATGAACTCGATACCGCCGATGTCCAGGTTCGATGCGCGTGCGATGGCCTCGGCTTCGCGGATGGTCTCAATGTCTGGCTTGAACTCGACCGCGCTTACCGTCGGCTTGTCGACCAGGCAGAAGTCCGCCGGGCACAGGTCGAAGGTGCCGCCGTCGGTGTTCAGCGCGATGGCGTAAAGGAACTTGCCGTCGAGCGTTTCCATGCGTACGGCCTGCGCGTTTCGTGCGGGCACATATTCCTGCACCAGGCAAACGCCGTCGATGCCGGTCGGCGTGATGCCGGCGAGGACAGCCGCGCGAAGCTCTTCGGTCGTGTCGTAGCGAACCACGCCGCTGCCCGAACCACCGATATTCACCTTCACGATCACTGGGAACCGTAGGCCCAGCGTGGCCGCTTCCAGGTCCGCCCTGCGATGCACCACGCGCGTGGCGGGAATGGCCAGCCCTTGGGCCTGGATCACCGCCATCTGACGGGCCTTGGAAGCATCCACACTGAGCGCGCGGGTGCCATTGATCACCCGGGCGCCATTCAATTCCCAATGCGCGTAGAGCGCCTGCGCATAGAAGATGGGGTGTTCGTCCTGGCGCAGGAACGAGCTCATGGCCAACCGGCTGAAGATCACTGGAGCCGGCGGGGTGCGTTCGGCCAGGTCGAACAGGTGGTCTTCGAAACGGATGGCGCGGTAGGGGATGCCGCGCCGGTCAAGCGTGGCGAAGAGTGGCTTGAACCACTCAGGATGCTCATAGACGATGGCCAGCGGGGGACGGGCGGGCATGACGAAATCCGGGGATGGGGTCCGGCATGGATCGCATGGGTTGCCGTGCGTGTCAAGTCGCAAGATCAGACGGCCGCATGGACGTCCAGCTGGCTGGAGATTGCGTCAGGCACAAAGCCTCTTACGGCGGTGGCCCGAAGTGAATGTACGCGGAGACAGCACGGTAGAGTGTCCAGATAGCGCTGAGTGCAATGACGCCGCCGAAGATTTTTGTTCGCCAGCTCCATAGGCTGTCAACCTTGACGGCGAGGCGGTCGACCTTGGCATCGAGATGGTCGAACCTGCCCTCGAGATGATCGAACCCGACATCGAGACGGTCGAACTTGCCCTCGAGATGATTCACCCTGGCGCCAAGCTGATCGAACTTGGTCTCAAGGTGATCGAGCTTGGTCTCCACCTTCGTCTGGCGTTCTTCGAGGCGTTTCTGCCCTTCCTCGAGCCTTGCCATGGAACGATCCAGACGACCTGTGGTGCGGTGTATGTCTATCAGAATCGACATCGCCAGCTCACCGTCGAATGCGCCGGCAGTGGACGTCCTGCGATCTGCATATGTTGTCATCGTCGGTGGCGAATGCCGTCGATGGCTTGTTGGCTGTTTCTTTCTTGCCAAATCCATGACTCCTTGCTTCGGGGATGCCCGGCGGCGCGCGATATGGCGCTTTCCTTTATTGCCGCAGCAGCAAGAGAATCTTAAGTCTCCCGGGACAGGAATACTTGTCGTATTCGGGCGTCGCCGATGTAGGTGGAAGACACGACGCAAAGAAAAAACCCCTTGCGATGAGCAAGGGGTTTTGACCAAACGTGGTGGAGGTGGCGGGAGTCGAACCCGCGTCCGAAGGCGTTTAACCCCCAGTTCTACATGCTTAGCTCACCGTTGGATCTCGTTACCTGACAGCACGGCGTGCTAAGCGCACCAGGTAACCAGCCCGTTGGATTTAATCCGCAGCCGCCGGGCCGGCAACGTTGGACTGTCTCATGATAATGACCCTACACCGGCGAGCATGAGCACAAGACCGGTTCGGGGAAGGGCCTTTATGGGGCCACAGAATTAGGCGGCGAGAGCCACCTGATTCACTTCGTAATTGCTATCGTTGGCAATTATGGGTTTTGCGACTGGTTTAACGAGGAAAGTCACCCCCTCGGCATGCACCAGGCGATCGCACTACCCCCGTCGAAGCCAGGACACCCCCGGGGAAGCTTTGAAAGCCGTTCGCAGTATATAGCGCCGCGGCGTGTTTACCCAAGCGCCGCCGCGGCCCTGTTCAGTTAGTCGCAGAAGTCGCCGGTGTGGCCCTTGGAGATCACCAGCGGCGGGGCGAAGAGGTAGGCCACGCATTTCCCCGCGTCCGCCTGCTTCTGGGCCTCGAAGGCCACCTTGGTCACCCGGCTGCGGCAGAAGCCCGCGGCGATCGGGCCGACAGCAGGAATGTTTCCAAGAATGTCGCAAAACGCGGCGGCGCCCTCCAGGGTGCTGGCCACGGCCGTTTCCAGTTTTCCGAGGTACACGTAAGGAAGCGGTTCGAAGACCACGCGGGGATCGGCGACGACGGGGTAGTTCGTGGTGCTGGCCCGATGATCAATCTGTTGGACGATGGCGCCGTCGTCGAGGACGTAGCGCGTGGCAACGGCGTTGCCCGTGGCGTCGCGGGCCCACGGCGCATTGAGCTGGCCCAAGGTGACGACGGGCCGCCAGTCGTGGCCCGCAGCACGGCCGCCGGTCTCGTGGCGGCCGATGATGACGCCGCCATCGTCACCGAGCGAGGCGATCACATCCCCGCCCAGCCTGTAAGTGATTTCGGTACTCGCCGCGGCATTGCGCGTCACCGTGGCCACCTGGACGCCATCGGTGAGCGTGGTGGTGGTGAGGTTCACGCCAGGATCGGTCGTAGCAAACACCCTTGTGCCGTCACGGGCGATTTGGCCGCGAGCAGCACCGACAGGCAGGTCCAGCCACCAGCTCGAACCGTCGGCCGTGGGCGGCATGCGTAGCGTGCCGAATGCATCGGGAGCGGCGCTGGCCGCGCCATGCGTGGCCGAGGCCGGTACATCGGTGGCGGGCGACGACTTGCGAACAAGTTCCGCCGTGGCCTGGGCCTGCTCGAGCGGGTTGTCCATCGGAGCGGCGTGCGCCGCCATACCGGTGAACCCGACAACGAGGGCGGCCAGGGAAGGGAAGGTGCGAGGTGTCATGGCGATTCCTTCAGTGGATGAACCACCCGCAGCGCTGGCCAGGGTGGTGCATCCACGTTAGGCATCGCGACGGCCGGCGTAAGTCGGCCTCAAGCCGCGGTGTGCGTCAGTTCGCGAAGCTGACGTCAGCGCTGTACGAGTACGCGCTGTCGGCGATCATCCCATGCGGTTGTGCGCACGCATCACGCGCTGCTTGTCCACCTTCCACTCGCGCTCCTTCTCCGAGGCGCGCTTGTCGTGTTCCTGCTTGCCCCGGGCCACGCCGATCTCCACCTTCACCTTGTTGCCCTTCCAGTACATGGCGGTGGGCACCAGGGTGTAACCCTTGCGCTCGACGAACCCCATCAGCATATCGATCTCGGCGCGGTGCAACAGCAGCTTGCGCGTGCGGCGGTCCTCGGCGATGACGTGGCTGGAGGCCTGGATCAGTGGCGGGATGGAGGTTCCGACCAGGAACAGTTCGCGGCCCAATACCACCGCGTAGCTGTCGGTGAAGTTGATGCGGCCGGCGCGCAGCGCCTTCAGTTCCCAGCCCTGCAGGGCGATGCCTGCCTCGTGGCGGGAGTCGATGTGGTATTCGTGACGGGCGCGCTTGTTAAGGGCGATCGTGCCCCCAGCTGCCTTGTCCTTGTCTTTTTGCTTGGCCATCTTCGCTAAAATCGGTGTTCTTTCATGGTGGGGCAGGCCTTGGGCCGCTCCCAAAAGGATGCGTGGTTCCGTGACCGAAATCCGCCGCAGCGCGCTGGTGCCTTATACGCCAGCGCAGATGTTCGACCTGGTAAACGATGTCGAAGCATACCCAAAGCGCTTCGGCTGGTGTGACGCCGCCACCGTGATCGAGCGCGACGGCGACGTGCTGGTGGCCCGGCTGGACCTCAAATTCGCCGGCATCCGCCAGTCGTTCACCACCCGCAACACCCCCGAGCGGCCCCACCGACTCACGATGCATTTCGTCGAGGGGCCGTTCACCTCGCTGGAGGGGTTGTTCGAATTCACGGCCCTGGGCGAGCACGGCTGCAAGGTAGAGCTTCTGCTGGATTTCGAATATGCCGGGATCGGCAGCAGCGTGCTGAAGATGGGGTTCCAGGCCCTGGCTACAAGGATGGTGGACGACTTCAGCGCCGAAGCCGGACGCACCTATGGTTGAGTGCATCGCCATCGAGGTGGCGCGGGCGTTTCCTGACCGCCAGGAGGTGGTGGCGCTTACCGTGCCCCGGGGTACCACGGCCGCCGAGGGGGTGGCCCTGGCCGGCTGGCCGCCCGCCCCGGCACTGGGGGTGTTTTCGCAGCGGGTACAGGGAGACTACATACTGGCCGATGGTGATCGGGTTGAGGTTTACCGCCCGCTTACCCTTGATCCGAAGGAAGCCCGCCGGCGGCGGGCTTCGCGAAGCTGACGCCTTACTTCTTGTCGTCGTCGCTGCCGCTGCCGAAGCCACCGTCGTCGCTCTTCTTGGCATCCGGATCGGTGTTCTTGTCGCCCTTGGTTTCCGTGGTCGGGTAATCCTGGTGGTACTTTTTCTGGTCCTTCAGGATGGCCTCGGCGTCGGCGGCGAAGAAATCGCCCTTGGTGCTCACCAGCACGTCGTTGTTGAAGGCCAGGCTGAAGGTCCGGACCTTCATGGGGCCGCCCCGGTGGGCCACGGTGGAGACGTAGTCCCAGCGGTTCTGGTAGAACGGCGAGTTCACCGAGGGTGAACCCATCAGCACCAACACCTGCCGTTTGGTCATGCCCGGCTGGAGCTGCTCGACGGTTTTCTTGTCGAGCAGGTTGCCCTGCTGCACGTCGGGAACGTAAACGAGCCCGCAGGCGGCAACCGAGGATGCGAGGATTGCCATGCCCAGCGTGCGGAGGAGCTTTTGCATGCGTAGTGCGTCCGGATCGTAAAGCGTTGGATGATACACTAAGCGCCCTAAGGCACCGTGCTTTCAAGAGGGGTGAGACAGATGGATCAGGAAACCAGGGAATTGCGCAAGGCGGGCCTGAAAGTCACCCATCCCCGGATGCGGATCCTGCAGATTTTCGAGGACTCCGAGGCGCGTCACCTGACCGCCGAGGATATCTACAAACACCTGCTGGCCCACGCCGAGGACATCGGCCTCGCCACCGTGTACCGGGTACTGACCCAGTTCGAAGCGGCCGGCATCCTCATGAAGCACAATTTCGAGGGTGGACAGGCCGTCTACGAGCTGGACCGCGGCAAGCACCACGATCACATGATCGATGTTGACAGCGGAAAGGTCATCGAGTTCGTCAGCGAAGAGATCGAGCGCCTCCAGCACGAGATCGCCGAGAAGCACGGCTACGTCATCGAAGACCACTCCCTGGTCCTGTACGTCCGCCCCAAGAAGCGCCGCTAACCGCGGCCTGGCGTGGCGGTGCGGAGCCGCCGGGTGGCGTTTTCGTCGCTAAGTCCTCGTCGGGCTTTGCCCTCCTGCGGAAGCGCGACGAAAACGCCACCCGACGGCTCCCTCCGGACGCCAGAGCGGCCCGCGGGGCGGGCAGCTCGGGTACTTGCATCACAACGCTGATTTGCTCTGCACTCCATCCGATGAGTCGGAGAGGGAGCGGTGGGGGGCGGCCCCCTGAGAGCGCTTCCGCAGGAGGGCAAAGCCCGACGAGGACTTAGCGACCAGGGGGCCGCCCCCCACCGCTCCCGCCCCCTCAACGCCCCAAAAGCCGGGCAAAAAAAAGCCGCCGGAGGGCTCCTGCCCACCAACGGCTGTCCGGTATATCCAGCGCCATTGCAAACGAGTTGCTCGTTCGCGTCGGCAGCCGACTTCACCGGCGAGGCTGACATCCTGTCGCCTCATCAGATCGCCCGTCCCCACGAGCGACCTGGGCTCACTGTCTTTCGACAGTGGCTCCCCCACATCGATGGCGGCATCCTAACGAGCTCTTCACTTTCCCGGTATCGGAATAATTCCTATAAGGTTTTTCCTACACGAGACTGTCCGGTGGCGGCTTCACGTTGATGCCATCGCTCCGCAGCAAGACCTTGAAATGCAAGCCTTTAACTGAAGGCTGGATGCGGAAGCTGCCGCTCAGCGCGGTGATCCGGTCGCGCATGCCCTTGAGGCCGCGGCCGCCGGTGAAGACCGGTTCCGGCGGTAAGCCGTCGCCGTCGTCCTGAACGCTCAAGATGGCCAGGGTACTTCCCGATCGCTGACCAATGCGCAGGCGCACCAGCAGGCTCTGGGCATGCGAATGCCGGACTACGTTGGTCGCGCTCTCCTGGACAATGCGGTAGATCGCGGTGCGCGTGTCGTCGTCGAGGGTGCGCGGGTCGCCCACCATGTCGAAGTGATAGGCCACGCCCGCGGCGGCCAGCATGTCCCGCAGCGGGCCTTCATCCAGAGCACGGTCGAGGCCGAATTCGTCCAGTACCGATGGCCGCAGGCTGTCGAGCATGCGGTGCAGGGCCCGGCGCATGAAGCCGAGGATGCCGTTGATCGAGGTGCTGATGTCGTCCAGCCCCGCATCGCGCAGGCGGCCCTGGGCAAGCTTCAGGTGGGTCTGGATGGCGGTGAGGTTCTGGCCCAGCTCATCGTGCAGCTCCCGCGCCATGTGCCGGCGCTGGGTTTCTTCCGCCTGCAGGTTGCCGCGTGCGGCGTCCCGGAGCTGCCGGGCGAGTTTGTCGAGCCGGCGGTTGGCCTCGGCCAGGTGGGAATTCTGCTGGGCCACGCGTTCGCTGCTGCGGCGCAAGGCGTCGGTCGCGGCGCCCAGCATCAGCGTACCGGTGCCCGCGACGGCGATGAACAGGTGGGCCGCCGCCGTGGGGGCGCCAAGCCCGGTCATGCTCTCGGTGAGGTTCAGGCCGACGCTGATGATCAGCATTGACAGCGTGGCTCCGCGCCAGCCATGGCGGAAGGCGAAGAACAGGCCGGGGGCCAGCGACAGCACGCGGGCGTATTGGGCATGCGGGGAGTATTCGGTGAGCGTGATCAGGATTGCCAGCGCCGGCAGCAGCACCAGCAGTCCGTCGATGGCGAGTGCCGCCATGGCCTGGCTGCCGGGGCGCTCGCGTACCAGCAACACCAGCACCGGCACCACCAGCAGCACGCCCAGGTAGTTGCCCAGGAGGTCGCTGCCCAGTGCATCGGTCAAGGCCTGGAAGGCCGACGCCGGATGCAGGGCGGCAAGGATCGTGGCGTTGCCCACGGTCGCCGCAAGCGCAGTGAGCATGGCCGAAAGCAGCAGGCGGGCCACGCCATCGGGATCGTCAAGGCTCGCGTGCAGGTGGGCGCGGCGGAGCAGCCACAGGGTGAAAGCCACGATCAAGGGTTCGGGCAGGTCGCCGGCGACGAACCCGAGCACCCCGAAATGGCTTCCCGCGCGCCAGTCGCAGAACGCGCTGGCGGCAAGTTCCGCGCCGATGATCCAGGGCCACGCACGGCTGCGGGAAAGCAACAGCACGCCGAAGCGGAAGCCGAAGGGCAGTACCCAATAAGGCTGGTGGCCGGGCCACAACGCCACCCAGGCAAGGAAGTAGACCAGGCCAAGGAAGGGGCCGGAGCTGGCCCAGGATCGATTCGCGCGCATGGTGGCGATCTTATGAGGATATTCGCGTCGGCGGGAGAACCTGCGTAAAGTACAAATCTATGTACAGCATCGTCCTGGTCGATGACCACGCTATCGTGCGCGAAGGGTTCAAGCGCCTCATCGACATGGAGGCGGACCTCGACGTGATCGCCGAGTGCCGCAACGCCGACGAAGCGGTGGAGGCGGTTGCCCTGCATCGCCCGGACCTTGTCGCGGTGGATCTTTCCCTGCCCGACGGCAGCGGCCTGCCGCTGATCGAGCATCTGCGCAGCGTGGCGCCTGACACGCGTATCGTGGTGCTGAGCATGCACGATGGCGAGCCCTACGTTTCGGAGGCCTTGCGCCGTGGCGCGTCGGGCTACGTCACCAAGGGCGTGGCTCCCGAGGAACTGGTGGCGGGCATGCGCGCGGTGTTGCGCGGCGAGGAATACCTGAGCTCGGACCTCAAGGAAAAGCGCGCGGGACGGGCGCCGGAAACGCTCGATCCGATCAACAGGCTTACCGCCCGCGAGCGCGAGGTATTCCTGTTGCTGGCTTCGGGCAGGGCGCCCAAACAGGTTGCCGCGGCCTTGGGGATAGGGCAGAAAACGGTATATATCCACCGCGCCAGCGTCATGAACAAGCTGGGAGCGGGATCGGAACTGGATCTCTACCGCATGGCCAGCGAACGCGGCCTTGCCGGTTAGCCCTTGACGCTGTCGAGCATCTGCTTGGCGTGGGCCCGGGTCTGTTTGGTGATTTCAACGCCGCCGAGCATGCGCGAGAGTTCCTCGCGGCGGCCGATGGTGTCCAGTACGTCGACTTCGGTGCGCGTGGAGGTTCCATCGGTGGACTTGGACACGCGCAGGTGAGCGTGTCCCTGTGCCGCTACTTGCGGCAAGTGGGTGACGCAGAGCACCTGGCAACGCTCGCCCAGCGCGCGCAATTTCTGGCCGACGACTTCCGCCACGGCGCCGCCGATGCCGGTGTCCACTTCATCGAAAACCATGCAGCCGATGGTGTCGTTGCCCAGGGTGGCGACCTCGATGGCAAGGCTGATGCGTGCCAGTTCGCCACCCGAGGCCACTTTGCGCAGGGCGCGGGGAGGCTGCCCGGGATTGGCACTGACAAGGAACTCGCAGCGCTCGCGGCCTTGCGGATCCGGATCAGTGCCGGTTTCATCGGCAAGCTCAATGCGCACGATGCCGCCGGCCATGCCCAGCCCCGCCATGAGCGCGGTCACTTCATCGCCCAGCCGCGTGGCCGCGGCCCGGCGTGCCTTCGATAGCATGGCTGCGGCGGCGGTCCAGGCAGCCAGGTGCCTGTCGCGTTCGCGCCCGAGGTTTTCCAGCGCTTCGCCTGCGCCTTCAAGTTCCGTGAGTTCCTCGCGCAGTGCCGCCGCCTTGGCGCCGAGCTCGGCCATCGGCAGGCGGTAGCGGCGGGAGAGGTCATGCAGGTGCGACAGGTGAGTCTCGCTTTCGGCGAAGCGCTCGGGGTCGAGGTCGACATCCTGGGCGTAGCGGCCCAGGGCATCGACGGCTTCGCCGAGCTGGATCTGCGCGTTGTCGATCAGTTCCACCTGCGGCGCCAGGCGGGGGTCGATCTCTGCCAGGCGCTGCAATTCCAGTTGCGCGCGCAGCAGGGCGCGGCCGATCGCCAATTCGCTCTCGCCGTCGATCAGTTCGACCACGGCCGAGGCGCCCTCGGCCAGCCGCCCGGCGTTGGCCAGTCGGCGGTGGTTGGCTTCGAGTTCTTCGAAGGCCAGGGGATCGAGCGCCCATCGCTCAAGCTCGGCTGTTTCGTGGCCGAGCATCTCGATGCGGTGTTCGCGGTCGTCGCCGCCGGAGAGCTTCCTGATGAGTAAGCCTGCGTCGCGCCAGGCGCCGGCGGTGGCGGCCACTTCGGCCAGGAGCCCTTCGTTGCCGGCGTAGGCGTCGAGCAGGGCGAGCTGGTGGCTGCGCGAAAGCAGCGCCTGGTGCTCGTGCTGGCCGTGGATCTCCACCAGCTGGGTGGCAAGTTCCGACAGTTGGGCCAGGCTTGCCGGCCGGCCATTGATCCATGCCCGTGAACTGCCGTCGCGGATCACCCGGCGCAACTGGCAGCCTTGTCCATCGTCCAGTTCCTCCTGGCGAAGCCATGCCAGGGCCAGGGGCAGGGCGGCGAGGTCGAATTCGGCCGATAGCTCCGCGCGGTCGCTGCCGGCGCGGATCATGCCGCTGTCGGCACGTCCGCCGGCCAGCAACATGAGCGCATCCACCAGTAGGGATTTGCCCGCGCCCGTCTCGCCACTGACCACGGTAAGCCCCGGCCCGAAGGCGATTTCCGCTTCCTCGACCACGGCAAACTGGCGAACATAGAGCGATGTCAGCATGGAAGTGGGGGTGGCCATTGGGTTGCAACGATTGTAGCTGCCTTCCCGTCGCACGGAATGCGACAATGCCGCCGCCTATTGCAAGTCCCCCGCTTCGGCCTTATTGAAGCTAAGGTCAACTGATCCAAGCCCATCCACCTCCAGATACCGCCCAAACCGTGTCCACGATCCCGTCTGAAGGTACCGAACTCGATGCGCGGGCGCGCCGGCTGCTCCGGACGCTGATCGCCCAGTACCTGGTGGATGGGGAGCCGGTGGGCTCGCGCACCCTTTCGCGATCGTCCGGCCTGGAAGTGAGCCCGGCCACCATCCGCAACATCATGGCGGACCTGGAAGACGCAGGGTTCGTGTCCTCGCCGCACACCTCCGCCGGCCGCATCCCCACGCCGCGCGGCCTGCGCCTGTTCGTCGACAGCCTGATCGAATTGAAGCCGCTGCCGCGCGAAGA
>Ga0193743_1002036_pt1 | contig 14551 bp, 13 predicted proteins | sample L2c2metaG_FD_143038 | JGI IMG/M metagenome (GOLD analysis project Ga0193743, IMG submission 143038) | Soil microbial communities from a riparian zone of the East river system, Colorado, United States - L2c2 | ecosystem: Environmental > Terrestrial > Soil > Riparian zone | place: USA: East River... | reverse complement strand
CTCGCCCGCGAGCACCGACGACAACAGCACGCGGTTATAGGCAAGTCGCGGCTCGTCGCCGATCACTGCGATGGCGTAACGCCCCAGCGCGACTTTCGCCAGCTCGTCGACCAGACGCGCGGCGGCCATTCCGTTGCCGACGACTACAAGCGGTTCGCTCACGGCGTATCCTTTACTCGGCGGCCTGAGCGCTGCCGTAGCCTTCGCTAATCATGTATCCGGACACCGTGCCATAGGCCGCGGCCCATGCGTCCGCGACTTCGGGCGTCCAGGCCTCTCCAAGTCCCTTCTCAAGCGTCCACAGCAAGGCGCCGCCGACCACCGGATAATGCTCTGCTTTGGCACCATAGCTGACGTGGCGTTTTGCCAGCGCACTCGCGGCCGGCAGCACTGCTTCAAGATTTCCCAGGCCGTCGACGACTACGGCCAATGTGGCCATCAGTTTCTTGCGCTGCTCTTTCATTTCAGTAGGAAACATTGCCTTCACCGATGGGGCGACCTCAAAAAGGCGGTCGTAAAATATCACCGCTGCCTGCTCTGAGATCGGAGCGACCTTGCCGAAGCTTTGCTGCACGAGTTTGACTTGATCAGGTGTCATGTTTCGCTTCCTTCACTGTCGTCATGCGCGGGCTTGACCCGCGCATCCATCATAAAAAACCTTGCGCTTTTCGATGGATTGCCGGGCCAAGCCCGGCAATGACGAAAGCGCTGATAACTATGCGGCCTCGACGAAACGATGCCGCTCGTAGAGGAATTCGAGCACGCGCAGCCGGCATTTCAGGTACGTGGCGTTGGTCGACAGTTCGAGCCGCTTGCGCGGCCGCGCCAATGGCACGTCCAGGACTTCGCCGATCCGCGCGCTCGGTCCGTTGGTCATCATCACGATGCGGTCCGACAGCAGCACCGCTTCGTCGACATCGTGCGTGATCATCAGGATGGTGTTGCCGAGCTTCTGGTGCAGCGCCATCACCGAATCCTGCAGATGCGCGCGGGTCAGCGCGTCGAGCGCGCCGAACGGCTCGTCCAGCAGCAGCACCTTCGGCTCCATTGCCAGCGCACGCGCGATGCCGACGCGTTGCTTCATACCGCCGGATATTTCCGCCGGGCGCTTGTCCTTGGCGTGCGCCATCTGCACAAGATTGAGGTTGTGCATGGTCCACGCATCGCGTTCCGCGCGGTTCTTGCTCGATGCGAAAACCTTGTCGACGCCGAGGCGCACGTTTTCGTACACAGTAAGCCAGGGCAGCAGGCTGTGGTTCTGGAACACCACCGCGCGATCCGGACCCGGCGAATTGACCTCGCGGTTTTCCAAAAGCACGCAGCCCATCGTGGTGGTGGTGAGACCCGCGACAATGTTGAGCAAAGTGGACTTGCCGCAACCGGAGTGCCCGATGATCGAGACGTACTCTCCCTTCTCGATGGTGAGATTGATGTCCTTCAACACCTCGGTTGAAGCGTTGCCGCGGCTGAAGGTCTTGTCGATGTGGTCGAGTTTCAGATAAGGCTGCATGACATGTTCCTTCAATTCAGCGCGGTGCCGCGGGTGACGATCTTCGCAAGTCCCGCGATCATGCGGTCGAGCACGAAGCCGATGATGCCGACGTAGAACAGCGCCAGGATGATTTCGCTGATGTGCGAGGAATTCCAGGCATCCCAGATGAAGAAGCCGATGCCAACGCCGCCGATCAACATTTCCGCCGCCACGATCGCGAGCCAGGACAGGCCGATGCCAATGCGCAATCCGGTAAAGATGTACGGCGCTGCCGCCGGGATCATGATCTTCCAGAAAAATTCCAGCGGATTGAGCTGAACTACTGCTGCAACATTGCGGTAGTCCTGCGGGATGTTGCGAATGCCGACCGCGGTGTTGATAATGATCGGCCAGATCGAGGTGATGAAGATCACGAAGATTGCCGAGGGCTGACCATCACGGAATGCCGCGAGCGACAGCGGCAGCCAAGCCAGCGGCGGAATGGTGCGAAGCACCTGGAACAGCGGATCGAGCCCGCGCATGGCCCAGACCGATTGCCCGACCAGCGTGCCGAGCGCGATACCCGCGACCGCGGCCAGCGAATAGCCTAGCGCGACCCGCTGAAGGCTGGCGGACAAATGCCAGAACAGACCCTTGTCGATGCCACCACGATCGTAGAACGGATCGAAGATCAATTCCTTGGTGTCCTGGAAAACCCGCGACGGTGGCGGCAGCGTCGAACCGGCGCGGCGGCAGACCAGTTCCCAGAACAGCATCAGCAGCGCGAGGACGATCAGCGGTGGCACGACGCGCACCGCGGTCTCGCGCGCCATCTTGATATATTTGTCGGCACGCGGCGGCCGGTTTGGAGTCATCGAAACCACCGGCGCCGTCGTGGCGGGAAGCTTGGTGACGGGTTCAATCTTTATCGCTGGCATATTCATCGAAGATGCATCTCCGTGTTCAATGGATGGGCCGCACGCAGACGTGCGGCCGCGCTCGGATCAGACTTCAACACGCTTGATGGACAGGGACTTCAGATACGCCGCCGGATTCTCCGGATCGAATACCTTGCCGTCGAAGAAGGTTTCCTTGCCACGCGACTTGGAGGCCGGGATATCAGACGCGGCCACGCCGAGATCCTTTGCCGCATCCTTCCAGAGGTCTTCACGATTGACCTTGGCGATCGCCGCCTTGGTATCGTAACCCGCTTCGTATTTGCCCCAGCGGATATCCTCGGTGAGGAACCACAGGTCGTGGCTCGGATAGGGATAGGATGCGCCCTCGGCCCAGAACCGCATGATGTGCGGGCTGTTCTCGACGACCTTGCCGGTGCCGTAATCAAACTTGCCCTTGACGCGATCGGTAACGTCATCGACAGGGCAGTTGATCCATTGGCGCTTGGCGCAAATCGCTGCGACCTCGTCGCGGTTGTCAGGCTTTTCGCACCACTGCTGCGCTTCCATCACAGCCATCAGCAGCGCCTTCGCCGCTTTCGGATATTTGTCGACATAGGCAGCGCGCATGCCGAAGGATTTTTCCGGATGCTTGTTCCAGAGTTCGCCGGTCGTAATCGCGGTGTAGCCAATGTTCTGATGGATCAACTGCAGGTTCCAAGGCTCGCACACGCAAAAGCAATCCATGGTGCCGACCTTCATGTTGGCGACCATTTGCGGCGGCGGCACCACGATGGTTTCGATATCCTTGTCGGGGTCGATGCCGCCGGCGGCGAGCCAGTAGCGAATCCACAAATCATGGGTGCCGCCCGGGAATGTCATCGCGGCCTTGATCGACTTGCCGGTGGCCTTCTTCTTGTCGAGCGCGACCTTGAACGGCGCGGTGTCGAGCCCGACCTTGAGATCGCTGTATTCCTTGGCAACCGAGATGCACTGACCGTTGAGATTGAGCCGCGCCAGGATGTACATCGGGGTCGGCTGATTGTTCTGCGTCACCTTGCCGGACGAGATCAAATACGGCATCGGCGTCAGGATGTGCGCGCCATCGATGCCGTTGCCTTCGGAGCCCAGCACGAGGTTGTCGCGCGTGGTGCCCCACGAGGCCTGCTTCTGCACTTCGACATCGGGCATGCCGTATTTGGCGAACAGGCCCTTCTCTTTGGCAACGAATAGCGGCGCCGCATCGGTCAGCGCGATGAAGCCGAGTTTCGCGGCTTTCACTTCCGGACCCGCGCCTTGCGCAAAAGCGCCGCCGGGAAAATTCAGCTTGGCGGCGGCAAGCAGCGCTGCCGTGCCCGCGGTCGCCTTCAGGATTTGACGGCGGCTGAGGCCGTGGCGCGAGGTCTGATCGGTAGGCTTCGTCATGAGATACTGTCGTCCTTTGTGTCGGTGTGGCCGGCCGTCGGTGCTTCGGGGGATTGCGCTCGAGAGGCATAGAGGCGCGTTCTGGGGAGGCCCCAGTCAGGCGGCGTCACAATTCGGATGATTGATCTCGAGGGACGGCTTCAATGGCGTCAGCACAAACTATTCAAACTTCGTGCCAAGCTGTCGTAACGTAAAAAAGATATAATTTAGAACGACTTAAAAGTTACGCGCGACCTTAGCCGTCACCGCGGGCCGCACCCAAAATTTGCGATTCGCTTATTTCTTGTGCGCCGCACAAAAAATAAGCAGGCATCCGAGCCGGTGTTTTTCAGGCGTCCTCGGTCGCAGCCATCATCGGCTTCGGCGCGGTTCCTTCACCCGGTTTCATTCGAAAATCGTAGGTCATCAGATGCCAAGGCGCGGCTGCAGGCTTGCCGTCCGGCATCACGGGATCGGTGCGTTTTTCGACCTTGGAGATCAGGTCGTCCTTCACCCCGAACACCACGTCGGTATCGAGATATTTGTCGCCTTCGATGAAGACGTGGGTGATCAGCGGCTGATAGCCGGGCGCATCGACCAGAAAGTGAACATGCGCCGGCCGCATCGGATGGCGCCGAGTCTGCAGGATCATTTCCCCGACCGGACCATCGGTCGGGATTGGATAACTGCACGGCAGGATGGTGCGAAAGAAAAACCGGCCATCGGCATCGGTGACAAACCGGGCGCGCGATGACGGACCCTGGGTCTCGTAGGACGGCTTTTGTGAATCGTAAAAGCCATCATCGTCGGCGTGCCAGACGTCCACCGGAACGCCCGTCAGCGGTTTGCCCTTAAGATCAGTGACGCGGCTCTGCACGAACATCCGTTCGCCCGGCAGATCGGCGGAGATGTCCGTGCCATGCGGCGTCTGCTTGTGTTCGCCGACGTAGAAGGGACCGAGCACAGTGGTCTCGGTAGCGCCGTCGCGCTCGCGGTGGTTCACGGCATCGACCAGCATCGAAACCCCGAGCACATCCGACAGCAGAATAAACTCCTGCCGGGTCGAGGTGCATTTCTGGCCGGTGCGGGTCAGAAACTCGATCGCGTAGCCCCATTCGTCGAAGGTGAGATCGGTCTTGCGGACGAAGTCGTGCAGCGACTTCACCAGTTCTTCCATCAGGAATTTGACACGCGGGTCCGGCGTCTCCTCAAAGCTGCGGATAACAGCGGCAGTGAGTTCGGTATCGTTGAACTGGGTCATTTTTGCTGTCCTGCGGAATAGACGATTGTGGGCGTGAGCCTACACCAGCGTCCCGGCCGGGGTAAGCATGCGGTGATTGGAACACGGCACACTTTTCGGCTATCAAGGCGGGTACCTCGACAGTTCCGGAGACAAGTCCCGATGCTAGCTCCCGCCTCCCCCGAATCCGCCGGAATGTCCAAGGCCGCCTTCGACCGGCTCGAAGACCATCTGAAGCGCCGCTACATCGATGCCGGCCGCTTTCCGGGAACGCAGCTCCTGGTCTACCGCCGCGGCAAGATCGTCCACAGCGCGGTGCAGGGCTTTGCCGATGTCGAGCGCAAGGTGCCTGTCAACGACGACACCATTTTTCGCATCTATTCGATGACCAAGCCGATCACGAGCGTGGCCTTCATGATGCTGTTCGAGGAAGGCCGCGTGGCGCTCGACGAGCCCGTCCATAAATATATCCCGGAATGGAAAAACCTTGGCGTTTTCCAGGCCGGGACAGCGCCGGCATTTCTGACCAGGCCGCCATCGCGGCCCATGTTGATCGTCGACCTGCTGCGGCACACCTCCGGTCTGACCTACGGCTTCCAGCAGCGATCCAACGTCGATGCAGCCTATCGCGAATTGAAAATCGGCGAGGTCGTTACCTCGGGAACGCTGCAATCGATGATCGACGGCCTTGCAAAAACTCCGCTGGAATTTTCGCCGGGCGAGGCCTGGAATTATTCCGTCTCCACCGACGTCATCGGCTATCTCGTCGGCAAAATCAGTGGCAAGCCGTTCGAACAGTTCCTGAAAGAACGTATCTTCGATCCGCTCGGCATGAACGATACCGATTTTTTCGTGCCGGCCGACAAGGTCCATCGTTTCGCTGCTTGTTACTCGGCCGACCCGCAAGGCGGCATGACGTTTCACGCGACCGATCGCAAAGGCGGCATGACGCTGCAGGATGACCCGACCAAAAGTTCTTTCCTGTCGCCGCCATCGTTCATTTCCGGAGGCGGCGGGTTGTGTTCGACCGCGGCCGATTATCTCACCTTCTGCCGCGCGTTGCTGGGCGGCGGCGAACTCGGCGGCGTCAGGCTGATCGGTCCGAAGACACTGGCGCTCATGACATCAAATCATCTGCCCGGCGGACGGGACCTGCCGGAAATGTCGAGGTCGCTGTTCAGCGAAGCCACCTACAACGGTATCGGTTTCGGTCTCGGCTTCTCTGTGACGATGAACCCCGCGCAGACGTTGATTCCCGGCAGCGCCGGTGAATATGCCTGGGGAGGCGCGGCCACAACATCGTTCTGGATCGATCCCGCGGAAGAACTGATCGCCATTTTCATGACCCAGGTGCTGCCATCGAGCGCCTATCCGCTACGGCGCGAACTGCGCACCATGGTCTACGCAGCGATCACCGACAGCAATCTTTAGTTTAGCTCTCATACCAACAAAGATACCAACACCAATAAAAGCACGCTAAAAAGGCGCGCTCTGGTATAGTCCCACCCCTGCTCTACGGGCGCCTGGAAAAGCGCGCTTGGTCATCCGAGTGTCACTTCGTTCAAAAGCGCGCGCAGCTCCGCCCTAAGCGCGCTGCCATTTTTATCTGCTTTGACTGGATGGATGGCGATTAATCGCCGATCCATGATTTCTTTTGCGCTTAACGGTATCGGCGGACGAAATTGTATCCATGTTCGAATGTCACCGGCCGAAGTGTCGTTAAGTTCAATTAATTTGTGACCGACTGCGAACGCGCCTAGCGACAATAGCGGGTCGTCCAGCTTTACCAGGCGGCTTCCGGCGTCCGGCATCGCGGCCCAAAAGCCGTTTTCCTGCAAAGCCCTTATCGTATCTCCATGAAGAATGTAAAACGAAGCCAGGACGTGGTGCCCAAGCTTATAGTTATTTTTGAATGCTCTAAATAGATACCGTACATAGAATGGCAATCCGACCCGTAACCGCTTTGTCTTCAGATCTGGACCCACGGGCAGTAGATCTCTTATTAATCTGTTTCGCCAAGGGCGATGATCGCGTGCCGCTCCTGAAGGAGAGATCATATAGGACCCGATCAGGCCGGGCCCGTGTTTCGCAAAGCGCTCACGAGCCAGTTCAACGATTCCTTCCCTGAGAATGCATGCGTCCGGATCAAGCTGAATCACCATCTCCAATTTTGGAAAACGGTTGATCAGAGATTCGTACAGTCTGAACATGGAAGTCGCGATTCCGGAATAACCTTGAGGTGCCGGATTACTCTCCAGAAATACACGGCCGTCATAGCTTCTCGCGAACTTATCTAATTTTTCGAAAGTGCCGTCGTTCGTCTTGTCCTCTCGGACCCAAGCGATGGTGTCGGGGTAAAGACGCAAAGCCCAGGCGAGACCGTCGATGGCCATCGCGGCTTCGCCCGGCCCAACGAGCATGACAAATACAATCAAAGTATCTTTCCGATCCTAGCCAATTCGCTTGAAATGCTGAACACAGAGAAAAACAACTGCGAGCCGTCCGAATACCGCCAAATGCTCAAATTTGGCCAGACATGCTCCCGATGTCAATAAAAGACAAACACTAATGCGCAGACTGATGTCCGGAATATTATTCTGCGACGTTCAATGAGCATCGGTGCTGCATCAGAACGGCAACCAACGATGTCGAAGGCGGTTGTCGCTAGACAAACACTTGAGCACATGGCTCTTGCTGAAATTCATGCTCATACCGGATGCGAGGACGTGGTCTGTGGGCAGCGAACCGGTGCGCGTTGCATCATGCTCTAGCCGCGCCTCACAAGCCGGTGGCGCGGCTCTAGCCAAAATTCTGCAACGCCGGGAACGTCCCAGCTATAATCGGTGATATAATACGAACTGTGCGGGACGAAACCGCAGCGAGGGTACCACGCATGCGTATCGGAATTCGCAGCGCCATTTCAGGTCTCGTGCTGGCGTCGATCATCATCAGCGCCGTCGGCGTTCATCTGCTGTGGTGGAGAACCGCCGAACAAACCAGCCAGACCCTCGCCACTACCATCAACGAGCAGATCGTCTCCGCGGTCAGCGATGAGCTGCAGTCGATTACGACAGAGGCCAGATCCGCATACGCCGCCGTTCGCACCCTGTTTCAGGGCGCCGTTCTCGATACGCGGGAGGCCGAGAAACGCAAATTCGTATTCCTTTCCCAGCTGCAGGCGCAGCCGACCATTTCATGGGTCGCATTCGGATGGCCCGACGGATCGTTCTTTGCCGCACACAAACTTGGCGATGCGGCGGTCGAAATGCTCGAAATCCCCAGCGGTCAGTCGAAGCTGCGGATCGATCGGTATGACTTGGTCGACGACGATCTTCAGATCAAAGACAGCCGGTCTGAAGACACGTCATACTCCGTCACCAGTCAGGAATGGTTCAGCGAGGCGATGGAATCCGTGGGGGCACGCTGGTTCAATCTTGTGAAGCATCCGGGAGGCGATCGGCTTGCCGTGACACTCGCAGGCCCGATCGACATCCACCAGAAACGCGAGGGTGTGCTCAGCATCGTCATCGAACTGACCCGGGTGTCACGATTTCTATCGCAGCTCACGGTCGGAAAGTCGGCCGGCGCCTTTATCCTCGACCGTAGCGGTGCGGCGATCGCGTCGCCCGACGCGGATGCCGACGAACTCAACGCCCTGAAGACCGACCATCCGCTGTTTCCCGTTGCGGTGAATGCGATCCGACAATCCGCAAGCAGCTATGATCCGGACCAGGGAGATACCTATCGCACGCGGGTTACCTCGGCTGACCAGGCCTATGAAGCAGTTTTGACGCCGATCTCCTTTCCCGGCTGGTCGCTGGTAACAGTCGTTCCCGAATCGGAATTTCTCGGACCGGTTCAAATGACTATCCGCAGATTACTTGTGGGACTGGCGGTCCTGATCACCGCCGCAGGGCTGTTCTCGGCCTGGTTCGCCCAGCGTCTGATCGCGGGCCCGCTGATCAAGGTGGTCAACGAGATCAGGCACGTCGAGCGTTTCGACCTCGACAAGGTCGAACGCCATCCGTCGCGACTGACGGAGATCGAGAACCTCTCCGGAGCTATCGGAGATATGGCGCAAGGGCTGGCCGCGTTTAGAAAGTACATTCCTGCCGATCTGGTAAAGCGGCTGATCAGCGACGGCACCGGCGCGCGCCTTGGTGGCGCCGTGCGGCCGATGAGCGTGATGTTCGTCGATCTGGCCGGCTTTACCGGAATATCGGAGCGATTGGGCGACCGGATTATTCCGTTGCTGTCTCAGTATTTCGATTCCGTATCGGTGGAGGTTCAACGTCACGGCGGCACCATCGACAAATTTATCGGCGATGCGGTGATGGCGTTTTGGGGCGCGCCTGCGTTGAGCGACGATCATGCCGTCGACTGCTGTCGGGCCGCGTTGGCGTGCCAGCGCGCTGTTCGAGAGTCAGGGCTCGTCGACGACGAGGGCCGAGCCGTAAAAATTCGTATCGGCATCAATTCCGGCGACATGCTGGTCGGCAATATCGGATCTGAAGTTCGCCTGAACTATACGGTCATCGGGGATGCGGTAAATATCGCAAGTCGGCTTGAAGGCACCAACAAGCTCTATGGATCCCACATCATCATTGGCCCTGAAACGCGCCGGCTTGCCGGCGATCACATATCCGTTCGCGAGCTTGACCGGCTGGCCGTCTACGGGCGGGCCGGTGGACTGCAAATCTACGAACTGTTGGGCATGGCTGACGAATTTGCCGATCCATCAGGCTGGGTAGAACTTTACGAAGCCGGTCTTGCGTCCTATCGAGCGCGTGATTTTACCACGGCCATTATCGATTTCGAAAAGGTTCAGAACGTTCGGAAGGATCAAGCGTCGTCGATGATGATTGAACGCTGCAAACAGCAGCTGGAAGCGCCAACTGGCGACGGCTGGGACGACACCACGATCGCGCTGACGAAGTAATCCGTTGCGTATGACTGTTTTGCTTTAGTTGAAACGTGTTCGGGTGATCGCCTCACGGATCGCGGCGAGCGGTGCTGAATCGTCAAAACGGAGGCTTCCATCTTGAGATCTTAATCCGAGGTCCCGCCACAGGCCATCGAGATCAGGTTTGACCGGCCTTGTCCCCATCTCGTTGTGAAGACGTGTGAGCACATCCACGCCGACTGCTTTGTCTGCGGTGGCGAGAACGCGTTCGATGGACCAATCGACCTCGTGACTGCCCCCGGCCGCGACGACGCCGCGCATTGCATCCCGCAGGCCAAGCCGGTTAGACGTTCGCTTACGAATTTCGATATCGGCCAACAGGCAGAACATGGCGCCGCCCCAGTAGGTCCGCCCCCAAGTGGGGGTGTTGTCGAGGCCTTCATCGCCGGCTTGCGGCAAGCCTTTCGGCATATCGCGCATCATCGATTGCCAGATGTCTTTCACCTTCAAATCTCCGGACTGTACCCGCGCAATCGGCTCGACATAGACGGCCAGCCCTTCAGACAACCAGTTGTAGCGCTGTACCATGTCGGGAAGGGCGAGATGCACCATCTCGTGGACCAAGACCCAGTCCCGCCGCAGATCGTCCTCGCTGGAATCGCGACCCAACAGCACTCGGATGGCAGCGCCGCGATAACCCCATGTGGTCCCTCCGCGAACGCGCGGACCATCGACCGGCACCAGCAGGAGTTTTAACGACTTGACGGGGAACCGGCCGTAATAGGTCGAGACAGCCTTGGCGGATGTCCTGATCCAGTCCAGCACCTTATCCTTCGGCAATGCGATATCGCCGGGAGCAAACGCCACATGAATCACGCCGCCGGAAACATCGAGGTCGGTCCTGGCGAGCTTGTCGAATGCATCGTACGGCATTCGGTTCCCGCGCAGGAATTCCGATTGCGCGTTGGCGTGCGACGCGAACACGCCGAGCAGCACCAGCGCCACGACAGCGCTTGAGACGATCCCGCGAAATCCATCGATATACTTCATGTTGAAGCGAAGCGCCGGCGGACCGCGTCCCAGTTCAGGCGTTCGACAAAATTGCCGTCGGTGTCGCTGCGCATGCGCCCACCCCCCACCCCTCAGTTCTCGGCAGAAACGCCCGCCAACAGTCCCGCCGTGACCCAGCTGTGCAAATAGCCGGCACCTCGTGCCGCCGCGCCATCAGGATCGTCATAGGTCGCCAACATCGAACAGAGAACACCGAACGGAATTCCGCTCGCAGCCTCGTCCCACATCATCGCCTCTTCAGTGGCAAGTTCGCGGAACATCGGCGTCACATCCTGGCGCCATATCAGGAGCCGACAGGGCTGCTCCAGCGCGACAGCATCAGGTGGGGTCTCGTCGCTCTTGAGCGCCAGCCAGATGGCGGAGGCATTGGTCGAAAGGTCCAGCCTGAAAGCGCTGGGATGCGCCTGGAATTTGAGATCGGCCCACGCCTCCGGAGCAAAACCGGCCAGGTCGGCAACGCCGAGCACCGATGCATCTTCGGCATCGAAGGCGTCGTTGAGAGCCTTTTCAAGCGCGGCGAGATCCGACAGCACCGGGTGATCGCTGTAAGGCTCGGACGATTTCAGGAAATCCGGAAGGTGTTGCGAAAACCAGCGCAGGTTCGGATGCTGCGAGGGGTTCGCCGCGACATAGGCTTTTCCCATTGCATCGAACATTTCGTCGCCGAGATAGCCGTGCAGCAGCTTGTGATCGCTGCGCATGGCCTCGACCAGCCGCGAGCCATAGGCGTACTTGTAGACGCCAAGCAGGACTTGGCGTTTTTCCTTCGGGCTGTCAAGAATCTCGGTCAGAACCGAATCGTCGCCGGTCAGAATGCAGCGTTGGAAATCATCCTGCTGACGCGCGAAGTCGCTCATCCGGCTTGCCCGGTCAGCGGCGGCAAGACTTTCGCCGCGATCTCCCGAGTCCGATTGACTTCGACCATAAGTTCATCGAGCGGGGGAATGTTGTCATCGCGCTCGATCATGGTCGAGACGCGGCCGAAGCGCTTCAAGGCCGCGACGTAAAGGTCCCAGACGTCGTCGCACACCGGATGATCGTGGGTATCGATGATGTGGGTACCCATGTGGCTATGCCCGGCCATGTGAAACTGAACCACCCGGTCCACCGGAATGCCCTCGAGAAACGTGTTCGGGTCGTAGCCATGGTTGAAAGCGCTGACATAGACATTATTGACATCGAACAGCAGCCAGCATCCGGAGCGGCGCGAAAGCTCCGTGAGAAACTCCCATTCCGTCATTTCAGAATTGTTGAACTGTACATAGGTCGAGACGTTCTCCAGCACGATGGCGCGGCCGAGATACTCCTGAACCAGCTGAACGCGGCTGACGACGTGGTCGAGCGCTTCGCGTGTATATGGAATCGGCAACAGGTCGTGGAGGTTCTTGCCGTGCACCCCGGTCCAGCACAGATGGTCCGATATCCATTTCGGTTCGACGCGCCGTGCGAGGTCGCGCAGCCCCTGCAGATATTCGAAATTGGGCGGCGCGGTCGATGCGATCGACAGCGACACGCCGTGCATCACCACCGGGTAGCGCTCGCAAATTCGATCGAGCACCCGAAGCGGCTGGCCACCGGGCAGCATGTAATTTTCGCTGATGACCTCGAACCAGTCGATCGGCGGGTTGCCGCGCAGAATTTCGTCATAATGCTGAGCCCGCAACCCGAGTCCAAAGCCTAGGAAAGGCGGCTTGCCCGCATCCATCTGACGATCTGCCATCGATCGCAAAGACGGTTGCGATGATTTGGCTGCAATGTTCATTTCGGCCTCCGCTGGTGGCCGGCCGGCGATGGACGTCGGCCATATCGCTCGTGAGCCTTCGTATGGTCCCGATTACCGCGAAAATCGGGCCCGGCGCGCAGCCGGGCCCTTGGATCAAGACGGAGCAGATCAACCCGCCTTGAACGTGCCCTTTGCGGCGACGCATTTTTGCTTGGTCATCTCCGAGAACCCCTGACCCTTGCACGCATTCTGGCCTTTGCAGGCGTTCGCGGCGCCCTTGCACGAGCTCTTTCCCTTGCAGGAGTTGGCGCCAATGCATTTGCCTTCACCGGCCGCGTAGGTCGCGGTCGACATGGTGGCGCCGGCCAGGAACAGAGCGGCAGCGGCGGCTGCGAGCGTGGCACCAGATTTGGAATCCAACTTCATGACGGTCTCCTCCATGATTGTTTGACGACAAAGAATGTAACGCCGTGAGCATTCAGCGATCGTTCGATCATCGAACCGCACAACGAACAGAGATATTGGATGCCCATCAAATCGCTGAGGCCTCGCAGAAGTTCGCATTGGGTAGATCGTCGGTCCTAACCAAGGACATCCAGCTTACACCATGCAAATCCACTTGGTCCCGCGATCGGAATACTCATCCAGAGTTAGCTACGGGCAATGAGGCGATTTGGTTACAGCGGTTTCAAAAGAAATTTTCTTTTTTCGTCCCGGCATCCGTTTGTCCCTAACACCGGCAGAAGATCAGTATTTCATTGCGCGCTCGTGAAAGGGCGCAACGTGCCTCGGTTTCGGAAATCCAAGGCTATTCAGCCGATTAAAGAGCAATTCTCCCGCCCAGCTCATTTTGCGCTGCACAATCGAACCCCAGCCAAAATCAGTTCGGCTCCCCGGGATGACCGGCAGCATTGACGAGAAGTCGATCCAGTGAGGCGGCCCCCGGACCGGCGATCGCGAGCCAAAGAAAAGCGGCAAAGTAGGTCGCTTCCTCGAAACCGAGCAGGGTCTCCAGCGAATCGATGTCGTCCCATTTCGCCGATTTGACGGCGACGACCATCACGACCGCCAGCATGGCCGCCGGGATTCGAGTGAACAGGCCGAGAATAAGCATGGCGCCGCCGAAGCATTCCACGGCGGAAACGAACGGCGTCAGTATATTTGGAAACGGAATTCCCCAGTCGGCGAAGTTTTGGATCATCTGCGGAAGATTGTTGAGCTTGCCCCAGCCGGTCAGCATGAAAACATAGCCGACGATAAGTCGCATGATCAGCGGGCCCGCCCAGGCAAAATACGACGCCATGTGCGCGGGCAACAGGATGAGAAGATTGACGATGAAATTCACGGTACCCCCCTCTTGGTATTTGCGCTTGGGCGGCACCGTCCTTTTGCGGCCCAATCGAATTAAGCGCGCGTGGGATATGTATCGAAGATAGCGACGGTACGACGCCCTATCGGGAGTTTCGTTGCCACCGGCCTCCTTGTTACGCGGCGTTAGCCGAAATTCTGCAGCGCCGGAAATGTCTCCAGCAACCAGATGCTGACGCTAGTTACGGCGCCGGTGAGAAAGCCGATTCCGGTGATGACCATCAGCACGCCCATTGCCCGTTCGACGCTGGCGAGATGCCGCTTCATCCGCGAGAACAGCGACGAGAACTGTTCGACCATGAAAGCCGCAATCAGAAACGGAATCCCCAAGCCCGCGGAATAGACCGCGAGCAGGCCCGCGCCCTTCGCCAGCGTCGCTTCGGCGGCAGCGACCGACAGGATCGCCGCGAGGATCGGGCCGATGCAAGGGGTCCAGCCGAACGCAAAGGCCAGGCCCATCACATAGGCTCCCCAT
>Ga0193743_1002035_pt1 | contig 14555 bp, 13 predicted proteins | sample L2c2metaG_FD_143038 | JGI IMG/M metagenome (GOLD analysis project Ga0193743, IMG submission 143038) | Soil microbial communities from a riparian zone of the East river system, Colorado, United States - L2c2 | ecosystem: Environmental > Terrestrial > Soil > Riparian zone | place: USA: East River... | reverse complement strand
ACGCGGTCGTCGTGCTAATGGTACTCATCGACAGATGGATCGCGCCGGGGCTCAAACTTGCCGCTAGTCCGTCGAGGTTGATGTCTCCACGACCGAACACGATGTCGTGCACGGCATCGTCATCCGGCAACATACTGATGACGACTTCGCAGTGGAACAAGTCGCCGATATCCGTTGTGGGCCTGAGACCGAGCGCCTTGAGCTTGCCGATCTGATCTGGGCGACGCACATAGCCAATTACCTGTATTCCCTCGGACGCGAGGTTTGCAGCCATCGCCGCTCCCATGCGGCCAAGTCCGACAAAACCTATTTCGTCCAGCGCGGGCCGGCGGGGGGCGGCCGATACGGAACCGCCAGAATGGTCGCGGGACCGAAGTTCGGTTTCTCCTCCGGAGGGGAATGGCGAACAAGCTTCGTGTTTGGACATTCGGGCTCCTGATCTACCGCAGTCGCCGCGGTCTAATGCGCGCTCTTTGCAGCGGACACATCGGGATCTGGTGATGAGCGGGACTCGCGCTTGTCTCAGCTTGCCCCGCTTTGCCTGCTTCTTGCTTGGATTTCGTGGAGCGCCGTCCCGCGTGGTAACCGCATGGTACGCGCCACGCTGGAGTTTGTGCCTGCCCGCTCCAACAAAATCAAATTAAGCTGTCTGAACTAGAATTTAATGGTGCAGAAATTCCACCTGCTTACTCTGGGGTTCGACGGCAATTCTTGTAAGGCGGACAATGCCTTTTCTTTGGTGGCGCTGTGATAATGGCCTTCTGACCACGTGACCCGCCAAAACGTCCAAGCTCTCGACACAACACTGGCCGGAGACGAGAACCGATACATATGTCCGGGGAAACAAAAATGAGCGACATTGGCCTTTCGGGCGTCCGTTCCTCCGCTCCATCGATTGTCAGAATTACGCCCCCCGATATCGCTCGCCGCCGATCGGCGCGTTGGGGCGCAATACAGGCAGACAACGTTGGAATTATCCGGCGCGAGACTTTCGAATACGGATTTCACGCCCGGCGACATTTACTGATCGCCTATGAGCGCGCGGAACGGGATGATGGCGAGACACTTATCGAGGGCTTGCCTAAATCGACCTTGCGCGAATTCAATTGCAAGCTCAGCTTTGTGCCTGCCGGGCATCGGTTTCACGGGTGGCAGACGCCGCGCGTGCTGATGCGCGCCACCTATTTCTACATCGATTTACAGCATCCGTTGTTCGATCTGGAACCCAGCCTCGCTCCCGCGATCAGCCCGCGCCTATTCTTCTTCGATCAAGCCATCTGGGACACGGCACTCAAGCTCACGACCGAGGTCGGGAATTCCGATCCATGGAGCTGCCAATACGCAGAGGCCTTGAGCGTCGTACTGATGCACGAACTTGTCAGATTGGAGCGCGCAACATCCGGAGCCGTGAAGCGGGTTAGCGGCGGTTTACCGGCGTGGCAGCGGAAACGCGTGGTGGAATTCATCGACGAGCATCTCTCGGAGGACATTTCATTGGCCACCCTCGCAGAGCTCGTTAACCTGAGCCTCTTTCATTTTGCGCGCGCCTTCAAACAATCTTTCGGTGTGCCTCCCCATCGCTACCATTCGGCCCGCCGAATGGATCGCGCCAGGAGCCTGTTGCAGACGCCGGCGCTCTCAGTGACTCAGATTGGCGTGCAGACCGGCTTTCGCGAAACGAGTTCATTTACGCGGGCATTTCGCAGATTCACGGGAGTTACGCCGACCGAATATCGGCGTCTGCGGGAGGATTAACCCCAAAAGCGGGAGCGTCCGAGTTAATCAAGATGGCAATCAACTGGCCTGGCGGTCACGCCAGCACGAGCCCGTTGGTTGTCATACCAGTATAATCAGCGGGCCGATACTGCCCGATGTGGAGTAAGGGCGGCGACGTTGTGGGACGGCTGCCAGTCCGGCTTCTGCGATTCTCACATCGTGCTCCGGCGTGTCGAAGCTCGCCCCGACGGCACCGATCACCTCTCCATCGACAACAATCGGAAGTCCACCTTGCATCTCGGTGAAGCCCTGTGCCGTAACGGCGGCAACGCGACCGTGGTTGATCACGTCCTCAAGCGCCTGTTCGGCTTCTTGAACAGTGCGGCTGTTCGAGCCTTGCCAGGGGCCAGTTCCACGCCGGCGAGATGGGCGGCGCTGTCCATGCGCTCGATCAGGATCGGCCAGCCGCCGTCGTCGACGACGGCAACGACTCCAGCCAGATGATTGCGCGCGGCCTCCGCTTCTGCGGCCGCGACAACTTTCGTGCAATTTCCAGGGTCAACATCTTTTTTCCCGAAAATTGCGCGGTCGCGGCCTGCGGCAGCAACACGATCGCTCCGAACAGGAACCCGCACGCGATGGCGGTGCGCATGATGATCTCTCCCTTAGCGGTCTACCTGCTCGGTGCGTAAGCATTGAACCAACGGCTACCGCGCCTCATTTCGAGGCTAGGTGTCCACCAGCCGCGGCGGCAAGCTTCTCCGCACGTTCCAGATGGTCGACGATCTTCGGCAGGGTTTGGCGCGCGAACTCCTTAAGCTCAGGATCGCTGCCGTTCTGAATCTCCTGTTCAAACAACGCCGCATTTCCCTTTTGATACTCGACCTGACCATTCACATAGTTCCGATCGAACGTAACGCCGTGGTCGGCATTGAGCGTGAAAATCATCGCGTCATACGCGCCAAGCAACAGCGTACTCGAAGGAGTGATGTTTTTCTGTTTCAGGATTACATTAAGCGCATCGACGACCGGAATGTGAGTGGTGACCATCAGATGGGCGTAACCGCGTATCGCCGCATTCGTGGCCTTCGCCTCCGCCAACCGGCCGGAGTCGACCTGGAACGGCGCGCCCAGGTTCGCTTGGCCGACAAAGTTGAAATCGATGGCGTTAAGGGTCGCCGGCACCTCCGGCGGTGCGGAGGTCTGCGCGATCGCTGCAGTCCCGGCGGACCCAAGCAGAGCGCAAGTTAGACCAAGGCTGGCGATACAACCCGATGCAGATGTCCGTTTCATTTGTAGACTCCATTTATTCCTGTGTTGTGTTCGCGCCAGCCCTTCGTGACCCGGGGTCCCCCGATCCCGGTCCTCCCGTGCCTCAACGCCGACAGAAGTGGGTCAAACCCCACCTCTGCGTTCGCGTTCGGATTGCCTCTCGAGGGAGTGAGGCAATCAATCGTTGTATTTCGGTCCGCCATGATAGCGGTAAGCACCGGGCTCGGCGGCCTGATGTGACATCATGCCGCTCGCGTTCTGCAGATCGCGATCGTAGTTGCCGTCAGTGTACGGATTGTCGACGCCGAGAGGCAGGCAGTTTGTGCTGTAGTAGAATTGTGGGCAAGAGCTGGGGTCTACGACGGCTGCTTGCGCCAGAGCAGGCGTTGCAAGGGTTGCCGCGGCAATGGCGGCGGCGCCAATTAATGCTAATTTCATCTTGTCGGTCTCCACGTTAGAGGCAGGTCGTTGGTCTCCCCTACATCGGAATGCGATTGCACTTTCGCCAATAACGTTTTCTTCAGAAATTGCTTTGGTACGGGCGTTGGCGCGTTGATCTCATTCAAACGATTTAATGGTCTAGAGGCGCGCTGATGCCTAATGTGCTGAAGGGAACAAGCAGGAGATAGCGACCGTGAATGTCATCACCGGAAGACGGGATGCATTGAGGACATTGGCTTTGACCGCGGCCACGAGCGCGATCGGTCTTGCATGGGTGCGGGCCGAGCCCGCGACAGCGACCGTCGAACCCCGGGGTGACGCCTCCCGGTGCTACCCGCCTTGACGCATTGAAGCAGCGTCTAGCGCAGGCGCCCCGCCGTCGCGACTTCAAGACCGTGCCGATGATCCTAAGCCATCAGGAGCAATGGGATCACGAAGCGTTGAAAGAGGTGGTCTCCTATCGGCCCACGCCGAGGCAGGCTTGGGATAATTCCGACATCGGAGGTCTCTGGCTGTACCTGATGCGCAACGCGCTGAGTTCGCAGATTTGGCCGTTCAAAGCGTTTCGGTAACGCACGGTACGGCGCAGCTTGCTGCTCTACGCTCGAACCATATGGGACAAGTACCAACTTACCAGTCTGGCCGGCGGTGAGAAGACCAATGCGCTGATCACCGAGCGGAAGTCGGTGATGGCCGATTCAACCGACTATGAGGACCCGGCGAGGATAGCTCGATCCCTGCGCTGATGCGACGCGGCATCGCCTTCATGTCCTGCGTTCGGCGTTAAGCCAGAGTTGGGCTTGATGGCTATATCAGCGAGCTCCAAATTTTTCACGCCGGCATTGACGCGTACGGGCATCCGATCTCAACCACGCAGCCAGGTCCGGCAACGATGGTTAATCGAAAGCCGTGCAGCCTTGCGATCGCGGCGACCAAATTCAGGCCGAGTCCCAACCCCAACGTGTTTCCCGCTTTATTCGACCGGTAGAAGCGCCTTAGGACGGCGTCACGTTCGTCTTCGCTAATACCCGCACCGGTATCCTTGACGCGCACAATGCTTTCGCCGTGGCCGGGAATCAGTCCGATTTCCACCCTCCCTCCCCCCGGAGTAAATTTGACCGCGTTATCGACGAGATTCGCGACGGCCTCGATCAGCAAATCCCGGTCACCGTAAGCGCATAGCTCGTCCGGTGAGTGGATGAGAAGGGCAATGCCTTTGTCCTCGGCAATGGGATCGTACATATCAGCTACCTCGCGTATGAGATCCGCGAGTGCAACTTTGCCAAAGCCCGCCGACCGCTGACTTTTCTCGATTTCAGCGAGCCGCATAATGGCGGTGACGATCGCAAGCGATTGATCGATTCCCACTATTGTTTTGTCTGCAATCGTCTGCAACTCCTCCAGCGTTCCGGCCTTGGCGCGACCGCGTTCGAGCGTCAGCCGTGCCCGGGTCAATGGCGTGCGTAGATCATGCGCGATGTCGTTGCCGACCCCGGCAAGGGACTGAATGAGGGTTTCCATCTCGTCGAGCATGCCGTTGACGATCCTGGCAAGATTGGAGAAGGGATCGTCGCCGTTCCGGTGCGGCAGTCGTTCGCGCAAGTCGCCGGCAACGATGCGCTGTACCCGCTCGTTGACTTCAATGATACATCTACGGGAACGAGTGCTCAGCGCCCAGCCGACGGAGAGGCAAAGAAGGACGGCGGGAACCAGGCCCAGCGCGAGCGCCCCACCCAGAACACGTGCGATCTCCCCGACTTCATCGACGTTTCGTCCGATCACAAGCACGTCACCATTCGTCAATCTGCGTGCCATCAGGCGGACTGCCTGTTTCTCCCGGCCTCTCTCGTCCACCCTGTCGACCACAGCGGCCCGCATCACATTATCGGTCCTTAGATCAGGCGGCAGGTGTTCCAGGTTACCGGTGATCCTGCGGCCGGCTGAGCCAAATAATGCTATGAGCTGAACGCGGCCTGGATCCTGCTTCAGATCCTCGTCGATCGCGTCAAGCCTCCGTTCAGCCGACAAGTGCGCGAAGAGGCCCATTTGGGAGGCGATCATACGATCCGATCGCATCGTCAAGTCGTTTTTGGTTTTCAGGTAGACGAATCCAAGCAACGCAACGATAAACGCTGCGAACATGAAGGCCACCACCACGGTCCACCGCAGCGTCGTCCAACGCATGAGTTCAGGTAGCCGAAATGCTACCCCCGAGCGATAAAACAAGCGCTCCACTTTTCTACCCGTCTTTGGGGATACGTGCGAGGCTTCGGACAAAGGGACTCTGCCTTCCGTCAACACGATCTATGCTTCGCGTTTGACTCGTTGCTTGCGTCCGTCCGGCCCCGTACTCGGTCCTCGTAGGCACCAGCCTAGTCCAAGCCACACGATGGCTCGACCCTACAGAGGTTGTTTCGCGCGTCGTGTTAGTTTGGGATGCTCAATACCTTGGTTTAGCAACGTGAGGACCGCTGCAGACACGTCCAACGACTCCTTTCAGGAAGCCATCTTGGACGGCGTAGGCTTTAAGTCACGTACGCCGTGCCAACGCTCACCGTCCTACTGACTGGCGCCGCCGTGATGTTGCTTCAGGGCAGCTTCGAGACAGCTGATCAAGGCAGGTCCAGCAAATGGCTTGGCCAGAAAGCAAATGGCGCCGGCCTTCAGCGCGCGGGCGCGGACGCTCTCTTCGGGAAAGGCCGTGATAAAGATAAACGGCGCGGCGTACCCTTGGGCCCGCATATGGGTTAGAAGGTCCAAGCCGCTCATGGCGGACATCTGTACATCGGCAATGACGCAGGATAAGTCGCTTGGACGGACCGATCGCAAAAACTCCTCAGCCGACGCAAATGTATCGACCATATATCCATGTGAACTGAGAAGATTACTGGCCGCAGCCCGGACGGATGCATCGTCATCAATGACTGAAATCACCGAAAGAGTTGACAAGACGGGCCTTCCTGAAGCGAGAGCAAGGCTTTCCTTAGCGCCCACCCCAACGAATAAATGCGCCATGAATCGAGGTTGCAAAACCATACTTAAGTTTGTGTGGGCTAACGTTTGCCTCCGAGGGTTTCAGCCATTCTGACCAGGTCGGCCAACGACTTCGCTCCCATTTTCCTCATGATATGTCCGCGATGGAGCTTTACGGTAATCTCGGCGAGTCCAAGTTGGGCTGCTACCTGTTTGTTCATGAGGCCGGAAGATACCAACGCCAAAACCTCCCGCTCGCGGGGAGTCAGGGTCTCAAAAAGCGCCTGCAAATGCGCGACCATCTTGTCAGATTCGCGCCGCTTTCGATCCCGTTCGATCGCCGTCACCACGGCATCCAGCATCTCTTGTTCGCGAAACGGCTTGGTCAGGAAATCGACCGCTCCGCCCTTCATGGCCCTGACGGTCATCGGAATGTCGCCATGGCCGGTCATGAAAATGATCGGAATATGAATGTTCGCCTTGGCCAGTTCGGTTTGGAAATCCAGGCCGCTCAATCCGGGCAACCTGATGTCAAGGACCAGGCAGCTGGCGACATCCGGAAGCTTCGTTTGCAGCATTTCGGACGCCGAACCGAACACTTCAACCTTCAGGCCTACCGATCGAAAAAGATTGGTCAGCCCCCTGCGCACCGATGCATCGTCGTCAATAACAAAAACGACCGGCTCCTCGGCATTGGCCGGTTCATCCGATGATCCGGGGCGCTCGGTCATGAAGCATGCTCTTGATGCGAGGGCAACGCGAATTGAAACGTCGCACCGGGCCCTTCGTTGCGGGAAGCCGACAGACGTCCCCCGTGGGCTTCCACAATCGAACGACAGATTGAAAGCCCCATACCCAAGCCGCTGGGCTTGGTGGTGAAGAAGGCCTTGAATAGCCGGTCCGTGTCATCGACGGAAATCCCAACGCCGCAATCCGTTACACTTAGAAATACTCGGCATGTATCTTCCTGGCCCGAGCGGATCACTAGTTCGCGCGTTCGATCCACCAACGCCTGCATTGCTTCGATGCCGTTCATCACCAAGTTGATAATCACTTGTTGCAGTTGGACCCGATCACCAAGGATCTTGGGCAGAACTGGCGCCAATTCCATTCGCAACGAGATCCGGTGGCTGACTAGCTCGCGCCGTACCAGCGTCGTTACCTCTTTGACGACATCATTGACGTCGAGCGGAAACCTCTCTGTGTCAGTCTTGTTCGCGAGCGCCCGGACACGCCGGACCACCTCGCTCGCCCTAATACCGTCGTCTATTACCCACTCCACCGAGCGGCGCGCCGCTTTCAAGTCAGGGGTCTCGCGATTGATCCAGCCCAGACAGGCCTCAGCGTTTGCGATGACGGCGGCGAGCGGCTGGTTCACCTCGTGGGCGATGGAGGCCGTCAGTTCGCCCAGCGCAGTCAGCCGGGTGATATGTGCGAGTTCCGCCTGCGCGTTGTGCAGATTCTCCTCAGCTCGCTTGGTCGCGGTGATGTCCATGACCGCCCCGATGAATTCCAACTGGTTCGCCTGATTTTTCATACCGTGAGCGACGACGTGCACATGCTTTATAGAGCCTTCCGGCATCAACAGCCGATGCTCGTAATCTACGTCCTTTCCGTCGCGGGATGCGCGATCAATGGTATTTGACACGAAGGCGCGATCGTCGGGATGAGCGCGCTGAAAAACCATATCCATAGTGACCGATCGCGGGTCATCGTATCCGAGAATTCTGAAGAACTCCCTTGACCCATAGCGCTCTCCGGTTGTGTCGTTCCAGCCAAAGCTCCCCGTTTGGCTCAACCGCTGTGCTTCGGTCAACTTGGCTTCGCTTCGCTGCAATTTCTGCTCTGCACGCTTGCGCTCCTCGATGTCGGTCGACGACCCGTACCATTTAACAATATTGTCCGACTCATCGCGCAGCGGCACGGCTTCGAACAAAAACCAGCGATATTCGCCGTCGAAACGCCGAAGCCTGGCTTCAAGGCCGCCCCGCACACCGGACTCCCGTATTGCGCTCCACTTCGCCAGCATGCCCTTCTTGTCGTCGGGATGAAAAGCGCGAGGCCAGCCGGTCTCGGCCTGGTCCAGTGACAGGCCCGTATAGCCGAGCGCCGGTTGATTGAGGAAATCGGGGACTCCGTCCGGTCCGGCACGCCAGACCAGCGTCGGGATTGTGTCGATGACCAGTCGAAGGCGATCTTCGGATTTCCTGATTTCGTCAATGGCCGTTTGTAGCATCTCTTTTGCGCTGTATTGCTCGGTGACATCGATATGCGTTCCAACCAATTCGATCACCTCACCGTCGTTACCAACGACCGGATGCCCCACGGAATGTATGCGCTTTATCGAACCGTCCGGAAGAACGATGCGATAATCGACTTCGAAGTCCGTTTTCTCTCGGACAGCCTGCCGCACCATTTCGATAACCCGGTCTCTATCTTCGTGCTGTACACGATCCCATAAGGGTTGCTGTGATACAGCGTTCTTTGCCGGATCGAGCCCAAACAGGTGGTATACTTCGGCCGAACGATACACGAACTCTCCGCGGCGCACGTCCCAGGCCCAACTGCTCGTATGACTCAAACGCTGGGCTTCGGCCAAATAGGCCTCGCTACTTCGCAGCTTCCGTTCCGCTTCCCTTACAATCGTCACATCCGTCATCGCCCCAACAAACTCGATGTCACCCGATTCGTCTCTCACAGAGCGCGCTACCGCGTGGACGTATTTTACAGAGCCATCCGGCATCAACAATCGATATTCATGGTCGAAATCTTTGCCGTCACTGGATGCCTGTTTTACGGTTTTTTGCACGGCGGCGAGATCTCCAGGATGGATGCGTTGGAAAAGAAGCTCCAGGCTCGGTCTCGCCGTCCGGTCGTATTCGAGGATTCGGAACGTTTCATCTGACCAAAATATCTCTCCAGTCGAGATATTCCATCCAACGCTTCCGGTACGGCTCAGTCTCTGCGCTTCGATCAAATGCATTTCGCTGTGCAGCAACGCGGCTTCGATCCGCTTTTGATCGTTCATCGCCACCCGCAGATCATCGCCGGAAAGCCGAAGAGCTTCCGTTGTTTTTTTCTGCGACGAAACCATGAATGAAACAACCAAGGACGTAAGTAAAAAAAGGATCAGGCGCGGCACCTCCGAAACATCCAGAACGAATGGATTATTCTTCCAGGTAAATGACTCGATGGGAGGCACCACGTAGTAGTGGACAGCCAAAAGGGCGAGTGCAATCGCCACCAGCGCCGGGCCGAAACCGCCAAACCATGCCGTGAAAATAACAGCGCACAACATCGACGATGCGATTGCCTCAGCATGCAGTTGACGTGCTATCAATTCCGCAGCAACTATCGCCACAGCGACGGACACGAGCGCCATGGCGTGATAAGAAAGCATTCGCGGCATTGGCCGCTGAGGTGGATCAAGTTTGATCATTCTGCGCACTAGCCCACTTCGGATGATGAGACTGCTTGACGGCCGGCGCGTTGCCTCGCAATGCCACTAACAAGGCGGATGAATTCCTGAAATTAATAGTCTTATCACGCATCATTCCGCAACGCGTCCGGACCTCCGACGAGCGGTATTAGAGCATTTTCGGAAGATCATTAGCAATTCGTTCCAGCTTCAATCGGCACTTGGCGGGTCCATCCGTCCATCGGACACTTGCCACTACGGTGCCGTAACATGAGGCCGCGCAAGCAAACACCACAAACTTCCGTATAATCCTCCGATCCCTTTCAATGTCGCGCGCTTACCTACGTACGATTGAGACATTGGGCTCAATCGCCCTATTGTACTGCTCATCGGAATGCCTATTGCAGGTGACAGCTTGTCTACGACCTCGATCAAAGAGATCGAACACAACCGCAGCGTGAGCACGGGTCTCCATCACGTACCATCGGCACGCGACCTTCGTATCAGCGAAACAGCTTACTGCTTTGCCCCGGGAGGCGGCACATGAGAGTCAAGCTCTGCTCGCGATATCCCTATACACCGCGTGACCTGCCAGGCCATTACGATCCCGAAGATACTCTGCATGCATGCGCGAATTGCGACGGCGAACAGGGGGAGTGTGCTAATTACTACCCACGCAACGGCAGAAATCACCTCTGCGCTCTCCCGCCCGATGGTCCCCACTCGTCCGATACGATGTCCTGCCTCACATTAGGAGGCGCCACGTGAGATTCATCCTGGTGAATGGGAGGCCCCCACCCCCGATCCTTGTGTGTGAGGTGCAATCAGGCGGTCGGAACGAACTACCTGCGAGAATTCGGGACGCACCTCATCTACTGCGATCAGGATTGTTACACGGCTCATTGCAAAGGCGCCATCCTGCTTTTCTAAAATCAGGCAATAGCATCATGAACAAACCGGTCTTTGGTGCCGAATCCGCACGATCGGGGGAAGGGCATTACGATGAGAATTCATAATAGCATCCAGACATCCGATCGTATCAATGCGGCATTCACTACTGATTCAAGAGCCTCGGAGCCGAGATCAGCCTCGGTTCGCTTGCTGAGCTCATCGACCAGCGCTGGACGGGTCTCGAGCAATGTTCGGAGCCGGGTGTCGCCAAAATTGCGGGACGAAAGAGTCGAACTTCTGACCGATATCGACGGTTTTCCCATTTTGGTTCGCCTGCTGATCGAGGATATATCGGCGGAGTCGCAATCCGACTTTGTCTCCAAGGGAAACGATTTTCACTCACTGCTCTCAAGTACCCTTGAGAAAATCGTTGATCGCATGCGCGGTTCTTCCCTGCAAAACGCCGCACCCTCAAAACAGCCGCTCGCAACAGTTGAATTGATATCCAGCGGAGAATATTTGGCCTGGCCGCCGGCGCTACCGAACGAAACCGTGCTGCGCGTGGGACCGTTGGAACTCGACCTCCTGGATCGAACCGCGAAGCGCGGCGACCGTAACATCGATCTGCGGCCACGCGAGTTTCAGTTGCTCAAATACATGATGCAACGAAGCGATAAGTTGCTGACGCGGGCAACCCTCCTGAAGCAGGTGTGGCGCTACAGGTTCGTGCCTGAAACGAACCTCGTCGATGTTCACATGGGCCGGCTACGTCGCAAGGTTGACGGGGCAAATGAAGCTCCCATGATTTGCAACGTCCGTGGCGTTGGCTTCATTCTGAATACGACTCCTTACTCGCTGAGTTCACCGTCGAAACCTGCCAGGCCTGCGGCCCAACCGCGCCACGATCAATCTTCCAAAAAAGTTCAGCGTGTAACCAAAGGAGAAACCCAATGAACCGTGATTGCAAGTGCCCGCCTGCGCATTTCAAGGAAGGTCTTCTTATGACAGCATCAAGCAAAAGCCGGGGACGACATTCGGCAACGTGAAAGCCGAGGCTCTCGGCGACAGAGATCCGTCCTTGCGCGGCATTTCTGCAGAGTGATTCGCGCCTCCGCGTGGCGAGGGTAAGCCTCGCCACGTCCTCCGATCCAAAATCCAGCACAAAGGCTTTCGAAAGCATAGGTCAGGCAGCACGGCCGACGCGGAAAGTCTCGCACATTCAAGAAACCACCATGCCCAAAACGCAGCCTAAAACCCAGGAGCCTACCATGTCCGAAACGAAGCGATTCACCAATGCCACCGGATCGCCGGTCGCTGACAATACCAACATCATGACTGCCGGTCGGCGCGGCCCGGCGCTGCTCCAAGATATTTGGCTAATCGAGAAGATGGCGCATTTCGACCGGGAGGTGATCCCGGAGCGGCGCATGCACGCCAAGGGTTGGGGAGCCTACGGCACCTTCACAGTGACACACGACATCAGCCGCTACACCAAGGCCAAGATTTTCTCTAAGATCGGCAAACAGACTCCGATGTTCGTGCGGTTCTCGACCGTTGCCGGCGAAAGAGGCGCGGCCGATGCGGAACGCGACATCCGCGGCACCGCCCTCAAGTTCTATACCGAGGAGGGCAATTGGGACATCGTCGGCAACAACACACCGGTTTTCTTCTTCCGCGACCCCCTGCGGTTCTCGGACCTCAACCATGCGATCAAGCGCGATCCGCGCACAGGGCTGCGCAGCGCCGACAATAACTGGGATTTCTGGTCGCTGCTGCCGGAGGCGTTGCACCAGGTCACCGTCGTCATGTCCGATCGCGGCATTCCGAGGAGTTTTCGCCACATGCACCTGTTCGGCAGTCATACCTTCTCGATGATCAATGCCGCCAATGAGCGCGTCTGGGTCAAGTTCCACTTCCGCTCCCAGCAAGGGATCGAGAACCTTACCGATGCCGAGGCCGCAGCCCTCGTTGCCGAGGATCGCGAAAGCCACGGCCGCGACCTGCTCAACGCGATCGAGGCAAGCAACTTCCCGCGCTGGACACTATTCCTTCAAGTGATGACCGAGGCTCAGGCGAAAACTCATAAGCACAATCCATTCGATTTAACCAAGGTCTGGCCGAAGGCAGAGTATCCGCTGATCGAGGCCGGCGTGATGGAGCTCAATCGCTACCCGGACAACTATTTCGCGGAAGTGGAGCAGGCCGCCTTCTCGCCAGCCAACATCGTGCCCGGTATCGGCTTCTCGCCCGACAAGATGCTCCAGGGGCGGCTGTTCTCCTACGGTGACACGCAACGCTACCGGCTCGGCATCAACTTCAACCATATCCCGGTCAACGCGCCCCAATGCCCGTTCCAGAGCTACCATCGCGACGGCAAGATGCGGACCGACGGCAATCTGGGCGGAACGCTCACCTACAATCCGAACAGCGAAGGGCTCTGGGACAACCAACCCGATTTCGCCGAGCCGCCGCTCCCGATCAAGGGCGAAGCGGCGCATTGGGACCACCGTGTCGACGATGACCATTGGGAGCAGCCCGGCAACCTGTTCCGAAAAATGACGCCGGCACAGCAGCAACTTTTGTTCGAAAACACGGCGCGGGCGATGGGCGACGCCAGGCAGCACATAAAGCAACGGCACGTCGACAATTGTACGCGCGCGGATCCGGCCTACGGCACTGGCGTCGCGAAGGCGCTGGGCCTCGATTTCAAACCGCGGACGATTGCCGCGGAATAGAGTCGCTGGCTGGCGGCACTCACGTGCGCCGCCAGCCATCGCCAACCAACGTATCGTTCCTCGTCGAAACCTGATTGCGCTGAACTGTCAATCTCATCTTTGGAGACGACGATGTCCAACCGGATTGCACCCAAGCTCCTTGCGGAGTTCGTCGGCACATTCGCGTTAATATTCATCGGCGCCGGTGCCGCCGCCGTGGTCGGCAACGGTGCCGGTTTGCCTGGTGTCGCCGCGATTGCCTTCGCCCACGGTTTGACCGTCATGGCCTTTGCCTTCGCCTACGGCACCGTGTCAGGGGGCCACTTCAATCCCTCCGTCACGATTGCCGTGCTTGCCGCCGGCGCTATGCGGGTCGGCGAGGCGGCCGGATATGTCATAAGCCAGTTCGCTGGCGGTATCCTTGGCGCGTTTTTGTTGCGGGCCGTGCTAGGCAGTGCGGGGAGCAGCCTCGGCACGCCTGACCTTGCGCACAATCTCGGATTGGGCGCGATGACCCTCACGCTCACACCGTGGGCGGGCTATGTAATTGAGGCGGTGCTCGGCTTTTTCCTGTCCACGGTCGTGCTCAGTACGGCGGTTGCAGGGCGCGCCGGCGATCTAGCACCTCTGGCGATCGGCGTGACCCTGATCTTCAACATCATCATGGGTGGGCCGCTCACCGGCGCCGCCTTCAATCCGGCGCGAGCGCTTGGCCCGATGATCGCGACAAGCAATTTCAGCGATGCCTGGCTGTATCTGACGGCCCCGATCGTCGGCGCCATCGTCGCTGCCATTCTGCACACGGGCCTCGCCCGGCTGCTCTCCCAGAAACGGCCGACGACCTCCGAACCGGCCAACATCGCCCAGACGCCCGCCGAATGAATTCCATTACGAGAGGATTCCCGGGAATGTTCGACTACAATGGAAGCTTTCGATCCGCCATCGCGGCCCTGAAACGGGAGCGCCGCTATCGCGTCTTCGCCGACCTCGAGTGCAAGGCGGGACAGTTCCCCCATGCGCTCTGGAACAGCCCGAGCGGCCAACGGAATGTCGTTGTCTGGTGCTCGAATGATTATCTGTGCATGGGCCAACATCCGAAAGTGATTGAAGCGATGTGCACCACCGCGCGC
>Ga0193743_1002034_pt1 | contig 14559 bp, 11 predicted proteins | sample L2c2metaG_FD_143038 | JGI IMG/M metagenome (GOLD analysis project Ga0193743, IMG submission 143038) | Soil microbial communities from a riparian zone of the East river system, Colorado, United States - L2c2 | ecosystem: Environmental > Terrestrial > Soil > Riparian zone | place: USA: East River... | reverse complement strand
CAGCTGCTCGGCCAACCCCGTGCGCTGCTCGGCCTCGACCTTCACCAGCGCGGTGTCCCGGCCGCGCGGATCCCGGTCCACGTGGATCTGGTACTCCGGCCCGCACCCGTCCAGCGCGGCCAGCACCCGGTCCACCTGGGCCGGCAGGAAGATCACCCCACGCAGCTTGATCTGGTCGTCGGAGCGGCCGAGCAGCCGGCCGATCCTGGGATAGGGGCTGCCGCACGCGCACGGGTCGGGGTACCGGAAGGTCAGGTCCCTGGTCCGGTAGCGCAGCAGCGGCATGGCTTGTTTGGTCAGCGTGGTGACCACGGCCTCGCCCACGGTGCCGGGCGACACCGGGCGCAGCGTGTCCGGGTCGATGATCTCCAGGTGGTAGTGGTCGCTCCACACGTGGATGCCCTGGTGCGCCGAGCACTCGATGCCGGTGCCCGGGCCCCACAGCTCGGTCAGCCCGTAACAGTCGAACGTCTCGACGCCCAGCAGCGACTCGACGGTGCGCCGGACCCCCTCCCCCCAGCGCTCCGAGCCGAAGATCCCCACCCGCAGCGCGAGTTCCGCGGCCAGCCCACGCTCCCGCACCAGCTCGGCCAGCAGCAGGGCGAACGACGACGTAGCCCCCAGCACCGTGCTACCCAGCGAGCACATCAGCTCCAGCTGCAGCTCGGTGTTGCCCGGCCCGGCCGGCACGGCCATCGCGCCGACTCGCTCCGCCCCGGCCTGAAACCCCAACCCGGCGGTCCACAATCCGTAGCCGACGGCGATCTGCACCCGGTCCTGGGCGCCCACTCCGGCGTAGTGGAAGGAGCGGGCCATCATCTCCGTCCAGGCCTGGACGTCCTCGGCGGTGTACGGGCACAGCGTGCGCCGCCCGGTGGTACCGGACGAGGCGTGCACCCGGACGATGTCCCGCTCCGGCACGGCGGAGAGCTCGGTCAACGTCGCCGCGCGCAGGTCCTCCTTGGTGGTGAACGGCAGCCGCTCGAGGTCCTCGGCGGCTTGCAGGTCGGCCGGGCGGATCCCCGCGGCGTCCAGCTTGGCGCGCAGCAGCGGCGATCCCGCGTAGCCGCGCTCTACCGAGGCACGCAGCGCGGCCACGTCGAGGGTGTCCGGGGCGGACGTGGTCATCGGCCCACCTCCGCGGTGCTGGCGGCGGCCCGGTGTGGCCGCACCAGCAGCCGGGTGGGGCCTCGGAAGTCCAGCGTCGGTTGCCACTCCACGGGAGCATCGGCGAGCCGCGCGGCGGGGTAGCGGGCGAACAGGCGGGGCAGCACCGCGCGCATCTCGGCGCGGGCCAGCGCCGCGCCCAGGCAGTAGTGCGCGCCCTGGGCGAAGCCGACGTGTGGGCCGTCCGCCCGGGTGATGTCGAAGCGATCGGGATCTCCGAACACGTCCGGGTCCCGGTTCGCCGCCCCGATGAGCAGGATGAGCGGCTGCCCGGCCCGCACCGACACGCCTCGGATCTCCTGGTCGCGCACCGCGATCCGGGCGGCGATCTGCACCGGCCCCTCGTAGCGGATGCACTCCTCGATCGCGCTGTCCAGCAGCTCGGGACGTGCGCCGAGCAGGCGCAGCTGATCGGGGTGGCGCAGCAACGTCAGGATCGCGTTGCTGAGCATGTTGGTCGCGGTCTCGTGGCCGGCGGTCATCAGGAACAGTGCGTTGGCGTACAGCTCGTCCAGGCTGAGCCGTTCGCCGTCCTCGCTGGCCGTGATCATCGCGCTGAGCAGGTCAGGTCCCGGTTCCCGCCGGCGCTGCTCGACCAGCCGCGCCATCAGCTCGCGCATCCGCGCCATGTTGGCGTTCGCCCGGTGGGCCAGCTCGGGGGTGAGCGTCCCGGAGCCCACGACCAGCACGATGTCCAGCGCCCAGGACTGGAACGCCGCCCGGTCGACCTCCGGAATGCCCAGCATCGCGGCCACCACCGTCGCCGGCAGCGGATAGGTCAGGCCGCCGTGCAGGTCCACCACCCCGCCGCCGGCGCTCTCCAACTCGTCCAGCAGCCGGTCGGTCTCCCGCTCGATCAACGGCCGGGTCTGCTCGACCATGCGTGGGGTGAACGCCCTGGTCAGCAACGCGCGCAGCCGTCGGTGATCGGGCGGGTCGTGGAACACCACGATGTCGCGCAGGGTGCGCTCGAGCAGGTCCACCTCGCCGAGGACCGGGTCGGGCAGCGGCCGCAAGATCGCGGAGACCCGGTCCGAGCTCAGCATCGGGTCGTACAGCGCGGCGCGCACGTCCGGGTAGCGGAACAGGTAACGGCCGCTGGGCGCGCCCGCGTCCGCCGCGCCCCGAATCTCCCGGTAGATCGAGTACGGGTCGTCCAGCCCGGCCGGTTCCAGCAGCCGCCGCACCACCTGGCCCACCGACCCATGCTCGCCCATGGTGCGACTCTCTGGCCAGACCATTACCAGGGCAAGCCCCGCGGTTCGCCGAGCGAACCCGGGAACCGGCCGCGGCCCGGCTTGGCCGGGCGCCTAGACCGAGACGGTGCGGACCCCGGGACCCAGCCACCCCGCGGACCCGGTGCACAGCGTCTGGGGCACTCCTGCCGCGGCGCCGGCGGCGTGGGCAGCCAGGGCCCGTACGACGGCCACTTCGCACACCGTCGGCACACTTCGCGAGTGCGTGCGGTCTGCGAAGTGTGCCCTGGATGTGCGAAGTCGGGGATTACGGCGGCACGGAGAACGGCGGCTGGGGGAACGGCGGCTGGGGGAACGGCGGCGGATTCGGCCGCGGCGGCCGGCGCGGGGGCAGCGGTCAGTGGGCCCAGCGCAGGACCAGCGGGTCGTGGCGGCGGGCGAGTTCCAACAGGCCGGCGCGGGTGCGCGGGGACACCGGGGCGAGCGGCGCCCTGGTGGCTTCCGAGGCGATGATGCCGCCCTCGGCGAGCAGGATCTTCTGCGCCCGCAAGCCGCACTGCCGGTTCTCGAAGTGGATCAGCGGCAGCAGCGTCTCCCAGCCGGCAACCGCGGCGTCCCGGTTACCGGCGAGATAGCCGCGCACGATCCGGCCGAGCTCGCCGGGGACCATCGAGCTGCACATGGTGCCCACCGCGCCGGCGTCCAGGTCCGGGATCAGGGTGACCGACTCCTCGCCGTCGAACGGGCCAGGCAGCCGGTCGCCGAGCGCACCGACCAGCGCCGCCAACTTGTCCGCCGCGAACGGCACCTCGATCTTGGCGTAGCGCACCGAGGACACCTTGGTGACCAGGTCCACCAGCAACGCGGCGGGCAGCGGGGTGGTGGACATCGGCGCGTCCTGCACCATGATCGGTATGTCGATCGCGTCGGCCACCACGGCGAAGAACCCGACCACGTCCGGCCCGCTGACCGACAGGGTGGCCCCGAAGAACGGCGGCATCAGCATCACCACAGCGGCACCCATCCGCTGCGCGTCGCGGCTGCGCTGGACCGCGATCCGGGTGCTGAAGTGGCTGGTCGTGAGGATCACCGGCACCCGGCCGGCCACCTGCTCGAGCACGGTCGCGGCCACCTCGTCGCGCTCGGCATCGGTCAGGGAGAACTGCTCGGAGTAGTTGGCCAGCGCGCACATCCCGTCGACCTCGGCGTCGACCAGGTAGTCGACCACCCTGCGCAGCCCGGGCAGGTCCAGCGCGCCGTCCTCGTGGAAGATCGTCGGCACCACCGGGACGACGCCGGTAAGTGGACTGGTCACAGCTTCTCCGTCTCCCCCTCGAGTCGACTCACGATGTTAGCCTCGGTGCCGATATGCCAAACGGTGATCGACATATCGAACACTTGCATCATCTGGAGTGCAGCAGATGCCCGGAACACAGCCGTCCCGCCTCATCCGGCTCCAACCCATCGACGACGTCGCGATAGCCGCCACCGATATCGCGGCCGGCAGTCAGGTCGACGCCGGTGACGGGCCGCTCACCGCCAGGGACGACATCGGCCGGGGGCACAAGATCGCGCTGCGTGATCTGCGGTCCGGGGTACCGGTGCTGCGCTACGGCCAGGTGATCGGGTTCGCCGGCCGGGACATCGCCGCCGGCGAGCACGTGCACCTGCACAACCTGGAGTACCGCGAGTTCCAGCGCGACTACGAGTTTGCCGTCGACGCCCGGGTCGAGGAGTTGATCGCGGCGTCCGAGCGGGCCACCTTCGACGGCTACCTGCGCTCCGACGGCAAGGTCGGCACCCGCAACTACCTCGGCGTGCTGACCAGCGTGAACTGCTCGGCCACCGCCGCCAAGCAGATCGCCGCGCGGATGCGCTACTCCGGAGTGCTGGATGACTACGAGCACGTGGACGGCGTGGTGGCGCTGACCCACGGCACGGGGTGCGGGATGGCCCCGGACGGCGAGGGCATCGACGTGCTGCGCCGGGTGATGCGTGGCTACCTCACCCACCCCAACTTCGTCGGGTTCGTGGTACTCGGGCTGGGCTGCGAGGACAACCAGATCGCCGCATTGACCAAGGACGTGCCGATGCGCGCCGACGTCCCGGTGTTCGCCAGCACCATCCAGGAGATCGGCGGCACCAAGAAGACGGTCGCCACCGGCGTGGCCCAGCTCACCGAGATGCTGCCCATCGCCGACCAGGCCCGCCGCAGTCGCGTGTCCGCCAGCCACCTCATCCTGGGCACCAACTGCGGCGGCTCGGACTCCTACTCCGGGCTCACCGCCAACCCGGCGCTGGGCAACGCGGTGGACCGGCTGGTGCGCAACGGCGGCACCGGCATCGTCGGCGAGACCCCGGAGATCTACGGCACCGAGCACATGCTGGTGCGCCGCGCCGCCTCGGAGAAGGTCGGCCGCAAGCTGCTGGAGCGGATCGACTGGTGGCGGGAGTACACCAGCAAGAACGGCGGCTCGATGGACAACAACCCGTCGCCGGGCAACAAGGCCGGCGGGCTGACCACGATCCTGGAGAAGTCCCTCGGCGCGGTCGCCAAGGGCGGCACCACCACCCTCGCCGACGTCGTCGAGTACGCCGAGCCGGTCACCACGCCCGGCTTCGTGTTCATGGACACCCCGGGGTACGACCCGGTCTCGGTGACCGGGATCGTCGCCGGCGGGGCCAACGTGGTCTGCTTCACCACCGGGCGCGGCTCTGCGTTCGGCTGCGCCCCGGTGCCGAGCCTGAAGCTGGCCACCAACACCCCGCTGTACGAGCACATGTCCGACGACATGGACATCAACGCCGGCGGGATCGCGGACGGCACCACCACCGTGGAGGAGCTGGGCGAGCAGATCTTCCAACGGGTGCTCGCGGTGGCCTCCGGGGAGCCGACCAAGAGCGAGGAAATGGAGTACGGCGAGGAGGAGTTCGTGCCGTGGCACATCGGCACCGTGATGTAGCGTGCCTCGGCTGACCCCCGCCGTGTGGCGCCGGCACGGCGTACCCGGCGCGTCCCGACCCGTTCACGGCGCGCGGGGGTGTTGGCCGCGGCCGCGGCTCTCACCGAGCGGCACGCCAGTCGGCTCGCACCGAGCATGATCAAAGCCGACTGACGTACCGCTCGATGCGGCGCCTAGGAGGGTCCTGAGCAATGCCGCTCGTCGCGAGCGGTGATCCAGTTGGATGCATCGCAAGGCGGAGGAGTGGCCGATACCGCTGTTGTATCGGCCGCGACGACAACGCCGCGAGGCGCCGACTGGGCACCGCGCAGCAGAGCATGCATTGTTCAGGGCGCTCCTAGCCGGGTGCCTGGGGCGCGTCCCGGTAGGCCGGCGCACGCCGTGGGCCGGTGCGCGGTTGGCTCTCCAGTAACGGCAGCGTGCGGGGGGCCACCACTACCGAAAGCACCACCACACTGGTGGACCGGGCGACCGTCGGCGACCGGTTGAGCGCGAGCAGCGTGTCCTGCAGATCCTCGTGCGAGGACGCCGCCAGCCGGCACAGCACGTCGGCGGAACCGGTGGTGGCGTACGCCTCGAGCACGGCGGGCAGCGCGGCCAGCTCGGCAGCGACCTGCTCCAAGGCGCCCTGCGCGATCTCCAGGGTGGCGAACGCCTGCACCGGGTATCCGGCCGCGCTCACGTCGACGTCCGGCCCGTAGCCGGTGATGATCCCGGCGCGCTCCATCCGGTCCAACCGGGACTGCACCGTTCCGCGCGCGACGCCGAGCAGCCGGGACAGCTCGAGCACCCCCACCTTCGGCGACTCGCGCAACGCCCGCAGCAGGTCGATGTCCAGCCCGTCAATGGCCTGCCGCCGCTCCACCTGTCCCCCTCACCAGCTGGACAGAATGTACAGCGCCATGCCCATACGGTGGGCACACCGATCACCGCACAAACCGGCGAGAGGCGGCACAGACCCTGCGGGGTCTGCGCCGCCCGCGGACGGTCTGCGCGGCCGAGACCGCCGCGTCGAGATCGACGCCAGTCAGGATTTTCGCGATCAGAAGAAGACTCACGTCGACCTCGGCGCGATCCGCCCGGTCAACACGGCTCGCACGGGCAGTTCCATGATCAACCCAACTTGGTTGGGGTTTCCGGCGCGAAAAACCCGAACCACGTTGAGTTGATCATCGATTTGCCGGTGGCGGTCCAGACCGGGTGGGCGGGACAGAGCGGAACATGGGTTCGCGCGGTCACATACGCCGCGGGGTCGCCACAGACCCAGTACGCGCCGCGCAGACTGCGCACAGGTTGTGCCGCGTGTAGGGGTCTCTGCCGGCTGCGCCAGGTCTGCGCCGGGCGCACGCGGCCGCCGGCGACCTCCCCGCCCGGCCGCCGTTCGGCCCTACACCACGGTCGCTAGCTCGCTGCCCAGGCGGTGACCCTGGCGCGCAGGACCGGGAGGCTTACCGTGGCGGCACCCAGCACGGTGTCGTGGAAGGCCTTGATGTCGAAGCGGGCTCCCAGGGCGGCCTTGGCCTGCTCGCGCAGCTGGAGGATCTCCCGCTGGCCGACCTTGTACGCCAGTGCCTGTCCGGGCATGCCGATGTAGCGGTCCACCTCGACGGCGATCGTCTCGGGCTCGATCGGCGCGTGGCCGGCCATGAAGTCGATCGCCTGCTGGCGGGTCCACCCCATGGCGTGCAGGCCGGTGTCCACGACCAGCCGGCAGGCCCGCCAGGCGTCCGCACCCAGCATGCCGAGCCGGTCGATGTCGCCCTCGTACAGGCCCATCTCGTCGGCCAGCCGCTCCGCGTAGAGCCCCCAGCCCTCCACGAACGCGGTGTGCCGGTGGGCCAGCCGCTGGAACGAGGGTAGGTCGGTGCGCTCGGCGGCGATGGCCAGCTGCAGGTGGTGCCCGGGGATGGCCTCGTGGAAGGCGACCATCGCGGTCCCGGAACGGTTCCGACCGTCCGGTTCGTGCAGGTTGATCATGAACTGACCGGGTCGGCTGCCGTCCGGGGCGGGCGGCTGGTAGTACGCCGGCGGCATGGCCGGGGCCAGGTAGTCCGGCACCGGGGTGAGCTCACACGCCGCCTGGGGCAGCTGGCCGAACCAGTCCCCCATCGCCGCGCTGGACACGGTCAGGCAGCGGCGGGCGTGCTCCAGGATCGCGTCCCGGCCGGGGTAGCGCAGCTCGGGGTCGTTGAGCAGCCGGTCGAAGATCTCGGTCGGTGCGGACGTGCCGAACGCGCGCTGGCCGATCGTGGCGAACTGGGCGGGCAGCTCCCGCTGGGCCTCGCGCAGGCCGAACTCGTGCAGCTCCTCCGGGGTGAGCGGCAGGCCGGTGTAGCTCTCGATGAGCTCCTGGTAGAGCGCCGGGCCGTCCGGGAGGTGGCAGAGGCCGGGGCGGTCATCGGGACGGGCGGCGGCTTCCAGTTCGCCGGCGAACACCTCGCGGTGCCGGGCGAACGCCGGCCGCAGCTCGTCGCGGACGGCGTCGGCCAGTCGGCTCCGCCACGCCTCGGTGCCAGCCCAGTCGTCCGGGCCTGGCAGCTGGACGAACGGGTCCTGCTCCACCGGCGCGGCGAGGTAGCCGTCGATCTGGCTCAGCGACCGGGCCACGTTGACCCGAGCCGGCGGACGGCCCGCCGCCACCCCGTCCCGGTAGCGCACGGCCGCCTGATCCAGCATGTCGGCCAGCTGGCCGACCCGGCGCACCGCCATCTCGGCATGCTCGGGCGTCGGGGCACGCAGCTGGCTTGCGATCATCAGCAGCCGGGCGTGCGCGCCCTGCAGCTGGTTTGCGCTCAGCTCGACCACCCGCAGGTCTATCTGCCGGACCGCGTCGTCCAGGTCGCCGAGCAGCAGCTCGCGGGTCACCGCGTCGGCTCCGTCCAGCGCGTCGGCCGGGATTCGCGCTACCTGCTCGCGCAGCGTGGCCCAGCGGTCCCGGCGGCGGCGGTCCGCCTTGGCCGACAAATCGTCCGCGCGGTCGTCGTATCGGTGATCGCCCAGGAAGGAGGCGAGCAGCGGGCTCTCCTCCAGCCGGGTCTCCCAGTACTCCTCGGCCCTGGCGCGCAGCTCGGCGGGTGCAGCATCGGCATCGGTCACCCTCGCTGCCTACCACCGGTATGTCGGTGCGCGCCAACCCGGTGCAGGACGCACGGGTCCGGGGGTATGCCCTACCCGGGAAGTGGGGTGTTCGCTGCCCGCTCGGGGGCCAGCTCCATCGTGGCGCCCCGCTGTTCTGCCGGACACTTCGGGAATCAGCGACGCGAGCCGCCGCGGTCCGCGCGGAGAGGAGCCAGTGATGGGAAATCTGAGCACCCGGGCGCCCGAGACCGAGGCGGTCACCCTGATCGGGAAGCAGGGAAATCGTTACCTCTGCCCGGACATCGCGGCGGTGGACCGGTACCTCGCCGATCTGAGCCAGCGCACCCGGCACCTCAAGTCCAAGTTCCCTGAACTGGCCAGGGTGTTCCGGGCCGACATCGACCTGCTGCTCGAGCGTCGCACCGCACTGGCCAGGGACAACCAGTCCGAGACGATCAGCACCGGCCCGCTGGCCACGATTCCCTGATCAGAAATAACCCCGTCGGGGCTGGTTAGTCACCCGGTCGAGCGGCTTCACGGCGTGTCGCCACAAGGTGCGTGTAGACCGGGATGAATGGACGAACTCGGTGTCATCGGTCTCGTCGCCGGGCTCTGGATCGCGCTGGCTCAGCCCGCCAGCGCCGGCGCCGGCGTGAGCCACAATGCGTATCCGGTGCGCCTCGGCTGGCTGCTGGTTGGCCTGTCGGCGGTGCTCCTGCTGACCGGCTCGCTCGCGCCGCCGTCCACCGCCTCGGATCCCACCCCGGCATCCCGTACGTGCGTGGGCACCGGCTGCGTCGGCGGAGCGCAGGGCGTGGCGTATCAGGCGCCGGCGCCCCGGACCGTGGACATGTCGGGGGCAACGGGAATCACCGGGGCCACCGGCATGGTGGGCTGACCCCGCCGACATCGCGGAGGGCGCTCCGCGCCGGGCTATGCTGAAGCGGTTAAGTCGCGCGGCCGGCCAGGGGTGAAGGATGCACCGTCCCACCATCCTCGATATCGCCAAGGCCGCCGGCGTGTCCAAGGGGGCGGTGTCCTACGCCCTCAACGGACGTCCTGGCGTGTCGGTGGAGACCCGCGCCCGCATCCTCGGGATCGCCGAGGAGCTGGGCTGGATTCCCAGTAGCGCGGCCCGCGCCCTGTCCAGCGACCGGGCCGAGGCGGTCGGCCTCATCGCGGTCCGGGACCCGGAGCTGGTCGCCACCGAGCCCTATTTCATGCGCATGGTGGCCGGGCTGGAGCGGACGCTGTCCCAGCGCGGGGTGGCACTGTTGCTGACCGTGGTCTCCGACCCCATCGTCGAGCTGGACCTCTACCGCCGCTGGTGGGGTGGCCGCCGAGTGGACGGCATGCTGCTGTTCGACATGCGGGTCACCGACCCACGGCCGGCCTGGCTGCGCAAGTCGGGCGCCCCGGCGGTGATCATCGGCGCGCAGCGGCGGTACCCGGGAATCTCCTGCACCCGGGTGAACTACCAGGACACCATGTCCCGGGCGGTCAACCACCTGATGGAGCTGGGCCACCGGCGGCTGGCTCGAGTCTCCGGTCCGCGCACGCTCGAGCACGTGGTCCGCCGCGAGCGGTCCTTCACCGAGATCACCCGCACGCTGCTGGGCCAGGAGCAACCGCAGGTGGAGACCGACTACACCGCCGGGCGAGGCGTCGCGGCCACCCGGGCGCTGCTGGCCACCGACCCGGCGCCCACCGCGATCATCTACGACAACGACGTGATGGCGGCCGCCTCGGTGGCCGCGCTGGGCAGCGAGGGCATCCGGGTGCCGGCCGACCTGGCGGTGCTGGCCTGGGACGACTCCCCGCTGTGCCAACTCGTCCACCCGGCGGTGACCGCGTTCACCCACGACATCATGGACGAGGCCAGCCGGGCGGCCGAGCTTCTGCTCACCAGGATCGAGACCGGCACGGCGCTCGACCGCTTTCTGGACGCCCCCCGGCTCACCGTGCGGGCCAGCACCGACTGGACCCGCTGAACTCACCCGGGCCCCATTGGCAACAGTGGCCCCGCCAGCGTTTGCCCCCCGCGCCAGCCCCTGCGAAGCGCGCTGAAAGCGTTCACCATTCCGGGTGACTCAGCTAACATGGCCCAGCAGCTGAACCGGTTAATCAAGCCTCGGAGCACCGCGGGCGTGCCGAGCACCTGGGCACCGCGACGAAGGAGTCGACCGTGCGCATCAGGACCCTGACCGCCGCGATCTCGGTAGCGTTGCTCGCCGTCACCGGGCTCGCCGGGTGCGGCTCCGGCGGTGGCTCCGACCCGAACACCATCACCTACTGGGCCAGCAACCAGGGCGCCAGCCTGCAGCAGGACCGGGACATCCTCACTCCGGAACTGGAGGAGTTAACCAAGCAGTCCGGGATCAAGGTGAACCTCGAGGTCATCCCCTGGTCTGACCTGCTGGACCGGATCACCAACGCGACCACCTCGGGAGAAGGTCCCGACGTGGTCAACATCGGCAACACCTGGTCGGCGTCGCTGCAGGCCACCGGGGCATTCGTGGAGTTCGACGACGCGACGCTGGACAAGATCGGCGGCAAGGCGAAGTTCCTGGAGACCAGCCTCAGCTCCACCGGCGCGCCCGGCAAGATCGCCACCTCGGTGCCGCTCTACGGGCTGTCCTACGGCCTGTTCTACAACAAGCAGGCGTTCGCCGATGCCGGCATCACCAGCCCGCCGGCGAGCTGGACGCAGTTCGTCGAGGACGCCAAAAAGCTCACCAACCCAGCGGCCGGCAAGTACGGGCTCGCCCTGGCCGGTGCCAGCTACACGGAGAACGTGCACTTCGCATTCATCCTGGGCAAGCAGCAGGGCGGGAACTACTTCGACCAGGCCGGCAACCCCACCTTCGCCACCCCGCAGAACATCGCGGCGATCAAGCAGTACCTGGACCTGCTCGGCACCCACAAAGTCACCACACCCGGATCCGTGGAGAACAGCACCACCCCGGAAGCGGTCACCGACTTCACCTCCGGGCGAGCAGCGATGATCATGGGCCAGACCGGCACCATCACCGCCATCGCGACCAACGGCATGCAGCCCAGTGCCTACGGCGTGGCACCGCTGCCCATCGCCGACCCGCTGCCGCCCGGCGGCGAGCGGATCAACAGCCATGTGGCCGGGATCAACATCGCCGCGTTCAAGGACAAGAACACCGACGGGGCCCTGAAGTTCATCAACTTCATGACCAGCAAGGCCGAGCAGGTCAGGATCAATCAGAAGTACAGCGCGCTGCCGGTGACCAGCGACGCGGCCACCGACCCGATCTTCCAAAACCCCACCACGAAGATCTTCCTCGGCACCAATGCCCATGGTGACCAACGAGGCCCAGTTCGAGACCACGGTGGGCTCCGGGGTGAGCAGCCTGATCGCGCAGCTGGTCGGCGGAAAGTCCATCACCGATGACGACATCAGGGCAACCTTGACCGCCGCGCAACAGAAGCTCACCGGCGGCGGCTGATGTCCAGCGGTCTCTCCACGGCCTCGCCGAGGCGGACGACCTCCCCGGCAAAGCCAGGCCGCGACGGCTCGCGGAATCGGGTTCGGAAGGCCTTGAGCAGCCGTGCGCTGCCCTATCTGCTGCTCGGGCCCGCGCTGCTGTTCGAGCTGTTGGTGCATGTGATCCCGATGCTCACCGGCGTCGGGATCAGCTTCCTGAAGCTCAACCAGTTCTTTCTCCGCCGCTGGCTGCAGGCCCCGTTCGCCGGGCTGGACAACTACCGGCTGGCGGTGGATTTCTCCAGCGAGATCGGGTTGTCGCTGCTGCGCTCGCTGGCCGTCACGCTCGCGTTCAGCGCGGTGGTGGTGTCCTGCTGCTGGCTGCTCGGCATCCTCGGGGCAACCCTGCTGCAACGCAACGTGCGCGGCCGCGGGCCGCTGCGCACCCTCTTCCTGATCCCCTACGCGCTGCCGGTATTCACCTCGGCGATCATCTGGAAGTTCATGCTCAGCCGGGACGCCGGCGTGGTCAACCACTCACTGCGCGAGCTGCACCTGGGCAGCGGGGAGACGTACTGGCTGCTGGGCGACAACGCCTTCATCAGCATCGTGCTGGTCCAGGTGTGGCGGCTGTGGCCGTTCGCGCTGCTCACCTTGATGGCCGGGATGCAGTCCATCCCCACCGACCTCTACGAGGCGGCGGAGGTGGACGGGGCGAACCGCTGGCAGCAGTTCCGCAAGCTCACCCTGCCGATGCTGGCACCGGTGAACCAGGTGCTGGTGCTGGTGCTGTTCCTCTGGACGTTCAACGACTTCAACGTGCCCTACGCGCTGTTCGCCAGCTCGCCGCCGGCCAGCGCGGACCTGGTGTCCATCCACGTGTACCAGAACTCGTTCATCACCTGGAACTTCGGACTGGGCTCGGCGATGTCGGTGCTGCTGCTGCTGTTCCTGCTGGTGGTCACGGTGGGCTACCTCGCGGTGACCTCGAGGAGGCGCCACGATGCATGAGAGCCGCTCGTTCCGGGTGATCAGGGCGGTCGGCGTGACCGGCCTGCTGATCTTCACCCTGCTGCCGCTCTACGTGATGGTGTCCACCTCGATCAAGCCGCTGGGCGATGTGCAGAACCAGTTCCGCTGGTTGCCCTCGGTGGCCACCCTCCGGCCGTTCGTGGACATCTGGAGCACCGTCCCGCTGGCCCGCTACTTCGCCAACAGCGTGATCGTGTCCAGCTGCGCCAGCGTGATCTCCGTGACGCTGGCGATCCTGGCCGCCTACGCGATCAGCCGGTACGTCTTCCGGGGCCGGGAGGTCTTCCGGCTGACCGTGCTGTCCACCCAGATGTTCCCCGGAATCCTGTTCCTGCTGCCGCTGTACCTCATCTACGTCAACATCGGCCAGCTCACCGGGGTCCGGCTGAACGGCAACCTGTCCGGCCTGATCATCACCCACCTGACCTTCTCGCTGCCGTTCTCCATCTGGATGCTGGTCGGGTACTTCGCCTCGATCCCCCGGGAACTGGACGAGGCCGCCCTGGTCGACGGCGCCAGCCCGATCCGGGTGTTGTTCTCCATCGTGGTGCCGGCGGCCAAGCCGGGCATCGTGGCGGTGCTCATCTACTCGTTCATGACCTCGTGGAGCGAGTCGCTGTTCGCGTCGGTGCTCACCGACGCCAACTCCAAGACGCTCGCCGTCGGGTTGGCCGAGTACTCCACCGAGAACGCGGTCTATTGGAACCAGATCATGGCCGCCTCGCTGGTGGTCAGCATCCCGGTGGTGGCCGGTTTCCTGCTCATGCAGCGCTACCTCGTGCAAGGCCTGACCGCCGGAGCCGTCAAGTAGCGCTCCGGGAGTCCGACGACAGAGAGGACACGCGTGCCGATTCGGCGCCCTTCGGACAAATTGATCGTGGACGGCGAGCCGTCCAGCTGGCTCGGCGCCAACTTCTGGTCCCGCACCGGTGGGCCGCTGATGTGGCGCAATTACGACCCCGGGGTGGTGCGCGAGGAGCTGCGGGTGCTGGCCGAGCACGGCCTGCGGCAGACCCGGTCGTTCTTCTACTGGCCGGACTTCCACCCGGAGCCCGACCGCATCGACACCGACAAGGTGGAGCTGTTCCGGGACTTCCTGGACGCGCACACCGAGCTGGGCATGTCGTCGATCCCGACCTTCATCGTCGGGCACATGTCCGGCGAGAACTGGGACCCACCGTGGCGCGGCGGCATCCAGCGGGACCTGTACGCGGATGTGTGGCTGGTCAGCCGGCAGGCCTGGTTCATCGAGCGGATGGTCGCCGCGCTGCACCAGCACCCGGCGGTGGCCGGCTGGCTGATCAGCAACGAGATGCCCATCTACGGGCGTCGGCGCGGCCAGCCGCAGGCCCCGACCAGGGACGTGACGAGCTGGGCGACGCTGATGGTGCAGGCGGTTCGGGCCGGCGGCGGGACCCAGCCGGTCTCCCTGGGCGACGGCGCCTGGGGCATCGAGGTGACCGGGGAGGACAACGGCTTCTCGGTGCGGGAGACCGGCGAGCTGGTGGACTTCGTCGGCCCGCACGTCTACCGGATGGAGACCGACCAGATCCGCCAGCACCTGGCCGCGGCGTTCCTCTGCGAGCTGGCCTGGGTGGCCGGCAAGCCGGTGATCCTGGAGGAGTTCGGGCTGTCCACCGACTTCGTCTCGGTGACCAACCAGGGCCAC
>Ga0193743_1002033_pt1 | contig 14563 bp, 12 predicted proteins | sample L2c2metaG_FD_143038 | JGI IMG/M metagenome (GOLD analysis project Ga0193743, IMG submission 143038) | Soil microbial communities from a riparian zone of the East river system, Colorado, United States - L2c2 | ecosystem: Environmental > Terrestrial > Soil > Riparian zone | place: USA: East River... | reverse complement strand
GATCCCGCTTGGCTCCACCAAGACAGAAAAGGGCTCAGTCGGAAACGGCTGGGCCCTTTTCTTTTCCGGGTCGGCACGGCGTGGGCGGCGAGTGCAACCCGCGCATCGTCGGACCTGGCGTCGCGGGATGCGACGCACGCATCGGTGGCCCGGACAGACCCTGCCAGGTGCTCCAGACCAAGCTTTGCCACCGTCCCGTCTTGTGGCCGCTCGAGTGCCAGCCCGCGATCTCGCAGATCGGGCCATCGCGGCATCGGGCGAGCTTCGCTTCGTATCTGTTCATAGGCTCCTCCGTTGGGTGAAAGCGCCTCCCGGACCCTACACGGTGGGAGCTATCGGCTTGCGCCGACGTCGGGTCTCCAGACGGCCACGGGCCGGCATCCGCTACCGGCTGGTTCGGTGAACGTCGCGATGGGAGGAGGGGCCGAGAGACGTCCTTCCTGGTATGCGCTCCGGTTGCCCATGCGACCGAGACGCCGCCCGGCGAGGGCGGGAGGGAGCGAAGGCAAGGGGGCAGAGGGCCGGAGGGGGTTCACCCAGCCCGGACGCGGAGCGTCCGGGGCGCAGCGTTGCAGGCCTTGGCCGAAACCCGGGGAAACCGGCCCGGCGCCGGCGGCACGGCCGCCGCCCGCCCCTTGCCGGCATGGGAACCTGGGTTCCCCTCGGCCCGCGTCCGCGGGCTCATGGCACTGCGAGAGGGATCGGTGTTCACCCCGAAGGGGACGAGATCCGCGATTGCGGAGCTCGGCGGAGCGAAGCGGAGGAGAGCCCGGGCCGGGAGGCCTCGCCCAGAAAGTTGCTGCGTAGCAACGCATGGTCGCGCCGCTCCAGCCGGCCGACGGGAGTTGGTCACAGTGCGAGGTGGCGCCCCTGTGCGGCGCAGCCTCACAACCCGCGGCGCACGTCGCCTTAGGTGGATTGCGGGAACTTCACCCGGGAATGTCATAAGCCCTGAGCGCGCCACAACGGGACATGGCCTCATTCCCCAGGAGCGGACATTTGCTGGAGGGCTGGAGTCGACCCGTTGCTGACTTCGCCCGGGTCAAGCAATCTGCTTTTCTGGTTCAAGGCCGAGCGCGCGATGCAGGAAATACCGATCAGGAGCTTTGCCGTTTCCGTGGTGGTTCTGAGAACGGACGGCACCAGGCATGACGTGCTGCTTCTCCGGCGCACCCAGACATTGGCGGGAGAGTGGTGCCAGGTCGCCGGCGCCATCGAACCGGGAGAGAAGGCCTGGCAGGCGGCATTGCGTGAAGTCGAAGAGGAAACCGGCCTTGCTCTGGCGCGGCTCTATTCGGCCGACATCTGCGAGCAGTTTTACGAGGCGGATCGCGATGCCATCAGTCTCTTGCCGGTGTTCGTCGGCTTTGTGCGGCAGGGGGATGCAGTGCGCTTGAACGCCGAGCACAGCGAGGCTCGATGGGTCGCGTTCGACGACGCCCTGCGGATGGTTCCCTTCGCCGGTCAAAGGAACGTGCTGCGACACATCGAGAATGAATTCGTCGCCCGGCAACCGAACCGCTGGCTGCTTGTCTTCTCGGCAGACTGACGGCGGCCCAACCTTAGGTCGGAATTACCGCCCGAAGCTGCTGGATGGGCTTGGCCGGACGGCGCCATATCCGGACAACGACGCGGCTTCACTTAAGCGGAGACTGGCCGCGCTGGCTGAAACGGGCCATTTCTCACCGACCGAGCGCCCTAGCAGGCTCTCCAAACCTGTCATCGAACTCGCCTTCCGAAGCGGACGCGACCACAAGCGTTCGTTGCGGGCGCCACACGGGCACGGGAAAAGGCTTTGCGTTGGGTTTCGAACACCTACGCAGAGCGCGCTCGCGACACCTCGCTGACCTTCCGGACTTCTGACAATGGTGGATAGGCGACCGATAGCTTTGGACCCGGACCATGAGATAAGAGCCAATCGCTAACGGTCGCGCGTCCTTCGTTTAGCGTCGCGGTGGAATGCCCGCGTCCTCGTCTCGATTTTCCTTGGTGTGAACGTCGCGGTTCACGCCGTCACGGTCTTCTGTGCCGCTGCGAAGACGTCGCGTGCGAGCGTCGTCCCCGCTATGTGCTCTGTGCCCACGACGCCGAGGTCCATCCATCCCGCATTCACGGCCTCGTACATTTCTTCGGCAGGTCCGGTGTGACCCTTCGGGATGCCGAATTGCTCTAACGCTTCCGCCCACCCTGCACGCGGGATTGCAAAGGCTTTCACGTCGAGATTCAGGACTTCGCCCAATTGCTCCGCGACTTCATCCGCAGTGACCATCGAACCAATCTCGACGATGCGCTGCCCTGACCACGCTGGCCCGGTCAAAAGGGTTGCGACCTCCGCGCCGATGTCGTTCGTCGCGACCATGGTCGATTTCCGTTTTGTCGGATTGTAGAAGACCGGTAGCGTTCCGCCCTGCGCGACCTGCAAGCCGGAAAGAAAATTTTCGAAGAATCCGCCTGCGCGCACAAATGCGATTGGCGATATCAGGTCGCGAAAACCTTGCTCCAGAAGCGACAAGGCCGTGATCACCCCGTGCCCGCTGGTTCTGTTCGCGCCCATCGACGAAAGCGCAACCACTCGCGGCGGCGCTGCCTTGGCGAGCGCCACGACATAGTTTGCAATCACGCCCTTTGCTTCTTTGTAATCGGGCGACGGCGCCCAGACAGAGGGCAACATGACAAACGCACCGTCGACGCCTTTGAGCGCTCGCTCGATGGCTGCCGAATCATTCCAATCGCCTTCAACCAGTTCCACGCCCTGGTTCGCCCAGCTCAACGCCTTCTCGCGGTCGCGGACCAGCGCGCGCACCTTCTTGCCTTGCGCTAGCAAATGCCTTGCCGTCGCGCCGCCCACGTTTCCCGTGATTCCCATCACTAAAAACATGCGTTTTCTCCTGATGTTGAGGGACAGAGCACTGCCCCAGTTGGTTCAATGGATGAGCGGTAGAATGGCCCGGATTCGGGGATCGCGCGCGTAGAGGCCGCCCCAAGTCATCGCGCCCAGAAGCAGAGAAATGATTTCCGGCGGCGACCCCAACTCACCGATGCGGACATGGGCGCAGATCGCGCCTCCCAAAAAGCCCGTCACCAGGATCGCGCCGAGGACGGTGGTGGCCGGGATGGCGTAAAGGATGGCGCAGGCGAGTATGATCGGACCCACGACGCGGGTCAGGTCCATCGCGAACCCGGTTTCCTGCAACATGCTCGCGATCGGGGCCGGCGCCAAAACCTGAATAGCGCCATCTGCCACCAGAACGATAACGACAAACGCGCTCATGATCCGGCCGGCCCACCGGGCGCGATGCAAGGTCGTCGTTTCAGGCGCCTGATGCAGGTTCATGGTTTCGGACACTGGTCGTTCTCCGACGGGGGATCCCATATTCAGAGCCTACTGTGTCTCCCAGATATGATAAACGCCGAGGAAGTGAACTCACTGTTACCTCCAGGTCGAACAATACCGAGCCGCGAAAATGCAGAATCTCGAACCCATCCTAATTTTCACAACGGTCGCGGACATGGGGAGCTTCACCCGCGCGGCCGACAGCCTGGGCATCCAAAAGGGAAGGGCCTCAACGGCGGTTCGGAAGCTGGAAGAAGATGTCGGTGTCAGGCTCCTGCACCGGACGACGCGCAGCGTGCAGTTGACGGAGGACGGACGCGCATTTCATGCCCGTGCCCGCGATCTGCTTGCTGAAGTCGATGACCTACACTCGATGTTCGCAGGCGATCGCGTGGCACTCCGCGGGCGTTTGCGGGTCGACCTTCCGACCGAGGTGGCGCGCACAACGATCGTGCCGGCCTTGCCGGACTTCATGGCGGCTCACCCCGAGTTGGAGCTGGAGGTGTCGAGTACGGATCGGCAAGTCGATCTGGTTCAAGAGGGGTTTGACTGTGTATTGCGGCTTGGACCCATAAAGGACGAGACCCTGATTGCCCGTCCACTGGGCCTGTTGCGCATGGTCAACGCTGCCAGCCCCGCCTATCTGGCGCGCTATGGCGTCCCCCGATCGCTGGAAGATCTCCAGCGTCAGGAACATCGGACAATTCATTTTTCGACGATGCTTGGCGCAAGACCCCATGGATGGGAATATCCGGACGGCGACAGCTACGCGACGCTTCAGTTGCCAGGTGCGCTACACGTCAACAGCGCGCAGACCTACGAAGCCGCTGCCCTCGCCGGCCTTGGCCTGATTCAGGCGCCGCTCTTGGGGATTGGCCAATACTTGGAGCGTGGAGCGCTTATGGAGATCATGCCCGATTTTCGTCGGCGGGCGATCCCTGTGTCCCTCGTCGTAGCACATCGGAGCAATCTGTCGCGCCGAGTCCGCGCATTCATGAAATGGATCGAAGATGTGCTGAAGCCGCATCTGGAATAGCGAGACGAACATCTTCGTCCGGCCCTCGAGATCCACATTTTAAATCACTCGCTGCGCGCGCACGATTGGTGGGTTTTAGCACAGCTTGCCCCGCAACGCCCCGCCGAGAGTGAGAGTGCGGGCGGGTTTGCCGTGACGGGTTGAGGGCTGGGAGAGAGACTCCCGGCGCCCGTCGCGGAGATCCGCGATGACCAAGCATCAGTGCAAGGCGGCCCACGATCGGGCGAGCCTCTGCGACGACATCACCAACAAGATCATCGGCGAGTTGGAGGCCGGCCGGCTGCCCTGGGTCCAGCCCTGGGGCACTGTGGCGGCGAAGGCGCCGCTCGCCATGCCGCGGAATGCATCGACCGGACGAGCCTATTCCGGGATCAACGTCCTGATTCTCTGGAGCACCGCTATCGAGCACGGCTATCCGGGGCAGAGCTGGATCACCTTCCGCCAAGCCCTCTCGCTCGGCGCCAACGTCCGCAAAGGCGAGCGCCGCACCATCGTCGTCTATGCCGACCGCTTCGTACCGGACGGCGAGAAGCGGCGCGCCCGCGAGACCGGCGAGGACGCACAGTCGATCCCCTTCCTGAAGCGCTTCACCGTCTTTAACACGGCGCAATGCAAGGGCCTTCCCGACGGTTCCGCATAGGCCAACCGATTGATGCCCTTGAGGTCGTTGACGATCGAACCGGCCTCCGCTTTGACGTCCGGTTTGGGGTGCCACCGCAGCGACGGGAAATGTCCGGTTCGGAGCGGCCTCGACGGCCTCCGGATGACGGCAAAGGGGACAGAGCGGTCAACCACCCGCATCAGCCACGGCGGCCGAAGCGCGCCACAAGCAGTCACCGGGTCAGCGCGCCAACACCGGACACTGCCCGGGGCCCTAGAACCGGCCCGTCCCGGCTGGTCCGGCCCGACGAACGTGAGCCGAAACCGGCCATCGCGCCGACGCCGGAAACCGGACAGAACCGCAGCCGACCCGTGTTCAACTCTTCGTCACCCACATATGGGCAAAGTGTGTCAGCTCGCGGGAAGAGCTGATTTCACTCCACATTGAGCACGATCTTGCCTTGAATGTGCCCTTGGGCCGCCCGCTCGTGCGCCTTGCGGGCGTCGGCAAGCGGATAGGCGCTGTCCAGGATGACGCGGATCGTCCCGTCATCGAGCAAGTGCGCAACTTCGCTCAACTGAGCCCCACTCGAACGGACCTGGGTTGCCGAAACGATGAGCCCCAGCCTTTCGGCGTCCTCGGCACCGGAGAAGCCCAAGGGGAACACCGGGAACAAGGCGCCGCCGCGCTTCAGCGTGCGCAGGAAACGACCCGTGCTCGGTCCGCCGACGGCGTCGAAGACAAGATCGATGTCATGCACCACATCCTCAGGAGGCGTTACGGTGTAATCGATGAATTCGTCAGCACCGAGGTCCCGCAGAAGTGACTCATGTTTGCCCGATGCCGCGGCGATGACGTGCGCACCTTGCAGTTTCGCTATTTGCACAGCGAAGTGCCCCACACCGCCTGCGGCGCCGTTTACGAGGACCGTCTTACCCTCAAGCGGCACCGGCTCATGCTGGTTGGGCTGAAGCGGGTTCGGTTCATTGTGCCCAAGCTCAACCAGAAACTGCCACGCCGTGAGCAGCGACATCGGCGCTCCGGCGGCATGCAGATGATCGATGCCGGTCGGCTTGAGCGCGACGTCCGACGCTGGCGCGCTGACGTATTCGGCATAAGCCCTGCTGTCCCCCGCAAGGCCTGTGGGGAAGCGAACCATCGAATACACTTCGTCTCCAACGGAGAAGCTCTCGACATCGTCGGCGACTGCCTCGACAACGCCCGAAATGTCCGTTCCCAGAATGACGGGGAACGACACCTGCGGTCGCCACTCGGGGGGAAGCGTCTTGTACCCGTCGCGCAGATACCAGTCGGGGGGATTGAGGCCGATAGCGTGAACGCGGACGAGCACCTCGCCCGGCTGCAGTTCGGGTTTCGGCGCATCTTCGTAGCGCAGCACCTCGGGACCGCCGAATACGTTTAGTCGGACCGCCTTCATCGTATCGCTCACTAGACCCTCCACGGGAGCGCGTCATTGCTCCAGGGGCTATGTATCTTGGCTCACGTGGGTTGATAATCGGGGCCGATATCGTTTTAGTAATGCCATGAAGGAACAAGTGGCTTTCGAACGGTTGACCGGCTTGATCGCTTTCGCGCGGGCCGGATCGATGGGCAGCTACACTGCTGCTGCCCGGTCCCTGTCGATCTCGCCCTCGGCCGTCAGCAAGAGCGTACAGCGGCTCGAGCAGCATCTGGGCGTTCCGCTCTTCACCCGCACGACCCGCGCGTTGACGCTCACGCCAGAGGGTCGCGAGTTGCATGAGCGCGCGCTTAGACTGCTGCACGATGCGGAAGAGATCGAGCAGGCGGCGATGACGGCGCGCTCCGAGCCGTCGGGCACCTTGCGCATAGCAGCGCCGCTGCCGATAGGCGTCCATGTGATCGCGCCCGCGCTGCCGGCGTTCCGCAAGCTCTACCCTAAGGTGACGATCGATCTGCGGCTGAACGATCAAATCGTAGATATCGTCGAGCAAGGGATCGACATCGCGGTACGCATCGGCGACCTCGCAGACTCGCGGCTGTTGTCGCGCCGGCTCGCGCCGCATCGGCTCTGCGCCTTCGCATCGCCAGCCTATCTGGCAAAGCGGGGCACCCCGCTGCACCCGGACGAGCTGGAGGGGCACGATACCGTCACCCTCCGCTACCAGAGCACAGGCCGAGCTTTACGCTGGCCTTTCCGGATCGGCGACCGAGTGATCGAGATTGTGCCGCCGTCCGGCATCGTCGTCGACGTGAGCGATGCGCTGGTCGCGACGCTCGCGGCCGGCGGCGGCATCGGCATCAGCGCGACCTTTATCGCGGCGCCCTATGTGGCGCGTGGCGAGCTGGTCCCGGTGCTGTCCGAATTCGCCGTCGAGCGGCACAATATCACCGCGCTCTGGCCGGAAAGCCGCCGCAGCAACCCCGCCGTGCGCGCCTTCCTGACCCGGTTGCAGGAGGTCTTTCAAGAGCGGATGACAGCCGTGGCCAGCTCGTCGGTCTGACCGCGTCCGTGCCCTTCTGGCCCTGATTGCTTCTCGAAGCCGACCTTTTCAAGACTGCAGAAATCCCCTTTTGTTCTCATTTGAGATGCGGGATGGCAGCCGCAAACTACAATCGACCGAAACCGAGCGACCCGATCTGGTATCGGCTTGGTTGCCCCCTCGTCGTCACCTGCCGATGCGGGCGGGCCAAGGCCGGCCGAAGCGCGCCACAAGCGGTCTCCGCGCTGGCAACCGGGACCGGACGGCGGCCACCTCGATCGGATCCGGCCGTTTCCGCCCAGCCCAGATCGCCGGAGTGCCTGAAACCGGACGTCGCATTGGGCTCCTATAGCCGGCTGAGGACGGCATCGGTCCGCGGCGCTCGCTGCATGAGGCGGGCGACGCTCGTCGCGGTCGCCCGCTCGGACGAGACCGGCCTTCTCCGTCAGCCTCCGTAGCGGCGCCGCGCCTCGATGGCCAGGCCGACCCCGACCGCGCCAAAGGTGTCGCCTTCGACCACCCGGGCAGCAGGCGCTTCTGCCAACGCCGCGGCGCGGAAGGTCGGCAACTGCGCCGAACCGCCGGTCAGGAACACGGCGTCGAGCCGATCCGGCGCGATGCCGGACGCCTGGATGCAACGGCGGATCAGGGCCGAGATGCGGCTCGCCGCATCCTTGATGGCAGAGTCCAGAACAGCCCGGCCGGCGCACACCGCAAGCTCCGGCTCGACCAGCCGGAGATCGATCTCGGTCGGATCGCGACGGCCGAGCGCGATCTTCGCCGCCTCGACCTTGAGCGCCAGACTGTGGCCCAGATTGCCTTCCAGCACTCGCAGGAGCCGGTCGATCTTCTCCGGCTCGCGGGATTCGTGGCGCACATCCCGCATCTCGGCCGCGACCTTCGGGGCGTAGAGCGCGTTGATCCGGCTCCAGGTCGCCAGCATATGGAAGTATCGGCTTGGCGCCACGGCACCGGGGCGTATCATTTTACTGCCCAGGCCGAGCACCGGCATCACGGTCGCCAGGCTGAACAGCCGATCCGCATCGGTGCCGCCGAGCCGGATGCCATCATTGGACAGGATGTCGCCAGACCGATCCGACAAGGCGCGGCGGGCAGGACCCAGCCGCACGATGGAGACGTCAGAGGTGCCGCCGCCGATATCGACGATCAGCGCCACCTCCTCCCGATGCAAGCCGGCCTCGTAGGTCCGGGCCGCGGCGATTGGCTCGTACTCGAAGGACACCTCGGAGAAGCCGGCCTCGCGCGCGATCGCCTGCAGCGCGTCCTGGGCCGCGCGGTCCCCGGCTGCGTCGTCATCCACGAAGTGGACGGGCCGACCATGCACCGCATGCTCCAGAGAACGGCCGCAGACCGCCTCGGCCCGCGCCTTCATCTCGGCCAGGAAAATGGCGATGACCCGCCTGAAGCCGATGCGTTCACGGCCGATCCACGTATCCTCCTCGATCAGGGACGTGCCGAGCATTGATTTGATCGACCGCATCAGCCGGCCGTCCAGCCTGTCGACATAGGATTCGATCGCCGATCGGCCGAACAGCGGCGCGCCACCCATCATGTCGAACCACATCGCGCTGGGCAGCGTTGTCGCCGCTCCCTCCAGCGGCAAGAGCCGTGCGCCCCCTGCGTCGACGATGCCGAGGGTCGAGTTCGAGGTGCCGAAATCCAGACCACAAAACGTCATTTCCGCCTCTGCAACAACGCCGAGGACTCTCGCATGGACCGATCAATTCCAAGATCGTGCAGATCTCGCAGAAACCTGCACCACCGAGCCCCCCAACGCAGTTCATCCAAGCTCACCAGTCAGAAATTGAATTCTTGAAAGGTTGTTCTTGCGAAGAGTTCATCCAGATCGATTGGCCGATCGATCAATCCATCGGCAAGAGAATATCGGATGAGGGCATCCAATTCGTTGCGATTATTGTCGATCCCGTATCGCCAATAATCATCGCCCATAAGCTGGACGATGCGCTCGACCTCATCCCCGATCCATGGGTGCGCGACCTTCACCGTGTCGAGCGCCCGCAGCTCCGTGACGGCGAGGCTGAGCGCCCGGCGAAACGCCTTGTAGATGTTGACGGGCAGCCAGGGATGCCGCTCCACCAGCTCGCGGCGGATGCCGATCGTGTGCATCAACGGAAAGAGGCCGGTCTTCTCGAAATAGGCGGCTTCGGCGTGCCGAGTATCCTGGAAGAGACGGCGCACATCGGGATTGCGGCCGAAGCACGACGGCGACCGCGGCGCGATGATGGCGTCGATCTTGCCGTCGCCCAGGAGTGCCGACAGCGTATCCTCCGGCCCGATCGGGGTGACCGACAGGTTCGGCGGCAGCTTCAGCGGCACACGCACCGAACGGCCCGGTTGCTCGAGCCCGCCGGTAACCCATTCGATCTCATGCCGCTCCACGCCATATTCGTCGGCAAGGATGCCGCGGACCCAGACCCCCGCGGTCTGCTGGAAATCCGGCACGCCGATCCGTCGGCCACGCAGATCCGCAGGCACTTCGATCCCGCGATCCTTCCTGACATAGATCGACGCATGCCGGAATGCGCGCGACACGAAGGCGGGCACGGCTATATAGGCGCTCTCACCCCGCGCAGTGGTAATGAGGTGACTGCTCAGCGAGAGCTCGGAGACGTCGAATTCGCGGTGCCGAAAGGCACGTTGGAAGATCTCCTCAGCCGGCGCGGTCACGATGTCGAGCCGACATCCGTCCACGCCGATCCTGCCGTCCAAAATGGCCCGGGTCCGGTCAGTGTCCTGACAGGCGAGAGATAGCGAAAGGGTCATCAGACCTAACCACCTTATGTGCGCCCGCGATGACACCGTCACGCGGAGTTGTTTCAGACAGACGAATGCTTGGAACGGGCACTCGGCATCACGATCCGGTTGCCGTGTGGGTGCCCGTTCTCTCCAGGTCCCATGCCGCGGCTCGATCGCCAGCGCGCTCCCGCGCTTTCACTGAGCAGCGCGGCGGCCGGGCATCGACGTCTGGCAGGGTGGTTTCGGCCGTTGGCCATTGTCACGGCCGCGATCCACTCTGCCTGGCGCTCTCAGGCGATCGCGCCAGGCAGCGTGGCATTCATTTCACTCGCTGGCCGTCTTCAGCAGTTTTATCGCCGGGCCCAGCTTCGCGGTGAAATCGGCGATGCGCGACTTCACCTCGTCGGTGAGCGCCACTTCCGTCGTATCGCCCTCCCGCTCCATGTATTGCTTCCAGTCATCGGTCCTGGTGACGTCCGTGAAGACCTTCTGGAAATAGGCGACGGCCTCGGGCGACATGTTCGGCGGACCGGCGATGCCGCGAAACTGAAGCTGGGTGGGAATGCCCTGGTCGGGAACGCCCTGTTCTTTCAACGTCGGCGCATCGGGGAAGACAGGGACTCGCTTGTCTCCCAGGACGCCGATGATCTTCAGCTTATTCGCCGCCACCTGCTCGGAGAAATCGGTCACCGCCCCGATCATGACCTGCGCGTCACCCCGCAGCAGGGCGGTAATACGTGGGCCGCCGTCGGGAAACGAAAGATACTTCCAGCTCGATTTGGTATTTTGTTCAATCACCAGGGCCGCAAGATAGTCGACAGATGTGACCGCGCCGCCGACCTGCACAAATTTTCCTGGGTTCTTCTGGGCATCGGCGACGAACTCCGCGAACGTCTTGTATGGCGACGAGGCAGGAACGGCGATCACCTGAGGCTCGTCAATGAGCTGGATGATCGGCGTCAGATCCTGCAGCGTCGCCTTCGCACCCGGCACATTCAGGCTGCTGACCACCCATTTGGAGGTGAATGCCGCGACGTAATTGTCGCGGCCGGCTTTGAGTTTCATGAACGCCATCGCGCCAAGGCCGCCGCCCTGCGACTGGGAGATGACAGGCCAGTTGTCCGAAATGATCTTGTTCTGCTGCGCGATCTTCACAATCTCGCGGGCGAACAGATCGCTGCCACCACCCGGCCCGGTGTCGACCACGAACTGCACGTTGGATGGATCGGCAGCGACGGCGCCGAACGGGAAACCACCCACGATCAGCACTGCAGCGATGGCGGACCAGACGCTGCCATGCATTTTGCTCGTCACCGACATTTTGGCTCTCCTCCTTTGATTGCTTGCTTCCCGCATTCGCAGAGCGGTTCAGTTTGCGGCCGGCGCGGCTGCCACGGCGTGACGCTGGCGGCGCCGGGAGATGATGGACGTGGCGACCATGACGACGATCAGCACGACGATCCCCAGCGCGATCGGCCGTTCCAGGAAGATCATGGGGCTGTTGTCCGAGAGCATCAGCGACTGGCGCACCGCGCTTTCCGCCTGCGGCCCCAGCACGAAGGCCATCAGCATCGGTGCGGCGGGGACCGACAGTTTGCGCAACGTGTAGCCGAGCGCGCTGAACGCCATCAGCATCCAGACGTCGAAGATCGAGCCACGCACGCTGTAGGCACCCACGACGCCCAGGATCAGGATGACCGGGTAGAGCAGCCAGTAGGGAATGCGCAGGATCTGCACCCACATCGGGATGAGCGGCAGATTGAGCACCAGCAGCGCGAGCGTCCCGAGATAGAGGCTGGCGATCACCGGCCAGGCGATCTCCGGATGAGTGCTGAACAGGAGCGGCCCGGGCTGCACGCCGTAAAGCATGAGAGCAGCGAGCATCACGGAGGTGCTCGCGTTGCCGGGAATCCCGAGGCTGAGCAACGGAATCATCGCGCCGCCGGCCTCGGAATTGTTGGCGGCCTCCGGCCCGGCAACACCTTCCATCGTGCCCGACCCGAATGCCTCCGGATGCTTGGACGTGTTCTTCACGACGGCATAGGACACGAACGAGGCCAGGGTCGAACCGCCGCCGGGGATCGCGCCGATGACGAAGCCGAGAACCGATCCGATGGCGATCGCAAGTCTCGTTTGGCGAAGATCCTCCCAGGTGGGCAGGTAATCGAGAAACCTCTTGGGCGCTACGAAACTGGACTTGCCTGCCTTGCGCTCGACATTGACCAGAACCTCGCCCACCGCAAACAAGCCCAACGTCAGCACCAGGAATTCGATGCCGTCCGAGAGGTCAATCGATCCGAAGGTGTATCGCTCCGAGCCGGTGAAGATGTCGATGCCGACAGTGGCAAGCAACAGCCCCAGCATCATGGAGATCAGGCCCTTTACCGGGTTCTTGCCCGTCAGGCTTACAACCAACAACAACCCGAACAGCATCAGCATGGCGAATTCGGGCGGCCCGAAGTTGACGGCCAGATCCGCGGCCCACGGTGCGGCAAACGTCAGCGCGAACACGCCGACCGTGCTGGCGATGAAGCCGGAAATGGCGGACATGCCCATTGCGGGCCCGCCACGCCCCTTTTTCGCGAGCGCGTGACCATCGTAGCAGAGCACGATCGAGGACGTTTCGGTCGGGATGTTCAGCAGGATGGCCGTGGTGGCCCCGGCAAACTTGGCACCATGATAGATGCCCGCCATCATGATCATGCCGGTGGTCGGCTCGAGCCGCAGAGTCAGCGGCAGAAGAATGGCAAGTGCGGCAGCCGGATTGCCCAAGCCCGGAAGAATTCCGATCAGCGTCCCGAGGATGGATCCGCCGATCATCCAAGCAAAATTATTGAATGACAGCGCCGTGGCGAAGCCATCGTACAATTGATGGAGGATAAGCATTGGCGTTTCCGTCTGATGGATTGATCAGATGCCGAGCACACCGAGGTGCAGCATCCCCGACGGCAGGTCGATCTGCAGCAGGTCGGCGAACAGCGAGTAGACCGCAGCAGGAACGACAATGACGGCCACCGCGGAGGCGACCGTGCGACGCCCTTCGACGATGAACAGCAGGTAGGCCATCATCAGCGTCATCGTGAGCGTGAAGCCGAGGAAATAGAGAAGCGGCACCATGATCACGTAGCCGCACCAGACCGCCGCCGTCCGCAGGAAGGACGGACCTCCCTGGTCGTCGGTCGACAGATGCCGGTGGCGCGCCTCCACGGCGGACACCGGCCCCACCGCCCGAACCTCGACGACCGTCTCCTGCAGGCTCTGCCAAGCAAGGATCGCCCCCAGAACGGCCAATCCCGATGAAACCAACACCGGAAAAAAGCCGGGTCCCGGGATACCGCCGGCAAAGGCCCGCATCTGAAGTGCGAGGATGAGAGCCCCCACACCCGCCAAGCAGACGACGATACCAAAGACGAAATCAGCCTTGCGCACGTGTCAGGCCTCCCTCTTTGCAGAAATTATTTCTTTCTGGCAGAAATACGATACGAGGAGACGGCGAAGGGTGTCAAGGTCGCCAGCGGCAGCCGCTGCCCCGGATGCCATCACCGTCGTCTGCGTATACCCGGATCGTGACGGGTCGATTCTTCCAAGCGCGCATCAATGGATGCGCCTTCTCGTGGTGCGGGGCGAAGACCCCGAGCCGAGCAGGTTATCGAGGATTTCCGCAAGCTATGTCCGATTGGACGCAGACCGGCTCAGAACGGGCTGTGCCGCCGATCGCGTTGGTTCCGACCAACCCGCCTGAGCGCGTTTGAGCGCAATCGCGGATCCGGGGCGACATGCGCCGCCCCGGAGCCGATTAAAAAGGCAGTCAACCCGCCGCGACGACCAGTTCGGCAACATTGCCATCCGGGCCGCGGAACTTCAGGCTGCCGCTTCCGGAGGACGCCAGCAGGACGCCGCCCTGGGATTTGACCTTATCGGTCGTTGCAGCCACATCCGGAACGGCGAGGCTCCACGATTCGATCGCCGGCAGATTCCCGCCCTCGACGAGGTTGAGCGCGGTTTCGCCGTCTGTCAGCTCGACGCTCCCCGCGGCCGAAGCAGGGGCTTCAGCGAACCCGAACACGTTCTTGTAAAAGGCCGTCGCCTTCTGGAGATCGTTCACCTGCAGCGTGACGCGCGAAATGCGCGACAGCTTGCTGGGCGCCTTCTTGTCGTAGCGGCCAGGCGCGACGATTTCGCCGAGCGTGCCGTCCGCCGAACGGTACTTGAGCGCGCCCTCGGCGCGATCGGAATAGATCGACCCGCCATTGTCTTCGATTTTCTTGATCATGCTCGGCCGGTCCTCCACCTCGATGCCGATGTGATGGATCCGGGGACCGGCGCCGGCCAGCTTGGCCTCCTTCTCATCC
>Ga0193743_1002032_pt1 | contig 14568 bp, 12 predicted proteins | sample L2c2metaG_FD_143038 | JGI IMG/M metagenome (GOLD analysis project Ga0193743, IMG submission 143038) | Soil microbial communities from a riparian zone of the East river system, Colorado, United States - L2c2 | ecosystem: Environmental > Terrestrial > Soil > Riparian zone | place: USA: East River... | reverse complement strand
TCAAGGTCTGCGGTCCCGAACCGGGGCGTCCGCTGCGCACGTCGGTGGGGGCGTCCATCACGCCCGACCACGGCCTCGATGCCCTGATCGGTGCGGACCTGGTGGCGATCCCCGCGATAGGGGGCCCGTACCTACCCGAGGCGCTCGATGCGATCCGGGCGGCCGCCGACGCAGGCGCGATCATCCTGACCGTCTGCTCGGGTGCGTTCGTCGCTGGCGCGGCCGGGTTGCTCGACGGACGGCCGTGCACCACGCACTGGATGCACGCCGACGAGTTGGCCAGGACGTATCCCACCGCGCGGGTGGACCGCAACGTGCTGTTCGTCGACGACGGCAACCTGATCACCAGCGCGGGCACCGCCGCAGGCATCGACGCGTGCCTGCATCTGGTCCGCCGCGAACTCGGCAGTGAGGTGACCAACAAGATCGCCCGCCGCATGGTCGTGCCGCCCCAGCGCGACGGCGGGCAGCGCCAGTACATCGACCAGCCGATCCCGGTGCGATGTTCGGACCACTTCGCGCCGCACCTTGATTGGATCCTGACCAACCTGGACAAGCCGCACACCGTCGCGACCCTGGCGAGGCGGGCGAGCATGTCGGCCCGCACGTTCGCGCGCAGGTTCGTCGAGGAGACCGGTCGTACGCCGATGCAGTGGGTGACCGACCAGCGGGTGCTCTACGCCCGCAGGCTGCTCGAGGAGTCCGACCTCGACATCGACCACGTCGCCGACAGGTCCGGCTTCGGTACCGCTACGCTACTGCGCCACCACTTCCGTCGTGTCATCGGCGTCACGCCGTCGGACTACCGGAGGCGGTTCGCCTGCGACGACTCCGGTGTCGCGGCAACGGCTTAGCCCTCGCGCTCCAACGCGTAGATCCGCCAGCGGCCGGGCACACCCTTCAGGTCGTGCTCGCCGCGGTCGGCGAACGACCGTCGTGACCCGGTGACGATCTCGCGCACCGTCGACGAGACCAGTACCTCACTCGGTCCCGCCAGCGCGCTGACGCGTGCGCCGATGTGCACGGCCATGCCCGCGATGTCGTCGCCGCGCACCTCCACCTCGCCGGAGTGCACCCCCACCCGCACTTCGATGCCAAGCGCGGTGACCGCGTCGACGATCGCCTCCGCGCAGCGGAGCGCGACGCTGGGGCTGATGAAGGTGGCGACGAAGCCATCGCCCGCGGTGTTCACCTCGAGCCCCTGAAACCGCGCGAGCTCGTGGCGGACGACGGCGTCGTGGTTGTCGAGCAGGTTGCGCCAGCGGTCGTCGCCTAGGGCGGCGGCACGCGCGGTCGAACCGACGATGTCGGTGAACAGGATGGTGATGAGCACGCGTTCGGCATCCGAACCGCCGCGCACGCCGGTGATGAACTCCTCGACCTCGGCGAGGATCGTCGTGGTGTCGCCGACCCAGTACAGCGTGTCGGCGCCGGGCAGCTCGACGTAACGGGATCCCACGACGTTCTTGGCGAGGTACCGGCCGTGTCCGACCCTGACGAACTGGGACTCGGCACGATGCAGGATCAGGGTCGGCGCGGAGATGTGAGGCAGCTTGTCGCGCATGTCCGCATCGGCCAGGACCTGGTTCGACATGCGGGCCATGCTCGGCGACGCGGCGCGGTTGCCTGCGACGTCCCACCAAGTGCGGAACGCGCGATCGGTGGCGACGGACGGCGCAACGGCCTCGAGAACGTCGAGACCCTGGTCGACCGCATCCGGTTCGAGGGCCACCGTCGTGAACGGGTTGGCGCCGGCGGCCACGATGCCTGCGTCGTAGTCGGGTGCCCACAAGGCGCGGGCTGACGCGTTGACGAGCACCAGACTGGACACCCGCTCGGGGTGGTCGGCTGCCAGCAGCAGCGCACTCATCGCCGAGAACCCAGAGCCGAAGATCGTCGCGCGTTCGCATCCGAGCGCGTTCATCACCGAGACGGCGTCCTCTGCCCAGCAGGACATGGTGATGGTGTCGGCCGATGCGATCTTGGACGACATGCCCATGCCGCGATGGTCGAACCGGATCACCCGGCTGAACGACGCCAGACGGCGGTAGAACCGGGACATCGACGGCTCGTCGTCGATCGAGTCGATCGGGATGAACGGCCCTGGCATCACGACCAGGTCGATCGGGCCGTCGCCGAGCACCTGATAGGCGATGTCCAAGTCGCCACGCGATGCGTAGCGAGTCCGCGGTGCCTGCGCCACAGCCACCAGAGTAGTCAGCCGCCCTCGCCCGCGAGCGCAAACCGGCCGTCCGCGGTCTGCTCGACGAGGCCGTCGGTCAACAGCGAATCCAAGGCACGGTCACGCTGTGCGGTGTCGGACAGCCACGCCACGTCCAACTGGGCGCGGGTGACCGGAGTCGCGTTGTCGCGCAACACATCCAGCAGCCTGCCCCGCACCTGGCGATCCGTGCCCGCGTAGCGCTGCGGTCTGCGGGCGGGGGTGCTCGCGGGCGGGAAGCCGGCCGACCGCCATGCGCAGGCGCTCAGCGGGCACAGGCCGCACCGCGGCGATCGCGCGGTACACACCGTCGCGCCGAGCTCCATCAACGCCGCCGAAAAGCGGGGCGCGTCAGGGTCATTGGGCAACAGCGCGGCCACGTCGACGAGGTCGCGGGCGCTGGCGGGTGAATCGGCCCGGCCGTGCACCGCCCTGGCCACCACCCGCCGCACGTTCGTGTCCACGACGGGAACCCGCAGGCCGTAGGCGAAGCAGGCGACGGCGCGCGCCGTGTAGCTGCCGATCCCCGGCAGCGTCAACAGCGTGTCCACGTCGTCGGGCACCTCGTCACCGTGTTCGGTCGCGATCGCGATGGCGCACTCGTGCAGCCGTTTGGCGCGTCGCGGATAGCCGAGCTTGCCCCAGGCCCGCAACACGTCGGCGGAGCCTGCGGCTGCGGTGGCCGAGGGTGTCGGCCACCGGGCCACCCAGTCGCGCCAGATCGGCTCCACCCGCGCCACGGGCGTCTGCTGCAACATGAACTCGCTGACCAGGATCTGCCACGCCGTCACGCCCTTGCGTCGCCACGGCAGGTCGCGTTGCTCGCGGGCGTACCACGTCAACAGCTCACCCGAATCGATCATCGGGCCCCGATCCGGCAGAATGGGCGCCATGCCTCGTACCAGCCCAGTGACTGCATGGAAAGCACTCAAGGAGGGTAACGAGCGCTTCGTCTCGGGCCAGATGGAGCATCCGAGCCAGAGCGTCGCCGACCGGGCCAGGCTGACTCACGGGCAAAAGCCGACCGCGGTGGTGTTTGGCTGCGCCGATAGCCGGGTGGCCGCCGAGATCATCTTCGATCAGGGCCTTGGCGACATGTTCGTGGTGCGCACCGCAGGCCACGTCGCCGATTCGGCGGTGTTGGGTTCCATCGAATACGCCGTCACGGTGCTCGACGTGCCGCTGGTCGTGGTGCTCGGCCACGACAATTGCGGCGCGGTGAAGGCGACGCTGTCGGCGCTAGACGATGGCGAGGTGCCCGGCGGCTATGTCCGCGACATCGTCGAACGCATCACACCGTCGATCCTGCTTGGCCGTCATGCGGGGTTGAGCCGGGTCGACGAGTTCGAGACCCGCCACGTCAACGAGACGGTCATGCAGCTGAGGGTGCGCTCCTCACCGATCGCCGACCGGATCATCGCGGGCTCATTGGCGATCGCCGGGGTCACCTACCATCTGGCCGACGGGCGGGTGGTGCTCCGCGATCATCTGGGCGATATCGGCGAATAGCCGCCTACCGCGGCGCCACGATGCCGTGGTCGTAGGCGTAGACGATCGCCGCGGCCCGGTCGCGTAGGTCCAACTTCAGAAAGATCCGGCCGATGTGGCTCTTCACGGTGACTCCGGAGATGACGAGTTCCTCGGCGATCTCGGAATTGGAGCGGCCCTGGCCGATGAGGGTCAGCACATCCAGCTCGCGCGCGGTCAGCTCGGCCACAGCGTCGACCCGCCGCTCGAGGGCCGCCCTACGGTAGGTGCTCAGCACCCGAGAGGTCACGACCGTGTCCAGGTAGCTGTCGCCCCTGGCCACGGTTCGCACCGCGCGGATCAGCTCCTCGGCCGAGGAGTCCTTGAGTACGAAGCCCGCGGCGCCGGCGCGGAGTGCGGCGGACAGCAGTTCGTCCTCGTTGAACGTGGTGAGCGCCAGCACCGGCGGCGAGTCCTGACCGGTCAGCCTGCGGGTCGCCTCGATGCCGTCGACCCGCTTCATCCGCAGATCCATCACCACCACGTCCGGACGGTGCGCGGCGACCGCGGCGGGTACCTCGTCGCCGTCCGAGCACTCGGCGACGATGACGAAGCCGTCCTTGCGGCGCAGGATCCGGCGCAGCCCGGAGCGCACCAGATCCTGGTCGTCCACCAGCAGGACGGAAATGTCCGTGCCGTCCGTGCTCACCATCTGCACCCAGGGCGTGGATCCGGTTCGGCGGTAAGCGGTATCTCGGCGCAGACCGACCAGCCGCCGCGAGATGGCCCGATATCGATTGCGCCGCCGAGCAATTCGATGCGCTGGCGCATCCCGCGCAGCCCCCGGCCATCGGACGCGGCTTGGGCGGTGATCGCGACGGGCAGCTCGTTGACGATGGTCAGCCTGGCGGTCGATCGCGAAACCGTGAGTTCCACCACGGCCTTCGAATCGGGAGCGTGTTTGGCGATGTTGGCCAGCGATTCCTGCGTGATGCGGTAGAGCGCAAGGCCGACTGCCGCCGACACCCCGTCCGCTCGACCCTCCGTACGCACCTCGACGTCCAGTCCGGCCTGGGTGAAATCGTCTATCAGGATCGGGATGTCGTCGATGTCGGGTTCCGGGTCGATCTTGAGTGGCCCGTCGTCCAGCAGGCCCACCGTGTGACGAATGTCGGCCATAGCCTGGCGGCCGAGGCGCTCGGCATCCACCAGCGCATCGACCGCTTCGTCGATGTCGCGGTCCTCCTGAAGGCCGCGGCGGGCCCCCGTCACATGCAGCAGCGTGACGCTGAGCGAATGCGCGATGACATCGTGTACCTCGCGGGCGATCCGCCTGCGCTCGTCGGCTGCGGCGTGCTCTGCCAGATCCGCCTGCATCTCTTGCTGCTTGATCAGCAATTGCCGCTGGGTCAGCAATAGGAACCCCACCAGCCAGCCCATCGCGACGAAGCTGAGGTACAGCGCGATTCCGTCGAGTCGGTGCGTCGCCGAGGCGATGCCCAGCAGGGCGGCCGCCAACGCGGTGGCCAGCAGACCGCGACGCACCGACGCCAGCGATCCGACGACACCGACCATGAGAACCAAGATCAGCGGTGCGAAATCGCCCGGTATCGGTGTCGACGTTCCGAACAGAAACATCGCCGTCGCCGTCAAGGAGGTCGCCGAGATCAGCGCGGGATTGAATTTGATTCCAGATGCGAAGAACAGCACGAATGGGGAGATCACGACGACAGTCGCGCCGAGCGCCAACACAAAGTCGGTACCGGGTCGCTGCACGGTCGACACGACGGCGACCAAGGCCATGGCGGCATCGGTCATGATGACGACGGCCCACGAGTATCCCAGCGGGATGAGCTCACCCCGCTGCCGGATCCGGTCTCGCACGTACGTCGTCACGGCCCGTAGCACCGCCTCATCGTAGAAGGGTCCGAGGCGGCCCACATCGTGCTGTGGTCGGCACCCGGCTCCGCCTCAGGTAGGAGAAGAAGAGTCGACTCGGGCACGACGTGCTTTCGGCGACGGCTCCATAGCGTCGACACCATGACATGGTCACAACTGCACGAGCGCATGGCCTTCATGGCCGATCTGATCGACCGGGCCGCGGTGGACCCCGAAGCGGCACTGCACCTCAACGGCAACCTGTCCGAAGTGGACAGGCTGTTCGGTGGCGAAGATGGTCTGCTGCTGTCGCTTCAGCAGCGTTGGACGACTCTGCTAACCGCCAAGCTGGACCAGGCCGCCGACGACGACATCCCCCCCGAACGGGTGCTGGCCGACCTCGCCGCCCGCCAGCCGGGGCTACGCGCACTGCTCGACGCGGCGGCGCGCCGGTCGGTGCGGGTGCGCTCGGCACAGCGCGGTGAGCAGCGCATCCTCGACATCTACGCCGGACCCTCGGACGGCCAGCAGACCGTTGCATGAAGTGGCCGACCGGCTCTCGCGGTTCACCAGCCGGTTTGCCGTCGTCGTGGTCGGCTGCTGGGTTGTCGCCGCCGGATTGGGCAACCTGGTGGTGCCGCAGCTGGAGAGCGTCGTCGCAGCGCACAGCCGGTCCTTCATGCCCACCGACGCGGCAAGCTCGATCGCCGCACGGCGATCGGCCGAACTGTTCGGCGCAGCGCCCAGCAACAACCTCAACTACGTTGTGCTGGAACGTGATCAACCGCTGAGCCCGCTGGACCGGCGTTACTACGACACCCTGGTGTCGGCGTTGCGGGCCGACACCACCCACGTCGACCTGGTGACCGACCTGTGGGCAGACCCGGTCACCGAAGCCGTGGCGCAAAGCGGTGACGGCCGCGCGGCCACCGTGATGGTTCGGCTTTCGGGGATGCTGGGCACGTCGCAGGCCAGTGAGTCCGTCACCGCGGTCCGTGCCACGGTGGCCCGGCTTGCCGCGCCCGACGGTCTCGGCGTCTATGTCACCGGACCCGGCAGCACGATCGCCGATGAGTTCAGCGCGATCGACCGCCAGATGCTCGGCATCACCGTGGCCACGATCGTGCTGATCATGTTGTTGCTACTCGTCGTCTATCGATCACCGGCCGCCGCCGCCATCCCGCTGATCTCGGTCGGCCTGGCGCTGGCCGTCGCCCGACCCATCGTTGCGGCATTGGGGGACAACGACCTCACCGAGGTGTCGCTGTTCTCGGTCGCGCTGATCGCCGCGATGATGCTGGGCGCCGGCACGGATTACGCGATCTTTCTGATCGGGCGCTATCACGAGGGGCGTCGACGCCGGATGGACCCGGCCCCGGCCCTCGCGGACGCCTACCGGAGAGTCGCGCCGGTGATCGCGGGTTCGGGACTGACCGTGGCTGTGGCACTGGCCTGCTTGAGCTTCGCGCAGGTCGGGGTCTTCCGCAGCGCCGGGATTCCCTGCGCCATCGGCGTTCTGGTCGCCATGCTGGCGTCCTTGACATTGACCCCGGCGCTGATCGGGCTGGCCGGTGGCCGCGGGCTGCTGGAGCCAGGACGGCCCATCATCGCGCGTCGCTGGCGGCGCATCGGGGTGGCCGTCGCTCGGTGGCCAGGGCCCATCCTCGCGGTCAGCGGCGGGCTGATCGTCATCCTGGCGTTGCCGCTGGCCGGTCTGCGGTTGGGCTGGAACGAGCCGGCGGCGACGCCAGCCGGTTCGGAGTCCAACCGCGGCTATGCGGCGGTGGACCGGCATTACCCGGCCAACCGGCTGCTGCCCGTCGTGGTAACGATCGAAGCCGGCCACGACATACGCAACCCGGCAGGATTGATCGCCATCGAGCGGATCACCCGAGCGCTCATGGCGATTCCCGGTGTGCGGATGGTGCAGTCCGCAAGCAGGCCCGCCGGCCGGGTGCCCGATGAGGCCACGCTGAGTTATCAAGCAGGGGTGCTCGGCGAGCAGTTCGATGAAGGGGTCGAGGCGCTGACCGACCGGCTCCGACGGGTGGCCGACCTGGACGCCACCCTGTCGCAGATGTCTGCCGCGGTGACCCAACTTGGCCGCGGGCTGCAGGGCGGCGCAGACGGACTCGGCGACGTCCGCTCGGCCGCCGACGAGATGCGCGCCGGCATGGACGGATTGCAAAGCAACATGACATCGGTGTCGGGATATCTCGACCCACTGCGCGACTTCGTCAACGGCACTCCGGGCTGCCCGACCAACCCGATCTGCTCGGCGGTGGCAAAGGTCGTCGAACCGGTCGACGGCGTGGTCCGGAGCTCAGCCGAATTGAGCAGCGGCGCAGCGAAGCTGACGGACGGATCGGGTGTGGCGACAGCGGCGCTGGCCGGCCTGCCCGACACGGTGCGCACGATGAGCGACGGTCTGGGTCGGGCACGGGAGGCCACCCGCGACGTCATGGACATGGTGGAATCCATCGGACCGCAGATGCGTGCGCTGACCGAGTACCTGAGTGAGGTCGACGTCCAGTTCCAGGGCAGCGGCGCAGCCGGTTTCTATCTGCCGCGGCGCGCCCTGAGCGATCCGCGATTTCAGCAGGCATTGCGCAACCTCGTCTCGGCGAACGGTCGTGCGACCTACCTGCTGGTGTACGGCGACGGGCACGAGTGGGGCGCCCACGGCGCGGAACGCGCGAAGTTGATCGAGACTGCGGTCACCGAGGCCACCAAGGAGGGCACCCTGACGCCCATTGCGGTCGATCTTGTGGGCGTCGGACCCGCGACCCGCGACCTGCAGGAGTTCGTCGAGGCCGACGTCGTGCTGCTGGTCGCGGTGACGTCGACGCTGATCTTCTTGATCGTGGCGCTGATGCTGCGCAGTCCGGTGGCGGGGCTGGCGGTGGTCGGCACCGTCGTCGGCTCCTACGCCTCGGCGCTGGGTGCCAGCGTCCTCGCCTGGCAGTACCTGCTCGGCCACGAACTGCACTGGGCCGTCGCCCCGATCGCCCTCATCGCGCTGGTCGCCGTCGGCGCCGACTACAACCTGCTGCTGGTGATGCGGATCCGGGAGGAAGCGCGGGCGGGCATCAGGACGGGAATCGTCAGGGCCTTCGCAGGCACCGGCGGTGTGGTGACGACCGCCGGGATGGTCTTCGGCATCACGATGTTCGCCCTGGTCGGAAGCAGCGTGCTGAGCATCGCCCAGATCGGGTTCACCATCGGTGTCGGGCTTTTGGTGGACACCCTGATCGTCCGGACGTTCGTGGTCCCGGCGATGGTGGCACTGCTGGGCCGCTGGTTTTGGTGGCCTGCCCAGGTGCCGAAGCGCGGGCGCGGCGATGTCCGAGCCGCGACACGCCGAGCGGGGTCGGACGACTGGGCGTGACCTGGCCTTACCTTGGACTCGTGCTGGATCTAGAACCGCATGGCCCGCTGCCCACCCAGATCTACTGGCGGCGTCGGGCGCTGGCGATCGGCATCGGGGTGGTCGTCGTGGCCATCGTCGCCGCAATTGCGATCCTCGTGGTGAGCAACAGTACCGGTGACACCAAGGCCGAGCAGTCCTCCAGCGCCGCGCCTCCGACCCCGCTTCCCGGGGAGAACCCCGAGGTCAAGACCCCGGTACAGCCTCCGGCGCAACAGGCGCCCCCGCCGACCCCCACGCCGTCCGCGGCGGTGACGCCACCTCCGGTACTCGAGGAAGGCGACGACTGCCCCGACTCCACTCTCGCGGTCAAGGGCATCACCAGCCAGCCCGACTTCGTCGTCGGCGATCAGCCGAAGTTCACCATGATCGTGACCAACATCGGCCTGGTGGCCTGCAAGCGTGACGTCGGTGCAGCGGTACTGGCGGCCTACGTGTACTCGCTGAACAACGAGCGGCTGTGGTCGAACCTTGACTGCGCCCCGTCCAATGAAACCCTGGTCAAGACCTTCAACCCGGGTGAGCAGGTCACCACCGAGGTCACCTGGACGGGCATGGGTTCGGCGCCGAACTGCCCGCTGCCGCGGCAGCCGATCGGCCCAGGCACCTACAACCTGGTGGTCCAGCTGGGCAACCTGCGGTCCGCCGCGGTGCCGTTCATCCTGGCTGAGCCCGCCGCCGCGCCTCCTGGCGAGGAAGCGCCGCCGCCAGCCGAGCAAGCGCCGCAGGGCGAAGTACCGGTTCCCGGCAACTGATTCAGGCCACGCCCACATTCAGGCCGCCACGCCTGCGCCCAAGTGAACCTTCTGCAGAAGAAGTGCAAGGCAGCCCCAGCGAAACGTGCGTTTCGGCGTACGACGGTGCGAATATGAAAGTGAGGCTAGGGTTTCCAGCCTCGGGACACCATCGCCGACCACGTGCGGGCGATGATGTCGTCCTCTCGATCCTCTTTGATCACGCGGGTGACGTTCCAGCCCATGCGCTCGAGCTTCGGCCAGACGCGGAGGTCCTTGACGTACTGCTCGCGGTTCGTACGATGCTGATCCCCGTCGTACTCGGCACCGACCATGAAGTCCTCCCAACCCATGTCGAGAATGCGAACGAGGCGTCCACGCTCATCGATCACCGGAATTTGGGTGGTGGGTCTGGGAAGTCCGGCGTCGATGAACAACAACCGGAGCCAGGTCTCCTTCGGTGATGCGGCGCCGCCGTCGACAAGTGGAAGAAGCTCACGCAGTTGCCGCAACCCTCGCTGACCCTGGTGGCGCTTAGCCAGCAAGAGAACGTCCTCGGCTGAGAAGACCTGCGTGCGCATCAAGGCATCGAGCCGCGAAAGAGCTTCCCCACGCTTCAGATGCCGCCCCAGGTCGAACGCTGTGCGCGCACGGCTCGTGACTGGAAGGCCCGCGACCCTGGTGATCTCGTCTTCGACCAACGTCTCGTTGCGCACCAGGACTCCACGCTGTGGTCGAGCCCGTCGCGAGATCAGCTCGATCGGGATGTCATCGTCGACCCATTGGGCGCCATGCAGGGCGGATGCCGCCGCGCCTGCGATCACCGCTTGGCGATCTGACGCCAACCACGCGCCGACGGTGCGGTCTCGCAGCGACGGGGGCGAGTGCTTGGGCACATAGACACCGCGGAAGATTGGGCGATACCACCGCTGCAATTCGTGTCGCGTCAAGCGGGCCGACGAGACCGCTTCGCTTCCAATGAAGACTTCCCCCATGGCCCGACTGTGGCAGGCCCCTCCGACATCGTCTCAAATGCACGTTTCGAAGGGAAAGTGCGAGAAGGGCCCGGCAAAACGTGCGTTTCGGCGAGTGACACCCGGCAACTGATTCAGGCCAATTGGTCAGCGATGGTCGACTCGGCCAGCTGCGACAGCCCCTCCCGAATGTGGCGCGCCCACATCGATCCGATGCCGTCCACAGACTGCAAATCACTCGCGCTGGCCGCCAAGACGCCCTGCAGCGATCCGAACGACCGCACCAGCAGGTCGACGTGGGCGAACTGCAGCCGCGGAATGCCCGCCATCGCGCGGTAACCTCGTGAACTCATCGCCGAGTCCTGCGCCTCCAGCGTGGAGGGATAGCCGAAAACGCGCGCCAGCGCAGTGAAGTCGAGCAGTTCGTTGTCTGAAAGGGCGTCGAGCTCATCGAGCGTGACCGTCACCTGTGTGGTGTCCGGCGGGTCGGGGTTGGCGTGGTAGTCGCGCACGACCAGCTCGCGGGCCGTGTCGTTGTCACCGACGAGCTCTTCGAGTTGCAGTTTGAGCTGACGCCCGTCGGTGCCGAGCTCCACCACGTCGGCGTCGATCTCCAGGCTGATGCGACGCACCATCTCCAGGCGCTGCACGACCGTCATGACATCGCGCAGCGTCACGAAGTCCTCGATCTCGGCGGTGGACAACTGCCGGTTGACCTCGTCGAGCCGCGACTTGTAGCGCTCCAATGTGGCGATGGTCTGGTTGGTCCGCGACAGGATGGTCGCCGAATCGGGCACCACGTGTCGCTCGCCCGCGACGTACACCGTCACGATGCTCATCGAATGGCTCACCGACACCACCGGATAGCCGGTCTGCACGGCGGTGCGCTCGGCTGACCGGTGTCGGGTGCCGGACTCGTCGGTGGGGATCGACGCGTCGGGCACCAGTTGGACGTTGGCCCGCAGGATCCGGGAGCCGTCACTGGACAGCACGACGGCGCCGTCCATCTTCGACAATTCCCGCAGCTTGGTGGGGGCGTAGCGGACGTCGAGCGAGAAGCCACCATCGCAGATGGCCTCGACGCTGTCGTCGTAGCCGAGCACGATGAGTGCCCCCGTGCGACCGCGCAGGATGCGCTCGAGGCCGTCGCGCAGCGCGGTGCCGGGGGCCAGCCGCCCCAGCGTCTCGCGCAGCGTGGGCCGGGACAGTTGCACCACGTTGCTGCGCGTCCTGCCTGCGGACTTCACGGCCATCTTTTCTCCTAGGATTTGCCGCCATTGTCCGCGATCGTGCGCAGAACCCGCAACGCCCCGCCAATGTTGTCCGCGTTCATCACCGTCAGCCCGGCCGGCCCGGTGGACACGCCTGGGGGCACCACGGCGCACGTGAAGCCGAGTCTTGCGGCCTCGGCGAGGCGGCGGTCCATGCCGGTGACCCGGCGCAGGTCGCCCGCGAGCCCCACCTCGCCGATCGCCACGACGGTGGTGGGCATCGGCAGGTCGGCATAGGCGGAGGCGATTGCCAGCGCCACCGCAAGATCCGATGACGGATCGGTCAACCGCATGCCGCCGACCGTCGACAGGTAGATGTCGTAGGTGCCGACCGACAGGTGGGCGCGCTTCTCGAGCACGGCGGTGATCATCGCGGCACGCGAGGAGTCGATGCCGCTCACCGCCCGTCGTGGCGACCCCGTGACGGCCGATCCGATGAGCGCCTGTACCTCGCCGATCAGCGGGCGCTTGCCGTCCAGCGTGACCGTGACCGCGGTGCCCGAGACAGGTGCCGGCCGCTGATCCAGGAACAGCCCGGAGGGATCGGCGACGCACTCGATTCCGTTGTCGTGCAACAGAAAACAGCCGACCTCGTCGGCGGCACCGAACCGGTTCTTGACGCCGCGGACCATGCGCAGCGCCGATGAGCGGTCACCTTCGAAGTGCAATACGACGTCGACGAGGTGCTCGAGCGAGCGCGGCCCGGCGATGGCGCCGTCCTTGGTGACGTGGCCGACGAGGAGCATCGCGATGCCCGTGGTCTTGGCGGCCATGGTGAGCGCCGCCGTCACGGCGCGCACCTGGGTGACGCCGCCGCAGACTCCGTCGGCCTCGGTGGTGGACATGGTCTGCACCGAGTCGACCACGACCAGCGTGGGCTGCACCTCCTCGATGTGGCCCAGCGCGGTCTGCAGATCGGATTCGGCGGCCAGGTACACCTCGTCGTGGGTGCAGCCGGTGCGTTCGGCCCGCAGCCGGATCTGCCCTGCCGACTCCTCACCCGACAGGTACAGCGCGCGCCTGCCGGACTGCGCCCAGCGGTAGGCGACCTCGAGGAGCAGCGTCGACTTGCCGACGCCGGGATCACCGGCGAGCAGCGTCACCGAGCCGGGGACCAGACCGCCACCCAGCACGCGGTCCAACTCGCTGATGCCGGTGTGGAAGTGGCGTGTCGAGCCCGGATCGATGGAACTGATCGGGACGGCGGGGGAGGTAGGCGCGACAGCGCGGCGACCTGGTGTGGAGCCCAGCGCCGTGAGCACCGCGACTTCATTGACCGTGCCCCAGGTGCTGCAGTCCGGGCAGCGGCCCACCCACTTGGCGGCCACGTGCCCGCATTCCGAGCACCGGAACTGCGAACGCGCCTTGGAACCGGATCGAGCCACTCCGTGACGGTATCCGTCGTCGCCGACAGAAACCCGCAGTGAGCTAGCCGTGACCGCCCGTGTCGCCTTCGGCTTCCACCGCACCCTCGGTGTCGCGCCGCGGGGCTTCGCCTGCCGAGATCGGTACCGCGACGGTGGCCTCACCGGACCGCTCGAACGTGAACGTGAAGTCGTACGTCAGGCCGTTGCTGATCGGCTTGGTGAGCGTCACCGCGGCTTCGACCGTGTCGGCGCTCTCGGTGGCGTCCAGGGGGCTGGGCTGGCCGTCTGGCGTGCCGACGACGAGTGTGCCGCCGGGCGCCAGGGTCGGGTTGCCCGCCACCGTCACCGTGCCGATTTCGGACGTGATGGAGATCAGGCGGTCCGGTTCCGCGGGCGATTCGTTGACCGCAAGGAACAGCAGGTCGGCCTTGCTGCCCTGGCGCACGTAATCGGAGGTCTGGGGAGCCCGCAGGTGCACGTTGCGCAGCGCCACCCCGGTCAGCGGGTCGCCTGCCACCGCGTTGGTGCCGTTGACGGCGGGTTCCTGGATGGCGGTCTGGGAGACCTGGCCGGCGCTGCAGCCGGTCAGGACGACCGCTGCGGCGAGCCCGCAGGCGCTCAGGCCCGAGGTGACAGTGAAGGCGCGGGATCTTTGGCGGTTCACTCAAGCCTCCTGCTCGGGCCCATGCAACGACCGAGGCGTCGTCGGGGTGTTTCAACTATGCAGAGTAGTAGGTGGCGGTTCGCCGCGGTAGCCGAGGGCGCGCGCCGGCCGAAACCCGTTCCGGGGCCCGCCCGCAACGGCCCGCAGGGGTTCGCTGGAGAGGGCGCGCGTTGCACGGATTCGTCACCATGTCAACCCCTTGTCTTCACCTGCGGTGCCCCTGACCTGCATCGTTGTTCTACACGTGTCTGGGCGCCGTGCTAAGATTGAGAGGTGAAAGGGGCTCTAATCTGATGATTTTCAAGGTCGGAGACACCGTTGTCTATCCACATCATGGTGCCGCGCTGATCGAGGCGATCGAAACTCGGACCATCAAGGGCGAGCAGCGAGAATATCTCGTCCTCAAGGTCGCTCAGGGCGATCTCACCGTTCGAGTCCCTGCTGATAATGCAGAGTACGTCGGCGTGCGTGACGTGGTTGGTCAAGAGGGTCTCGACAAGGTCTTCCAGGTACTACGCGCCCCGCACACCGAGGAGCCGACCAACTGGTCGCGTCGCTACAAGGC
>Ga0193743_1002031_pt1 | contig 14572 bp, 11 predicted proteins | sample L2c2metaG_FD_143038 | JGI IMG/M metagenome (GOLD analysis project Ga0193743, IMG submission 143038) | Soil microbial communities from a riparian zone of the East river system, Colorado, United States - L2c2 | ecosystem: Environmental > Terrestrial > Soil > Riparian zone | place: USA: East River... | reverse complement strand
GATTCCCTGCTGTCCGAAGAAGCCGTGATGGCCTTCGAATACGGCGAAGCCACCACCTCGCCGGATCAGCTGGGCATCTGGGAAGGCCAGTTCGGCGATTTCGCCAATGGCGCGCAGGTGGTGATCGACCAGTTCATCAGCTCCGGCGAAGCGAAGTGGAACCGCCTGTGCGCCCTGGCCCTGTTCCTGCCCCACGGCTACGAAGGCCAGGGTCCAGAGCATTCCTCGGCCCGCCTGGAGCGCTTCCTGCAGCTTTGCGCGATGGAGAACATGCAGGTCTGCGTACCCACTACGCCCGCCCAGGCCTTCCACATGATCCGCCGCCAGCTGGTGCGCCCGGTGCGCAAGCCGCTGATCGTGATGACGCCAAAATCCCTGCTGCGCCACAAGCTGGCGGTTTCGTCGCTGGACGACCTTGCCACGGGCCAGTACCAGCTCGTCATCGGCGACCAGCAGAAACTCACCGACAAGAAGGTCAAGCGCGTGGTGCTGTGTTCGGGCAAGGTCTATTACGACCTGCTCGACGAAGCGGGCAAGCGCGGCCTGAAAGACGTCGCCATCGTCCGCGTCGAGCAGCTGTATCCGTTCCCGCGCGTCGAAGTATCCGCGGAGCTCGCGAAATACACCGGTGCGAAGGAAGTCATCTGGTGCCAGGAAGAACCCATGAACCAGGGCGCCTGGTTCCAGATCCGGCATCACCTGCAGGCCTGCGTCGATGCGAAGCAGAGCCTTTCCTACGCCGGCCGTGCGCGCTCACCGGCACCGGCCGCCGGTCATTTGAACACCCACGTCGCCGAACAGGCGGCCCTCGTCGAACAGGCGCTCGTAGCGCCCGTCGGCACCGATCACGCAGCGGAGTAAGGCAAGCATGTCCATCGAAGTCAAAGTCCCCGTCCTGCCCGAGTCGGTCTCCGACGCGCTTATCGCCACCTGGCACAAGAAAGTGGGTGAAGCCGTCAAGCGTGACGAGAACCTGGTGGACCTGGAAACGGACAAGGTCGTGCTGGAAGTGCCCTCGCCCGTCGACGGCGTGCTGAAGGAAATCAAGCAAGCGGAAGGTTCCACGGTCAATAGCCAGCAGCTGATCGCCGTGATCGAGGAAGGCGCGTCCGCCGCGCCGTCGAAAGAAACCGCGCCCGCCAAGGCCGAGGCACCGAAAGCCGAGAAGGCTGCCGCACCCGCCGCCAAGGCCGGCAACACCGAAGAGCTCTCGCCCGCCGGCCGCCGCGTCGCCGAGGAAGAGAAGATCGACCCTTCCAAGGTCCCAGGCACCGGCCGCGATGGCCGCGTCACCAAGGAAGACCTGGTCAACTATTCCAAGTCCGGTACGGCTGTAGCGCCGTCGGCGCCCGCCGCCAAGCCCACCCCGGGTTCGCGTCCGGAAGAGCGCGTGGCGATGACCCGCATTCGCTCGCGCATCGCCGAGCGCCTGATGCAGTCGAAGAACTCCATCGCCATGCTCACCTCGTTCAACGAAGTGAACCTGGCCGAGGTGGTGAAGCTGCGCAAGACACTGGGCGAGTCGTTCGAGAAGGCCAACGGCGTGAAGCTCGGCTTCATGAGCTTCTTCGTCAAGGCCGCCACCGAAGCGCTCAAGCGCTACCCGGTCGTCAACGCCTCGGTGGACGGCAGCGACATCATCTACCACGGCTACCAGGACATCTCCATCGCGGTGTCCACCGAGAAGGGGCTGGTGACGCCGGTGCTGCGCGACGTGCAGGACATGTCGTTCGTCGACGTCGAGAAGGGCATCATGAATTTCGCCAAGAAGGCACGCGACGGCAAGCTGGGCCTGGACGACCTCCAGGGCGGCACCTTCACCATCACCAACGGCGGCACCTTCGGTTCGCTCTTGTCCACGCCCATCGTGAACCCGCCGCAAAGTGCCATCCTTGGCATGCACACGATCAAGGAACGCGCCATCGTGGAGAACGGCCAGGTGATCGCCGCACCCATGATGTACATCGCGCTGTCGTACGACCACCGCATCATCGACGGCCGCGACGCCGTGCTGTTCCTGGTGGACATCAAGAACCAGCTTGAGAATCCGCAGCGCATGCTTTTGGGTCTCTAGGCGCGCGCGTTCGGGCGCCTTGGCGCCCGAACAAAATAGGTAAAGGGGTTGCCCTGGCGCCGGCTTCCGCGCCAAAGCCCAGGGCGCTCCAAAACCTTTAAAAATCGAGCTTTCACCCCACTTCAAGTGCAGAACCGTTCGGGCCAAACCCCCAAACGTCCCCCTCCAAAGGATTAATAGCGTCATGACCGACAAATTCGACGTCATCGTCATCGGCGGCGGCCCCGCCGGTTACCACGCCGCGATCCGCGCCGCGCAGCTGGGCCTGAAAACCGCCGTGATCGATGCCTTCGTCGGCAAGGACGGCAAGGCCGCGCTGGGCGGCACCTGCCTCAATGTAGGCTGCATCCCCTCCAAGGCGCTGCTCGATTCATCCAAGCAGTTCTACAACATCGCGCACAACCTGCCGGTGCACGGCATCACCGTTGAAAATGCCAAGGTGGACCTGGGCACATTCATCGGCCGCAAGGACAAGATCGTCAAGCAGTTCACCGGCGGCGTGGCCCAGTTGTTCAAGGCCAACAAGATCGTCAGCTACTTCGGCAAGGGCAAGCTGCTGAAGGGCAACAACGTCGAGATCACCGGCAACGATGGCGCCAAGCAGACCATCAGTGCCACCAACGTCGTGCTGGCCTCAGGTTCCGTGCCCATCGAGCTGCCGTTCGCCAGGTTCGACAACAAGTACATCCTCGACAATGCCGGCGCCCTGGACATCACCGAAGTACCCAAGCGCATGGGCGTGATCGGTGCGGGCGTGATCGGCCTGGAACTGGGCAGCGTGTGGCGTCGCCTTGGCGCCGAAGTCACGGTGATCGAAGCGCTGCCGGATTTCCTTGGCGTCGCCGATGCCGATATCGCCAAGGTCGCCCTCAAGGAATTCGGAAAGCTCGGCCTGGACATCAAGCTGGGCGCCAAGCTGTCCAGGGCCGAGGTCAAGGGCTCTGAAGTCCACCTTACCTACAACGACAAGGACGGCGACCACGACCTCGTCGTCGACAAACTGCTGGTAGCCGTGGGCCGACGCGCCTACACCGACGGCCTGCTGGCCGACGACGTTGGGGTGAAGATCGACGACCGAGGCCGCATCGTGGTCGACGAGCACTGCCACACCGGCGTCGATGGCGTCTGGGCCGTGGGCGATGCCGTGCGCGGCCCGATGCTGGCCCACAAGGGCTTCGAGGAAGGCATGGCGGTGGCCGAGTGGATCGCCGGGAAGTCAGGCCACGTCAACTACGACAGCATCCCCTGGGTGATCTACACCGAGCCCGAAATCGCCTGGGCTGGCAAGACGGAAAAGCAGCTCAAGGACGAAGGCATCCCCTACCGCGCCGGCAGCTTCCCGTTCGCCGCCATCGGCCGTGCCGTGGCCATGAATGAAGCCATCGGCCAGGTGAAGATGCTCGCCCACGCCGAAACCGACCGCATCCTGGGCGTGCACATGGTGGGTCCGGGCGTGTCCGAGTTGATCGCCGAATGCGTGGTGGCCATGGAGTTCAAGGGCTCCTCCGAAGACCTCGCCCGCATCGTCCACGCGCACCCGACGCTTTCCGAAGCGGTGCACGAGGCGGCGCTGGCCGTGGACAAGCGCGCCATCCACAAGGGTAACTGAGCCGCCGGCGCTACCCTTTGAGCCCGCTCTTGGCGACATGAGCGGGCTTTTTCGTTCCAAAGACCAGGACAGTCCATGCGTACCATTGCTTCGCTATGCGTCTACTGTGGCTCCAGCGCCGGCACGCGGCCGGAATATGCCGAGCACGCGTTTACTTTCGGGCAAATGATCGCCCGGCGAGGCACGGCGCTGGTGTACGGCGGTGGACGCGTCGGCCTGATGGGCAAGGTCGCCGACGGCGTGCTGGCGGCCGGTGGCCGCGCCATCGGCGTCATTCCACGCCACCTGATGGACAAGGAAGTGGGTCATACCGGTCTTACGGAGTTGCACGTGGTGGAAACCATGCACGAGCGCAAGACACGCATGTATGAGCTTTCCGATGCCTTCGTCGCCCTGCCCGGCGGCTTCGGCACGCTGGATGAAATGTTCGAAATGCTCACCTGGGCGCAACTGGGGCTGCACACCTATCCCTGCGCCTTCCTCGGCACCCGCGGTTTCTACACGCCGCTGGAACAGGGCGTCGACCACATGGTGGAAGAAGGTTTCGTTCGCGTGGAGCAGCGCCAGTCGCTTTGGTTCGGCGAGGACGCCGGCGCCATGTTCACCTGGATGGAAAACTACGAAGCCGTGTACACGCCCAAGTGGCTTCCTGGCGAAGCGGGCGACAACACCTGAAGGCATGTGACGATGAAAAGATTCCGCGCATTCCGCATCAACAACGACGCCAGTGGTTATCGCGCCGGCCTCACCGACATCTCGGTCGCCGATCTCGTCGAGGGCGAGGTGCTGGTCAAGGTCCAATGGTCGTCGGTGAACTTCAAGGATGCGCTGGCGGGCACCGGCAAGGGAAAGATACTCCGTCAATTTCCCTTGAATGGCGGCATCGACGTAGCCGGCCACGTAGTGGCATCCACCGATCCGGCTTTCCAGGAAGGCGATGCGGTGCTGTGCACAGGCTGCGGGCTGTCCGAAACCCGCGACGGCGGCTACGGCGAATATGTGAAGCTTCCCGCCCAATGGACGGTACCGCTTCCCGATGGCCTAACCGCCCGCGAAGCGATGGCCCTGGGTACCGCCGGCTTCACCGCAGCGCTCTCGCTGCTGCGGATGCTCGACAACCGCCAGACCCCCTCACTGGGGCCGATCGCCATCACCGGTGCCACCGGCGGCGTGGGCATGCTGGCCATCGACATCTTCAGCCGGGCGGGTTTCGAAGTGCACGCGATCTCGGGCAAGCCCGATCGCTTCGATATTCTCAAGGGTGTCGGCGCCACGCAGTGCATCGACCGCCACCACCTTCAGTTTTCAGGCAAGCCGCTCGATTCAGGCCGCTTCGGCGGTGCGCTGGACAACGTCGGCGGCGACATGCTGTCCGGCTTGCTGCCGTTGATCGCGCCGTATGGCAATGTCGCCAGTTGCGGCCTGGCCGGCAGCCCCGCGCTCGCCACCACGGTGATGCCCTTCATCATTCGCGGCGTGAGCCTGCTGGGCATTGCGTCGGGCGGCACCGCCCTGGACATCCGCCAGGAGATCTGGCGCCGCCTGGCCAAGGATTGGAAGCCGGCCCACCTGGATGCCATCGTCACCCGGGAAATCACCCTGGACGAGCTCCCGGGCGTATTCGAGGGCATGCTGGAGGGCCAATCCTTCGGTCGCACCGTGGTGCGGATCGCTGAGGATTGATGAATCCGCCACGACCCGTAGAATGCTCAGGAAATACTAATCACCACCGGGCTGGCCGACCGCAAGAAGTCGCGGACGGCCACCGGAAAACAAGCGTCCCTGGGGAAATGCATGGCCCGTATCCTGATCGTCGACGATTCGCCGTCGCAACTGCTTGGCATCAAGCGCATCGTCGAGAAGCTCGGGCATGAGGCGCTCACTGCCGAAGATGGCGCCGCCGGCGTGGAAGCGGCCAAGCGCGAACTCCCCGACCTCATCCTGATGGATGTCGTCATGCCCAACCTCAACGGGTTCCAGGCAACGCGCACCATCTCCAAGGAGCCGACCACGGCCCACATTCCGATCGTCCTGGTCACCACCAAGGACCAGGACACCGATAAGGTCTGGGGCATGCGCCAGGGGGCCAAGGCCTATGTGGTCAAGCCGATCAAGGAAGAAGAGCTGGTTTCCACCCTGAAGGAATTGCTGCCGGGGTGACCTGTGCCGAAGGGGTCAGAGTAATTACTCTGACCCCAACCCTCTCGCCGGTATCTCAGGCCCGGGGGTCGAAGTCGGCAAACGCTTCGCGATAAGCCTGCAAAGCCGCCTTCTGTTCGATGTTCACCGCCACCGGCACGCGCACTTCCAGGGTAACGATCTGGTCGCCTGGATGGGCGCCACCGGGCATCCCGCGCCCCTTCAGCCGCAGCTTGCGACCGCTCTGCGAGCCCGCCGGGATACGCAGGTCCACGCTACCGGCAAGGGTAGGAACGGCTACCGTGGCACCCTCGGAAGCCTCCCAGGGAGCGATCGCCAGCGTCGAATGCACGGTTCGGCCATCGAGCCGGAAGCGCGTGTCGTCCTTGATGCCGATTTCGAGCAGGAGATCGCCGGACGGGCCGCCGCCGGACCCCGGATGCCCCTGGCCGGCCAGGCGGATCACCTGCCCCGGCTGGATCCCGGCAGGGATCCGCACTTCAAGCACGCGGTCGCCACCGGAGGCGCCATTGAGCGCCACGCGCGTCTTGCCACCGCTGAAGGCGGTCTGGATGTCGGTGTCGATCTGGGCCTGGATGTCACGTCCGCGCCGGGCTTGCGGCGCGCCCCCGCCACCCCGGCCGCGGCCGAAAAGACTCTCGAAGAAGTCGCTGAAATCCCCGCCGCCGGCGCCGCCCATGTCGCCGAAGTCAAAACCCTGGCCCTGCTGGCCCCAGCCCGGCGGTGGCCGGAACTGTTCGCCCGGACGGTAGCCGCCGGCGCGAACCTGATCGTAAGCCCGGCGCTTCTCCGGGTCTTTCAGCGCCTCGTTGGCCTCGTTGATCGCCTTGAATTGTTCCTCGGCGTTCGGTTCCTTGCTGCGGTCGGGGTGGTATTTGCGCGCAAGCTTGCGATACGCCGCCTTGATTTCGACGTCGCTGGCGTCAGGCTCGACCCCGAGCACTTTGTAGTAATCCTTGAACTCCACCTTCGCTCCCACGAATGTCACGGCGACCCACCCGTCGCCAGTATGCAGCCCAAGATGATGCCACCTTGAACGTATTCAAGGCATTGGCCGGAGCGGGACAAGGCGCGCAATGGCTCCGCGCGCCTTGTCGGTTGCGCTCATCCGTTATTGCAGTTCGTCGCTGCCAGGTGCATTCGGTGACGGTTCTTCACCTTCATCCGGCAATTCGCCATTTTCTTCCTCGGCATCGAGCCGGACTACGCTCACCAGGTTTTCGTCCGATGGCAGCTTGATCAGGGTGACGCCCTGGGTATTGCGGCCCAGCTGCGATACCTCGGCCACGCGCGTGCGCACCAGGGTGCCCTGGTTGGAAATAAGCATGAGCTCGTGGGCGTCGGTGACCTGCACCGCCGCGACCAGGCCGCCGTTGCGTTCGGAGCACTGGATGCCGATCACGCCCTGGGTGCCGCGGCCCTTCTTCGGGAATTCAGCCAGTTCCGTGCGCTTGCCGTAGCCGCGCTCGGTGGCGGTGAGGATGTCACCTTCCCGCGCCACGATGAGCGATACCACCGTGCTGCCGTCGGCCAGGCGCATGCCGCGCACGCCGGTGGCGGTACGGCCCATCGAACGCACGGAGGCTTCGTCGAAGCGTACCGTCTTGCCGTTGGAAGCGAACAGCAGCACATCGCTATTGCCATCGGTCAGCGCCACGTTCACCAGCGCATCGCCGTCGTCGAGGTTGATGGCGATCTTGCCCTTCTGCAGCTGGAAGGCGAATTCGGTGAGCGGGGTTTTCTTCACCGTACCCTGGCGGGTGGCGAAGAAGACGAAGCGGTCCTCGGTGTATTCGCGCACCGGAAGCACGGCCTGCACCTTCTCACCCTCACCCAGCGGCAACAGGTTGACGATGGGTTTGCCGCGGGCACCGGGGCCCGCTTCGGGCATCTGGTACACCTTCAGCCAATAGACACGACCGGTGCTGGTGAACGTAAGCAGGGTGTCGTGGGTGTTGACCACCCACAGCTGCTCGACGAAATCTTCATCCTTCAATGCCGACGCCGATCGGCCCCGGCCACCGCGACGCTGTGCGCGGTACAGGCTTGCCGCCTGGCGCTTGACGTAACCCGAATGCGAAAGCGTGACCACCACGTCTTCCGGGGCGATGAGGTCCAGGACGTTGAGATCTTCTTGCGAATGCTGGATCTGCGTACGACGCTTGTCGCCGTATTCCTCGCGGATGGATTCCAGTTCGCCGCGGATCACTTCCAGCAGGCGCTCAGGGCGCTCCAGGATGTCGATGAGGTTGCCGATGGCTTCCATCACCTGGCGGTATTCGTCGGAAAGTTTTTCCTGCTCGAGGCCGGTAAGGCGATGCAGGCGCATGGCCAGGATCTCGGTGGCCTGCACTTCGGACAACTGGTAGCCTTCGTCCTTCAGGCCGTCGCGCGGGTCCATGTCCTCTGGACGGGAGCTCTCGGCGCCTGCGGAGGTGAGCATCGTGCGCACCATGCCCGGATCCCACTTGCGGGCAACCATGCGCTCGCGCGCTTCGGCGGGCGATGCGGAACTGCGGATGAGTTCGATCATCGCATCGATGTTGGCCAACGCAACCGTGAGGCCTTCCAGGATATGGGCGCGCGCACGCGCCTTGCGCAGTTCGAAGATGGTGCGGCGCGTGACCACTTCACGGCGATGGCGGATGAAGGCGTCGATGATGTCCTTGAGGTTCAACAGGCGCGGCTGGCCATCGAGCAAGGCCACCATGTTGATGCCGAAGGTGACCTGCAGCTGTGTCTGCTGGAACAGGTTGTTGAGCACCACGTCGCCCATGGCATCGCGGCGGATCTCGATGACCACGCGCATGCCGTCCTTGTCGGACTCGTCGCGCAGTTCGCTGATGCCCTCGAGCTTCTTTTCCTTTACCAGCTCGGCGATCTTCTCGATCAGGCGCGCCTTGTTCACCTGGTAGGGCAGCTCGTGGACGATGATCGTCTCGCGGCCATTGGCCTCGGTCTCGATGTCCGCCTTCGCGCGTACCAGCACACGGCCACGGCCGGTGCGGTAGGCCTCGACGATCCCCGCGGCGCCGTTGATGATGCCGGCGGTGGGGAAATCGGGACCCGGGATGAACTTCATGAGGTCGTCGATGCCCAGGGACGGGTCGTCGATGAGGCCGATGGTGGCGTTGATGACTTCGGTGAGGTTGTGCGGCGGGATGTTGGTGGCCATGCCCACCGCGATGCCCGACGAGCCGTTCACCAGCAGGGTGGGCACGCGCGCCGGCAGTACCAGCGGCTCGTGCTCGCTTTCGTCGTAGTTGGGACCAAAATCGACGGTGTCCTTGTCGATGTCGGCCAGCAGTTCGTGGGTGAGGCGCGACATGCGCACCTCGGTGTATCGCATGGCCGCGGCGTTGTCGCCATCGACCGAACCGAAGTTGCCCTGGCCATCGACCAGCATGTAACGCAGCGAGAACGGCTGGGCCATGCGGACGATGGCGTCGTAGACCGACGCGTCGCCGTGCGGATGGTATTTACCGATGACGTCGCCGACCACGCGGGCCGATTTCTTGTAGGGCTTGTTCCAGGCGTTGCCCAGTTCGTTCATGGCGAAAAGGACGCGCCGGTGAACCGGCTTCAAGCCATCGCGGACATCGGGGAGGGCTCGGCCAACGATCACGCTCATGGCGTAATCGAGGTAGCTCTGCCGCATCTCGTCTTCAATGTTGACGCGAATGATTTCGTTACCGAATTCTGCCATCAAACGGCTTCCAGGCTGGTTGTGCGGGGCCCCCACCACGGCCCAGGACAGGCGCGGGCGACAAGCGGAAAATGCATCACGCAAGTGTACCACACCGGGTGATTAAAACCCAGTATTTAAGTCAATACAATCAATGGGTTATAGCTGGCTTTTGGGCTTGCTGAAAAGCGCCGTGCGGGCGCTGGCGAAATTGAACGCCGCCCCCGCCGCCGAGCCCGCCGCCACGGCGACCGCGGGCCAGCGCCCAAGCCCGGGAAAGAGCTTCAGCACAACCACGTAGACGCCCAGGTTCACCGCCGCGCCCAGCGACATCAGCACCACCCAACCGAGCCATTCGGCGTGAGCGGTCCGGCCGCTGTGGCGATGACGAAAGGTGACGTGGCGGTTCCACCACCAGGTGAAAGTGGCGGCGAAAGTGAACGACACCGCGCGGGCCGGATACACGTGCCAACCCGCCCAGGCCACCAGCGCCTGCACGACGGATGCATCGATGGCCAGTCCAAGCAGGCCCCCTGCCGCGAAACCCATCAGTTCCTGGCGCAGGCGGGTCATCCGCCGAAGACGGCCTGCATTTTCGAAGCGTCCGGAAGTTCAATCACGCCGCGCTCGGTGACCAGGGCATCGATCAGGGCGGCCGGGGTAACATCGAATACCGGGTTCCAGGCCTCGGCCCCTTCTACCACCGTGCGCGTTCCCGACATCGACAACAGTTCGGTAGCATCGCGCAGTTCTATCTCGATGTCGTCGCCGTCGGCGGTAGCCATGTCGACCGTGGTGGACGGCGCCACCACCATGAACTTCACGCCATGGTGCCTGGCGGCAATGGCCAGCTGGTAGGTGCCGATCTTGTTGGCGGTGTCGCCATTGGCGGCGATGCGGTCGGCGCCGACGATCACCCACTGCACCGCTCCGGACTTCATCAGGTGCGAGGCGGCCGAATCGGCCACCAGTCGTGCGGGGATGCCGTCGTTGACCAGTTCCCACATGGTAAGGCGCGCGCCTTGCAGCCAGGGGCGCGTCTCGCCCGCGAACACCTGGGCGATGCGGCCGGAGGAAACGCCGGCGCGAATCACACCCAGGGCGGTGCCGAAACCCGCCGTGGCCAGCGAACCGGTGTTGCAATGGGTCATCACGCCCGAACCCGGGGTGATCAGGGTCGCGCCGAGTTCGCCCATGCGCCGGTTGGCGGCGAGGTCTTCGTCCTGGATGGCCTGCGCCTCGGCCTGGAGCGCCGCCGCGTCGGCACCGGCGTCCAGACGCGATTTCATGCGATCCAGCGCCCACATCAAGTTGACCGCCGTGGGCCGGGCCGCCCGCAACATGGCCATGGCCGCCGGCATCGGTTCGCCAGCGCGCGCGGCCAGGACCACGCCCCATGCCGCGGCGATGCCGATGGCGGGAGCGCCGCGAACGGCGAGGTCCTTGATCGCCGCGGTGACGTCGCTGGCATCGCGACAATCGATCCAGACCGACTGGGCAGGCAGTTTCCTCTGGTCGAGGAGGCGCAGGTGGTCGCCGTGCCACTGCACGGCGCGGATGGAGTCGTGGGTGGTGGAGTTCATCCCCACATTATGCGCGATCGTCCTGCGCTTACCCACTGCCTTGCCGCCTACGGGGAAATCAGCGGCCACTGACGCGAAATGGGGAAATGCCGTTGCATGTGCCGTGGCATCATTTTTCGGCCCCACCGACAAGGATGACATCCGATGAACGCGAACGGAAACGACAATCGTGACTCGCGGCGAAAGTTCCTCACCCGTAGCGCCACGCTGCTTGCCGCGGGTGCGGCATTGCCGGCACTACCCGCCCTGGCTAGCAACCTGCGCGGGCAAGGTCCGGCTACACCTGCCAGCAACCCGATAGCCACCAATCCCATGCTCCAACGCCTGCACGTGAACGCCTTCGGCAGCGAAACCGTGATCAACGACCTGCGCCAGGCAGTCGCTGCGATGCTGGCACTCCCCCCGGAAGACCCGCGCAACTGGTATCGACAAGCGTTGGTCCACGTGCTGGATTGCCCACACGCCAATGCGTGGTTTTTGCCCTGGCATCGAGGCTATATCTACTGGTTCGAATCCATTGCGCGCAGACTCCTGAAGAAACCGTCGTTCGCACTACCTTATTGGGACTGGACAAGCGCTCCGGAAATGCCAGCGGCGCTCTTCCGCGGCGACCTGCTCGATACAAATACCCAAGGCTTCATCCACGACTTCCCCACCTTCGATCTTAAGTTCCGCAAACCGATGGAAACGTTCTGGAAGGGCCTCACCCAACAGCAGCGCGTCCAGCTCGAACAGCGCGGTTTCGCCAACTTCGAGATGTTCTGGGCGGCTGTTCACGCCTATTTTGGTCCGGGCACCAGGCGCAAGATCGGTGCCGGCAACCGCCAGCTACCCCCGGTCGCCCGCGATGCGGTTTCTCTTCCCACCCTGATCAACGCACTGGCACCGCCCACCTTATTCGAGTTCGGCGGAAGCCTGGTCGCCCAGCACAGCAATATGGGTGGCACGCCCGGCATGCTCGAAAGCCAGCCGCACGACCTTGTCCATGACGCGGTGGGTGGCTACATGGGTGACATGCTGTCAGGGAGCGATCCGACGTTCTGGCTTCATCACTGCAACGTCGACCGGCTTTGGGACCTCTGGATGCAGCGCCAGGGACTTATCTCCCAGGACGGTCCCGCAGCATGGCGAAACGAGCCGTTCCTGTTCTTCTGCGACGAGGACGGCAATATGGTCAACAGCATTGCCGGGGACTACGTCAGCAGCAGGGAGCTCGGTTACACCTTCCAGGCATCGACGCCCATTCCCACCGCACTATCGCGGCCGGCCAATGCTGCGTGGCCGGCGATGTTCGGGTGCCAGCTGCAATCCACGGATCTCGCGATCAATGGCAGCGTCATGGCCAGTGTCGAGCCAGGGCTGCTTGCCTGCGACGCATTCGAACGAGACTACCCGACGGCCATCGTGATCGAACTGGATCGTCCCGACGACCCGGGCGCCTGGCACTTCAAGGTTGAGATCAAGGTCGACGACGATTCCTCGAGCGAGCTCGTGCAGTGTGGGCATGCGTCATTCTTTGGTTCCATGGGGGCGCGCCGCCCGGGCGATATGAAGCATCGTGGGCAGCTGAAGATTGGCATTGCCGATGGCATGAGCAAGTGCCTGGTCGGGTCCAGTCCCGGCGCGCGGCGATTCTCCATCTTCGTTCGCGCGCAGCGCGCGGGCAGCAGCTCGCCCACTGAGATCCTCAAAATGCATCGTATCGAGCTGATCTCGCTCTAGCGTCATTGGGTGATACGGTGGCGACCGCGTCGCCACCGTATCGTTGACTCACGATCAGCGTACCCGTAGCCACTCGTGGATGGCCGAGGGAACCTCTCGTTGGGCGCGACCGGAAACATAAATGCCGATATGGCCACCCTTGAAAGCAAGTTCGCTGTAGTCGGCACTTCCCGTGGCATCGCGCAGGGCGACGGACGATGCCGGGGGCACCAGGTGATCGAGTTCGGCATAGATGTTGAGAATCGGTTTGGTCAGGGTGGCAAGATCCACGCGCCGCCCATCAAGCACCACCTGGCCCTTCACCAGCTTGTTGGCCTGGAAAAAATCGGTGGTAAACCGGCGAAAGGCCTCGCCCGCCTGGTCGGGCGAGTCGAAGATCCATTTTTCCATGCGCAGGAAGTTGGCCACGTCCGCCGGCTTGTCCAGGATGTCCACCATGCCGACGTACTTCTGCTGCATCAGCCGCCACGGCTTGAGCGTCAGGAACACATGGTTCATCAGTTCGGCGGGGATATTGCCGAAGCTGTGCACCATGGCGTCGATGTCGATGTTGCGCGCCCAGTGCGACAGCATGCTGTCACCCGCATGGAAATCGACCGGCGTGACCATGGTGATGAGGTTGCGGACCTTTTCCGGATGCAGCGCCGTGTAGCAAAGCGAGAACGTACCGCCCTGGCAGATACCCAGCAGGTTCAATGGTTCCTTGCCGTGCCGCCCGCGTACCACGTCGATGCAACGGTCCAGGTAGCCCAGGATGTAGTCTTCCAGGTCCAGCCAGCGATCGGCAGCATCGGGAAAGCCCCAGTCGATCAGGTACACATCCTCGCCCTGCGCCAGCAGGTTGCGCACCAGCGAGCGGTCGTCCTGCAGGTCCACCATCCACGGCGTGTTGACCAGGGCGTAGCAGATCAACAACGGTGCCCTGGCCGTCGGTGGTTTTTCGCCGCGGAAATGCCATAAGGTGAGCTTGTCTTCGCGGTATACGGCCTCACGCGGCGTACTGCCGTAACTCACCGGCCCCGGCTGTCGCCATGCAGCCAGGCCATCGACAATCTTGCGCTGGAACGCGGCCAGTTCCTCGTGCAGGCGCTCAGGATCGATCGGAAAGGGTAGTTCCATGCTCAGCGCTTGGCCTTGCCCGCTGGCTTCGCCCGCGCGGTTCCTTTCTTCGCCGAAGGGGACGCTGGTCCCACGGCCGGTATCACCGCGGTGACCTGCGCACGAAGGGAAGCCACTTCGCGCCGCAAGTCCTGGATGCCGCGGGACAGCGCGTCGAGGTCGCCGCGACCGGGCATGCCCATCTGCTCACCGACGCGGGCGAACTGGTCTTGCTGCATCGTGCGCACCCGTACCTGGGCATTGGCCACGGCGCCATAAGCCTCGCGGAATTCCTCCGACAGGGCAGCGTCGTTATAGGCGGCCTCGACCACTTCCACCCAGGCGTCGTACAGCGAACGCATCGTGGGCACATCACCCTTTCCCGCGCCCGCCATCCGCTGTTGCAGCGAGGCGAGGCCCCGTGCCTGCACCTGGCCCAGCAGGGCCTGGTAACGCTGCTGTTTGGCGGCGAGGTCGGCAAGCGCCTCGAACAGGGCCCGCTGGTCGGCCTGGGCAGCGGCGTTCGAGCTGCCCGCCGGGTCGCCCAGCCATTCCCGCGTGGCAAGCAACCAGGCCTGGAAACGCTGCTGGGCGTCATCACCCGACCACTGGGCAAGCGCGGGCGGCGGTATCCACGCCGA
>Ga0193743_1002030_pt1 | contig 14574 bp, 18 predicted proteins | sample L2c2metaG_FD_143038 | JGI IMG/M metagenome (GOLD analysis project Ga0193743, IMG submission 143038) | Soil microbial communities from a riparian zone of the East river system, Colorado, United States - L2c2 | ecosystem: Environmental > Terrestrial > Soil > Riparian zone | place: USA: East River... | reverse complement strand
CCACTGGCGCTGGGACCACAAGGCGCAGGCCGCCGCGATTGTCGCGAGATCCGTCAGGCGCAGCGGTACCGACCGGTCGATGGAAGGCGGGATCAGCGAGTAGATCAGAACCGAGCAGTAGATCGCGGCGGTCAGCGCGCCAAGGATGCGGCCGAAGCGGCGGGCCTGCGGTTCGGTCTGCCTGCGCCCGATCCACACCAGCAGCACCGCGCCTGCCACGAACACGACGATGACGGCCCAGTGCGACGGTCCGTAGGTGGAGAAGTCCCGTTGCGCAGAGACCATCACCGCCCTGGACGCTCACGATTCGTCACCGTGAGGTTACAGGGCGCTTACCCTGTCACCCGATACGATTGTTACACAACCGGTTTGGCAGCCACCTGACCCGTGGTGGCGGCTTTGCCGTTGCACGTCGCGAGGCGCACCCTCGACGAAGATGTTCCGGATCGGCTCCATGTTTGGCATGCTGTGCAGACATGACGCGTTGGTACCCGCTGGAGCCCTCCGATGCCGGTGTCCTGGCCTCGGCCCCACACGTATACCGATACCGAATGCAGTACGCGGCGCCGCCGGAGCGGGTCTGGGAGTCGCTGGCGTCCGATGCCTCGCTCTCCGCCTGGGGCTCGTCCCTCAAGCAGTTGAATTGGCTGTCCCCCCGCCCCTTCGGCATCGGTACCACCCGCGAGGTCGTCCTGGCCGGAGGCGCCCCCCGCCTTCGCGAACGCTTCATCCGGTGGGACGAGGGCCGCGGATACTCCTTCGCCGTGTATGAGGCGAGCGTGCCGGTGTTTCGGCATTTCGTCGAGGATTACGTGGTCGAGGCCGACGGCGACAACACGCTGTTCACGTGGACGATCGCGATCGAGCCGAAACGTGCCTTCGCCGTGCCGTTCAAGCTGCTCAGCCCGGTGTTGAAGGTCGCCTTCGGCCGCGCGGCCTCCGACGGCAAGAAGTACTTCGCCAAGCAGTCCTGACCCGGCCGGCGGCGTCGACTCGCGGGTCACTGCAGCAGGCGCGTCACCGCATCCTCGACGATCTGCAGATGCTCGGCCATCGCCGCCGACGCGCGTTCGGATGATCCCTCGGCGATCGCCTCCACGATGGCGCGATGCTCGACACCCGATGCCTCCTTGCGCAGCGGCACCGTGTTGAGCATCTTCGACTGTTCGGACAGGGCTTCCCGGATGTCATCGACGACGGAGGCGAACACGACATTGCCGCTCGACTGCGCGATGCACAGATGGAACTCGCCGTCGAGACGCACCCATTCGGACGGATCGTTCACCACGTCCATGCCGCTGACCAGTGCGCGCAACCGCTCGAGTTGTTCGTCGGTCCGGCGCAAGGCTGCCAGTCCGGCCGCCGGGACCTCGATGTGCGGTCGCGCCTCACGCAACGCCTGCACCGTGTATCGGCCGAAGACGGGTTCGGACCGGACACGATCACCGATGACGAACGTGCCGCGGCCGGTCAACGTCTCGGTCAGTCCCAGCGCGTTCGTCGAGCGCAGCGCTTCGCGGATGACGGACCGACTGACCCCGTAGCGGCCGGACAACGCCGCCTCGGAGGGCAGCTTGGCCCCGACGGGCAGGTCCTTCTCCTCGATCGACGTTCGAAGATCCGCGAGGACGGCCTCCGCAGCACCCATCCGGGAGGTGCGAGGCTGTCTATCGGTCCAGCTGTCAGACAAGCTCATGGCTCGCAACTATACCCGCAGGTCCATGACATGCACGTGGTGCGAAACCGCGAGTTTGCGCCTTCCGGTTGCGGGGTGCTCGCTGCCGTACGACGATATAGCCATGTACTTGTCTGACAGCATGACAGTCGGTTATCCAGACTCCTGGCTACAGGATGCGTGGGCGGCGTTGGCACTGCTCGCCACGCAATCGACGGTCGAGGCCGCGCGGCACGCCTCCGCGGAACAGATCCGCTCGCTGCGCATCCTGGTGGGACAGTTGCCCGCCTTGACAGAGGCCGAGGCGTGGGAATCCGTCACCGCCGCAACATACTTCGGCATCTCCGAAGCCAGCGGCAACCAGATCTACGAAACTCTGTTCTACGACCTATGGCAGGCGCTCGCGCAGTACGGCGAGCGCTGGGACGTCGCGGCGCGGTTGTGGCCGGTCCGGCAATGGGCAGAACACTCGCTGGAGGCGGTCGTTACCGGGATCGCCAGCGCTGAACCCGAATTGGCCAAGTCGGCGATGGAGAGCCACATCCGTGGCGCGGTCGCCGCCCTCGATGTGTCGCAGCCGGGGCGTTAATCGCGGGACAATACCGCGCGATCGTCGACGCGCACGGCGATCACCACGGCGCCGTCGACGTCGGCCTGCCATCGGTAGGCGACGCCACCGCCGCACAGGATGCGGTCGCCGACCCCGAGGCTATGCGTGGACTCGCCGTCCCCGGCCCAAATGGTCACGACGACGGCGCCCCGAACCACATACAGGACCACCTCGTGGATGTGGGCCTGCCACTCCTCCCCTGCTCCGGCCTGCCGGGTCACCTCTGTGATCTGAACCTGTCCACCCAGGATGCCGAGCGACCGGTCGGCATCACCGGCTGCACCGCCGGACCGTCCGACGTCGACGACGCTGTCGGCCTGGGCGGCGCTGATGACGTCGCTCATGTTGCACCCCAACGCCGTGGCGATCGCCGACAACGACTGCAGCGACGGTTTGGCGCGGTTGTTCTCCAGTTGAGACAGGAAGGGGACCGAGAGTCCGCTCTGCTCGCTGAGCGCGGCGAGCGTCAGGCCCCGTTCGCGCCGCAAACCACGGATGGCGCGTCCGAGATGCTGACCGCCCGAAGTCCGAGGATCGAGATCGCGGGACATCTTACGCATTGTTTACCTCGCCCACTTCCGTCGTAATAAGTCCCCGGCTAGTTTCTCAAAAGTCTGTTCAATCAAAAGTTTGACCGGCTGGCCACGTGGAGGTGGACCGGCGACCGCAAATTCCGTTTCACCACACTCCCGAGGAACACGATGAGCACACCTCCGGTATCTAGCACGGGGTACGACAACTCCGCCCTCAGCCACGAGGACGAGGGCTACCACAAAGGCCTGAAACCCCGCCAGATTCAGATGATCGCGATCGGCGGCGCGATCGGTACGGGCCTCTTCATGGGTGCAGGCAGCCGACTGCACAACGCGGGACCGGGCCTCTTCATCGTCTACGCGATCTGCGGTGTCTTCGTCTTCTTCATCCTGCGCGCGCTCGGTGAGCTAGTCCTGCACCGCCCGTCATCGGGTTCGTTCGTGTCCTACGCGCGTGAATTCTTCGGTGAGAAGACCGCTTTCGTCACTGGCTGGTTGTACTTCTTCAACTGGGCAATGACCGCCATCGTCGACGTCACCGCCATCGCGCTCTACACGCACTACTGGGGCATGTTCGAGGTGATACCTCAGTGGCTGATCGCCCTCATCGCCCTGGTCGTGGTGCTCGCGCTCAACGTGATCTCAGTGAAGCTGTTCGGCGAACTCGAGTTCTGGGCGTCGATCATCAAGGTCGCCGCACTGGTGACATTCCTGGTGGTCGGAACCATCTTCCTGGCCGGTCGCTTCGACATCGAGGGCAACCACACCGGTTTCAGCGTGCTCAGCGACAACGGCGGTCTGTTCCCGGAGGGAATGTTCGCACTGGTCATCGTCACCTCAGGGGTGATCTTCGCCTACGCCGCCGTCGAACTCGTCGGCACCGCCGCGGGCGAAACCGAGAACCCGGCCAAGATCATGCCGCGCGCCATCAACTCGGTGATCGTGCGAATTGCGGTGTTCTACGTCGGCTCGCTGATCCTGCTCGCCCTGTTGCTCCCTTATACGACATACCAATCCGGCGAGAGTCCGTTCGTCACGTTCTTCTCCAAGATCGGCGTTCCTGCGGCCGGCGGGATCATGAACCTGGTCGTGTTCACTGCAGCACTCTCGAGCCTCAACGCCGGTCTGTACTCGACCGGCCGGACGCTGCGGTCGATGGCGATGAACGGCAGTGCCCCGGCGTTCACGGGAAAGATGAACAAGAACGGGGTGCCGTTCGGCGGCATTGCGCTGACCGGCCTCATCACCCTTGCCGGTATCGCGCTGAACCTGGTGGTTCCGGCGGAAGCGTTCAACATCGCGCTTGACCTGTCCGCGTGGGGGGTCATCTCGACCTGGGGCATGATCGTGCTCTGCCAGATCCAGCTCTACCGGTGGGAGAAGAAGGGCATTCTGGAGCGGCCCGCATTCCGGCTGCCGTGGACTCCGTACACCAGCTACGCGTCGCTGATCTTCCTCGCCGCGGTCACGGTACTGATGTGCTACGAGAACTATTGGAATCTCATCGCGATCATCATCATGGTGCCCGCGCTGATCGGCGGCTGGTATGCGGTGCGCACGAAGGTCATGGCGCTGGCGCAGACCCGCATCGGTTACACCGGCGAATACCCGGTGGTTCCGGGGTTGATAGCGCCCATTCCGTTCCCCGAGCATGACAAGGACGACAAGGGACACGACGCCGAAGGCTGAGCCCCCCGATCGATGCCCGGCCATGGACGCCAACGTGGCCGGGCATCGATCCGTTCGGACGTCACCGCCGCTTGTTGGGCGACCCGGTTTGAACCCACACCGCGACGTAGAACGCCAGCGCCAGCGCGAGAGGGATCAGTCCGATCGCCCAGCTCAGCGCGAGCGGCGGCCCTGGCTGCTCGAGCACGTCGATGGCCAACTCACCGGTGCCCGCCCCCTGGGGACCGTCGATCTGGAAGCGAAGCGTCCACGTCCCCGCGGCGTCGAGGGAGTGCACGTCGAGTCCCCAGATGCTGCGGTTGCGGGGATGCCGGGATAGCCGGTCCGGATCGGACCTGCCGTCGGGTGCGATCTGCGTGACGATCCCCGACTTGTCGGCGATGCCGCCGTCGGGCACGAAGGTGAAGTCCAGTGACTGCATGGCCCTGATCGGCCACACGGTGAAGCCGACGGTCATCGGGTAGGGCCCGACTTGTACGCGCTCGGTGTGCACGACGTAGTCCAGCGGATCTGCCGCAGCCGACGGTGCGACACCGATCGAGAGCGCGACCACGGCACACACCACGGCGATGCCCGCCCACACTCTGCTCAGGACGGTCATGCTGCGGCCGCCACGTCGGAACCGACGGTGCGCCGTGTGTTCGCAAGGCGCATCGCATAACCGAGTCGCCAGATGGCGATGCCGAGCAGGGCTCCGATCACGCCGGCCGCGACACCGGTGAGCACCAAGCTGGACTGCTGGCCCCCATCGGGTCCGCCGCCGTCGCCGCCGAACTGCACGGTGACCCACCAGATGATCGCGATCGCACCGATACCTCCGTACAAGCCCAGCAGCCACGCGGTGGCGGCGCGCCACCGCAGCAGTAGCTCAACGACGACGCTGAACACGAACACCGCCGCCGGGAGCACGAGCCGTTCGACGGGGAAGCCCAGCTCGCTGAAGTCGCGAAGTGCCAGGTGCTGAACATCTGCGTACCAGACGACGGCCCAGTTCGCGAAGTTCCAAATCGCCAGATTGAGGACGAGGTTGATCAATCCGGTTCCCAGCGCCCCGCCCCGCGGAAGGATCCGGCCACCCAGCAGGACGCACGCGATCGGAATGACCACCCAGGCGACGGCGTCCCAGTTGATCTGGGAATCCAGGTTGATGTCACCCAGTGCGCTGCTGGTGATGGTGAAGTAGGATCCGAACGCCGCCAACGCGGTCATCAAACCGTAACGGCCCCAACGATGTTCGCGGGCAGCGGCGAACACGATCGCCGTGCCCATGATGGTCATGCAGATCGAGTTCAGCCAGCCCTGGTGCGGCGGTGAAGCGATCGTGACATCGAACCCGTACAGGCCGTGCCACCACTCATCCCACAATCCATACAACAGAAACGATGCAGCCGCGATGCCACCGATCAGGTAGCCGATCGGGGCCGAGAAGACGCCGAGCACCTTGAATGCCCGACCGCCGACAGCCGGATCGTGCTCATGACCCTGGCGCTGTCCCGCGGTGGCCCGCAGCACCATCACCAAGCTGGTCAGCCCGGCGATTGCGCCCCCGGAGTAGACGAACAGGTGCGGCAGGGTGAAGAAGCTGTCCGGCCCAACGTCGGTGTGCCAGCCAATGTCCCACGCCAGTCCCGACAACGAGATCAGCGTGCCGGCCAGCATCACCAACGCCGGTAGCTTCCCCTGTGCATCCGCCGTAGGCGGGTCTGCCTCCTGGCGTTCGGCTTCGTTCGCTGTTGTCATGACACTCTTCCCTTCCCTGGTCTGTCATCAGCCGCTGGTAGTGACGTTCAGAACTGCCGCGTGGACTTGGCCCGCCGCCGCGATGCGCACGGTGATCTCCCACTGCCCCGCCATCGACAGGTCCACGTCACCGCGATACTGCCCGGCTCCGTCCTCGGTGGCCACGACAGGTGTTGCTGCATGGCCCATTTGGGGCATGGCGGGTTCGAAGGTCACCGAGTCCGGTGGCGGTGGTTGGCCCCCGTTTCCCGACAGCTCGACGGTGAGGGTGCTGACACCCACTTTGGGAGAGTCCCCACCCAGGCGGACGAGGTAGGGGCCTGCCGTTGCGGCCGAGGTGGTCGGGTCCTCGGCCGTGGGCCACAGGAACCAAGCCCCCGCCCCGACCACCGCGACGGCGATCACGACCATGACGAGCAGACGCCGGCGACTCATGATCGTGGGACCTCGACTTCGGTTGGCGCGGTGAGGATGGCGTAGTCGCGTTCGGTTTGGACCCACACCTTGTAACGGCCCGGCAGCGCGAAGGTGTAGGTGAAATCGATCTCGGGCCCGTAGCGGGCCACCGATTCGTCCGGTTGTCCGCCGACAGACCCCGGGGTGGCCGGCACCATGGCGTGCGCGTGTGACCAAATCGGCGCTGCCAGTGCAGCTTTGCCGACATCGCGGGTGTCGGGCAGCGGCCCGACCACCATCATGTGGCCGGCCATGCCGAGCCACGGTTGCAGATCGGGCGAGTCCCCGAATCGGGCGCGGATGGTGCTGGGACTGCCTGCCGGTGCCACCGTGGCGGTGATCTGCCCGGGCGACGGTGCGGCGGGACGCGGAGGTGTCGGCGAGAGCGGGGCGTCGGCGTCGACCGAACCTCGCAAGAGCTGAACGCCGCCGCCGCGGCGAGCAATTTCGGCGGCCATCGCGTAAGTGCCGCGTTCGCCTTGCTCGAGTTGCACCTCGTAGCGGCCGGGCGCGACGCGTACCGGGTGCAGGTGGAACATGGCTCCCGAGGGCGACACCACGATGAGATGGATCAGCGCGCCGTGATGAATCAGCAGATCGTCGGCGGGGCGCCCGGTGGCGGAGTCGATGATGCTCAATTGCAGCATCGACCTGCCGCCCGCGGCGGGTGTATTGGACACCGACAGGTTCACCGGTGGTCGCGAATAGTCGGTCGGAGTAAGTGAATTCGCCGCGACTCGGGCGTAGGGATCCCGGATGTTCTCGATCGTGGGATCCAGGTCGTGGCCGGGCTGCGGCGGGGGCGGGGAATACGCGGACAACACGGCACCGGTGACCGCGACCGCCAACGCGATGACCATTGCGGTCGCCGGGACCAATGCCACCCAGCTTCGGCGCGACCGCAGGGTCACGGCCAGCGAGACGATCAGGAGTGCTCCTGCCGCGAAGAAACCGTAGTCACTGGCCTTCTTCCACGGCGGGGTCACCTGAGCCGGAACCAGAAACGGGATCCTGGCCACCGTGGCGCCGTCGTCGACCAGCAGTTCCCACGGACCGGGCCGGTTGACGTTGAGTGTCGTCGAGTAGATGCCCGGCTTCGCCCCGAGGACCACGTCTCCGGTGCTGGTGGCCGCGCCCGCCGCCGTCGCGGACAGTCGCAGCGTTCCCGGGGCGTCGCCCCGATGTGTGACGACGTCGACCCGCAATGGTCCAAGCACCGGACCCACCCGTCGGATCGTCACCGTCAACTCCCGACCACCCAGCGTTTGAGCGACGTGAACGTCGGTGTCCGACCCCGTGCCGTCGGCGCCCGCGGGGGCGGCAGGAGCGCACAGCAGCAGGACGCACGCCAGCAAGAGCACCGCGCCGAGCCCGCGGGTGCAGCGGGCCGGGGAGTCATTGCGAGAAGTCGGCGACGTCGCGGTCCCGCGGTACATCGTGACTTCCTTTGCTGAGCGCCGACTTTCGGCCCGGGTGTCCCGCGGGTAGATTTAGTTTGTCCTACCAACATAATGGTTGGTGTCACCAACTATGTCAAGGTAAGCTCGCCCGGTGGGAACCAGGGAGCCAGACGCCGGAACGCCGCGCGCAGGGAGCTCCGACGAGTTCGTGGACGCCCTCGCCCAGCTGTCGTTCGTCGTCCAGAGCATGCTGGCGCGCACCGCGGCCAAGCACGACTTGTCGCTCACACAGCTCCGCATGCTCGGCATTCTGCGTGACCGCCAACCAAGCATGCAGCAACTCGCTCATCGCCTCGGCCTCGACAAGTCCAGCGTCACAGGACTGATCGATCGCGCCGAACGGCGCGGCCTGGTCAGTCGGGAGACGGACCCGCGCGACGGGCGCAGCGTGCGCGTGGCGATCACCGCGCTGGGCCTTCAGGTGGCCGGCGAAGGCTCGGCCGAGATCCGCGAGGCGCTCGTACTCGTCACCGAACCGCTGTCGGCGACTCAGCGCACTCAACTGGTCAGGTCGGCACGCGTCGTCGTCGAAACCGCCCGCGCGCTCGAGTCCCCCACCGCGCGCCTGCCTCAGACCGATCGCGGCGTCATCGCGACGCCATCGGCCGGCGCGTCCCAGTCGATGGTGTAGCGCTGCTCGGCGCCCATCGTCTTCTCGATGTTCATCGCCTTCACCATCAGCGGGATCACCAGCCGCATCATCCGCTGGGCCACCGGCCCCGGCGCCTTGGCGTGGCTGATGCGTGCTCCGCGGGCGGCGATCTTCTCCACCCGGGAACGGCGCAGTCGTTCGTACGCGGCGAAGGCCGATGGCAAGTCGGGTAGGTCGCGCAGGCAACGGGCCAGTTGGATCGCGCTTTCCATCGCCAGCGATGCGCCCTGTCCGGTGCTGTTGGACGGCGCGTGCACCGCGTCACCGACGAGCACGATGCGATCGCGGTACCAGTGCGGCACCGGCGGCATGATGTGCAGCGCACCGACGGCCTGCAGGGTCTCGCTGGTGGTCTGTGACGTCAGCCGTGCCCCCGGGGTGTCGTCGGCGTAGGTCGCGCGCAGTGTCCGCAGCCACTCGTCGGCGGGGACGGCGCGCGCCTGGCGCAGGCTGAGGTATTGCGGCGACGGCAGATTGGCGCCCCATCCGATACGACCGTCGGGCCGCATCCAGTACAGGTAGTACGCGCGCTTGCCGAAGGCGAAGGTCATCGAACCCGGCGCGAGGTCGGCGGTGTCATCGGCGTCGCCGTCCACCAGGCCCTCGAACCCGAGCAGGTTGAGGTAGCGGGCGCCGGGTGCATCCGGGTCGATGAGACTGCGCACCGTCGAGTGCACGCCGTCGGCGCCGATCAACACGTCGGCGGTGGCGCTGCTGCCGTCGGCGAAGTGTGCGGTCACTCCGTCGGGGCTCTCGTCGACGCCGATCAGCTTCTTGCCGTGTTGAATTCGCACCCCGGCTCGCTGCGCTCGCTCGCGCAGGATGCCGTGCAGCACCCCGCGATCGATCAGCTGCCGCGGCGGGAGTTTCGCCGGCGCAGGCATCTCGCGACCCGGCCTACTGGCGATCGACATGATCGACCGGGCGATCGGGACGGCCGCGGCGCGGACGGCGTCGTCGGCGTCCACGATTCGCAGGGCGGCCAGCCCGTTGGGCTCCAGTGCCAGGGAGCCGCCGATTCCATTGGCGGCCGCGGGATCAGCAGGCCTGGCCTCGTAGACGGCTGCGTCGATGCCGGCCATGGCGAGGGCGGTCGCCGCCACCGGGCCGGCGATGCCGCCGCCGATGACGAGTGCAGTGTGTGCTGCGGGCATGTGTTCCTCCTACTGCTCGCGCTCGGCGCCTCGTTGCGCGAGCTCACTGAGTTCCGTTGGAATGGAGCCACTTTCGTGCCACTGCCGCCAGACGTCGAGCATCGGGAAGGTGCCTGCGGACAGGTCGTCGGCCAGGGAACGCGTCCATTCGGCCTCCGCCACGGTCATCGCGATCCGATATTCGTCCTCGATGAGGAAGAGCCTTGGCACCTCGGCGCCGACGTCGACCAACGCCGCGCGCTGGGCCTCGACCTGCTCGGACAGCCGGTCGAGTCGTCTGCGCAACAACGCGATCGCGTCTTGCGGCGCGAGCACGACCATGACGGACAGTCCCGCGACGAACCGCGTGTGTTCGGTCTCGGGCTCGGCGATCAGCTCGCTGGTCCACTCGACGAGCTCACGGCGGCCGGCGTCGGTGATCTGGTAGACGGTGCGCTCTGGGCGCGCACCCTGCCGGGTGACCTCGATCGGCTCCACGAAGCCGTTCTTCTCGAGGTTCTGCACGACGGTGTAGAGCGAGCCCCACTTGATGTCCATGTCGCGGTCCTTGCCGCGGGCGCGCATGACCGACGCCATCTCGTAGCGGTGCATCGGGCGCTGGACGACGGTGGCCAGCACGGCCAGCGCCAGCAGGTTCGCCACCTTGCGTTTGGGAGCCACGGTAGGCACCTCGATTCCGATTACTCGTAAGCGAATATACGTCTACGAATATATGGAACGCAAGAATTCGGGGCACGCTCACGACGCCACCTGGTTGAGTTGATCTCACGTTTCCCCGCTGGGATGCGTCTACAGGATGTGAGCGTGCAACCGTTCGAGGACGTGGTGGCCGAATACGGCCCGATGGTGCTGCGCGTGTGCCGCGCGGTGCTCGGGCCGGTCGATGCCGACGATGCGTGGTCGGAGACGTTTCTATCCGCCATGCGCGCCTACCCGGGCCTCGACCCGGCCGCCAACGTCGAAGCGTGGCTGGTGACGATCGCCCATCGCCGCGCGATCGATGTCGGACGCGCGATTTCGCGCGCACCCGTGCCCGCTGAGGCACTTCCGGAACAGCACACCCGATCCGGGAGCCCGGCGACCGACGACCCGGACCTCTGGGCGGCACTCGAATCACTGCCGGACAAGCAGCGCAGGGCAGTGGCCTATCACCATCTCGCCGGGCTGCCGCACGCCGAGATCGCGGAACTGCTTGGCAACTCCCCCGCGGCCGCCCGCAGAGCCGCCGCGGACGGCATCAAGACGTTGAGAAGGATCTATCCAAAGGACAATCGATCATGAAACTCGAGAACCTCTTCGATGCATTGGGCGGGTCCGAAGCCGACACTGCCGACGCCCTGGCACGGTTGCACCGCCGCCTCGAACGCGACGCCGAGCGCGCGGATCTGCTGGACGTCGGCTACCGGACTCTCGACACCCCGCTCGGATCGCTGCTGCTCGCGGCGACGCCGGCCGGTCTGGTGCGCGTCGCCTACGCCAGCGAGGGCCACGATGCGGTGCTCGCGTCGTTGGCCGAGAAGGTCAGCCCGAGGATCCTGCGGGCACCCGCCAGGCTGGATGCCGCGGTACGCGAGATCGACGAGTACTTCACCGGGAGCCGCACGCAGTTCGGCCTGCCGCTGGACTTGCGGCTCGCGGACGGCTTCCGCCGCCAGGTGATCGAGCACCTGTCCGAGATCGGCTACGGGCATCGCGAGAGCTACGCGGCCGTCGCGGCCGCGATCGGTCACCCTCGCGCCGTTCGTGCGGTTGGCAGCGCCTGCGCCCGCAACCCCCTGCCGCTGGTCATCCCGTGCCACCGAGTAGTCCGCACGGACGGCTCGATCGGCCAGTACGTCGGCGGCGCCGACGCCAAGCAGACTCTTCTGACCTTGGAGGCAGCATGACATCGATCATGACCAAAACACCTGTGGCCGAGCGCATCTCCGCGCAGGATTGGCCCACCCTGACCGAACAACTCGATGCCTTCGGCTGCGCGCAGACCGGCCCGATCCTCACCACGGCCGAGTGTGCGGAGTTCACCTCGATGTGGGGTGAACAGCAGCGGTTCCGCTCGACGATCGACATGGCCCAATACCGGTTCGGGCAAGGTACCTATCGCTACTTCGCCAACCCAGTACCCGAGTCGATCATGCAGATGCGCGCAGCGTTCTATCGCCTCCTGCTGCCGGTCGCGCGAGACTGGGCCGATCGACTGGGCGACCCCGCGCCGTGGCCGGACGAGTTCGAGGATTGGCTCGACGCGTGCCATGCGGCCGGCCAAGGCAAACCGACCCCGATTCTGCTGCGCTACACCGCTGGTGACTGGAATGCGCTGCACCGTGATCTCTACGGCGACCTCGTCTTCCCGCTGCAGGTCGTGTTCGGGCTCGACCGGCCCGGCGTCGATCACACCGGTGGGGAGTTCCTGCTCGTCGAGCAGCGCGCCCGAGCGCAGTCGAAGGGGTCGGTGACCGTGCTCGAGCGGGGCCACGGGCTGATCTTCACCACCCGTGACCGTCCGACACCGACGAAGCGGGGTTGGTCGAGATCCCCCGTGCGGCACGGGGTCAGCCGCGTCCGGTCCGGACGCCGCCACACCCTCGGCCTCGTCCTGCACGACGCGCAATAGCGAAGGCACGACGCGATGTTCACGCTGACCGGCGCAGACGGTGAACGATACGAGAGCTCGACACCGGGGCGGTTCGGTGGGCACCGACGCGGGAAACTGTATGGCCGCCTCGACTGTCCCGCCGCGCTTCGGGCCATCGCCCGCGGCGGTTATGTGAGACATCGGGTGTTCTTCGCCGACCAGCAGACGGCCGTCGCGGCAGGCTACCGTCCGTGCGCGGTGTGCCTGCCCAAGCAATACGCCGCCTGGACATCGAACGGCATCTCACATTCCGGCGATCGTCGGCGTCTACCAGGTAAGAGCCCCAACAGAAGGAGCGAAAACCCATGACGACCATGACCATTGACCGGACCGTGCACGCGACCCGACTCGGCAACCTGACCATCGAGGCGAGCGACTTCGGCCTGACGCGAGTCGCTTTCACCGAAGATACCGCCGCACCAGCCACGGACACCGGCATCGGGCGAGCCCACGTCTTCGAAGCCGGTAGGCAGATCGACGAGTACCTCGCCGGCGTCCGGCGTGACTTCACCGTCCCGATCGACTGGTCGGGTGTAAGCGCCTTCGACGCCACCGTCCTGCAGCTCCTGCACGCTGCAACCGGCTACGGCGAGACGACCAGCTACGGCGTGATCGCGCAGCGCATGGGCCGCCCCTCGGCCGATGCCCGCAAGATCGGTGGCGCGTTGGCGCGCAACCGGGTGCTGATCATCGTGCCCTGCCACCGCGTGCTCGCCGCCGATGGTTCCCTGACCGGCTACGCCGGCGGACTCGCCGTCAAACGAGCACTACTCGACCTGGAATCGCCGGACATCCGTCTCCCGCTGGATGGCATCTAATTGCGCCACCCATGGCTGTAGCAGATTGCTACAATCGGTTACACATTGCTACAGCCATGGAGGTGAGCATGTCCGAGACAGCCGACCGGGTCACACGGGTCGCCGCCGACCTGATGGACAGCGCCACGACCGAGGGAGCCCGTCAGAGCCGCTCGGCCAAGCAGCAGCTGGACCACTGGGCACGCGTGGGGCGCGCGGTGTCGAGCCAACACACCGCTGCGCGGCGCCGCGTCGAAGCGGCACTCGCCGGTGAACTCGACACGAACGACCTGAGCGTCGAGGAGGGCGTCGTGTTCAACGCCGAGGTCTCCGCGGCCATCGAGGAGAGCCTCGCACGGACCAACTACGGCGACGTCCTCGCCGCGCGCGGCATCACGATGGTCGCCCTGAACGGGGACGGACAAATCGTCGAGTACTGGCCGGACGGCACCTCGGCCGTGATTGCGGCGGAGCGCTGATCGGTGACGCTGAACCCGTCGACGGCGTGCGGCACCGGTGAAGCGCGCTGACCTCGTCGTCGGACCGAACGGGGCGGGAAAGTCGACGTTCGTCGCGCTCACACTTGCACCGCTGCTCCCCCGCAGCGTGTTCGTCAACGCCGACGAGATCGCCAACCAACGCTGGCCCGACGATCCCCTCTCGCACGCCTACGACGCCGCGCGAACCGCCGCCGAGACCCGGTCCAGACTCATCGAGTTGGGCCGGTCGTTCATCGCCGAGATGGTCTTCTCCCACCCATCCAAACTCGATCTCGTCCGCGCGGCCCGCACCGCCGACTACACCGTCGTCCTGCACGTCCTTCTGATCCCCGAGGACCTCGCCGTGGAGCGCGTCAAGCGCAGGGTCCTCGCCGGCGGTCACGACGTGCCCGAGGACAAGATCCGGGAACGGCACCGCCGGCTGTGGGCATTGGTCGCCGCGGCCGCCACTCAGTCCGACACCGCGACGGTCTACGACAACTCACGCCGGGAGGGCCCGCGGATCGTCGCTCAGATGAGCGGCGGCATCGCGGTCGGCTCGCCGTCGTGGTCGAGCTGGACGGCGGAGCCGCTGCGGTCGTGCTGGCCGGGCTGAAGGCATGACCTCGGCGTCCAACGCCCGCACCATCTTCGAATTAGGCTTGCCGGCATGCCAAGTGTGTTGACGGTCAATCTC
>Ga0193743_1002028_pt1 | contig 14580 bp, 15 predicted proteins | sample L2c2metaG_FD_143038 | JGI IMG/M metagenome (GOLD analysis project Ga0193743, IMG submission 143038) | Soil microbial communities from a riparian zone of the East river system, Colorado, United States - L2c2 | ecosystem: Environmental > Terrestrial > Soil > Riparian zone | place: USA: East River... | reverse complement strand
ATTGCTGACGACAGTGCCGTTGGCGGTGCTTGCACTCGGCGGCGAGGCCATCGACACCGCCGCCTGGCAGGCCATTCGCGCCGAGTGCGACCGCACCGGCATGACCGCCCACAACTGCTACGGGCCGACCGAGACCACCGTCGAGGCGATCGTCGCGGCGATCGCCGACCACGATCAACCGTGCATCGGAATCCCCACCGACTCGACCACGGCCCATGTGTTGGACGCCTGGCTGCGCCCTGTCCCCGACGGTGTGGCGGGCGAGTTGTACCTCGCAGGCGGCCAACTCACGCGCGGCTACCTCGGCCGTTCCGCAGAGACCGCGGGCCGGTTCGTCGCCGATCCGTTCACCGTCGGCGCGCGCATGTACCGGACCGGCGACGTCGTGCGCCGCACGCGAGGTGGTGCACTGCAGTTCCTCGGCCGCAGCGACGATCAGGTGAAGATCCGCGGGTTCCGGGTGGAGCCGGGCGAGGTAGCCGCCGTCCTGCACGGCCATGCCGGGGTGACGCATGCCCACGTCGCCGTGCGACGCCACCGCAGCGGACCGCGCCTGACGGCCTACGTCGTGACCACCGCGCCGGTGACGGATCTGCGCCGCATGCTGACCACGACATTGCCCAGATATCTTGTCCCACACCACATCGTCGTCGTCGACGAGATCCCGCTGACCACGCATGGCAAGGTCGACGACGCCGCGCTCGCCGCCACCGATGCCAGCCGTGAATCCGGGCAGTCCGACCAGTACGAGGCACCGGCGACCGCCACCGAGGCCGTGATTGCCGAGGCGCTGGCCGAAGTGCTCGACATCCGGGACGTCACTCGCGTCGACGTCACCGCCGAGTTCCTCGACCTGGGACTGGACAGCATCGTGGCGCTGTCGGTGGTGCAGGCGGTGCGGCGCCGCGGTGTCACGCTGCGTGCCCGATTGATGTTGGACTGTGCCACGGTTCGCGAACTCGGGGCGGCCATCGACGGGGACTCCGACGCGCACGGTGCGGATGACGGGGAAGAAGACACCGGGCCCATCCCGCTGCTGCCCAACGGGCACTGGCTCTTCCAACACGGCGACCCGCGCCGACTGGCCCAGACCGAGGCGCTTGGGCTACCCGACGGCATCACTCGCGATCACATCGAAGCCATGTTGCGCAACGTGATCGACGGACACGAGGTGCTGCGCAGCCGCTTGGACCTCGACACCATGACGCTGGTCGCGCATCCCGTCACCGACGCCTTCACCGAGGTCACGGTGTCGGGGGAGTTGACCGCCGCCGTGGCCGAGCACACCCGGCTGTCGGTGGACCGGATCGATCCGCAACGGGGTTCGATGCTCAACGCGGTGTGGCTGCGCGATCCCGAGGGCGCAGCCGGCGTGCTGCTGCTGACCGCGCACGTGCTGGCGTTGGATCCGGCGTCGTGGCGGATCGTCCTTGGCGAGCTCGAAGCGGGCTGGCACGCACTGACTTCCGGTAGGAAGCCCGCCCTGACGCGCGAGCACACCTCGCTGCGGCAGTGGTCACGGCTACTTGCCGAGCGCGCGCTGAAGCTCGACACGTGCGACTTCTGGCAGCGACAACTCGACGGCGGTGATCCCGACCTCGGGACCCGGCGGATCCGGCCTGACGTCGACCGGGTGGGGGACGTGGTGGTCAGGATGGCCTTCACCGAACCCGACGTCACCGCTCGCGTCCTCGCGGGGCCGATTTCGGTGACCGAGGTCCTCGCCGCGGCGACGGCGCGCACCCTGAACTCCTGGCGGCGTTTCCGCGGCCAGGAGACGCCACCGCCGTTGCTCGCACTGGAGACGCACGGCCGGGCCGACGCCGCAGTTTCAGGCGGTCTGGCAGATGATCCGCGCCAGACCGATACCGGGGACACCGTGGGACTGCTCAGTGCGATCTACCCGTTGCGCTTGACGGCGGCGGACGCCCGCGGCGTGGCCGACCAGTTCGCGGTGATCCCTGGTGATGGCATCGACTACGCGCTGCTGCGCTACCTCCGCGCCGACACGGCCGAACGACTTGGTGGTCATCGCGACCCGCAGGTGCTGCTGAACTATCTGGGCCGCATCCACCTCGCCGCCGGGGGTAACGCCCTGCGGCCCGACCGGGCGCTGCTGGCCAACGTGTCACCGCTACCCGAGCCCAATCTTGCGGTGCGCCACGAACTCACGATCAACGCGGCGGTGATCGACCGAGACGGGTCGGCGGTGCTGGGCACCCAGTGGCGCACCCTGCCCGACATCCTGTCCGGCGACGACGTCGCCACGCTGCAGGCGATGTGGCAGGACGCACTGCGAGAGGTGATCCAATGACCCGCTCCGATGTCGCGGACCGAGCGGCTCCGGCGACCCTTGCCGTCGTCGGCGCAGGAGCCAAGGCGATCGCCGTGGCGGCCAAGGCCGCCGAGTTGCGCGCCATGGGCGTCGCCGCCCCGGACGTCGTCGCCGTCGAACGCACCGGGGTGGCCGCCAACTGGCAGGCCGGCGGCGGCTGGACCGACGGGCAACATCAGCTCGGCACCAGCCCCGAGAAGGACGTCGGCTTTCCCTACCGCTCCTCGTTGGTCCCACGCCGCAACGGCGAGCTCGACGAGCGGATGACCCGGCACAGCTGGCAGTCCTACCTGATCGCGACGGGGCAGTTCGCGGAGTGGATCGACCGTGGGCGACCCGCCCCGACGCACCGCCGGTGGAGCGAATATCTGCGCTGGGTGGCCGACCACACCGGCATGACGGTGGTGGCTGGCGAGGTGGAACGCATCTCCGTCGAGGATGGGCAGTCGGAGCGGCGGTGGACGCTGCACACCGCCGAGTGCACCGTGCACGCCGACGGCGTGATGATCACCGGACCGGGGCAGGCCGAGCGGTCGGTGCTGCCGGGCAATCCCCGGGTGATGTCCATCGCGCAGTTCTGGCACAGGGCCGCCGAGCACGAACGCATCACCGCCGAGCGCGTCGCGGTGATCGGCGGCGGCGAGACGGCCGCCTCGATGCTCAACGAGCTCTTCCGCCACCGGGTTTCGACCATCACCGTGATCTCGCCTCAGGTGACGTTGTTCACCCGCGGCGAGAGCTTCTTCGAGAACACGTTGTTCTCCGACCCCACCGGCTGGAACGCGCTGACGCTTGCCGAACGGCGCGACGCACTCAACCGCACCGACCGTGGGGTGTTCTCCGCGCGGGTACAGGACCTGCTGCTCGCCGACGACCGGATCCGCCACCTGCGTGGCCGGGTGGCGCACGCGGTGGCCAGGGACGGCCGAATTCGCTTGACGCTGTCCACCAATCGTGGCGGAGAGGCGTTGGGGGAGCCTTCAGAGACGGTGCACGGCTTCGACCTGGTGATCGACGGCTCCGGTGCCGACTCGATGTGGTTCCTGCCGCTGTTCACTCAGGACGCCCTCGATCTGCTGGAACTCGGTCTGGGCGGCCCACTCACGGGTGAGGCGCTGCAGGAGTCGATCGGCCACGACTTGGCCGTGACCGAGGTGTACCCGAAGTTGTTCCTGCCGGGCCTGTCCGGCCTGACCCAGGGTCCCGGCTTCCCCAACCTCAGCAGCCTCGGTCTGCTGTCGGACCGGGTGCTGGGCGCCGACCTGACCGACGACTCGCCATCGGCGCGATCAACGAGGAGATTCGATGAGCAACAATCCGTTCGATGACGAGGCCGGCACCTTCTTCGTCCTGGTGAACGACGAGGACCAGCACAGTTTGTGGCCGACCTTCGCCGACGTCCCCGCCGGCTGGCGGGTGGTGTTCGGCGAGAGCACCCGCGCCGACTGCCTGGCCTACGTCGAGGAGAACTGGACCGACATGCGGCCACGCAGCCTGCGTGACGCCATGAATTGATTCTCCCGCTGCTCTACGTTGGGTGCGTGACGCGACAAGCCACGGTCGGTGCATGGCTGTGGATCGGCGCGGCACTCGGGTACTTCGTCGCGGAGGCCGTCGCCGCGGCGGCCATGGTGTCCACCTACAGCTATGCGACCGACTACATCAGCACGCTCGGGGCGCCCGGCCGGTCGCCGCTCGCCGTACTGATGAACGCTGCGTTCGTCGCCCAGGCGATCCTGTTTCTCGCCGGGGCGGCGCTGCTGGTTGCCGGAGGCCGGGCCCGCAAGGCTTCGGTGTTCCTGGCCTTCGCGGTGATCAATGGCATCGGAAACCTCCTCGTCGCCACGGTGCACAGCGGCCCCTCCGGAAGCGGTCCGGATTGGCATGGGGTTGGGGCGTTTCTGGCCATCGCGGGCGGCAACGTCGCGGTCCTCGCCGGATCATCGGCGATTCGGCGGGCGGGTGCATCGCGGACCTACCGCGCGGTGTCCGTTGCGCTCGGCGTGCTGGGTCTGCTGTGCCTGGCCGGGTTGGTCCTCGACACGTCCCTGACCGTCCTGCCCATCGGTATCTGGGAGCGCGGCAGCGTGTACTCGGTCTACATGTGGCAGACGCTCACCGCGGTGTATCTCATCCGCTGGCGGGCCGAGTGCTAGCCGCTTCGCTGCCTGTTGTCGGTGGTGACCACGTTCTTCACCACACCGAACGTGCGCGTACGGCGAAAAATTGGCCAGCAATGTCAAGTGGTTAGTGCAACATTCGGTCATCGTTAGGCGGGCCGATTCGAACTTGCGCCCACGAGCTGCGCGCGAATCAAGGACTCACGACTCTATATCTGCTGGGCGAGCGGCAGATCCATGTCGAACACCCGCGCGTGCACCACCGTCCGGTTGCGCAATGCGGCCCGCACCGCCCGGTGCAACCCGTCCTCGAGGTAGACCACGCCCTGCCACCGCACGGCGTGCGGGAACAGATCGCCGTAGAAGGTCGAATCCTCCGAAAGCAGGCGGTCGAGTGCCAGCACGGTGGTGGTGGTGACCAACTCGTCGAGCCGGATCTGGCGGGGCGGTATCTGCGCCCACTGCCGATAGGACAGGTTGTGCTCGGGATACGGTTTGCCGTCGCGGACACCCTTGAAGATCACGACAGGGGCTTCGCTGACGGGCAAACCCGCAACCTCGGCGTCGGCATGAAAACGAGATTAATCCCCCGCGCTCGCCTTGTCCTCGTCACCGAAGTCAGCTCCGGCGCGGTCAGCGCCGCTCTTGCCCGTAAAATGACGGGGACCGGGAGGTGAACCATGGGTAGTGCCGACGACCGTCGCTTCGAGGTGCTGCGCGCCATCGTCGCGGACTTCGTGGCCACCAAGGAGCCGATCGGGTCCAAGACCCTCGTCGAGCGCCACAATCTCGGCGTGTCGAGCGCCACCGTGCGCAACGACATGGCGGTGCTGGAGGCCGAGGGCTACATCGCCCAACCCCACACGAGTTCGGGTCGTGTACCCACCGAGAAGGGCTACCGCGAGTTCGTCGACCGGCTCGACGACGTGAAGCCGCTGTCCGCCGCCGAGCGGCGGGCGATCCTGACCTTCCTGGAGTCTGGCGTCGACCTCGACGACGTGCTGCGGCGCGCGGTGCGGTTGCTCGCGCAGCTGACCCGGCAGGTTGCCATCGTGCAGTACCCGACGTTGTCGACGTCGAGCGTGCGTCACCTGGAGGTCGTGGCGCTCACGCCGGCCCGGTTGCTGCTGGTGGTCATCACCGACACGGGCCGGGTCGATCAGCGCGTCGTCGAACTCGGCGACGCCATCGACGACCATCAGCTGGCCCAGCTTCGCGAGCGCCTCGCGGCCGCGCTGGAGGGCAAGCCTCTGTCGGCCGCGTCGATCGCCGTGGCGGACCTGGCAGGCCAGCTCGACGGCAGCGGCGGACTGGGCGACGCGGTCGGTCGGGCCGCGACGGTGCTGGTCGAGACCCTCGTCGAGCACAGCGAAGAGCGTTTGCTGCTGGGTGGCACCGCAAATCTGACGCGCAACACCGCCGACTTCGGTGGATCGCTGCGTTCGGTGCTCGAAGCGCTCGAGGAGCAGGTGGTGGTGCTGCGGTTGCTGGCCGTGCAGCAGGGGGCCGGTAAGGTCACTGTACGAATCGGGCACGAGACCGAGGCCGAGCAGATGATCGGAACCTCGGTGGTCAGCACGACCTACGGCAGCCTGGGCAAGGTGTACGGCGGCATGGGTGTGGTCGGTCCCACTCGAATGGACTATCCGGGAACCATTGCCAACGTCGCGGCGGTTGCTCTCTACATTGGCGAAGTCTTGGGCACCCGCTAAGGGGTGCGAGTAGCCGCGTGACGCGGCATGGAAGGTTTGGCGTGGCACGCGACTACTACGGCCTGCTCGGAGTGAGCAAGGGCGCGAGCGATACGGACATCAAGAAGGCGTACCGCAGGCTGGCGCGCGAGCTGCACCCCGACGTCAACCCCGACGAGGGTGCGCAGGCGAAGTTCAAGGAGATCAGCGTCGCCTACGAGGTGCTCAGCGATCCGGAGAAGCGCCGGATCGTCGACCTCGGCGGCGACCCGATGGAGAGCGCCGGCGCGTCGGCGGGCAACGGGTTCGCCGGATTCGGCGGACTCGGTGACGTGTTCGAAGCGTTCTTCGGCGGCGGCGCCGGCTCCCGCGGACCGATCGGCCGGGTGCGGCCCGGTTCGGATTCGCTGTTGCGGATGCGGATGGATCTGTCCGAGTGTGCGACCGGGGTGACCAAGCATGTCACCGTGGACACCGCGATCCTGTGCGACCTGTGCCAGGGCAGGGGCACCCACGGCAACACCACCGCCGTCACCTGTGACACCTGCGGCGGGCACGGTGAGGTGCAGAGCGTGCAGCGCTCGCTGCTCGGCCAGGTGATGACGTCGCGACCATGCCCGGTGTGTGGCGGCGTCGGCGAGGTCATCCCCGACCCCTGCCACCGCTGCGGTGGCGACGGCCGGGTCCGGGCCCGTCGCGAGGTCAGCGTCAAGATCCCCGCAGGCGTCGGCGAGGGCATGCGCGTGCGGCTGGCGGCCCAGGGTGAGGTGGGACCCGGCGGCGGCCCCGCCGGTGACCTGTACGTCGAGGTCCACGAACAACCCCACGACATCTTCGTACGCGACGGCGACGACCTGCACTGCACCGTCTCGGTGCCGATGGTCGACGCCGCGCTGGGCACCTCCGTCTCCGTCGACGCCATCATCGACGGGCCGACGGAGATCACCATCGCCGCGGGCACGCAGCCGGGATCGGTCGTGTCATTGCGTGGTCACGGCATGCCGCACCTGCGCTCGGGGGTGCGCGGCAACCTGCACGCCCACGTCGAGGTCGTGGTGCCGTTGCGGCTGGATACCCAGGACACCGAGTTGCTGCGCAAGCTCAAGGAACACCGGGTCCGTGACGCGCCGGAGGTCAAGTCGACGCACGCGACGTCAGCCGGCGGCGGGTTGTTCAACCGGTTGCGCGAGACCTTCACCGGTCGCTAGGCGGCTCAGTCGAGTAATGAGCCGGGCCCTGTTCTACGTCGATGAGCTGCCCGAGGTCGGTGGGCTCGCCGTGGTCGACGGCGACGAGGGATTCCACGCTGCCAACGTGCGCCGGATCCGCCCCGGAGAGGAACTCGACCTCGGCGACGGTGCGGGCACCGTCGCGCAGTGCGTGATCGAGGACGCCGCGAAGGGCCGCCTCGAGGCCCGGGTGCTCACCCGCCGGACGGTCGAGCCGCCCAGGCCTGAGGTCACCGTGGTGCAGGCGCTGCCCAAATCGGATCGGTCCGAGTTGGCCGTCGAGCTGGCCACCGAGGCGGGCGCCGATGCGTTCGTGGCGTGGCAGTCCGAGCGCTGTGTAGCCCGGTGGGACGGATCGGCCCGGGTGGACAAGGGACTACGGCGCTGGCAGGCGGTCGCGCGTTCGGCCGCCCGCCAATCGCGTCGCCCGTACGTCCCGTCGGTGACCTCGGTGGTGTCCACTCCCGAACTGGTGGCCGCCGTCGGTGCCAGGACCGCCGACGGCGCGGTGGTGCTGGTGTTGCACGAGTCGGCGACCCGGCCATTGACGGAAGTGCCACTGGTGCAGGCGCGTTCGGTGATGCTCATCGTCGGTCCGGAGGGTGGCATCAGCGACGACGAGGTCGCCGCGCTGTGCGACGCGGGAGCGATACCGGTGCGGTTGGGACCGACGGTGCTGCGGACGTCTACCGCCGCCGCGGTCGCCCTTGGAGCGCTCGGTGTGCTGACACCGCGCTGGGCGGTCTGACCGCGTCTACGCCCCGGGTGCCCGCAGGGTGGCGTGGTCGACGGCGGCCATGTCGATGGTCTGACCGCTGAGCGCCGGTGCGTCGGGCGCGGCGAGCCAGTGTGCGAGCCGGGCCAGTGACTCACCACCGTCGCCACCGGTGACAACGAGCAGGCAGCGGATGCCGTCGGGGGCCCAGTCCACCGCGAACAGTTGCACACTCATGGCGAGCGCGGCCGCGACGACGCCGTCGCCGGCGGATCGCACCGCCGCCCGGCCGGGTGGGGTCGCGACGGCGACCACGACCAGACCTCGACCGGACCGCAACCGTTCCCTGCGCTCCGTGATGCCGCGGATGACCTCGCCGGTGGCGTCCATGGCTGCGGCCGCCGACCACGTTCCGTCGCCGCCGTCCTGCGGTGTCGGTGTCATGACCAGCAGGCTCAGCGGTGTCGTCGCGTGCGGGTCGGCCGGTGTCCAGCCCAGCGTGCCCATCATCTCGATGAGCGTGCTGTCGTCGCTGCCGGGCCCGCAGACCAGGACGTGGCGATCGGTCGGCGCAGTCACGTCGGTCGCCCGGCGTCGAGGGCGCTGTGCATGCCGCCGTCGACGAGGATGTCGGCACCGGTCGCGAAGCCTGCCGCGTCGGACAGCAGGAAGGCCACTGCGTCGGCGGTGTCTTCGGGGCGGCCGAGACGCCCGAGCGGGGGCAGCGTGGGAAACGCCTGGTCGCCGAACGCATCGAGGCTCGGGGCCATGCCGGGCTCGGTGTCACCCGGGTTGACCGCGTTGACCCGGATGCCTCGTCGGCCGTATTCGGCCGCCAGCGCGCGGCAGGCAGCCAGCAAGGCGGCCTTGGACACCGAGTAGGCACCGATCTCGGTTTCACCCCAAGCGCCTGCGTTCGACGCGACGGCCACGATCGCACCGCCCGCGGGCATCAGCGCCGCCGCGGTCTGTGCCTGGGTGACCGGAACGGTGACGTTGACCCGCAGCATTTCGGCCAACTGGGCCGGTGCCGTCTGGTCCAGGCGGGCGTGCACGATGGTGCCCGCGTTGAGCACCAGGCCGTGTAGCCCGCCGAGGTGCCGCGCGGCCTCCTCGACGACGGGTGCGCCGTCGCGGTTGTCGTCGTGGGGGACGTAGGTGGCCCCGGTGGCCGCCGCCAGCGCCTCGCCGCGGCTTCGATCGCGGCCGCTGAATGCCACCCGGTCGCCGGCGCTGACCAGGGTGTGAACGATCGCCTGTCCGATTGCTCCGGTCCCGCCGCAGACCAGCACACCCTTGGACACCCGATGATTATCGCCTCGACCTGCGACGGCGCGCTCGCTGAACGGCAACGCCGTCGGCATAACCATTGGGGCGTGACGGTGACCAGCGGTAAACTTGGTTTGCACGCACAAGACCCGGCCACAACCCGGTTAGAACCCAGAAAGCAGGCACTGAACCCCACGTGACCCCCCGCGAGACGAACGCTGCCTCATCGGACACGTCCGTTCGAAGCAGTATCAATGTTCCGCCCGATCTCGTGGTGGGCCTCCTTGGTTCCGCCGACGAGAATCTGCGCGCCCTAGAGCGCCTACTGACCGCCGACATTCACGTGCGCGGCAACGCCTTGACCCTGACCGGCGAACCCGCCGACGTGGCCCTTGCCGAGCGAGCGGTGTCTGAGCTCATCGCCGTGGTGGCCGGTGGCCAGACCCTCACCCCCGAGGCCGTGCGCCACAGCGTCGCCATGCTGACCGGCACCGACGAGGAGTCGCCTGCCGAGGTGCTGACGCTGGACATCCTGTCGCGGCGCGGCAAGACGATCCGACCGAAGACGCTCAACCAGAAGCGCTATGTCGACGCCATCGACGCGCATACCATCGTGTTCGGCATCGGGCCGGCCGGCACCGGCAAGACCTACCTCGCAATGGCCAAGGCGGTCAAGGCCCTACAGAGCAAGCAGGTCTCCCGCATCATCCTCACCCGGCCTGCCGTGGAAGCCGGTGAACGCCTTGGCTTCCTGCCCGGCACGCTGTCGGAGAAGATCGACCCGTATCTGCGCCCGCTCTACGACGCGCTGCACGACATGATGGATCCCGAGCTGATCCCGAAGCTGATGAGCGCCGGGGTCATCGAGGTCGCGCCGCTCGGGTACATGCGGGGAAGGACCCTCAACGACGCGTTCATCATCCTCGACGAGGCGCAGAACACCACCGCCGAGCAGATGAAGATGTTCCTGACCCGCTTGGGATTTGGGTCGAAGATCGTCGTCACCGGTGACGTCACGCAGGTCGATCTGAACGGTGGCGCCAGGTCCGGCCTGCGGGCGGCCGTCGACGTCCTCGACGGCATCGACGACATCCACGTCTCCGAACTCACCAGCTCCGACGTGGTGCGCCATCGCCTGGTGTCCGAGATCGTCGACGCCTACGCCAGAGCCGAAGAGCCCACCTCGATGAACCGCGCCCAGCGCCGGGCCGGCCCCGGCCGGCCGCGACGGTGATCGCCGAATGAGCATCGAGGTATCCAACGAGTCGGGCGTCGACGTCTCCGAGACCGAACTCATCAGCGTCGCAAAGTTCGTCATCGCGAAGATGGACGTGAACCCGGCGGCCGAACTGTCCATGGTGCTGCTCGATACCTCGGCCATGGCCGACCTGCACATGCGGTGGATGGATCTCCCCGGACCCACCGACGTGATGAGCTTCCCGATGGACGAACTGGAACCGGGTGGTCGTCCCGACGCGCCCGATCCGGGGCCGTCGATGCTCGGCGACATCGTGCTGTGCCCGGAGTTCGCGGCCAAACAGGCTGAGGCGGCAGGACATTCACTCGGCCACGAGCTCGCGCTGCTGACCGTGCACGGGGTGCTGCACCTGCTCGGCTACGACCACGCCGAGCCGGACGAGGAGAAGGAGATGTTCGCCCTGCAAGGCCAACTGCTCGAGCAGTGGGTGGCCGACCAGGTTGCGGCATACCACCAGGACCGCCAGACCGAGCGGGACCGGCGTCTGCTCGACGAGTCCCGACTCTTCGACGAACCGTGACCGGAATCGCTTCGCTCATAGGCGCTCTCGCGCTCATCGGCCTGGGTGGTCTGTTCGCCGCGATCGACGCCGCAGTCAGCACGGTCTCCATCGCCCGAATCGACGAGTTGGTGCGTGACGAGCGTCCTGGGGCGGCTCGGCTGGCCCGCATCATCGCCGACCGGCCGCGTTACATCAATCTCGTCGTCCTGCTGCGCATCACCTGCGAGACGGCGGCGACCGTGCTGTTGGTGGCATACCTGTACGAAGACCTCGGACTGACCTGGGGACTGTTGGCCGCCGCATCCATCATGGTGGTCGTCAGCTTCGTGGCCATTGGGGTGGGCCCGCGCACCCTCGGCCGCCAGCACGCCTATTCCATCGCGCTGATGGCCGCCCTTCCGCTGCAAGCGATCTCGATACTGCTCACACCGCTGAGCCGCCTGCTGGTGTTGATGGGCAACGCGCTAACGCCGGGCCGCGGCTTCCGCAACGGCCCATTCGCCTCCGAGATCGAGCTACGCGAGGTGGTCGACCTCGCCCAGCAGCGTGGCGTGGTGGCCGACGACGAGCGGCGGATGATCCAGTCGGTCTTCGAGCTCGGCGACACCCCGGCACGCGAAGTCATGGTGCCCCGCACCGAGATGGTGTGGATCGAGTCCGACAAGACTGCGGGCCAGGCCACCTCGCTGGCCGTGCGCAGTGGGCACTCCCGCATACCGGTGATCGGCGAAAACGTCGACGACGTCGTCGGCGTCGTCTATCTCAAGGACCTCGTTCAGCAGACGTACTACTCGACCAACGGCGGCCGTGACACCAAGGTCACCGAGGTGATGCGCCCCGCGGTGTTCGTGCCCGACTCCAAACCGCTCGACGCGCTGCTGCGCGAGATGCAGCGCGACCGCAACCACATGGCATTGCTGGTCGACGAATACGGCGCGATCGCTGGTCTGGTCACCATCGAGGACGTGTTGGAGGAGATCGTCGGAGAGATCGCCGATGAGTACGACACCGACGAGGTCGCTCCCGTGGAGGAATTGGGTGACCGCAACTTCCGGGTGTCCGCCCGGCTGCCGCTGGAGGACCTCGCAGAACTGTACGACCTCGAGGTCGACGAGGACCTCGACGTGGACACCGTCGGCGGATTGCTCGCCCACGAGTTGGGCCGGGTGCCGCTGCCGGGCGCCGAGGTGACCTGGGACTCGCTGCGACTGCGGGCCGAGGGCGGCCAGGACCACCGCGGCCGGGTGCGCATCGGCACCGTGCTCGTCAAGCCGACCGAACCCGAGGAGGGGGAGCGATGAGCCTCGACGCCGAGGACGCCAAGCTGGTGGTGCTCGCGCGCGGCGCGATGGCCCGTGCGGAGGCAGGCAGCGGGGCCGCCGTGCGCGACGCCGACGGCCGGACCTACGCCGGCGCGCCCGTCACGCTGAACGCGTTGTCGCTGACCGCACTTCAGGCCGCCGTCGCCGCGGCGGTGTCGAGCGGAGCGTCCCGTCTCGAGGCGGCAGTACTGGCCGGTGGCGCGGGCGACGACGCGGGGGTTGCTGCGGTGCACGAGTTGTCGTCCGACGCCATCGTCATCGTCACCGACCGGGCCGGGAACCCGCTGTGACGGAATTCCGTTCCGGCTTCGTGTGTTTCGTCGGACGGCCCAACACCGGCAAGTCGACGCTGACCAACGCACTGGTCGGCACCAAGGTGGCGATCACGTCGAATCGCCCGCAGACCACCCGGCACACCATCCGCGGCATCGTGCACCGCGACGACTTCCAGATCGTGCTCGTCGACACCCCCGGCCTGCACCGGCCGCGCACGCTCCTGGGTCAGCGGCTGAACGAGCTGGTGAAGGGCACGTATTCCGAGGTCGACGTCATCGGTCTATGCATTCCCGCCGACGAGACGATCGGACCGGGAGACCGGTGGATCTACGAACAGATCCGCACCATCGCGCCGAGGACCACGCTGATCGTGCTCGTCACCAAGACCGACAAGGTGTCCAGGGACAAGGTCGCCGCCCAATTGATGGCGGTCAGCGAGCTCACCGGCGGCACGGCCGAGATCGTGCCCGTGTCGGCCACCACGGGCGAGCAGGTCGACGTGCTCATCGACGTGCTGGTCGCGCAACTGCCACCGGGTCCAGCCTTCTACCCCGACGGTGAGCTCACCGACGAGCCGGAGGAGACACTGATGGCCGAGCTGATCCGCGAGGCGGCACTCGAAGGCGTGCACGACGAACTGCCGCACTCACTCGCAGTGGTGATCGACGAGGTCACCCCACGCGAGGGTCGGGACGACCTCATCGACGTGCGCGCCATCCTCTACGTCGAACGCGACAGTCAGAAGGGCATCGTGATCGGCAAGGGCGGTGCACGACTGCGGGAGGTCGGCACCGCCGCGCGCATTCAGATCGAGAAGCTGCTCGGCACCAAGGTGTATCTCGAACTGCGCGTCAAGATCGCGAAGAACTGGCAGCGTGACCCCAAACAGCTTGGCCGACTGGGCTTTTAGTCAGCCGGGCTGGCCGTAGACGGCGACGGCGACCGAGCGGTCCAGGCTGTTCACCGACCACACCCCCATCTGGGTGTTGGCGCAGTTGGACATGATGGCCATGTAGTCGGGCCGGTAGTACCACTGGTTCATGATGTCGACGCCGTTGATCGCCAGCGCTGGGTTGATCGCCACCGTCTCCGAGACGACGCCCCGGTATCCGGCAGCATTGGCGCGGTCCTGGACAGTCGTGCCGTCCGAGCCGATGTCGCCGTCGAGCGCGCGGTTGTTGAGCACGTCGTTGGCGTGCCATTCGGCGGCCAACCGCAGCTGCGGGTTGATCACCACGTTGTTGGTGCAGCCGGCCTGATGCTGAACGGTGTAGACGTTGGCGACCACGCCGTCGTTGAGTCGCTTGTTGTCGGCGTTCGCGGACGGCATCGCGACGATGGCGCCGCCGACGACCGCGAGCACGGGCAGTACCCGCACGCAGGATCGTGCGGCATCGCTGATGTTCACGGTGGTGGACATTACGCGAATGCGGTGCGGCCCGGTGTGCAAATTGCGGCTACTCGGGGCCGGGCTCGGCCCACCACACGTCGGGCTGCTCATTCGCCCAGTTGCCCATCGCCTCGAGTTCGGCGGCCAGCGAAACGAGCAATGGCTCGCTGTCGGCCGGGCCCATCAATTGCACGCCGATCGGCAGCCCGTCGGACGTGAAACCCGCCGGGACGTTGATCGACGGCCAGCCCAGCAGATTCCATGGCCAGGTCACCGGGCACGCGTGAATCATCGCGCGATCGGTGGACAGGCCGCCGCGCCGGTCGAAGTCGTACACACCGGGCGGTGGAAGTGCCGTGGTCGGGGCCAGCACCACGTCGGCCAGGTTGAAGATCCATCCGATGCGGCGGTGGGTGGCCGCCTCCCGGGCCCTGGCCTTGCGCAGCACCTGCTCGGACAACAACCGGCCCATG
>Ga0193743_1002027_pt1 | contig 14589 bp, 15 predicted proteins | sample L2c2metaG_FD_143038 | JGI IMG/M metagenome (GOLD analysis project Ga0193743, IMG submission 143038) | Soil microbial communities from a riparian zone of the East river system, Colorado, United States - L2c2 | ecosystem: Environmental > Terrestrial > Soil > Riparian zone | place: USA: East River... | reverse complement strand
TTGACGTAGGTAAGCACTGTCTATTTTTGGCTCGTCAGAAGAAATCGTGGGTGGACTCCGGCTCGGGTAGCTTGGCAAGTGAGTGATAGAGTGCGAGTTCAAGGACGCGGTAGGTTCGGAAGCCGTACGATTTTCTCATGGTGACTTTGGCCTTGTTGTTCAGACCCTCGACGACGCCGCTGGAAAGCAGCTTTTGAGCGCGGAAGTAGTTGAGGATCAGTTCGCGATGGTTGCGTAGCGAACGAGCTATCTTCTTCATGGGTTCAATACGGGAGCGCATGGTCTGGCGGCACCACTCGTCAAGGAACTTGCCAGCCCAGGCGGGCGAACTGTATTCCCAAAGTTGCTGAAAGGCTTCCTTCAAAAGGTAGGCACGGATGGTCTTGAGGTTGTAGCGGAGCAGATCGCGCAAGCGAAAGTGCTGGTCGGCGCCGAGATTCTTGCTGTGACGGAGCAGCAGCCAACGCGATTTCTTGAGGACCGGGGCGCGGCCCGCGCGTTTCAAGCGGCTGGTTTCCTCGGCACGGACGTGGTCGAGTGCCTTGTTCATATTGGCGACGATGTGGAAGCGGTCGAGAATATGCAGGGCCTCGGAGCAGTTTTCGCGGATGAGTTTCAGATAGGGCTCCCACATGTCGGAGCAGACGAATGCGATTTTGGAAATTACGTCCTTGCCCATGGCGGTGAAGAATCCCTGGAAGGATTCGATGGTTCTCTCTTTGCCGATCCAGAGTAGGCGGGTGATGCCGACATCGATCTGGTAAACCAGCGTCAGGTATTTGTGGCCCTTGGCGTATTGGATCTCGTCCACTCCGATGGCATCGATCTGTCCCAGAATCCGATGTTCCAGGCCCCAGGTGACGACGTGTTCGACCGCGTCGAAGACCTTCTCCCAGGAAGTTCGAAACGCTTCGGCAGTTTCTTTCCAGGACAGCCGGCGAGCCCAGCGCGCCAGGAACAACATGTAAGCTCTGGTTAAGGTGCGTTTGCCATCGCCCCAGGGGACTTCTTCGACGACGACGGCGCCGCAGCGGCGGCAATCGACACGTCGCATGGTGTACAGCAGGAAGACAAGGAATCCCCAAAAGGGGATGAACTCGAAGCGCCGCTCGGGGAGTTGATCGTAGCCGGGCGCGGGCTGATGGCACCGCGAGCAGACGGCGGTGGAACGCTTGCGCGGTCGCACGGAGATCTCAATGCTCTTGTGGTCGGAAGTGAATCGAGCCTGGTGGTAGACGAATCCCCGGAAACGGTGGCAGCTATTTAGAATCGTGATGAGTTCCATGGTGCGAAAGCAAACGTCGGCGAAGACTTCCACGATAAACCGCGCTGCCCCAGCATCGCTTGCCTTGCTGGAGCGGTACTGCCGTGGCCTGGACGGCTGGCCGAGAGCGTGGATGGGGATGGAAAAGGATCTGACGCCGGGCGAGAAACTGGTAGCCTGCTTCCGGCCCTTTCTGGAGGAACTTGTCGCTTCCGATCTATCGCCGAGGACGATTCAGAAACACGTCGACAACTTGTGGGCCTTAGGCGGAGAGATCATTCGCGATCTGCACGAAGACCCTTCTCTGAGAAGGAAAAACATCGAGCAGATTCTGGCCGACCGAATCGATGACGAAGGTGGACCGCTGGTCTATGCCATGGAATCCGAGGAGCACCAACAGCGTTCCTTCGACTCCACTTGCAAGAAACTCCACCGATACCTCAGCCAATCGTCCCGCTGAATCTGGGCAAATTCACCCACAAATTCCGCCGACGAGGCACATTTCTAAATGGGTCGGACTTTCGACGCCACACTTCGAGCTTTACACCACAAATGACCCGCAGGCGGCGCTAGAAGCGGTGCAACGCCTCGAGATGGTGCACAGCTTCTTCCGGCAGGCCGGTGCGAATGCAGGCTTATTTGGCGCTGTTCCCGAAGCAGAGGTCCAGGTGATCGCCTTCCGCTCGGCGCGCGAATATAGCGCTCACCGAGTAAATCCCACAGCCTGCGCCTATTACCAGGGAACGCGTCGCGGAGATTACATTATCATGCAACACTGCCGGTGGAAACGGTTAAATGGTTTTGTTGGAGTAAGAAGTTGCACGGAAGGGACAATACGGGAATGCGTCGCCAGAGCTCTCGCAATCCGCTGTTCCGCCGCCGTCGTTTCGCTGATGACGTGATCATCTTGTGCGTGCGCTGGTACCTCCGGTTCAAGCTCAGCTACCGGGAGATGGCCGAGATCGCGCGGAGCTGGTGTGCTGGTTGCACCGAGCACGATCCTGCGCTGGGGGGTACGGAGCGCGGAAGATTTCAGCCAGCTCTGGCGTCAATTCGAGGGAACGGTGGGACGGTCGTGGCGCTGCGACGAGACGTATATCAAGGTTGGTGGTCGGTGGATGTATCTGTACCGTGCCGTCGATGGAGCTTGGCCGCACGATGGCATGACACCTCAGCCGCACACGGGACATCACCGTCGCCAAAGCATTGTTTCGGAAGGCTCTCAAGCAACGCGGACAACCTCGGACCATCACGCTGGACGGTTTCGAACCGAGCCTTTCCGCGCTACGCCGAATGGGCATGCGCAACGAATTCAGTATCTGAACGATAGCGTTTGAGCAGGACCATCGGTGCATTAAGTTCCGAATACAGCCGATGCTCGGATTCCAATCGTTCTACAACTGTCCATCTTGGAAACCTCATCTCGCAATGACTGATCTGAAGTAACGTTGTTACGCCAACTTCAAGAACGTTACGCGCGGATAAATGTAACGCTTTTCAGATTCCGGACCATACGCGCGGAGCGCTTGCCTCTTAACGCTACCGCGAATTGATTCTGCGATAGCGCAAGTAGGCGGAAGCTATCGCCGCATTCAAGTACTCCGAGAATCAACCCTCAGCGGCAAGGGCATTCGTTTGGACTTATAGGCCGGGATTCTACCCGGCTTTTTCTGTCTTTCTTGTTGACAGTGGTTGTAAACTTCTGTATTCTCTGCTCGTATCGAGTAAACAAACACAAAATAAAACGTCATTCGACATACATTCTATGACCAATCATCCGAAGGGCCGTTTTGTTGCGCACCCCAGGAAAACCAACGGATTGGAGCAGGCGGCTTCCGACCATCTAGAAGGTGTCGCCTCGTTATCAAGACCTTACGGCGGGACGGTTGGTCTGGAACGAGCGGGCGAATTGAGTGGCCTACTGCGCGATTTGAGCAAATACAGCTCGGCATTTCAGCATTCTTTGAAATCGGCCACAGGCCTCATTGATCCGGACGCAGATGACTACGTGGACGCCGGAGCTCTGGGAAGGCAAGATCGATCATTCCAGCGCTGGCGCGCAGTACATGCGCCAAGAGCTGCAGGCACTCGACTCTTCTGCTTGGATCGGCCAGGTACTCGCGCTTGCACTTCTTCCCACCATTCGGGCCTCAATGACTGTATCTCGGCTGGCTGTGAAAACTTTGGCGAAGACGCCTTCACCCGCCGCATGAACAAAGCCGCTACAAGGACGCATTTGGAGGAGCGTCTGCGGTTTGCTGAACCTGTCGTGCTCGATCAGGTACGAGCGTTGCTAAGGCAGGACGGCGTGGTTGAAGAATTGAAAAGCCGGACAATGAGCATCTCCGCGGCGAACAAAGGTGATCGGGTTGCTATGTTGGTTCAATGCGGCCTCCTGGTTCGTTTTCTCTTCAGTTGCCTGGTTGCCGCGGATTGCACCAAAACCGCCGACTTCGAAAGCCATCGCGCTAGATCCCTTCGCCAATCCCGCAACCACGCCCGCTGGGCACCGTTGGCGGATCGGCTTGAAGACTTCCTCTCGAACTTGAGGTCGATGCACTCGGTTGATGCGTTGCTCAGACAGATTTCGGACCGCTGCTTCGAAGCGGCCAAAAACGTAAGCGGCATTTTTACTTTGGCGGTTCTCACCGGCGGAGGCAAGACTCTCGCAAACTTTCGCTTTGCCCTCCAACATGCTCTCGGGCGCAAGTTGGATCGCATCCTTTACGTCATCCCGCATACATCGATCGTTGATCAAAATGCGGAGGTAATCCGCAAGATCCTGGACCCGGACGATCGCGGGAAGATTGTGCTCGAACACGATTCAAATCTCCTGCCCGAGCGTCGGTCGTGGCGTCAAAACATTCTGTCTGAAAATTGGGATGCTCCGATTGTGTCGACAAAAATGGTGCAGTTTCTAGATTCGCTGTTTGGCGCAGGCACGCGGGCGTGCACCAGATGGAAGATTCCGTCATCGTGTTTGAGGAAGTACAGACCTTGCCGATTAATGGCCGCTCAACAATGGGGAAGGTGCACGTAATCAATCTAACCGGGGAGTATTTGAAATCTGTTCCGGAAATCGAAACGGCCGCAAAAATGGACGACCGCTTGCTCGATGATTTACCCAAATATCCGGACCGGTATCAAGGGGATTTCTGCGCCTCACGGGCATTAGATGACTACTACGGCTACTACTTCTTCGAGCGTCAGGCGGATAGGAGTTCCATGATTTCCTTGGCGGAGCTGGGCGGTGACGATACACTGCTGAGTCCGCTCGCGGACGATAGACAAACGGCGGACAACTACAACCACAAGTACCGCAAAGGTCCTCCAATCCATGTCCGGCAGGCCTTCGCAACCGCAGCAAACGCTTTCAAAGTAATCGACGCCCCAACGGAAGGAATCGTAGTTCCTTTCGGCGCAGACGGGCGGCAGTTGATCAATGACTTGTGTTCCGCATTCGAATATCTCGACAGGAAGTACCACAGCTATGAGTATGGCGTAGTTACGACCAAATCTCAGATATGGATCTATTGAATGCATAGTCGGGGACGAAACAGTATTGAATTCAAAGTGACGGGCCGTCATGCCCTATTTACCGATCCACTAACTCGAATGGGTGGCGAGAAGTTTTCCTATCAGAGCCCGACCTATGAGGCCTTAAAGGGCATTGTTAAGTCTATTTATTGGAAGCCAAGTATCGTCTGGGTCATTGACGAGGTCCGGGTGATGAGGCGCATCCGCACGCAAACAAAGGGCACGAAGCCGATGAAATTTGGTGGAGGGAACACCTTGGCGATCTACACCTTTCTAACTGATGTTGAATATCAAGTCCGTGCTCATTTCGAGTGGAATGAATATCGGACTGAGCTAGCGGCGGACCGGCTGGAAGGAAAACACTACTCCATCGCCCTACGAATGGTGGAGCGCGGCGGACGCCAAGACATTTTCCTTGGAACTAGGGACTGCCAGGGCTATGTCGAGCCTTGTGAATTCGGCTCTGGAAGCGGAGTCTGGGATGGCGTCGGACAACTCGATTTTGGCCTAATGTTTCATGGATTCGATTATCCGGATGAAACCGGTGGCAACAAACTGCAGGCACGATTCTGGCGTCAGGTGATGACCGACGGCGTAATCCATTTCGACCGCCCGGAGGAGTGCAAGATTCGGAAGTTTGTCCGGACGATGAGCGTGAAGCATTTTGCAACAGAGAGCAATCTCCGCGGAGCAGCCGAAGAAGCAGTCCACTTGGAGAACTTGCAATGAGTTGGATGGAGAAGCTGTGCGAAACCTATGAGCGTTGCGCCGGAAAGGAGCCGAATGGCGTTGAACCGATGATGCCAATTTGCCATACGTCGCAACAGGCGCAGATTGAGATCGTGCTCGATGGCTCGGGAGCGTTCCTGCGGGCGTCGGTGCTCAGCGACAAGAACAATACGCTGATCCCGTGCACGGAGGAGTCTAGCGGTAGAGCAGGACCAAAACCGGTCAATCATCCACTCTGTGACAAGTTGCAGTATGTCGCGGGAGATTTTGTCGAGTATGGTGGCGAAGTCACGTCTGGTTTTGCTTCCGATCCGCACGAACCACACAGTGCGTTCTTGCAATCCTTGAAAATGTGGGCAACATCGCGCAATCGGCATCCGAAATTGGACGCGATCCTCGGTTACGTGGAGCGAGGGCAGGTGGTGTCGGATCTCGTTAAGGCGCAGGTTCTCCCCGTGGACTCTTTGGGAAAGCTTCTCAAGCGCTGGGACGCAGAAAAGGAAACTGCTCCGGCGATTTTCAAGACGATACAGAATACCCAATCGCCAGAGGACTCTTTTGTTCGCTGGCGCGTTGAAGAGGCGGTCGCCAGAGAAGTCACGGCTACCTGGGATGATCGAGAACTAATCCATTCGTGGATATCGTGGTATCAGCAGAATCAGACCAAGCGTGGCTGCTGCATGATCACCGGGAATGGAGCGACGCTGGCGCTGCAGCACCCCGCAAAGCTAAGACATGGTGGGGACAAAGCCAAATTGATCTCATCGAATGACACGAGCGGCTTTACCTTTCGCGGCAGGTTCCTCGACGCGGACCAGGCTGCATCCGTTTCTTTTGATGTGACTCAGAAGGCGCATAATGCACTGCGCTGGCTCATCAAGCGTCAGGCCTATCGAAGCGGGGACCAGGCTATCGTTAGCTGGGCCGTTTCCGGAAAGATTCCGCCGGACCTACTCGCGGATACAATGTGGCTGCTCGGACAAACGGCGCTGAAGGCACTGCCGAAAATCGGGTCCGGCGACACAGCCCAGGCTTTTTCCTTGCGACTAGCTCATGCGATCGTCGGATATCGGTCGAATATCGAACCCATGGAAGACATTGTCGTCATGGCTCTCGATTCCGCAACTCCCGGCCGGATGAGTATCACGTTCTATAGAGAATTGAAGGGTTCCGAGTTCCTGGAGCGCATTGAGGAATGGCATCGGCGCTATGCGTGGCTACAAAACTTCGGCAAAGACGCACAATTCATTGGCGCTGCGGGCCCGCCTAACATCGCCGAGGCTGCGTATGGCCATCGGTTGGACGAGAAGCTGCGCAAAGCAACCGTTGAACGGCTCCTGCCCTGTATTGTCGATAGATTGTCCATACCCAGAGACTTAGTCTCGTCGACCGTGCAACGAGCTGTAAAAAGGGCGGGCATGGAGGCTTGGGAATGGGAGAAGTGTCTCGGAATTGCTTGCGGATTGTTCAAGGGATCTTATAGCGAAAGGAATTATCAAATGGCGTTGGAACAGGAACGGCAGAGCCGCGACTACCTATACGGACGGTTGCTTGCCATTGCGGACAATATTGAGAGCCACGCGCTTTCGATGGCGGACGAGAAGCGTGACACAACGGCTGCCAGACTCATGCAGCGTTTTGCGGATCGGCCGGCTTCCACTTGGCGAACAATAGAAATGGCGCTACGCCCATACATGTCTCGTCTTCGAGCCGGAGCCTGCTCCGCCGGTTTTCTCGTCGCTAGGGAGAAACTCCTCGATGAGGTTATCAATTCCTTTCAGAGTCCAAACTTCACTAGCGATACCAGGCTCTCTGGCGAATTTCTGCTCGGCTATCACTGTCAACGCGAAGCGTGGCGGACTGGTCCTTCCTCCTATGGCGAAGGAAGAATGAGCGAGTTATTGACCGACAAGAACTAAGGAGAACTGTCATGAGTACGCTTCAAAACAAAATTGATTTCGCATTCGTTCTTCGGGTGAAGAATGCCAATCCGAACGGCGATCCTTTGAACGGCAATCGCCCACGCTCGGACTACGAAGGATTTGGTGAAATTAGCGACGTCTGTATTAAGCGCAAATTACGGGACCGGCTGCAAGAGGCGGGACATGCCATTTTCGTGCAGTCAGACGATCGTAAGAAAGACGGAGAGCCGAGTCTTCGCGCACGAGCCGAGTCTGATACAAACGGTTTAGGGAAAAAGGCCTTCGGGAAAGGCGTGAAGAAGGACGACACGGCCAAGGCAGCCTGCGAAAGATGGTTTGACGTGCGCGCATTTGGGCAGGTTTTTGCCTTCGGGAGAGACGGCGATGCGAGCGGCGTTTCTATCCCCATCCGCGGACCGGTCACCATTCAGTCGGCCTTCAGCAAGCAACCGGTCAGCATCATCAGCACGCAAATTACGAAGAGCGTGAGCGGCGAGGGCGACGGCTCGAAGCGCGGCTCCGACACTATGGGCATGAAGCACCGGGTCGACGCCGCCATCTATGAATGCTACGGCAGCATCAATCCACAGTTAGCGGAACGCACGGGTTTCAATGACGATGACGCCGCAGTCATCAAGCAGATGTTGCCTAAGCTTTTTGAGAACGATGCGTCCTCGGCACGCCCTGAAGGCAGTATGGAGATCTTGAAAGTCGTTTGGTGGAAGCACGGAAGTAAGGCGGGTAAGCATTCGTCCGCCAAGGTCCATCGCTCGCTGAGCGTGGATCCTGATGGAACCATCGAACTTGCTCCACTGGACGATCTCGAACCGGAACTCATCGAAGGTTTCTAATTGCCCAGCATTCCGCCTGGAGAATCCATGTTCCGCGAGGATGATCTGCTACGGCTCTCGGGATTGCAACACTTGGCTTTTCTATGAGCGGCAGTGGGCGGTCATTCATCTCGAACAGCCGAACAGCAATGGGAGGAGAACGAGCTGACAGGCAGACGGACGATCGCTGCACGAACGCGTACATGAGCAAACGGAAGAATTGCGAAAGGATCTGCTCGGAGACTACCGCTCCATTCACTCCGGCTCGGTCTCGTCGGCCAAGGGGACGTAGTGCAGTTTTCGCGCGCCTCCTCGCAACCGCCTCCGGACTTAACGCAATTAGATGATCATACGAGATGGTGAGCCGTCGAACCGATCGAATACAAGCGCGGCAAGGCGAAGCGCGGCGATTGCGATCGGGTCCAGTTGTGCGCGCAGTGTCTCAGTGTGAGCGCCGGGAGCACCCTTTACATTTCGGTTTTGATGCCTTTGCAGCTTGCTACAGAAAGTGATTGCGAATGCGCGGACCCGAAGCGGACATGAATTTCCCGGCACAATCGCGATTTAAAGATGGTGAGGGATGAGCGCCGTGGCGGGCCCGCCCGGCTCGCTTTCCGGGGTGGCATACGGTGGGGAGTGTCGCTGCGCGGAAGGTGGGCGATACGGCGCTTCTTTTCAGAGGTTTAGAACAGGAGCGATCGCGCCCCACGCGGGCGCGTGGATTGAAACCCCACGGGTGGCAACATCAGCAGCGGCGTGGACATCGCGCCCCACTTGGGCGCGTGGATTGAAACAGGGTATGAGCCACTAAGAGGCCATGGAGGTCGAAGTCGCGCCCCACGCGGGCGCGTGGATTGAAACCAACCGCTACCGCAATGAAGATCGAGATGCCGGTATGGACCGAAAAACGCGTAACAGCAGTCGGACGTTATCATTCGATTCTTTAGGTCATTTCGGCTTCTTCTTGCTTCTTGCGCAAGCGGGTCGTCGCCGAGGCCAATAATGATCGAATGAAAGCTACCCTAAAACCCACGTTGCAACGCTGCCAGACCTCGCTCTGTACGGGAAACTGAAGGAACGCGATACCCATTGAGCGTTGCTCGAAGATCGGAAAGCTTGGAACAGAGCGAGAGCGGAAAGAGCATAGCCGCATTCTGTCGAGATCGCGGCTTACCGGTTTGGCAGTTTTGTGAATGGAAGAAGCGATTGGCCAGGCGGATGCCGATAAGTTTGTAGCTGTGAGGTAACGGGAACAGAAGTGCCGGCCGGGAGGGCGCCGTTGCGGGGCGCGCCGGTTGAGATACGGCTCGGCCGGGGCAGGAGTGTGATGGTGGAGCCAGGCTTTGATGCCGGTCACCCGCGTCGACTGTTGAGCGTTCTGGAGTGGGAGGCGTGATCGGGCTGCGGAGTCTGCAGGCGCTGGATGGTGCACCAGGACCGCGGATTTGGCTGGCGGCGGAGGCGACCGATATGCGATGCGGCTTCGATCGGTTGGCTGAGCGAGTACAGGCTGTGATTGGCGGGAGCCCGCTCAGTGGTCATCTGTTCGTGTTCCGCTCGCGAGGCGGCAGCCGATTGAAGATCCTGGTGTGGGGTGTGTCACGAAGCAAGCGAAGGCTTGCGAGGTTGTACTGAAGATGGGAGAAGGTCTCCCGGAGTCGACTTTCACGAGGAGGCTTCAAACCGCCCGGAGCTGTTGCGTTCAAAAGGCGTGGTGGTGAACATCCGAGGAAAAGGCGTCTAAGAAGGACGTCAGGTAAGTGTTGAGAAGATGGGCGAAAGCGTTGTGTCAAGAAGGCGCGAAAGCGTTGTGCTGTACGAGAAGATGAGGAACGGCCCCTCGGGGTCGGCTTGTAGGAGAAGGCCCCAAACAGCCAGGAGCTGCTTCAGTGAAAAGCTGCGGTGGTGAACGTGCCTGGAAAAGGCGTGGCATAGTGATCACGTCATGTATGGGTTAGAGAGACGAGTGCAAACGAACCTTTGAGGACGCATCGAAACTCATTAAGATGACATCGAAACCGGAGTCGTGCTTTTGCTCCGGGAGGAGCATGACAGACACCTACCTACTGGTCATGTGATGTCCGGTGTATAGAAGGCGTGACTCTAACTCGGGCTTCTTGTACGGAACTTGAGAACCTGCTTGGCGATGCTAAGGGAAAGGCGCAAGGGGTAGAACCGCGAGGCCGACAGTACCGATGCGCCAATCAGGGGCGGACTGCTTCGTAGTAGCGGTGATACGGGGTAACGCCCGTGGAGCGAAGGGAGCAGGTCACTCGCGTCGAGATCGTCAGGGTCAACGGGCAACCGGAGGAACTCGCTGGTTTCGGCGGAAGGCGGTAGCCTTCACTGAGTGGCACGAGCCGGATGAATCGAGAGGTTCACGTCCGGATCTGTGAGCGCCTCGGGGCGAAATTCCCCGGGGCGACTCGGCATATGACTTATCATTCCGTATTCGGCAGACACTTTCCGGTTTGCCGACCACCTGGACGTTGCACCGATTGGGTCAGCCGATATTCTATTGCCGGGCCTGCCGCACCATTTCGACGAGCACTTGCCGTGTCTCCTGGGGATTAGCGACCTCGTGGAGGAAGTTGATGCGAACCCCTTTGACACCATCCTTCGTCTTCAGACGAAGAGAGAATCCCAGGCGGTCGACGGAAGTCATGGTTGCCTCGATCGCTTCAAGCTGCGCATGCGACCGGGCCAGTAGGATCATCGCATCGCCGTGGTCGGCATTCATGTGAGCGAGAATACCGGATGCCGCCTCGACCAGCGGGTCAGGGGCAGCCTGTTCGTACTCTCTTACCTCAACCCATCCCATCACGCCAAAGCCACCAACGTAGTAGATGTCGATGGGCTGAAGCCTGAAGAAGCCGAAGTCGGAGAACTCAACCCAGTAGCGGCTATTCTCGTGGCGAGCGAGGTATCTCTCCCGAACAGAAGCTGTCTCGTTTAGTGGCACAGGCTCGGCATTACCAATCAGGGTCGCTCTAGCAGCTCCGAGCGGATCGCCATCGGCATTCGCCTGTGCGACGAAGAGGCTGCATCGCGCGTTGGTCTTGAGGTTTTGGGTGTGCATGGCCATGTTGCTGATCAGGAAGAGCGGCCACCCTGCAGAATCGAGCGCGAAGGGCATAAGGGAACCGAAGGGAAATCCAAGATGCTTGCGGGAGACCGTCGACAGAGTGGCGATCGAGGTTAGCGAGATGAGGGTGCGGACACGTTCAGCATGGCTTGGCTCCCGAAGTTGCGGCAGAGCGGTGCCGGTCGAAGCATGCTGGTTTGGTGCAGTAGTTTCGTTCAACGACATAATTTTATTAACCTTTCCAACTATGGTAGTCGTTAGCGACTGCCTTTCCAGCGTTGGCTACGAGAGTTCATCCGAACTCAGAAGAGCTGGAATCAGAATTGGCCTTACTTAATAGACGGAGCGGGGTGTCCGTTCCGGTCGGTATCCAAACGATCGAAAGAGAGATGATAGATGCCCGGGAGAGCCCGTAAGGTCGAAAAACCCAAACGCTTTGCGTTTGCTGCTCATGTAACGTTTGTAACGCCGGGCTTTCGTATGTTACTTCGCTTCAGTCAAGTCATTGATTTCTTTCAGCGATGAGATTTTCGATATGGGCAGGGCCGGTTTCTAGTCCCGAACCCCACCTCTGTTAAGCCAATGACGAATGTCGGCGGGTCGCACTGCTCGATGAGCAGGCACCGATGCTTTAGACCGCGAGTAGTCGTTAGCCTTGATCGGGAGCGCCTCGGCGGAAAACGCTGATTGACGAACAGAAGCTCGTGCCGAGGTGCTTTCGATAAGGAGACTTGAAGGGAGCCGCTGGCGGGGCGGACGAGTATGGAGCCTCAAGCGTGATTTAGTACTGCGGGGAGAATCCAGTAAGGCCTCAGGGTACGCCGAAAAGCTGCTCTGGCTGTCGCCGATGAGCCTCGATTGGACGAGACAGTGGATAAATTCCGCCCTCGGACGGCTCGAATGGAGGCAGTTGGCACAACGGCGCTGGGATCGAACGTTTTCTGAAGGTAGCTACGGTTTTCGACCGCGGCGATCTACTCATCAAGCGTGGCACAGGCATCAAGCGTGGCACAGGCGCAGAAATATGTTGCCGAAGGCTACGGCTGGTGCGTCGATCTTGACTTGGAGAAGTTTTTCGACCGGGTTAATCACGACAAACTGATGGGTCAGATTGCCAAACGTGTTGCCGACAAGCGGCTGCTGAAACTCATTCGTGCGTTCTTGAATGCGGGAGTGATGGAAAACGGGCTGGTCAGTCCGAGCGTGGAAGGGACTCCACAGGGAGGTCCACTTTCGCCACTGCTCAGCAATCTGGTGCTCGATGAACTCGACCGAGAGCTAGAGCGCCGTGGACTTCAGTTCGTGAGATATGCGGATGGTTGTAATATCTACGTTCGCAGCGAGCGGGCCGGTCAACGGGTGATGGAGAGCATCACGCGATTCATCACGCAAAAGCTTAAGCCAAGGTGAATGAGGCAAAGAGTGCGGTAGCGCGACCGCAGGAGCGGAAGTTTCTCGGGTTCAGCTTTACGAGCGGCCCAGAGGTCAGGCGCGTCATTGCGCCAAAGGCTCTGGAACGCTTCAAGAGGCGCATTCGGGAAATCACGCGTCGGGCTAAGAGCGTCAGCATCCGAGCCACGATGGCCAAACTGGTCCCGTACTTACAGGGCTGGCGAGGTTATTTTGGCTTCTGCGAAACGCCAGAAGTGCTCCTGGCTCTTATTCGCTGGGTTCGTTTGCGGCTTCGTGCTGCGCTGTGGCGGCAATGGAAAACTCCACGTCGTCGCCGGGCGGCACTGTTGGACCTGGGCGTGCGTCCGCGGCTAACCAGCAATACCGCTAGCAGTGGTCTTGGTCCCTGGTACCTCGCCTACGCCAAAGCCTTGTCTGTTGGGCCTTCCAATGCCTACTTCCAATCGCTTGGTCTTCCTTCATTCGTTAATGAGTGAAAGCGTAACTTCTCGAACCGCCGTGTACGGACCCGTACGCACGGTGGTGTTTCTATGGGCCGGCTCGGCCCACCAATAGGAATGAAAATTCGTGTAGGATGGACGCGGTGCAAAGCGGTAAGGGTCGTTGTCACACTGGATGAGTTGAGGCCGTGGTGGTGTTTGATCTGGATCGCATGGTTGAACCAATGAGTGTGCGTTGCTGTCTGCGGGCAGCGATAGCACGTGAGGGTGCGTGTAAGTTCTGCGTGCGTTCTCCGCTTTGGGCCAAGGGAGAACAAAAATGGACGTTCAATATAATCTAGCGGGAATCGATGTTCATAAGAGAATGTTGGCCGTTGTGGTCACAAACGCCAGAGATCCGGAGTTGCAGTTTGAGTGCCGACGGTTCGGCACTACGCTGAGTGAGTTGCGCCATCTATTGGCGTGGTTGCAGGAGCGCTCGGTGCAGGAAGTTGTGATGGAATCGACGGCACAATATTGGAGGCCAGTGTGGTTGGCATTGGAGGGATACTGCCGGCTGCATCTTGCGCAGGCACGGTCGAATCGTGGTCCTCGCGGTCGAAAGACGGATTTCCGGGACGCGCAACGCGCTGTCAGCCGCCTGCTGTCCGGAGATCTAATCTTAAGTTACGTGCCGGAAGCAGAACAACGGTCTTGGCGAACGTTGACCCGAACCAAATATCAGTTGACCCGCGATAGAATTCGACTTCAAAGCCAATTGGAGAGTCTGCTTGAGGAGTGCCAGATCAAGTTGTCGAGTGTTGTTAGCGACCTGTTGGGGGCCAGCGGACAGCGGATTCTTCGTGCGCTCGCGCGGGGTGAGACGGATCTGGTCCGGCTCGCAGAGTTAGGTGATAAACGTCTACGTGCAAGCGCTGCTGAACTGAAGGATGCTCTCAGCGGGGTGCCTCAACCCATCCACCGTCAACTCCTGACGCTATACCTGGCGCGGTTAGATTTGATCGAATCCCAGATGGAAAAGCTAGACCGGTTGATTGTGGAGGCAATGGCAGCACATCAGCACGCTATCGTACGGTTGGCGGAATTACCTGGATTGGGAATCGATTCAGCGCAGCAAATCATTGCCGAAATCGGACCGCAAGCTGCCGCGTTTCCCTCCGCGGCCCAACTGGCCTCTTGGGTTGGCGTTTGCCCAGGACGTCAGGAGAGCGCTGGTGTCTCCAGCAGCGATCGTTCGGCCAAAGGAAACCGTTCCATGCGTCGACTGCTTAACCAACTCGCCCATGCCGCTGTCAGGAAGGAGGATTGTCAGCTCCAGATTGTCTTCCGCCGGCTATCTTCACGGTTAGGGTACGCAAAGGCAGTCTGG
>Ga0193743_1002026_pt1 | contig 14590 bp, 13 predicted proteins | sample L2c2metaG_FD_143038 | JGI IMG/M metagenome (GOLD analysis project Ga0193743, IMG submission 143038) | Soil microbial communities from a riparian zone of the East river system, Colorado, United States - L2c2 | ecosystem: Environmental > Terrestrial > Soil > Riparian zone | place: USA: East River... | reverse complement strand
GGCCACTCCGCCCGGCCGGGCTCCCCGTGCCCTGGCCCGGATCTACGACGACGCGCTGCAGGTGGTGGTGCCGGCCGACTCGCCGATCACCCTGCTGACCGAGCTGCGCGGCCGCCGGGTCTCCGTCGGCGCGACCGACTCCCAGGTGATCGTGGCGGCCAACCGGCTACTCGCCGCCGCCGGGCTGTCCCCGCAACGGGACCTGACCGCCCGCCAACTGGGCATCGACGAGTCGATCGCGGCGCTGCGCGGCGACCGGATCGACGCGTTCTTCTGGTCCGGCGGGCTACCCACCGGCGGACTGGCCGCGCTCTCCGCCGACCGACCCATCCGGCTGCTCGACCTGACCCCGGTGGTGCCGGCCATCCGGGCGGCGTATCCGGTGTACGACGTGGGCACCGTCCCGGCGGCCACCTACGGCATCCCGGCCCCGATCACCACGCTGTTCGTGCGCAACTTCCTGCTGGTCGCCGCCGAGCTGCCAGATGACCTGGCCGGAGCGCTGGTGGCCGGCATGTTCGCCGAGCGGGACCGGCTGGTCCGGGCGAACCCGGCCGGGCGGGTGATCGACACCCGGTCCGCCATCGGCACCCAGCCGGTGCCGCTGCACCCCGGCGCGGAGCGCTTCTACCGCTCGGCCAAGGAGTACGACTGATCCATATTGTGTTGCCAGGTGGGCCACGCTGAGAGCGTGGCCAGGGAATACCGACTCGGTCGAGTCCGCAGAGCGACGAACACGGTGATGAGCGCGCTGCTGCGGCTGGGCGTCCCGGCACCGCAGAAGACGAGTTACCTGCTCACGACCCGGGGCCGGCACACCGGCGCCGAGCGGGTCACCCCGGTCAACCTCGTGTGCCTCGACGGTGAGCGGTTCCTGGTCTCGCCCTACGGCGACGTGGGTTGGGTGCACAACCTGCGCGCGGACCGGGCGCTGCGGCTGCACCGCGGTCGGCAGAGCGAGCGGCTGGTGGCCGACGAGGTCGAGGCTGCCCCGGCGGGGCCGGTCCTGCGGCACTACGTCAAACAGGTGCCGATCACCGCACCCTTCTTCGACGCCGGCCGGGACGCACCGGTCGAGGACTTCGTCGCGGAGGCCCCCCGCCACCCGGTGTTCCGACTGGCACCGCCGGAGCACTAGGGCCAGCCTCAGAGTCGACGTCAGAGTCAGCGTCGGGGTCGGCGTCGCCGGCCGGCAGTCGCACCGCCACCCGCAGTCCCCCGCCGTCCGGCAGCTCCAGCCGCAGCTCCCCACCGCAGGCGCGCACCATGCTCAGCGCGATGGCCAGGCCCAGCCCGGAGCCGTCCACGTTGTGCTGCGTCGGGCTGCGCCAGAACCGGTCGGTGGCCTTCTCCAACTCCGTCGGAGCCATGCCAGGGCCGTGGTCACGGACCGCCAGCAGCACCTGGTCGTCCGACCGCTCGGTGTGCAGCTCGATGTCACCCCCGGACGAGCTGAACTTGATCGCGTTGTCCAGCAGCGCGTCCAGCACCGCGTCCACCGTGCCGGCCGGGGTGCGCACCCGCAGGCCGGTCCGCCCGGTGCGGCGCAGCCGCAACCCCTCGTGCTCGGCGAGCACCCGCCACCGCTCCAGGCGTTCGTCCACCACCGCGTCCAGCTCGATGCTGCGCACGTCGGTCGGCGCGCGTTCCGCCCTGGCCAGGGCGAGCAGCCCGTCCAGCACCTCGCCCAGCCGGTCGGCCTCTTCCAGCGCGGCGAGCTGCTCCTCGGCGGCGTGCGCCCCGGTGCCGTCCAGGTTGTTCAGCCGCAGCCGCAGCGCGGTGAGTGGGTTGCGCAGCTGGTGCGAGGCGTCCGCGACGAACCCGCGCTGGGCGGCCAGCGCCTGGGTCACCGCCGCGGCCATCCGGTCGAACGACTCGGTGAGCTGGCGCAGCTCCGCCGGCCCGCGCCCGTCCGCGACCGGCTCCGCGGGCGCGCCGGAGAGCACCCCGGCGGCCACCCGGGACAGCCCGGCGTCCAACCGCCGCACCGGCCGCAGGATCCACCCCACCACCGGCAGCGCGGCCAGTGCGGCCAGCGCCAGGGCGACCAGACCCCCGACGAACAGCAGCACCCACTGCCCGAGCACGTCGCGGCGCAGGGTGTCGGTGGGTGAGACGGTGACCGCCGCTCCCCGTACCTCGCCGTCCACCAGCACCGGCTCGGCCAGCAACATCGGCGAGTCGTCCCAGGGCAGCAGCATCGGGTACGGCTCGGAGCGGCGGCCGGCCAGCGCCACCCGCACCCGGTCGGCGCTGCCCACCGACAGCCCCGGCCGGGACTCGGCGAGGACGCTGCCGTCCCTGGCCACCAGGGCCACCGCGATGCCGTAGACCTCGTCGTAGCGCTGCATCTCGGGCAGCAGCGCATCCGGGTCGGCCTCCACCAGCGGGCGCTGGGCCAGCGAGGAGAACCGCACCGTGTCGGCCAGCCGATCGACGAACTGCGCCTGCATGGACCCCCAGGCGGCAGTCACCGCGAGCGGCACGCCGAGGCCGACCAGCACCATGGCCACCAGCACCATCACGGTGACCAGCAACCGGCGCCGCATGTCCATCCCCTACTCGCCCGTGGTGGGCAGGTCCAATCGGTAGCCCACCCCACGTACCGTCTGCACCAGCTCGGGCCGGCGGAGCTTGGTGCGCAGCGTGGCCACGTGCACGTCCAGCGTTCGGTTGGCCCCCGGCCAGCTGCGGCCCCAGACCTCGGCGACGATCCGGTTGCGGGTGCACACCGCGCCACCCGCGGTGGCCAGCAGCGCGAGCACCTGGAACTCCTTGCGGGACAGCGTCACCGACTCACCGTCCACCACCACCGTGTGCCGGGCCAGATCCAGCGAGACCCCGTCCACCTCGATCAGCTCCGGGGTGAGCGAGCCGGGCCCCACCCGCCGCCGCCGGTAGACGGCTTCGACCCTGGCCACCAGCTCCCCCACGTCGTAGGGTTTGACCAGATAATCGTCCGCACCGGAGTGCAATCCAAGGATGCGGTCGTCCACCTCGCCCCTGGCAGACACGATGATGATAGGTAAGTCGCTGGTGTCCCGGATGGCGCGGCACACGTCCACTCCATCCATATCCGGCAACCCGAGATCGAGCAGAACCACGTCGACCTCGCCCAGATGCGCGACCACATCGCGACCGGCGGACAGGCGCACCATGCTCATGCCATGCCGGCGCAACGCCGGCCGCAGCGCGGCGGCAACCCGGTCATCGTCCTCGACGAGCAGAATCCGCAACCTGTCGCTCCCGGTGATAGGCCATTTGCACGTGACCTAAGTGAGACCTTAACTGTTGCTCAAAGACCTGGACGTTTGCGACTGGCGACGCTTAGCCTCGCCCAACCCAGCCTCGACTGAGAGGACCCTAAGCCGGTGGAGCAGCCTGGTTCTAACGGCGCCCCGATGATCCGAATCGAGCACGTCGACAAGCACTTCGGTGAGCTCCACGTGCTCAAGGACATCAACCTGGAGGTAGCTACCGGCCAGGTTGTGGTGGTGCTCGGCCCGTCAGGCTCCGGCAAGTCGACCCTGTGCCGGGCAATCAACCGCCTTGAGCCGGTGGACAGCGGCACCATCGCGGTGGACGGCCAACCCCTGCCCGCCGAAGGCAAGGACCTGGCCCGGCTGCGCGCCGATGTCGGCATGGTGTTCCAGAGTTTCAACCTGTTCGCGCACAAGACGATCCTGGAAAACGTCACGCTCGGTCCGCTGAAGGTACGCAAGGCCTCGAAAGCGGACGCCGAGAAGCGAGCCATGGAGCTGTTGGAACGGGTCGGCATCGCGAACCAGCGCGACAAGTACCCGGCCCAGCTGTCCGGTGGGCAGCAGCAGCGGGCCGCGATCGCCCGCGCGCTGGCCATGCGACCCAAGGTGATGCTCTTCGACGAGCCCACCTCGGCGCTGGACCCGGAGATGGTCCAGGAGGTGCTGGACGTAATGACCGGGCTGGCCAGCGAGGGCATGACCATGCTGGTGGTCACCCACGAAATGGGCTTCGCCCGGCGCGCGGCGCACCGGGTGGTCTTCATGTCCGAAGGCGAGATCGTCGAGGACGCCGCCCCGGACGAGTTCTTCACCAAGCCGCGATCAGCACGCGCCAAAGACTTTCTCGGCAAGATCCTGACCCACTGACCGCTCGGTGCCGCACCCCCCGAGCACGGCCTTTCCGTCGCCACCGGCGACAACACGAGATGGAGAACGCACATGAAGTGGCGAACGCTCGCTGTGGGGTTGCTGCTCAGCGCCCTTTCTGTGACTGCCTGCGGCCGGCAAGGCAGCCCAGGGGGTAGCGCTGCTCCGGCCGTGAACGAACCGGCCGCGGCAAATGTTCAGGTTGCCGGCTCGCCCACCTTCGCCGCGATGCAGCAGCGCGGCCGCGTGGTGGTCGGTGTCAAGGACGACCAGCCCGGTCTCGGCTACAAGGACGCGACCACCAACCAGTTCACCGGCTTCGACATCGAGGTGGCCCGCCTGGTGGCCTCGCAGCTCGGCTACGCGGCCGACAAGATTGACTACAAGACGGTGCCCTCGGCGGCTCGCGAGGACGCGATCTCCCGTGGCGACGTGGATTACTACGTGGGCACGTACACGATCAATGACAACCGCAAGCAGCGGGTGTCCTTCGCCGGCCCGTATTTCGTGGCCGGCCAGGGCCTGCTGGTCCGCAAGGACGACAGCGCGATCACCAGCAAGGACACCCTGAAGGGCAAGAAGGTCTGCTCGGTCACCGGGTCGACGCCGATTCAGCGCGTCCAGCAGCAGCAGCTCACCGAGCCGGAGAACATCGTCCAGTTCCAGACCTACAGCCAGTGCGTGGACCAGCTGCTCAACAGTCAGGTCGACGTGGTGACCACCGACGACGCCATCCTGAAGGGCTACGCCGCGCAGAACCCGGACAAACTCAAGGTGGTGGGTGACACGTTCTCCACCGAGCCCTACGGCATCGGCTTGAACAAGGACGACAGCGCGCTCCGCGGCAAGATCAACGATGTGCTGCAGGCCTCGTTCGACAACGGCACCTGGCAGAAGATCTACGACGCCACCCTGGGTAAGTCTGGGTCGGCGTCGAGCGAACCCCAACTGCAGCGCTACTGATCCGTCCGTCGAGGCGGCGGGGCCGAACCGCCCCGCCGCTTCGAGGAGTGCTCAGGAAAGGAGCTCTCCCCGGTGAACGTGCTTCTGGATAACCTCGGGCTCTTCGGACAGGCGTTCCTCGGAACGATCAGACTCTTCATCGTGGCCGCCATCGGCTCACTGGTCCTCGGCACGATCCTGGCCGGGATGCGGGTCAGCCCGGTACCGATACTGCGCAGATTCGGCGCCGTGTACGTCAGTACCGTCCGCAACACCCCGCTCACCCTGGTCTTCTTCTTCTTCGCCTTCGCCTACCCGAGGTTGGAGATCGCCGATCTGTCGTTCTTCACCCGGGCCTGTCTGGCGCTGATCATCTACACCTCGGCATTCGTCTGTGAGGTGATTCGCTCGGGCATCAACACGGTGCCGGTCGGCCAGGCCGAGGCGTCGCGCGCGCTCGGCTTCACCTTCAACCAGACGCTGTCCAGCGTTGTGCTGCCGCAGGCCGTGCGGGCGGTCGTACCACCGCTGACCAACATCGAGATCGCCCTGCTGAAGAACACCACCATTGCCGCCGGTTTCTCGGTGCTCGAGGCCGGCGGCGTCTACAGCGCATTGTCCGAACGCGGGTACAACGTGCTGATCGGGCTGCTCTGGGTAGCCCTCGGATTCCTCATCCTGGTCGTCCCGCTCACCGTCCTGCAGCGACGGCTCGACCAGCGCTGGAGCGTGTCCCGATGACCGCGGTCCTCTACGACATTCCCGGCCCGAAGGCCCGAATCCGCAATGCGGGTACCGGCATTGTCGGCGTGGTGCTGGTCCTGGGGCTGATCGGCTTCGTGCTGTACCGCCTCATTGCCACCGGCCAGTTCGACGCCCGGCTGTGGGAATGGATCACCTACGAGGCGATCCAGATCTTGCTGTTGCAGGCGCTGCTCGCCACGCTCGGGGCGTTCGCGGTGGCGGCGGTGCTGTCGCTGGCGGTCGGCGCGGTGCTCGCCGCCGGCCGGCTGTCCGAGCATCGTTGGGTGAGCCGCCCGGCCACCCTCGTCGTCGAGTTCTTCCGCGCGATCCCGCTGCTGGTACTGATCTTCATCCTGTTCTACGGGGTATCCCGCGGCCTCGGCCTCAACATCAGCACGTTCTGGGCGCTGGTGCTCGGCCTGACCCTGTACAACGGCTCGGTGCTGGCCGAGGTCTTCCGGGCCGGCGTGCTGGCCCTGCCGAGGGGGCAGAGCGAGGCCGCCTACGCACTCGGCATGCGCAAGACCCAGGTGATGACCAACGTGCTGCTGCCCCAGGCACTGCGCGCGATGATGCCCACCGTCATCAGCCAGCTCGTCGTCGTGCTCAAGGACACCGCGCTCGGCTTCCTGATCCTTTACCCCGAGCTGCTCTACCAGGCCCGCTTCCTGGGCAGCCAGGGTCAGCTCGGGCTGCCGATCATCCCGGTGGCGTTGGTGGTCGCGGCCATCTACATCGCGATGTGCCTGGTGCTCTCGGCGGTGGCCAACTACCTGGAACGGCGCAGCCGGACCAGCCGCAAGCGGATCGAGCTTGCCGCCGCCGTGATAGTGGCTGTGGACCACGACGGCGGCTGACGCCGGACCCCACGCACACCTTGCGAACCTGGCGCGCACCCCGCGGGATGCGCGCCAGGCCGCCAATGCGTGCGTGAGCGAGCTCAGGCGTCCGTCTTGCGTTTGAAGATCTTGCTGCCCAGCCAGACCACCGGGTCGTACTTGCGGTCCACCACACGCTCCTTGAGCGGGATGAGTGCGTTGTCGGTGATCTTGATGTGTTCCGGGCAGACCTCGGTGCAGCACTTGGTGATGTTGCAGAAGCCCAGGCCGTGCTCCTCCTGGGCGGCCTCCTTGCGGTCGGCGGCGTCCAGCGGGTGCATGTCCAGCTCGGCGATGCGCATCAGGTAGCGCGGCCCGGCGAACGCCGTCTTGTTCTCCTCGTGGTCACGCACCACGTGGCAGGTGTTCTGGCACAGGTAGCACTCGATGCACTTGCGGAACTCCTGGCTGCGCTCCACGTCCACCTGCTGCATCCGGTACTCGCCCGGTGCCACCCCGGCCGGCGGGGCGAAGGCCGGGATCTCCCTGGCCTTCTGGTAGTTGAACTCGACATCGGTGACCAGGTCACGGATCACCGGGAAGGTGCGCAGCGGCGTCACCGTGATGACGTCGGCCTCCTCGAGGGTGGACATCCGGGTCATACACATCAGCCGGGGCCGACCGTTGATCTCCGCGCTGCACGAGCCGCACTTGCCGGCCTTGCAGTTCCACCGCACCGCCAGGTCACCGGCCTGGGTCTGCTGCAACCGGTGGATGATGTCGAGCACCACCTCACCCTCGTTGACCTCCACCTGGTAGTCGACCAGGTCGCCCTTCTCCGAGTCGCCGCGCCAGACCCGGAAGTGTGCCGAGTAGCTGCTCATGCCTTGCCGCCCTCTCCCGGAGCTCCGCCGGCGGGGTCAACTCGGTGTCCGCCCAACTCCTCGCCGGTGTAGTACTTCTTCAGCTCGTCCATCTCGAACAGGTCCAGCAGATCAGGCCGCATCGGGATCTGCTCCTGGCGCTCCAGCCGGACGGTGCCCTCGCCCTCGGCGGAGAGCACCAGCAGCACGTGCCGCCAGTCGGAGTCCATCACCGGATAGTCGTCGCGGGTGTGCCCGCCCCGGCTCTCGGTGCGCTCCAGCGCCGCCTTGGCCACGCACAGCGACACCAGCAGCATGTTGCGCAGGTCCAGCGCCAGGTGCCAGCCCGGGTTGAACTCCCGGTGCCCCTCCACCGCGACCTGCTTGGTGCGGGTGGCGAAGTCCTCCAGCTTCTTCAGGGCGAGTTCCATCTCGTCGCCCTTGCGGATGATGCCGACCAGGTCGTTCATGGTCTGCTGCAGCTCGAGGTGCACCGTGTACGGGTTCTCCCCGCCCTCGTTGCGGAAGGGCAACATCGCCCGGTCGCGGGCCGCGGTGACGTCTGCCTCGGCCACCGTGGGTACCGAGGCGCCCAGGCCGTTGATGTACTCGACCGCGCCGAGACCGGCCCGGAGGCCGAACACCAGCAGGTCGGACAGCGAGTTGCCGCCCAGCCGGTTGGAGCCGTGCATCCCACCGGAACACTCGCCGGCGGCGAACAGCCCGGGCACCTTGGAGGCCGCGGTGTCCGGGTCGACCTCGATGCCGCCCATCACGTAGTGACAGGTCGGGCCGACCTGCATCGGCTCCTTGGTGATGTCGACGTCGGCCAGCTCCTTGAACTGGTGGTGCATCGACGGCAGCCGCTTGATGATCTCCTCCGCGGACATCCGGGTGGAGACGTCCAGGAACACTCCGCCCTGCGGTGAGCCACGGCCGGCCTTGACCTCGGAGTTGATCGCCCTGGCCACCTCGTCACGGGGCAGCAGCTCCGGCGGGCGCCGGTTGTTGTCCGCGTCGGTGTACCAGCGGTCGCCCTCTTCCTCGGTGGTGGCGTACTGGTCCTTGAACACGTCCGGCACGTAGTCGAACATGAACCGCTTGCCCTCGGAGTTGCGCAGCACGCCGCCGTCGCCTCGGACCGACTCGGTGACCAGCAGTCCCTTCACCGACAGCGGCCAGACCATGCCGGTCGGGTGGAACTGGACGAACTCCATGTTGATCAGCGTCGCGCCGGCGCGCAGGGCCAGCGCGTGGCCGTCACCGGTGTACTCCCACGAGTTGCTCGTCGTCTTGAACGACTTGCCGATGCCGCCGGTGGCCAGCACCACGGCGCCGGTCTCGAACAGGATGAACCCGCCGGTGTTGCGCCAGTAGCCGAACGCGCCGGAGATCTTGCCGTCGGTCTTGATCAGGTCGGTGATGGTGCACTCGTGGAAGACCTTGATCTTGGACTCGTAGTCCCCGGTCTCCTTGAAGTCCTCCTGCTGCAGCGAGACGATCTTCTGCTGCAGGGTGCGGATCAGCTCGAGGCCAGTCCGGTCACCGACGTGCGCCAGCCGGGGGTAGGTGTGCCCGCCGAAGTTCCGCTGGCTGATCTTGCCGTCCTTGGTGCGGTCGAACAGCGCGCCGTAGGTCTCCAGCTCCCAGACCCGGTCCGGCGCCTCCTTGGCGTGCAGCTCGGCCATCCGCCAGTTGTTCAGGAACTTGCCGCCGCGCATGGTGTCGCGGTAGTGCACCTGCCAGTTGTCGTGGGGGTTCACGTTGCCCATCGACGCCGCGCAGCCACCCTCGGCCATCACCGTGTGCGCCTTGCCGAACAGCGACTTGCTGATGATCGCGGTCCGCTTGCCCTGCAGCCGGGCCTCGATGGCGGCGCGCAGCCCGGCACCGCCGGCGCCGATCACCACCACGTCGTAGGAGTGCCGCTCGATCTCCGGGGATGTGGGCGATCCGCTCGCAGTGCTCATGCCTTCACCTGTTGTCATCTCCGCGGCCCTCAGTTCACGATCCGCGGGTCGGCGAACCAGCCGGCCGACACCGCCATCACGTAGAAGTCAGTCAGCGCCAGGGTGCCCAAGGTGGTCCAGGCCAGCTCCTGGTGCTTCGCGTTCAGCTTGGTGATCTGCGTCCACAGCCAGTACCGGATCGGGTGCTTGGAGAAGTGGTTCAACCGGCCGCCCATGATGCTCCGGCAGGAGTGGCAGGACAGCGTGTACGCCCACAGCAGCACCACGTTGGCCACGATGATCACCGTGCCCAGGCCGATGCCGAAGCCGCCGTTGCGGCCGTGGAACGCCAGCACCGCGTCGATGGTGTTGACCACCGAGATGAGCCCGGCGATGTAGAAGAAGTAGCGGTGCAGGTTCTGCCCGAGCAGCGGGAACCTGGTCTCGCCGGTGTAGCGCGCGTGCGGCTCGGCCACCGCGCAGGCCGGCGGCGACTGCCAGAAGGCCCGGTAGTACGCCTTGCGGTAGTAGTAGCAGGTGAGCCGGAACAGCAGCAGGAACGGCAGGGTGATCGCACCGAACGGCAGGATCGGCCAGTTCGGCAGGAACCGACCGAACAGCGATGCCTCCGGCTCACAGCCCAGTGACACGCAGGGCGAGTAGAAAGGGGTCAGGTAGTGGTACTCGGGGACCCAGTACCACTTCTGCATGAACACCCGGACGGTGGCGTAGATGACCCACGCCGCCAGGCCGATGACGGTCAGCAGGGGCGGCAGCCACCATCTGTCCGTGCGAAGCGTTCTGGCCGCGATCTGCGCCCGACCAGCGGACGCTTCAGTGGTGGATGACACGTCGGAGAAGTCCTCATCTGCTTCGGCGTCGACGAGGTGCGCTCACGAAACGCACCTCGGCGTGACGTTCGGTTGTGACGGAGCGTACGACGGACATCACAGGTCAGCCCGGTCAGGGGCGGGAACAACCCCGCGCCGGGATCCGACTCAGATGATCCGCCGGCCTTCCCAATACAGAACGGGCCTCACCTCCGGCGGATACGCGTCAGGCCCGGCCGCCGAGGGGCGGAACCGGGCCTGTACCGGCCGGGGGACTTTCACAAGCTCACCCGTTCCCCCGACCGTGCACGGTGGCGGCCAGGTAGTCGTGGTTGAGCTGGGAAATCACGTCCAGCGGGATCTCTTTCGGGCAGACCTCGGTGCACGCCCCGCTGTTGGTGCAGCCGCCGAAACCCGCCTCGTCGTGCGCGGCCACCATCTTCACCACCCGCTCGTAGCGCTCCGGCTGACCCTGCGGGAGCTCGCCGAGGTGGGTGATCTTGGCGCCCAGGAACAGCGAGGCCGAGCCGTTCGGGCAGGCGGCCACGCAGGCGCCGCAGCCGATGCAGTTGGCCGCCGCGAAGGACCGGTCGGCGGCCGGCTTGGGCACCAGGATGGCGTGCGCGTCCGGCGCGGCGCCGGTCGGCGCGGTGATGTACCCGCCGGCCTGGATGATCCGGTCGAACGCGGAACGGTCCACCACCAGATCCCGCAGCACCGGGAACCCGACGGAGCGGAACGGCTCCACGGTGATCGTGTCGCCGTCGGAGAACTGCCGAAGGTGCAGCTGGCAGGTCGTGGTGGCCTTCTCCGGGCCGTGCGGCACCCCGTCGATGACCATGCTGCACGCCCCGCAGATGCCCTCCCGGCAGTCGTGGTCGAAGGCCACCGGCTCCTCACCGCGCAGGATGAGCTTCTCGTTGAGCACGTCGATCAGTTCCAGGAACGACATGTCCTCAGAAGCGTCGTCCACCTCGTACTCGACGAGCCGGCCCTTCTCCTGGCCGCTGTTCTGCCGCCAGACACGCAGTGTGAGTCTCACTTGTAGCTCCGCTTACTCGGGTGCACGTATTCGAAGGTCAGCTGCTCCTTGTGCAGCACCGGCGCCTGGCCCTGGCCGGTGTACTCCCAGGCGGCGGCGTAGCTGAAGTGCTCGTCGTCGCGCTCGGCCTCGCCGTCCTCGGTCTGGCTCTCCGCGCGGAAGTGGCCGCCGCAGGACTCGGTGCGGTGCAGCGCGTCCAGGCACATCAACTCGGCGAGCTCCATGAAGTCGGCCACCCGGCCGGCCTTCTCCAGGCTCTGGTTCAGCGCGGCGCCCGACCCCGGCACCGAGACGTTGTTCCAGAACTCCCTGCGCAGCTCGGGGATGCGGTCCAGCGCCTTGCGCAGGCCCTCCTCGGTGCGTTCCATGCCGCAGTAGTCCCACATGAGGTGGCCCAGCTCGCGGTGGAACGAGTCCACCGTGCGGTGCCCGTTGATGGACAGCAGGGTGTCCACCCGCTCCGCCACCGCCCGCTCGGCCTCGCGGACCTCGGGCGCGTCGGGGGCGACCGGCTCCAGGTGGTGGTCGGCCAGATAGTCACCGATGGTCGCCGGCAGCACGAAGTAGCCGTCCGCCAGGCCCTGCATCAGCGCCGACGCGCCGAGCCGGTTGGCGCCGTGGTCGGAGAAGTTGGCCTCGCCGGTGACGTACAGCCCGGGGATGGTGCTCCGCAGGTCGTAGTCCACCCAGAGCCCGCCCATCGTGTAGTGCACGGCCGGGAAGATGCGCATCGGGACCTGGTAGGGGTCCTCGCCGGTGATGCGCTCGTACATCTGGAACAAGTTCCCGTACTTCGCGGCCACCGCGGCGCGGCCCATCCGCTGGATCGCGTCGTCGAAGTCCAGGTACACGCCCAGCCCGGTGGGGCCGACGCCGCGCTTCTCGTCGCACATCTTCTTGGCCGCCCGGCTGGCGATGTCCCGGGGCACCAGGTTGCCGAACGCCGGGTACATCCGCTCCAGGAAGTAGTCCCGTTCCTCGTGCGGGATGTCATTCGGGTTGCGGTCGTCCCCGTGCCGCTTGGGCACCCACACCCGGCCGTCGTTGCGCAGTGACTCGGACATCAGGGTCAGCTTCGATTGGTGGTCGCCGGAGACCGGGATGCAGGTCGGGTGGATCTGGGTGTAGCACGGGTTGGCGAACAGCGCGCCCTTCCGGTGCGCCCGCCAGCTGGCGGTGACGTTGCAGCCCTTGGCGTTGGTGGACAGGTAGAAGACGTTGCCGTACCCGCCGGAGGCCAGCACCACCGCGTCGGCCAGGTGGGTGGTGATCTCACCGGTCACCATGTCCCTGGCCACGATGCCGCGCGCCCGCCCCTCGACGGTGATCAGTTCGAGCATCTCGTGGCGGGAGTGCATCTCCACGTTGCCCGCGTCGATCTGCCGCTCCAGCGCCTGGTACGCGCCGATCAGCAACTGCTGGCCGGTCTGCCCACGGGCGTAGAAGGTGCGGGAGACCTGCACCCCGCCGAACGAGCGGGTGTCCAGCAGCCCGCCGTACTCCCGGGCGAACGGCACGCCCTGCGCGACGCACTGGTCGATGATCTGCCGGCTGATCTCGGCCAGCCGGTGCACGTTCGACTCCCGGGCGCGGAAGTCCCCGCCCTTGACCGTGTCGTAGAACAGCCGGAACACGCTGTCGCCGTCGTTGCGGTAGTTCTTCGCGGCGTTGATGCCGCCCTGCGCGGCGATGGAGTGCGCCCGGCGCGGGCTGTCCTGGTAGCAGAAGGAGCTCACGTGGTAGCCCAGCTCGCCCAGGGACGCCCCGGCCGACGCCCCGGCCAGGCCGGTGCCCACCACGATGATGTGCATCTTGCGCTTGTTGGCCGGGTTCACCAGCTTCACGCCGAACCGGCGGCGTTCCCAGCGGGTCTCGATCGGCCCGTCCGGCGCGGCGTGATCGGCGACCGGTGCGCCGACCGTGTAGTCCGTGTACATCACTCACCAGCCCAATCCGACGGTGACGGGAAGTTCATCGCTCAGGCCAATCCGAAGGTCACAGCGAACGGAACCGCCAGGAAGCCGACGGTGAGGATCACGGCGAAGCCGGTGGAGATGACCTTGAGGGTCTTCTCCCTGGCGCCGTTCGACCAGCCCAGCGTCTGCAGCGCGCTCCACAGCCCGTGCCGGACGTGGAAGCCGACGGCGACCACGGCGAGGGTGTAGAACAGCGTCACGTACCAGCGGCCGGGGGTGAAGTCGGCGCCGACGTTCTGGTAGACCTCGAGGTGCTTGCCATTTGGGTTCAGCGTCCCGGTGGTCAGGTCCAGCAGGTGGTAGATGAGGAACAGCACGATGATCACGCCGCCCCAGCGCATGGTGCGCGCGGCGTAGCTGCCCGGGACCTTGTTGCGGACGGCGTACTTGACCGGCCTGGCCCGCCGCGCCCGCAGGGTGAGCAGCGCCGCCGACCAGATGTGCGCCGCGATCGCCACGACCAGCCCGACCCGCACGAACCAGAGCACGCCCTCGTAGGGCACCGCCGGTTCGAGCAGCGTGCGCAGCCAGGCGGCGTAGGCGTTCAGTTCGTCGGCCCCGACGAAGATCTTCAGGTTGCCGATCATGTGCATCAGCAGGAACAGCAGCATGATCGCGCCGCTTACCGCCATGACGAACTTCAGCAGCACCGACGGCATCCGGTTCCGCCGAACCGACGGGACGTCGCGCACCCGCGACCTCACCGAGACCAGTGTCCTCACCGAACCCAGTGCACTATCGGACCCTGGCAACGTCCAATGCATCGGGAAGACAGTTTCGATGCACGTACGCTATACACGTGACACTTCAGCAGCTCGCGTACTTCGTCGCCATCGCCGACGTGCGCAGCTTCACTCGGGCGGCGGATCTCACAGGTGTTGCTCAACCCACATTGTCTCGACAGCTGCGTGCGCTTGAGGAAGAGCTGGGCGCGCCGCTGGTGAACCGCGGCAAGGCGGTCACCCTCACCCCGGCCGGTGACGCGGTGCTGCCGCTGGCCCGCCGGATGCTGGCCGACGCGGACAGCGCGCGCACCGCGGTCGCCGAGATCGTCGGGCTGCGCCGGGGCAACCTGCGGATCGGGGCCACCCCGTCGCTGTGCATCGGCGTACTGGCCGACGTGCTGCGGGTCTTCCACGAGCAGCACCCGGAGATCCACCTGCAGTTGGCCGAGAACGGCTCGCAGTCGCTGGTGCGCGACCTGGCCAGGGGGGCGCTGGACGTGGCACTGGTCATCGTGCCGCCGACCGGGGTGGACCCGGCGCTGCACATCACTCCGCTGCTGCGCGAGCGCCT